>Ga0222651_1000342_pt1 | contig 32114 bp, 23 predicted proteins | sample AntAcemetagen369_FD_179855 | JGI IMG/M metagenome (GOLD analysis project Ga0222651, IMG submission 179855) | Saline water microbial communities from Ace Lake, Antarctica - #369 | ecosystem: Environmental > Aquatic > Non-marine Saline and Alkaline > Saline | place: Antarctica: Ace Lake...
CAGTCTCGTCTTGCTGGGGATTCCCACGGCTTTCTCCACTAAAAGTCCTCCCTAAGCCTCGGAATGACGATTTTTTCATAATAATGGGTCGAACTCAGGTTAATAAGAAGTATTTCGCAAATCAAGACAATATCAATACGTTCTTTAACAGTTCGCAGAAAAACACTTTTTTAGATATTGAGTATGATGACTTCAGTAAACTCGAAACCCCACAAATTTTATCGGAAACGGCTTCCTTTGATTTACAAACCACTTTACCCGATATTGAAAGACCAATCCTTGGACAGAACAAAACCACACTCATCTACAATTATTACAATTTAGATCCATCCTGGCACCAAGGTGAAGATGTACAACGAATTTTATTATTAGAACCTTCAGTTTTCGATAAGAATCCGGTTAAACAAAATTGTATTGAATTTGTTCTTGATTTAACTGAGAATATACCAAACATAAAAGTATTTGTGGGCGAATTCAATGACTTATTAAAACAGTTGAATCCAGAGAAGATTGTATTTAAAGAACACCCTTTAAATATACATTATAGCGGAAATATTGAGCCCAGAGAATGGATATGTAATATTAACGGATATTTCCCATCTTTTTTCGCTTTCTGGAAAAAGTGCAAAAAACAACTTCAGCAATGAAAAAGCGAGATCTTCCAACTAAAATATGCCTCACTTGCAACAGGCCTTTTACATGGCGTAAGAAATGGAAAAGAGATTGGGAAAATGTAAAATACTGTAGTGAAAAGTGTAAACTAAATAAAGTTAATGAAAGCTATTAATATAATCTTTCCTCATCAGCTATTTTTTAAGAGCCCACTTTTAGAAAACAATAACGAAATCTACCTGATTGAAGAATATCTCTTTTTTAAACAATACCGATTTCACAAGCAGAAAATTGCCTTTCACAGGGCAACTATGAAGGCCTATGAAAATTACCTTAAGGGTCTAAAAATAACGGTTCACTATATAGATTCAGATAATAAACTATCGGATATCAGGCAATTCCATAAAGAGATAAAGAGTAAGAACATTAATGTTATACATGTTATAGAGCCTACTGATGATTGGCTGGAGCAGCGTATAGCTGAAATTGCAAAAAACATTGAGCTAAAGACATATGCAAATCCACAGTTTCTGAATACAAAAGAAAGCTTAGCTACTTTTTTTAGGCCGGAAAAAAAATCTTTCTTTCAAACCACATTCTACAAACAACAGCGAAAAAAACTGGGGATATTACTTGATGAGAAATTGAACCCAATCGGGGGCAAATGGACCTATGACTCAGAAAACCGCAGAAAATATCCTAAAAACAAAATGCCTCCTGCAATACATTTTCCTGAAAGAACAGATTTTTGGGATGAAGCGGTTGAATATACCAGTAAAAAGTTCGATGATAACCCCGGTAGTATTTCAAAAAATAGGCTATATCCAATTACCCATCAAGAAGCAAGTGATTGGTTTGAACAATTTCTGACCTATCGTTTTTATGATGGCACCACTGGTATCGAGCCCATTGATCATACCATTAAGCAAATACTTAAAACAGGTTATTGCCATCACATCGAAAGATTAATGGTCCTTGGGAACTTTATGCTACTTTGTGAGTTTGACCCCGATGAGGTTTACCGTTGGTTTATGGAACTATTTATCGATGCCTATGACTGGGTGATGGTTCCAAATGTTTATGGAATGTGTATGTTCGCAGACGGTGGTACTTTTGCGACCAAGCCTTATATAAGTGGTTCTAACTATATTAAAAAGATGAGTAATCACCTAAAAGGGGAATGGGAAGACATTTGGGATGGGCTATTTTGGCGCTTTGTTATGAAACATCAAGATTTTTTCCGTTCTAATCCAAGAACATCGATGTTAGCTTATTCTTTCAATAGAATGTCTGACGAAAAACAGAATACACATATCAAAAATGCTGAATCATTCATTCAAAATAAACTCAACGTTGCTTAGTCGTGAGGATATAGTGAAATTCTACCCTTGAATTTCTATGGGTCATAGCATGTTTCTAATCATTATAATACACCTCGAAGGTGTACTTACCAGACCCTAAGTCTATTGCTGTTTCATTGTCCATATTGTGATCTCTATTGATCATTTCAGCGGGTACAGTTTTTGAATTTAATTTGATTGGGGCGTTTTGATTTACAGGAAGAATTATGGTTGCTGAGGTATTCACTGGTATTTCTACATCAAGTTTAAATTGTTCTTTATCCTTTCTCCATTCAGATGAAATCAATCCGTTTATTGATTTATAACTCCCCTTGGCCCAGGTTAAGGTTCCCCCGGGCTGAGGCTTAATGGTAAAATGTTTAAATCCCGGATTTTTTTCACTGGGATTTATTCCCAAAATAACCCTGTACATCCACTCTCCTACTGCACCGATAGAATAGTGATTGAACGAATTCATACCGGGATTCTGAAATCCTCTTCCCTTTACATAGCCATCCCACCTTTCCCAAATGGTCGTAGCCCCTTGATTTATAGAATAAATCCACGAAGGAAACCGCTCCGATTCTATAAGTTGGTATGCAATATCAACTCTTCCCCGCCTTACCAACTCCTTCATCAACATAATGGTCGTTACAAAACCAGTAGAAATGCGGTAGTCATATTCTTCAAGGCATTCAATTAGGTGCTCAAAAGCGATGGTTTGCTTATCCATGGGAAGCAGATCAAAATTAAGCGCCAATGCATAGGCAGATTGGGTATTTCCCTTTATCCTAACGTTCTCATCCACGAACGCTGCATTGAATTTGTTGCGAATTTCTTCGTATAACAGTTGATACGTTTTGGCATCCTCCTTTTTATCCAAAACAGTGGCTATCTTGGCAAATAGTTTCACGGAATTTGCATAAAATGCAGTTGCAAATACATTCTTCGGGACTTCCCCTCTCTCATTGGAATATCCTTCCGCGATTATTGTATTGGCATTTAACCAATCGCCATAATTGTTACCAACATCATTCAGCCATATATGATCGGGGTTTTGCCTCCTAATGTTTTCCAAATATCTTTTCATTGCATCGTAATGGCCACTTAGAATTTCTTTATCACCATAATTCTGGTACATTCTCCAAGGAATGATAACCCCAGCATCTGCCCAAGCAGGGGCATTACTGAAACGAATATCTGGTTTGTTGGCATGTGGGGCAATATCCGGAAATGTACCTCGGTCAGATTGGGCATCACGAATATCTTTTATCCACTTTGTATAAAAAGCGGCCATATCCATACTGAACATACTGGTTTGGCAAAACACCTGTGCATCCCCCATCCAACCCATTCTTTCATCACGCTGTGGACAATCCGTTGGCACACTAGTCATATTATTGCGCTGTGTCCATACTATATTGTCCCACAATTGGTTCAATTTAGGGTTGGAACACTCAAAACTGCCTGTGATTTCAGGATCTGATGCAACGGCTATGGCCGAAATCATTTTTTCATCAAGTGATTGATTTAAGCCTGATACCTCAATAAATCTAAATCCATGATAGGTAAAAGAAGGCTCGAACACATCAATTTTTCCTGAGAGGATATAATTGTCCTCTTGTATGGCAGCTGCTAAATTTGCAGTATATAGTGTGCCATCTTCATTAAGCATTTCACCATGCCTTATTTTTAGGGATGCCCCTTTCTCACCTTTAATTTCAAGCTTAGTCCAACCGGTCAAATTCTGGCCGAAATCCACGATAAAATCGTCTCCAATTTCTGTTATCTCAACTGGAGAAAAAACATTAAAAACACGTATGGGCTCATTTTTCTGTGCCTCCAAATTCTTCTGTAGGCCAGTATCAACATAAGCATTTGTCCACGAAGCATCATCGAATTCACTATTCGTCCATCCAGACGGAATTTTTCTGGCATCTATTTTCTGTCCTAAAAAGTTGTCTGCGGAAATTATATATCCCTCACTATTTATTTTCCAAGATTTGTCAGTGTCAATAACCTCTTTGGTTCCGTCCTTATAATTGATGACCAACTGTGCTATCAATCTCCGGTCATTTCCATAGACCCCTCTTCTAGGATAGTCTGTATGCCATTTTGTTGGCCCCAACATTCCCAAATACCAGCCATCACCTAACGTGGCGAATAGCACATTGTCACCATTTTCCAGATTTTGGGTTACGTCATAAGTCTGGTATTGTACTCGCTTGTTATAATCGGTCCATTCTGGAGCCAAGACATGATCACCAACCTTGTTGCCATTAAGCCCAATTTCATAGTAGCCCAATGCGCTAACATATAAAAAGGCGTCACTAAATTCTTTAGTCACCTTAAATTGTTTCCGCAGCATAGGGGAAGATGGTGGTACCGGTAGCATGTTTTTAGGTGCCGAATTATTGGGATCATAGTCAGCAAGGATATCCTTGTACTCTTTTTGCGCTAAATCAGGTTGACCACCTATCCATTCTGCACTCCAATCGGAATCTTCGAGAAGACCCATACTCCATTTTGCCACTTCACTCCATGCGGTATAATTGGTTTCGGTATTCCATATTTTTACTTTCCAATAGCATTTTTGCTTGCTGTTCAATTTAGAGCCTAGATAGGTGATTTGTTTGTTGGCGGCTGAAATTATTTTACCACTGTTCCATAAATCCGCATTACCTTCAGCTAATTTTTCGAGAGTCGTGGCAACTAAAATTTGATAGGCTTTTTGTTCTTGGTTGATAATGTCATCCGAAGTGGTTTTAATTTTCCAGCTTAGCCGCGGTAAAAGCACATCAATCCCCAATGGATTGTTTAAATATTCAGTTTTTAATTCTACGAGTTGTATTTCACCGCTCTCTTTTACACATGAGAAGTAGCATAGTGGAAATAAAAGGAGAATTATTTTTACCAATTTGATACTTTCCATTTTTTTTAAAGTTTGTAAAAAGACAGCACATTGTCTCTTATTTTTTTTTATACGGCGGATGCCTAGGCATGTGTATCCAACAAGCCGAAAACGTGAATCCGAATCCCTTAGCTCATACTAAAACCTGCTGGGAAAATCAGTCCAATTGGAGACTAAGGCGAAAATAATAAGTATGTAGAACGCTTTAGATAACATAATAAGTATCAAATATCTAATTGTTTAAACAAATTCTTGCATAGGTCAATCATTTTTTTATTTTGACTACTATGGATAGAAAAATAAAAACCCTTTTTATTGCTGTTTTAATACTTTTTTCAGGCTGTTCTCCTGAGAATAGAAATTCCAGTGACGGAGATGGATTGTTTAACACGAAGCAGAATGATTTGCCTTACAAAGATTTAGAAGCTATAAAAGAAGATGGCGTTTTACATGCCATAACCATATACAGTTCCACAAGCTATTTTTTGTATAAAGGATTGCCTATGGGCTTTGAGTATGAGTTGTTATCTCGCTTGGCCGACGACTTAGGCTTACAGCTGAAAGTTACAATAGCTGAAGATATAGATGATCTATTTGATATGTTGAACAATGGCGAAGGTGATTTAATTGCCCATGGTTTGACTATAACTGAGCCAAGAAAAAGCCTGGTAAGTTTTACGGAAAACCATTATGTGACACACCAAGCTTTAGTCCAGCGAATGCCCGATAATTGGCGTTCGCTACCCGGCTACAAAATTGATAAACAGATAATTTCAAATACGCTTGAATTAATAGGCGATACGGTGTGGGTTAGAGAAAACACATCATATGCTCAAAGACTTAAAAACTTGCAGGATGAGATTGGTGCTGATATCCCGATAGAACTTATTGAAGGAAATATCCCTACGGATGAAATAATTAGAATGGTAGTGGATGGCGAAATTGATAGAACCATTGCCGATTACAATATTGCGGCTATCAATAAAACCTATTACCCTATACTTCATATTGATACAAGAATTTCGTTTTCGCAACGAATAGCATGGGCAGTAAGGCATAATTCTCCTGAATTACTTAAGGCAATAAACAATTGGATAGCCAGAGAGAAAAAGACAGACGAATACTATGTCATTTACAATAAGTACTTTAAAAATACGAAGTCCTACAGGCGAAGGATTCAAAGCGACTTTTACAGCAAAAATGGCAATAAGATTAGTAAATACGACGATATTATTAAAGAAAATGCTTCTAAAATAGGATGGGATTGGCGTTTCCTTTGTTCTCAAGTGTATCAAGAATCAAGGTTTGATCCTAAAGCTAAGTCATGGGCAGGTGCAGGCGGATTAATACAATTGATGCCTGCCACAGCAAAGGAAGTTGGCGTAAGCAACAGTTTCAATCCAGAACAAAACGTAAGCGGTGGAGTAAAGTATTTGGGTAGAATGCGCGATAAGTTTGAAGCTGTAGAGGACTCAACCCAAAAAGTAAAGTTTACTTTAGCTGCCTTCAATTGTGGTGCAGGTCATGTTTTTGATGCCATGCGCTTGGCAGAAAAGAATGGCAAAAATCCGAATATATGGGACGAAAATGTAGAAGAGTATATTTTGAAATTGAAAAATAAGGAATACTACCTTGATGAAGTAGTCAACTATGGTTTTGTGAGGGGAACAGAACCATACAACTATGTGAGGGATATATTTCTACGCTACGAGCACTATAAACAATTTATAAAACAAGGAAGCTCGACTTAAAGGTATTACCAATTTAGCTGCCTTCAATTGTGGTGCAGGTCATGTTTTTGATGCCATGCACCTGGCAGAAAAGAATCTAGAAAAACCATTTCATTTTTAGATAGTCACCTCACATTAAATGCTGCTTTCTATTGCCCAAGTACATATTAACCTGAGTTCGGTGTAAGATCGCCTAAAAAACAGGCTAAATCGTCACTTAGAACCTTTTCTGGGCTTACTATGCAGATACAAGCCCCGCCTAATGTTGTCCCCTGAGCTTGTCGAAGGGGTCCCACGGCTTTCTCAACTCAAAGCCCTCTCTAAGCCTACCGACGATGATTGTTTTATGAAATTGGATCGAACTCAGGTTATTACCTTCGTGGTATCCAATCGGAAAAAAGGCACAAAATACGTTGTACTGAAGACCAAAATGTGAGTATTAGAAAGGATGTTCGCATGACGCTGCTTCACTCGTGGCGCTCAACGGAGCGAATGGCTGAAAAAAAGCACAGCAAAGAATAAAAAGCTTCCTGAGTACTTCAGGTAGCTTTTTATGAAAAAAAATCAATCAGGAATGTTATATTTTAACTTTACTTCTTCGTAATCCGAGAGGTCAATATTGGCCATTCTGCTGCCCGAGGTTGGCGTACCTCCAGGTATGAAAACATATCTGTATGACCATGATTCAGAAGGTCTCCCCGGATCATTAGTATTGTCTAAATTATAAAAATTTACAATCATAAAGCCAATACCGGCATCAAATGCCATTACCTGATGTGTGCTTTGATTTATAGCTGTGGTAAGTGGAAGAGGATAGGCTTGTTTTGGACCTGAATTCCTTATGTATACCATTATAACACCCGTATTCAAGATACTTTCGGTCAAATCATTGGCCGAAATTGCATACTGCCTTCGGTTTACATTAATATAAGTAATAGGTTGACTCCATCTATCATTCTCAAATACTGTCCAAGGAGAATAAATCACATTGGCCGTACCGGTATCACCCTGATCTCCAGTATCTCCTGTGTCTCCTGTATCACCTGTATTACCTGTATTACCTTGTAGCCCATCTGTCCCATCTGTCCCATCTTCTCCTTGTGGCCCTTGTGGCCCAGTTTCTCCGTCTTCAACACATGCAAAGACCAAAAAAGGAAGCAGTATCATAAGATACCAATGTTTACCAATAATTCGTTTCATCTCTTTTTGTTAAAATTTTATATATATAATTTATCTTAACTAAACGAATAAAATTTTATTAAACAAGAAAATACAGAATTTTTTTAAATAAATACTGATAGTTTATTAATAATTTACTGTTTATTCACCTATTATTTATAAAAAAGCTTAATGCGGTGAATAGAGAGAGGACATAGCTTCACCTATTTTTACATTTCCGATTTACGAGGCAATTTTTTTGGCAAGGTTTGGCCAATTTTATACTACTTTCCTGTTTAAAGCGCTCCTTTATCGCTTATCGCCTACTTACAGGACTTACCTTATCTCTCTTTTAAAGATTTGACGGATTCGGATACTGCTTCAAAAAACGCAAGGTAGTTGCAGGCTAAATATCAGACAGGCGGGCTTAATTCCATTGTGGCCAACTGCTAGGCGCATAAAATGGATTCAGACACGGTTTAAATAAATATTATGGTACTAAAACCTATTAAATAAGACAATTAAAATGAATCGAAAGTCCGCCTTCGACAGGCTCAGGGACCGGCTTCATTAAGTTCAGGGGCCATCTATGACAGGTTCAGGAACCGTCTTCGACACAGTCAAGGGCAACCATAACTTCCTTCTAGTTGCCCTAATCAATAACCCTAGCTCTTCTTAAAAATGGCTCTACAGAATTAATTTCAGAAACATTACCATGCATTGTTAAGAATAATTGAACTTAACCCCAAGCCAGACGCCAAGCCACCTACTATAATCCGGTGTTTTTTGTTAATTTGCAGACTAGATCTTAACCTAACTTAATTCCTTACGATTAGACCATGAAGTTTGATTTGAAAGCAGATGTATTGCCCCATTTTTTAGCGATTTCTTCCTTTTACCTGATCGTTGTTCTCTATTTTTCCCCGATAGTATTTGAGGGGAAAATGATGTTCCAGTCAGATATCCTTCAATGGGAAGGTTCTGCCAAAGAGCTTTTAGACCATAGGGAAAATACAGGAGAAGAAGCCCTGTGGACCAACCGGATGTTTGGCGGAATGCCCGCTTACCTGATCCACCTGGACCCTAAAGGTGACATTACCAACTTCCTGGTTAAGGTCTTCACTTTGGGTCTACCCCATCCTATAAGCGCCCTTTTCTTTGGAATGGTATCCATGTACATTTTACTGCTCTGTTTTAAGGTTCGCCCGGTCATTGCGCTCATAGGAGCCTGGGCCTTTTCATTTAATACCTTTAATTTCCTCAGCCTGGAAGCTGGACATAATGCCAAAATATGGGCGGTCTGTATTGTTCCGCTATTATTGGCAGGTGTACATCTGGCCTTTACCAATAAAAAACTTCTTGGTGTGGTGGTCACAGCACTTGCGGTACTTCTCCAGTTAAAATACAACCACCTGCAAATCACTTATTACACCCTATTATTGATCATTGTATATGGTATCGGTCAATTGGTAAATACTTACAAGCAACAACAATTGCCTGCTTTCGCTAAAGTTACCGGCATGTTGTTACTGGCGGCGGTAATCGGTGCGATGGGGCATGCAGCCAGATTGAGTTCGGTGTTGGAATATGGCGCTTATTCTATCCGGGGAGAACGTAATCTCCCTGAAACTGACCAAAGTGACACCGGCCTTGACAAGGACTATGCCTTCAATTGGTCCAATGGAAAGCTTGAAACCTTTACACTGTTAATCCCCAACTACTTTGGAGGCGGTTCCCAAGAGGCGGTTCCTAAAAATTCAGCTTCTGAGAAAGCACTTCGTGCCAATGGGATTGACAATGCGCAAGTCAATCAATTTATCAATGGTGCCCCCACCTATTGGGGTGACCAACCATTTACCGGTGGCCCAATTTATGGCGGTGCGGTCATGATTTTCCTGTTTGTTTTAGGGATAATCTTTGCCCCTCCTTTGTACAGAAATGTTTTTTTGTCCATGACCTTGCTGACCCTAATGCTTTCCTGGGGGAAAAACCTGGCCTGGTTTAACTATACGCTTTTTGATTATTTTCCTGGATACAATAAGTTTAGATCTGTTTCCATGGCTTTGGGAATGACGCTATTTGTAATCCCTCTATTTGGCGCCATAGGGCTTGAAAATGTGCTGAGTAAATCAGAAAAAAAGGAGACGAAAGAATCTTTTTTTATAGGTACAGGTATTACCCTAATCTTGATTGTACTTGGGATAATCTTCGCTTCCTGGGCAGGTTACCAATCTTCAACGCCTAATTCAGGATACCCTGACTGGCTGATGGCGGCCCTAAAATCCGATCGAAAAAGCATGCTTGTGTCTGATGCGATGAGGTCTGGAATCTTTATTGTGATTTCTGCGGTGCTCATAGGACTTGCCCTTTACAATAAATTAAAAATCACCTACACAGTTTTAGGCATTGGAGCATTGGTACTGATAGACCTTTGGGGAGTCAATAGCCGTTACTTGGATACGGATAGTTTTTCTGATGATCCTGGGGAACAACATTTTGCTGCAACTCCTGCTGACAATAAAATAAGTGCTGACAAAGACTATTTCCGAGTACTAAATATTCAAAACCCCTTCAATGATGCCCGCACAAGTTATCGATTCAATAGCATAGGGGGTTACCATGGCGCCAAAATGAGCAGGTACCAGGACTTGATAGACCGGATTCTAAGTACCGAAATCAGCACTTTTGTCCAAAAAGCACAGGAAGGAAATTTTGATTATGAAGGCATTCAGACATTGAACATGCTGAACACCAAATACCTCATGGCAGGAAGGGCTGAAAACGCCGTTTTCCTCAACCCTGAGGCAAATGGGCCAGCCTGGTTCCCAGAAAGTATTGAAGGGACAAAGACAAATGAGGAGGAGATCGAGGCCTTGGCAATAGTAAACACCAAATTGACAGCTACCTATAATGCCCCAGACAATGAAAATGAAAGCATAAGTACTGGAAAAGGCGACATTTCATTGGATACCTATTCCCCTGATGTATTGACCTATAATGCTTCGGTAGAAAAATCGGGACTGGTTGTTTTTTCTGAAATTTACTACCCTAAAGGATGGAAAGCTTTTATAGATGGGCAAGAAACACCAATTTTACGTGTCAATTACCTATTGAGAGGGCTTGTGCTACCAGAAGGAGAACATCATGTGGAGATGCGATTTAAACCAGTTGCTTATTATCGTTGGGAGCTACTTTCAGTGGTCGTACAATACCTGGTAGTCCTTTCTTTGTTATTTGCTGTTTTCAAAAATTTGAATATCAAAAAAGATCCGATTGTATAAAATGACAAAAGACGTTGCCCAATTCTATGATCAATTTGCCAACCAGCAAATCAAAACCGGTATAAACTCAAGACACCTTAGCATTATTTCCAAATTGAAAAATGCAGGATTGAAACCCTACCATAAGGTATTGGAAGTCGGTTGTGGGATCGGTACTGTCAGTCAGCTGATTGCCAAAAACACCCCTAAGGGAGAAGTCCTGGCCGTGGACATTAGTCCAGAAAGTATTTCACAGGCAAAAACAATATGGAAGGGTCTGGACAACCTCCACTTTGAAGTGTCTGACATGAAGAATTTTCAGAAAAAAGACACCTTATTTGATGCCGTTGTTTTCCCGGATGTATTGGAGCACATACCCGTGGAAGATCACTTTGCTTTGTTTGAAACTATTAAAAAACACAGTCATTCAGCGACTTTTATTTTTATTCATATCCCTTCCCCCAGATTTCTGGAATGGATGATTGCCAATGAACCGGAAAAACTTCAGGTAATTGATCAACCTTTAGATACCGGGGAACTGGTCTGCAAACTGTCTGCAAATGATTTTTATCTTGACAAAATGGATACCTATGGCCTTTTTTACCAAGAGAAAGATTACCAGTATTTCGTGTTTAAAAAGAAACAGGCCATTCAAAAGACCAATCATAGAGACAAGTGGTCTATTTTTAAGGAAAGATTATTAATCAAACTAAAACAAAAATTGGCTGCTTTTTAAATTTCAATTGACGAATAAATGATCCTCTATATCTCTCCTATTCCTACTGCTTTTATCCAAAGGGATATAGAGATGCTAAGCCCTACTTTTCGCATTATCCATCTCAACTTCACTGCGAATCCCTATTTATTGCCCTTCTTTTTCGTATATCAGTTGCTTCAGCTACTTGTACTGTTTCCATTCACCAACAAATACCTTTGCTTTTTTGCTGGATACCATACCATTATCCCTGTATTTATTGGAAAGCTGTTCGGTAAAGAAGTAATCATCGAATGCGGCGGTACGGACGCCATGCACCTACCCAAAATAGATTATGGCAACTACAGGAAAAAATGGCTTAAAAAAGCCACTGTTTATAGTTTCAAAAATTGTTCCCTTATCCTTCCAGTTTCCCATTCTCTGGTAAAGTCCACTTATACCTACGATTCAGACTCCCCAAAGCAGCAGGGCTTGTTACACTTGATTCCAGACCTAAAGACAAAAATACAGGTGGTTTACAATGGCTTTGATGACCAGTTTTGGACTGATGATCAAAGGGAAAAAACACCTTTCTCTTTTGTTACAGTGGCCACAGGGATTTCAAAAAAAAACCGGGCTTTGGTTAAAGGCATAGACCTGGTGCTTGAAATGGCAAAAGCCTTCCCAAACTATTCATTTACGATCATTGGTGACAAAGATTTTCAAGCCACTTTTCCAAATGTCACCATAATGCCTTCTCTGGGTCAAAAAGAAATCAGAGAGGTATACCGACGCAGCCAGTTTTATTTACAGCTTTCTTATTCTGAGGGTTTTCCAAATGCCCTGGCTGAAGCCATGCTGTGTGGATGCGTTCCGATAGGGAGTAATGTAGGCGAAATTGCTAAAATAATTGGTAAAACTGGATTTATTTTAGCCCAAAAGAATGTCAAACGCTTGCATGGCTTGGTTTCCGAATTAGAAAAAGTTGATTTGAAAACGCTCCGAATAAATACTTCGCAAAGGATAAAGGAAAATTTCAATTATGCCCTGAGAAAAGAAAAGCTAATTGCTGTTTTAAAGTAATTTTGACGCCTGATTAAAAAAATAATCTCCAACTTTGAATGAAATATTCAAGTATTAAAGTCTACTATTGATGGCAGGTGTTAAGCAAAGTGTACTAACAACGGTGTTTTCCTATCTGGGAGTAATTGTAGGTTATGTCAACTTGCTATGGTTGTTTCCTTACGTACTTAGTCCAGAGCAAATCGGCTTGTTCAAAACCGTACAGGACATTGCTTTGCTTTTGGTACCCTTCGCCCAATTGGGAATCGGCCATGGCATTACCCGCTTCTTCCCCAGATTACGAGGCAACGAATTTGCATTCTTTAGTTTTAGCCTGGTCATCGCTACCATAGGCTTTTTTATGGTGGCTATACTATTTTTTATTTTAAAAACCCCCATCATTAATGCCTTTGCAGAGAAAGCCCCTGAGGTCAATAACTTCCTGGTTGTTGCACTTTTAATTGCCTTTTTCTCGCTTATCAATTCACTTCTGGATGCATTTTGTAGGTCATTCTTGAAGGTTGCAATCCCCTCTTTAATCCGAGATGTTTTCCTGAGGATTTTTATGGCCGTGCTGGTTATCGGTTATTTCTTTTCCCTTTATACCTTTAGCACCATGATTTGGGGCATGGGAGTAGTCTATATGCTGGCAATGCTTTCCATGGTTTTCTACATGAAAAGGGAAAGGATATTTAAAATTGACTTTAATTGGAAAGAGATTACTCAACCCTTTAAGAAGGAATTTTTACAATACAGTTTGATTACCCTACTGGGAACAGCAGGAGCGATTCTCATCATGAAAATTGACAGCATCATGGTGAGCTCCATGATAGGGCTGGACGCCAATGCAATCTATACCATTGGCTTTTCCATAGCTGTGGTCATAGAGATGCCCAGAAGGGCGATATCGCAGGTAGCCATGCCTGTTATTTCCGAGATGTTTGCAGAAAATCAACTGGCGGGAATAAATGCGCTCTACAAAAAAATTGCGGTCAACCAGCTATTAATATGTTTGCTAATTTTTCTGATGATCTGGATCAATATCGAAAACCTTTACCATTTTGTCCCCAATAGGGCCATATATGAGCAGGGCAAATGGGTGGTTTTATTGATAAGTTTAGGCAAGCTAACAGATGTTATTTTTTCCGTCAACGGAGAAATCATCGTTTTTTCCAGGTTTTACACCTTTAATATCACTGCTACACTTCTAATGAGCGCAGCAGTAATTATTTTTAACCTTGCCTTGATTCCTCTTTACGGAATTGAAGGTGCTGCTTTGGCATCTTTTATTGCCATGTTTTGTTATAACCTGGTCAAATTTAGCTACATAAAAATAAGGTTGGGGTTCAATCCCTTTACACCCGGTGTATTTTTCATTCTTATTGCTGGTGGAATTAGCTGGGCAGTATCCTATTATTTGATCCCTACTTTTGCTGCAGTTATTCCGGATATCCTGGTTAGAAGTGGTGTAGTTACTGCTGTTTACCTACTGCTGGTACACCTATTAAAAGCCGCTCCGGAAACTGAGGCAATGGTTATTCAAAAAGTCAAGGAAGTTATATCAATAATAAGAAACCGCTAAAGATCACCTTAAGGCTGATAAGTTGAAAGTGCCTTAAATCATTTGGAGCTTTGTACTGTTTCTTGGCTCAAGAAAAATTCAAACCCAATAACCTACTTTTTTGCAATGCCATCAAGTAAAAGCGCCAACTGCTGTGTTATGTTTTTTCTGCTGTACTTTTGAATGTCAGCTCTAATCAAACCCGGGGCTTCCCTTTTCTCTAAATCACGAAGAAATTGAACCAAACCGTCTTCATCTTGGTGAGCGAAAACTTTGCCAGCACCTGATGCTTCAATAATGGAAGCTGTATCTCCCATTGGATCCCCTAGAGCCAATATCTCCCGGCCAGTAGCCATGTATTCAAATAATTTCCCCGGAATATTGCCTTTGGCATTTTTGGTATTGGTAAGGATCAAAAGCAATAATTGGGCTTTTTCATAATAGGAAAACACCTCTTTATGGGAAACATAGCCTGGCAATTCAACATGTGCATTGAACCAGTTGTCCTGGGCTACCAGGTTTTTTATACTTTCATTCACTCTTCCTACAAAAGTAAGTCTGACCTTGCCTGTGGTTTCTCCAAAAACAGTTTTTAGCGCTATTAGAAATGGAAAAGGATCCCTTATACCATCAATCACCCCAGAATAAACAATTTCCAAAACAGTCATTTGGTAGAGCGGAGGAGAAAGAGATTCAGGGATATCTGCCGGATCATAACCATTCAATACTACCTGTACATTTTTAGCACCTATCCCCTGCATTTCATTTTTGAAAGTTGGAGAAATAGTAACTAAACTGTCTGCCTCTTCAAATACGCTGGCTTCAAGCTTTTGGTGTTTATTTCTGGCAAATTGGCTTAGCTTAAGTGTATCCAGAAACTCCCAATTTGACCAGGGGTCACGAAAATCTGCAAGCCAGGGAATGCCTGTTTTTCTTTTCAGGTTTCTCCCTATCAGGTGCATGCTGTGGGGAGGGCCGGTGGTAATGATGGCTTTAAAATCATTCTGCTCACAAATTTCCGCCAAAAAATTGACAGCGGGTTTGATCCAGAATAGGCGTGGATCGGGAATCAATAGATTCCCTCTGAGCCACACGGCGAGTTGATCGAGCGTCCCTGGATCTTTATATTCCAGAATGCTTGCGATATCCTTTGGTTGTTGTTTTTTAAGTGACCTAAACAACTGATAAGGTTCCCAAATAGGAAACTTCAACACCTCAGTATGCTTGTCCACTTCTTTCTCAAGTGAGCTGTCTTGTAAAGCAAAATCAGGGTTTTCGGGAGTAAAAATCACCGGTTGCCAGCCAAATTCAGGAAGATATTTGGAAAACTTCAGCCAGCGTTGGACGCCGGATCCAGCACTTGGTGGCCAGTAATAGGTGATGATCAGAACCCTTTTCATACAACAAAAAAAAATTCAAGCAGGAAATGATAGTCCCGCTTGAATGATAATAAATATTTATTCGCCTTGAGCCAACGAAAAACCTCTTTCACCATCGAAAGTGTATAGGTTCTCTGTTTTGATAAAATCAAAACCCAGATTTCCGACTTGTTTAAGTATCTCTATAGTCTGCTCATGGGTAATGCTTTTGTCATCTGCATCAAAGAACCTCACCCTCCAGTGATCTGAACAAAATGTTTCTTTCATTCCATCAGGATACACCCTCACTCCTCTGTTGGTAACGAGTTGCATTTTTAATCCGTTGGCATTGACCGACCTAAGTTTATCTCCCATTACGTTAGGGTCTCTGTTTCCTTCTTTCCAGTCAATAAAAACATCCAACCCAATCAATACTTTTTCAGCAGCTTTTCGTGGTTTGATGGCCAGAGCTTTCTTTATTTCGGCTTCACTTCGCTCAGCTTTGGCAAAAACCGCTTTTTTCATGCTTTTAGGTTCTTTTCCCAATCTAGCGATCACTGCCTCAGCAAATTCCTGAGTGCCCACTCTTTTGGTACTTATCCCGTCTTGAAAAATATCTCCTGTATGAATCCCATCCTCAAGGGTGGCCATCCAAGCATTGCTGATCTTTTGAGCCACTTCAGGCTGGCCAATATGTACGAGCATCATGATCGCCCCATTTAACAAACCAGATGGATTGGCAATGTCCATACCTGCGATATCAGGTGCAGACCCATGAATGGCTTCAAACATTGCCACGTCTTCTCCCACGTTGGCTGATCCTCCAAGACCAACGGAACCCGTCACTTGTGCTGCTACATCAGAGATAATGTCACCATAAAGGTTTAGGGTGACGATCACATCAAATATTTCTGGACTGTCGGCAATTAGAGCCGTCGCTATATCTATAATTTTATGTTCTGTTTCGATCTCTGGATACTCTTTGGCCACTTCATTAAACATCTGGTGAAAAATACCATCTGTCATTTTCATGATATTGTCCTTGGTCATACAAGTGATTTTTTTTCGCTTGTTCATACGGGCATATTCAAACGCATACCTGACGATTTTCTCACTGCCTGGTCTTGAGATCAACTTTAGGCATTGGTACACTTCATCGGTCTGTCTGTGCTCAATACCTGCATAAAGGTCCTCTTCATTTTCCCTGATAATAACCAAATCCGTTTTAGGGAAATGCGTATGGATAAAAGGAAAATAGGCCTTACAAGGCCTCACGTTAGCGTAAAGTCCTAAAGTCTTTCTTGTAGTTACATTCAAGCTCTTAAAGCCTCCTCCTTGTGGAGTTGTGATAGGGGATTTTAAAAAGACTTTGGTCTCTCTTAGAGAATCCCATGCACTTGATGCTATCCCCGAACTTATTCCCTTTAAGTATACCTGCTCACCAATTTCTATGATATCCGGCTCGATAGCTGCTCCTGACGCTTCCAAAATTGACAAGGTTGCATTCATTATCTCCGGACCAATGCCGTCTCCAAATGCCACTGTAATTTTCTTTTTTTCGGTCATGTGGTAAGTGATTGAATTTTGAATATGTTTTTACCTTCGATGCAAAAATAGAAAATATTGACATACAATCGATTTAACCCGAGAAATAATAGGCATTTTGAATCAAAAGAAGGGCTACTTCGATCATTATCAATTCGTAGGTATGAAAGATTCAACCCGAAATAGTCAATAAAGCGTCTAATACGTAATGAAATCACTTCCAGAGAAGGGTCAGGAAATGCTATTGCATTATACAGTTTCAAATTATTTAAAATACAATTTCGGATATTAAATGATTTTTTAACTATCTAAATTACAATTTTATGATTACATTATGAAATTCCACTTTTCATAAGATTTATGATTTTTAGCCGAATCTTTTGCGATTGATCAAGCACCTCGTATATTTGGGCCTTAACATTGAAGAATTGGAATGGCTGAACAAAAAAATATTCTTTCAGAGACTAAAGACGGAATACTTTATCTTACCATCAGCAGAGAGACCAAGCTCAACGCCTTAAATTTCAGCACCTTAGAAGAGTTGAAGAACATTTTTAACGAGGTGAATGATAACAAATCCATAAGAGGCGTAATCATCACAGGTGCGGGAGAAAAGGCCTTTGTAGCTGGTGCTGACATCAATGAAATTTCAGAGCTCAACGAACTCAATGCAAGAAAGTTTGCTGAATTTGGTCAGGAAGTTTTTGATAATATTGAATCCTGTCATAAACCCGTGATAGCCGTAGTCAATGGTTATGCGCTAGGTGGGGGATGTGAATTGGCAATTGCTTGCCACATGAGAATCGCTACTTCAAATGCCAAGTTTGGTCAACCGGAGGTGAATTTAGGAATTATTCCTGGTTATGGAGGCACTCAGAGGCTTACCAACCTTATCGGTAGAACAAAAGCCACGGAAATTCTGATGACCGGCGATATGCTTGACGTCAATGATGCAAAATCTTTAGGACTCCTAAACCATGTAGAAGCTACCAAAGAGGATGCTATGGCCAAAGCTGAAGAGATTTTAAGGAAAATAATGAGTAAAGCTCCATTGTCCATCGGCATGATAGTAGATTGTGTCAATGCAGTTTTTGCCAGCGATGAAAACGGGTATCAAATCGAAGCCAACAGCTTCGCACGATGCGTCAAATCTGAGGACTACAGGGAAGGAACTAAAGCCTTTCTAGAAAAAAGGAAACCTAATTTTAAAGGGGGTTAATCCCCTTTTTTTATGGGCCTGTTAAAAAAATTAGCCGGGCAATCTGCCATCTATGGCATCAGTAGCATCCTCGGCAAATCGATAAATTTTTTGCTCGTTCCCTTGTACACGGGATATCTTCCAAAGGAGGATTTGGGTTCTTTTACCATGCTTTATGCAATGATTGCATTTCTGAATGTCATCTTCACATTCGGCATGGAGACAACTTATTTTAGATTTTCCACTGGAAAGGGATTGGACCCCAAGGTTGTCTTTCAAAATGCTCAATCGTTGGTTGCTGTGGTAGGTTTATCGCTAGGAGCAATTTTATTTCTTTTTGCAGAAAACATCAGTTTGCTATTTGAATATGAAGGCAAGGCCCATTTGTTTCAGTGGGCTGCCATGATATTGACGATAGATGCATTGATGGCACTTCCATTTGCACGTTTGAGACTTGATGGCAGGTCCCTGACTTTTGCACTACTCAAGTTGCTGAACATATTTCTGAATGTGGGCTTCAATATCCTCTTTATCGTAGTGGCCTACCATATTGTGGAAGGAGATATTCTTCATGTACTTTACCCCGTTGTCTCCGAATGGTACAAACCAGATTGGGGGGTAGACTATATCCTTTTGGCAAATCTTCTGGCTAACCTGCTAATTTTACCAATTTTGTGGAAACTGGCTGGCCAATGGAAATTTCAACTAAAACGTACCATCCTACAACCCATGTGGAAATACGCACTTCCATTGTTATTCATGGGGCTGGCAGGTGTCACCAATGAAGTGTTTTCCAGGGGGTTATTCGAGTATGCGCTTCCTGAAGGATTTTACCCTGAGTTAACCTCAAGAGAGGCCGGAGGAGTGTTTGGAGCCAATTTCAAGTTGGCCATATTAATGAGTCTTATCATTCAGGCTTTTAAATATGCCGCTGAACCCTTCTTTTTCCAACAATCTGAAAACAAAAACAACCCGCTTTTATTTGCCAGGGTTATGCATTGGTTCATTATCTTTTGCACTTTATTGATGGTGACAGTGGCCGTCAATTTAAGATTGATTGGGGCATTTTTTTTTCAGGCAGATGGATATGCCGCTGCGCTACCCATGGTTCCTATCCTTCTTATGGGGTATTTACTTCTCGGTATATATTACAACCTAAGTATTTGGTTTAAAATTACCGACCAAACAGGCTATAGTTTTTATATCACATTGGTGGGAGCAATCGTTACAGTGATAATCATCCTTACATTGGTTCCCATTTTGGGTTATATAGGTGGAGCCTTGAGTACTTTGGGAAGCTATTTGGTCATGGTATTGCTGTGTTATTTCATTGGGCAAAAAAATTACCCCATCCCTTATCAGACAAAAAAAGACATCAGCTACCTTCTCATTGCTTTCTTCTTAAGTTATGCAGGTTTTCTTTTGGATACGGGTTCTATGCTGGTGAACTTTATTCTACACTCGGGTATCATCTTATCGTATGGTGGACTTATTTTCCTGATGGAAAAAAAGGAACTATCTTCGCTTTTAAAATCAATCTCCAAAAAGTAGCATGAAAATTAACGTTATCAATAAATCAAAGCACCCATTGCCTGCTTACCAAACCAAACTATCAGCAGGTCTGGACCTTACTGCAGCCATAACGGAGCCTGTCCTATTAAAGCCACTGGAGAGGAAGCTAATAGGAACCGGCTTGTACATAGAATTACCTGAAGGTTTTGAAGCGCAAATAAGACCTAGAAGTGGACTGGCATTCAAGCATGGCGTTACAGTACTCAACAGCCCAGGTACCATTGATGCAGATTACAGAGGGGAAATAAAAGTTTTGCTGGTGAATAATTCTGACAGTACCTTTACCGTTCAGGATGGAGAAAGAATTGCACAGATGGTCATTGCCAGATATGAACAAATCAAATGGAATCCGCAAGAAGCCCTTTCTGAAACCGAAAGGGGATCTGGCGGCTACGGAAGCACTGGTAAATAAATTTAAAAATTAAGTCATAATCTTCTTTGTTTGCGTTAGCTGTCACATGAACCAAAAGAAAGGGTTAATTGTATATTTTAGAGTAATCTGTAAATTATTACCCCTTATGAATACTCGCAGTCCTTTTGGATACTAACAGAATTGCAAATCACACTTTAGTCAAAATGAAGTTTGAGGTTATTAAATAGCTTCAAACCTATAGCATGCATAAACATGAATAAATTGAATATAAAATTTTTTATCTGGTTTTTCACTTTAATACTCCTGATGGGAATTTCTCAAGAGGGTGCCTTTGCTCAAAATAAATTAAGCAGAAAAGAGCGAAAGGCGATAGAAAAAGAGCAGATGGCCAGCAGGTTGTTTATTGAGGGACAAAAAAACCTCATGCTGGAAGATTATGAGAAAGCCTATTTTTATTTTATGAAGGCCTTGGAATACAATGAAGAGGAAAGCGCCATTCATTTTAAACTATCACAAATGATGGTTCGTGCCAAGCAATTTGATAAGGCATTAAGCTATGGACAAAGAGCCCTTGAGTTAGATCCTGACAACAAATATTACCACTTACAAATAGCTGAAATATACAATAATCAAAACAAAACACGGGAAGCGGCGGGAGTTCTTGAAAACCTGATGGCTAAAGAAGGAAATTACCGGCAATATATTTTAGACCTGGCTTCCTTGTATTTAAAACTTCAAGATTTTGACAAAGCCCTAGAAGCATTGAACAAAGCGGAGGAGTATTTCGGTGTAGTAGAGCAACTCACAGCGCAAAAACAACGCATTTACTTGAAGGAAAACAACCTCGGAATGGCCATAAAAGAGGGCGAAAAGCTTATTGAGGCCAATCCTGGTAATTCAAGATTTGTTCTCTCACTGGTAGATATTTTATTCAATAATAACAAAGCCAATCAGGCGTTGGGCCTGGTCTTATCAACCTTGTCGGTGTACCCCAACCAACCTGATGTGAAAATGGCAGCCTACAACCTGTACAAGGACAGGAGCGAATTCGAACAAGCGAACAAATACTTGAAGGAGGCCTTTTCGAATCCAGATCTAGAAGGAGATGTCAAGGCTGAAGCATTTTCTGTCATTTTATCACAAATCAACAATTCTGCCCGAGACCAATTACTGGATAGCCTTTCCAAACCTATGAAAGCTTTTCACCTAAATAACCCAAAAATTCTGATCGCTTTGGGGGACTGGGAATTGCAGCAAAAAGCATTCAATGAAGCCATTAATTATTACACTAGTGCAGTTAAAATCGTTGCCACAAACGAAAAGTTGTTTCAGCAATTGATACCTTTGTTGTTTGAAAACCAGAAACCATTTGATGAGATAGCTGTCATTGCTGAAATGGCAACAGAGAATTTCCCCGAAACTTCTGAGTTTTGGTTTTACCTGGGCACTGCTCAGTCTGGAAATAAGGAAAATGAAGCTGCCAAAAATTCTCTAGAGGAGTCTTTAAAGTTAAACAAGGAAACGAATCCTCAGTTGACTTTAATGGCAAAATCACAATTAGGGGATGTACTATTTGGCTTGGGGGAAAAGGAAAGGGCTTTTGAGTTATATGATGAAGTTTTGGCTCAAAATGACAATAATGAACATATATTGAATAATTATGCCTACTTTCTTTCTTTAGAAAAGAAAGATCTTGAAAAAGCGTACAGCATGTCTCTTAAATTAGTAAAAAAGTTTCCCGACAATGCCACTTATCTGGACACACATGCTTGGGTTTTATTCCAACTGAACAAGTTTGAAGAAGCTCGATCATTTATGGAAAAGGCATTAGAATTACAAACCAAGCCTAGCGGAGTAATGTTTGAACATTATGGTGATATCATGTTCAAAATTGGGGAGAAAAAAGTGGCTATGGACTACTGGAAAAAGGCACTAGCTCTGGAGGACACCTCAGAATTTTTGACACTTAAAATCAAAAATAAATCATACTATGAGTAAAGCTAAAATATTGACCTACTTCCTGGGAGTAGTGATGCTTTGGTCTTGTGCAAGAAAACCCATGTCTTATACTACCGATAAGGCGATGGATGAATTTCAACCTAATTACCTTGATTTCAACTACCTGTCGGCAAAAGGAAGAGTAACGCTGGAAGAACAGGATGGTAAAATCACTAAAGGGGTACTAAACATAAGAGCAAAAAAAGACAGTGTTATTTGGTTTAACATGTCCCCAGGCCTTGGAATAGAAGCCCTAAGAGGGTTTATCAGTGCCGACAGAATAAAGATTCGAGACCGGATAAATGGTCAAAAAATCGACATGGATTACACTGAATTTCAAAAGAAATATGGGGTTCCTTTGTCCTTCTCTTTATTCCAGAATTTACTTTTTGCAAACCTACCTCACGAATTCAGCTACAGAGACAGGCTAATTAGAGTAGGCAAAACTTTTGTATTGAAACAGGAACGTGAAAACATCACTTACGAAACCTCCATAGATGCAGGCCATGGGAAGGTTACCCAACTGAAGAGCAAAGCTTTACAAACCCGAAGTGGTAGCTTGGAAGCCTCCTATATGGACTTCCGGGATGTTTCAAAACAGCCATTCCCCTATCAAGCCATTATTAAAATGGTATTGAGTCTACCGGAAAAGCCAAAAACTAATTTTTTCTTGAATGTAGAGATGATCAAAGTAGAACTAACGGATGACCCACTCAATTTCCCATACAATTTTTAGTCAATTTAGTGGCGCCCGGGTTCTTTGCCTAACCTTATTTTTAATTTTAGGATTGGGCTCAATTTCTTTCCTGACTGCGCAAATTACAGCAGACAGAGCAATGCTAGAGAAGGAGAAATCTGCGATTCAAAAAAGGCTGAGGGAATATGATCTCGTTTTAAGAAAGACTACAGATGAGAAAAAAGTTTCCGTAAGTGAGCTTAGGGCTGTTAATCAAAAACTCCAGGAACGGGAAAAATACATTGCTACCATTAACAAAGAGCTCCAGCTTGTAAATAAGGAAATAAAGGAAACCTCCTCTAATATAAAAAGACTGAGTAAAGAGCTGAACCTACTCAAAGAGGAATATGCCCAAATGGTATATACCTCATATAAATTAAATCAAGGGGTGAATCTCATCACTTTCATTTTTTCTTCAGCCACCTTCAAGCAATTTTACATGCGTCTAAAATACCTAAAGCAATACAGTGATGCGCGCAAAAAACAGGTGGTACAAATGGAAAAGGTAAGTTTAGAGTTAGCAGGTAGGCAGGAAGCTTTAGAATTACAAAAACAGGAGCAAATAAAAGTACTAACCCAAGAACAAGAACAGAAAAAGGCATTGGATCGGCTCAAAATGGAGCAGCAAAGAATGGTCAATACCTTAAGCCAAAAGGAAGAGGAGGTAAGAAAAGAAATAGCGGCTACAAAAAAGCAACAGGCAGAACTCAATAAGCTGATTAAAAATGTAATCGCCGAAGAAATCAGACTTACCAAAGCTGCAGAAAAAGCTTCCGAAACACCAAAAGCTGAAGGTCCCAAAACCAAAAAACTTCCAAATGCGCCCCAGGTAAAAAAACTATCTGCTTCATTTGCCAGCAATAAGGGGGACATACCTTGGCCAGTTGATAGTGGATTCATCTCCAAAAAATATGGCACCTACCCCCACCCTACCTTAAAAGGGATTTCTGAAACAAATGACGGCATAGACATTCAGACCACTAATAATGCACCGGTCAAATCCGTTTTTCCTGGCACAGTAACCAAAATCACCACTGTACCCGGTATGGGAGGCACTATTATCATCAAACATGGGGATTTTTACACCATGTATAGCCGATTAAAAACCATTGATGTAAAATCTGGTGAGGAGGTTCAATCCGCAACAGTCATTGGCCACGTATATTCGGATGAAGATGGTTATTCTGAACTTCATTTTCAAACGTGGAAAGGCCTGGAAGTAATGAACCCCAGCATTTGGCTTTCTAGTAAATAATCACTAAATTTTAATATATTTACAAAAAATTAAATACAACATGCTTTAATTCCTTTGCGTTAATAAAGCACAATCATATATTTGTAGTAATTTCAAAATTAAAATAATCGAATCATGAATACATTGGGTTTTATACAAAATATCGGAGGAGGATCATTAGTGATCATCGTGCTGGTAGTTATCCTTCTTTTTGGTGCAAAAAGAATACCTGAATTGGCTAGAGGACTAGGCAGAGGTATCAGAGAATTTAAAGACGCTACCAAAGAGATTCAGGATGATTTGGAAGAAGGACTGAAAGACGACAACAAGAAAGCAAAAAAATAATACGTTGGAAAAATTTCGTTCATTCGATGAGATAAGAAAATCGCTAGAAAAAAAGGAAACGGATTGTAAAGCGATTGTCAAATACTACCTAAGCAACATTGAAACGAAGGCGCAACTAAACGCCTTCGTTCAAGTTTATAGCCAATCTGCTTTAGATCAGGCTGTTGCTATTGACGAAAAAATAGCGTCTGGGAAAGCTGGGAAACTGGCAGGAATGGTAATAGGTATAAAGGATGTTTTGTGCTATAACGAGCACGAATCAAACGCCTCTAGTAAAATCCTGGAAGGTTTTGAATCCCAGTTTACCGGTACTGCTGTTCAGCGTTTAATAGATCAGGATGCAATTATTATAGGAAGGCTTAACTGCGATGAATTTGGTATGGGATCCTCCAATGAGAACTCTGTTCACGGTAAGGTGCTTAACGCCATTGACGAAAGTAGAGTTCCTGGTGGATCATCCGGTGGATCTGCAGTAGCTGTTCAGGCAAATCTTTGTACTGTTTCTCTAGGAACAGACACAGGAGGATCTGTCAGACAACCAGCAGCTTTCACTGGAGTAATAGGTCTTAAGCCTTCCTATTCTAGGGTTTCCAGGTATGGTTTGATCGCCTACGCTTCATCATTTGACACTATAGGTGTTTTCTCAAACAACATCAAAGACAATGCCTTGGTTTTAGAAACCATGGCAGGACCTGATGATTTTGACAGCACTTCTTCTAGGAAGCCTGTGCCTTCTTACAGCAAACTTTTGCATTTCGATAAACCTGCAAAAATTGCTTACCTGAAGGAGACCGTCTACTCTGAAGCATTGCAACCTGAGATTAAAGCCAATACGCTTAATGTTTTGGAAAAGTTAAAAGAAAAAGGTCATGTAGTGGAGGAGGTCAATTTTCCTTTATTGGACTACGTACTTCCTACTTACTATATTCTTACTACAGCTGAAGCAAGTTCAAACCTATCCAGATTTGATGGAGTCAAATATGGCTATAGAACGCCCAATGCCCACAATCTAGAAAGCATGTACAAGCTTACCAGATCAGAAGGCTTTGGTGATGAGGTTAAACGGAGAATAATGCTTGGCACTTTTGTTTTAAGTGCCAGTTACTATGATGCTTATTTCACAAAAGCCCAAAAGGTAAGAAGGTTAATAAAGGATTTTACAGAAGATTTATTGACCAAGTATGATTACATTGTTCTTCCTACAACCCCAAGTACAGCATTTAAATTTGGAGAGCATTCGAATGATCCAGTGGCCATGTATCTAGAGGATTTGTTTACGGTCCAGGCGTCTGTTTCGGGCGTTCCTTCCATTTCCATACCCAATGGAAAGGATAATAAAGGTTTACCAATAGGGCTTCAAATCATGGCTAATTCTTTTAAAGAAGCAGAGTTGTATGCTTTTGCCAATTATCTAACAGCAGCGGCATTTAATAAATAAAATATGAGGTTAAAATCTTTTTATAAAATAGTAGTGACTTTGGTATTGTCCATTTCAACACGGAATGTGGCAGTAGCTCAGGAAAGAGCAATGAATGTCTCAATTAACCATATAGGTGAAGAGACTGTCATGCCTTACTACGACTACGAACATATACCAGATTTTACCTATGAAGAAGTTGAAAAGCGTATTGCAGAAATGGATACGGATATGCCTTTTGAATTAAATGAAACTATCTTTGCTTTCATTGATTATTTCACGGTAAGAAATAGAGATTATACCCGCATGGTTCTTGAAAGACAGGACTTGTATTTCCCTATGTTTGATACGTATCTTTCAGCGCATAATATGCCTGAAGACGTCAAGTACCTTTCCATCATTGAATCTGGTCTAAACCCTAAAGCCAAATCTCGCGTAGGGGCAATGGGACTTTGGCAGTTTATGCCGGCAACAGGGAAAGAATTTAAATTGTATTACAACAGTCATGTGGATGACCGACTAGATCCTGAACGCTCCACCGAAGCAGCGATTCGCTACCTGAAAGCACTTAATCGCAGGTACAATAATTGGGAATTGGCACTAGCTGCCTATAATTGTGGTCCAGGTAATGTAAATAAGGCCATTCGCCGTTCCGGTGGAAAAAGAACATTTTGGGAAATTTATAGGTATTTGCCTCGTGAAACACGGAGCTATATCCCCCAATTTCAGGCAATCATGTATGTATTGAGGTATGCTGAGGAACACAATCTTATTTTGGAAGAACCTGCTTACCCTGTAGCTTACGAGAAGGTGGACATAGGGAATGGCTATACCCTCGAAAATCTGGCCAAACATACAGGCCTTTGCATTGAAGACCTTGAGTATTTAAATCCTTCTTTGTTAAAAAGTAAAGTTCCTGATTTCGGAAAAGCGATAAGCATAAACGTACCCAAGTCCGGACACAAATTTATATCCGCCAACCAGGAATGGATTATAGATTCATTAAAAATAGAAACCGAAAGATACCTCGCTGAGAGGCCCGAAAGAGAGCCAGTTAAACCGCTACATAACGCTACTTATAGGGTTAGAAGTGGGGATGTTTTAGGCAAAATAGCCGGAAGGTATGGTGTTTCAGTAAGCCAACTCAAATCCTGGAATGGTTTGTATTCTAATACAATCAAAATAGGTCAGGTACTTCATATCCACCAAAACAAGGCCACCTTTGAAAAAAATCTGGCCTCCACGCAAAAAATCTCCACCAACAGCAATGGGGGTAAATTGTACACAGTGCAACCCGGGGACTCACTTTGGTTAATTTCGAAAAAACTGGAAGGAGTGACTATTGATCAGCTTAAAAAATTGAATAACCTGAACAATAATCAAATAAAACCTGGTCAGAAACTAATCATAGGATAATTTTCAAACTAATTAGTTAATTGTTTTTTAAGTTGCGTTAAATATTCCTAAATTAGGCTTGAACAAAAATAAACTAACAATTATGAGTTTAAGATTTTGCATTATAGCCTTATTTTCCGCTTTTATTTTTGCTGGGTGTCAAAACAATTCCAATAGTAACAAGCCAAAAGCAAGGGGTACTCTAGGAGAAATCATATTAGTAATTGATTCAGCAAAATATGCTGGGCCTGTTGGAGATGCGCTTAAGAATGTATTTGAATCCAATATTGAAGGCCTCATTCGAGAGGAGTCCATGTTCTATATGAGAAAGGTGGATCCCAGAAAAATGACAAGAATATTGAAGATGGCGGCTAACATTATATTTGTCACAACCTTTGATGACAAACGTGGCGGAAGCAAAAGTATAGCGAATCAATTTACCCCTGAATCCATCGAAAAAAGCAAAGCAGATTCTTCGCTATTTATGCTCAGAAATCAAGATGAGTTTGCCGTTGGTCAGGAGGTTCTCTATTTATTTGGGGAAAATGAACCAGAGCTAATTAAAAACATAGAAGCGAATAAACAACTATTACAAAATCTCTTTAGCAATAAAGAGAAAGAAATTTTAAGTGCTGCACTTTTTAGCCGTAAAAATGGCGAAGTCTCTGAAATGGGGAAGCAAAAATTCGGTGTAAAGCTTAATCTTCCTGCATCCTATCAGTTCGTAAAGGAGGAGGAGAATTTTATTTGGTGCAGACAGCCTACTCCAAGAATAGACAAACCAGATATAAGCTTGTTTTTTTATCAAACCGCTTATGAAGACGAATCTCAGGTTTTTCCAGAAAACATCATTAAGTTAAGGGACGAAATAACAAGACATACTATTTTTGGAGATCCTGAAAAACCTGAATCCTTTTTGATCACTGAAAAACAGATACCACCAGCTTTCAAAAACATTAGAATTGACGGACAGTATTCCACAGAAATGCGTGGAGCCTGGAAAACCAATAATTTGTCAATGGGTGGCTCATTTTTATCCTATACAGTAGTAGATGCAGAAAAAGGAAAAATTTTCTATATGGAAGGATTCGTCTATTACCCTAATGAGGCGCATAGGGCTTCCTTAAGAGAGATTGAGACCATTCTTCAAGCTACAAAGTTTAGAATGGAAGCAGAATAAATTTCATAAAAACAGATAATTATTTTCCCTTACGCAATGAAGATAAGAAAAGAGGATGCATTAAATTATCATGAATTTAAGAAACCAGGAAAAATAGAGGTTGTACCCACAAAACCTCTTTCCAGTCAACTGGACTTGGCCTTGGCCTATTCTCCTGGGGTAGCTGAACCCTGTAATGCCATTCATCAAAATCCTGAAGACGTTTATAAATATACCGCTAAGGGTAACTTAGTAGCTGTAATATCAAATGGAACAGCTGTTTTGGGCTTAGGAAATATTGGCCCTGCAGCTTCGAAACCTGTCATGGAGGGAAAGGGGGTTTTGTTTAAGAAATTTGCTGGAATAGATGTTTTTGATCTAGAAATAGACGAAAATGACCCTGAAAAACTAATTCAAACCATTCGTTCTCTGGAGCCGACATTCGGAGGCATCAATCTGGAGGACATCAAAGCACCTGAGTGTTTTATCATTGAAAAAAGGCTTAAGGAATTAATGAAAATTCCTGTAATGCACGATGACCAACATGGTACCGCCATAATTTCAGGAGCTGCTTTATTGAATGCCCTGGAAATGATCCAGAAAAAAATAGGAAGCATCAAACTGGTCGTCAGTGGTGCAGGTGCGGCAGCTATTTCCTGTGCCAGGTTCTATATAGGACTTGGCGTTAAGTTGGAAAACGTTGTCATGTGCGACATTGACGGTGTCATAAGAAAAGATAGAGAAGGCTTGACGGATATTCATGGAATGTTTGCCACAGAAAGGGACATTTATACCATTACTGAAGCCATGCAGGGAGCTGACGTATTTTTAGGGTTATCGGCAGGAAATATTATTAATCAGGACCAAATAAAAGCTATGGCCGAAAACCCCATAGTTTTTGCCCTTGCCAATCCAACTCCAGAAATCAGCTACGAAGAGGCAATGTCTGCAAGAAAAGACATCATTATGGCCACCGGCCGTTCAGATTATCCCAATCAGGTGAATAATGTGATAGGCTTTCCTTATATATTCAGAGGAGCCTTAGATGTAAGGGCCACAGGGATAAATGAAGAAATGAAGCTGGCAGCTGCTTTGGCAATTGCTAACCTTGCCAAAGAACCAGTACCAGACATTGTGAACAAAGCCTACGGGGAAGCTAAGTTAGCGTTTGGAAAAACCTACCTAATCCCCAAACCCTTGGATCCAAGGTTGATAACCACAATTGCTCCTGCTGTAGCCAAAGCTGCTATGGAATCAGGTGTAGCCAAAACCCATATCAAAGATTGGCAAGCCTATGAATTAGATCTTCAGGAAAGAATAGGCATAGATCAACGCTTAATGTCACGCGTAGTATCCCGGGCCAAAAAAGATCCTAAACGAGTGGTATTTGCAGAAGCAGATAACCCTAAAATCTTAAAAGCTGCTCAAATAATGAGGGATGAGAAAATTGGCATCCCCATATTACTTGGCAATCGAGGTAAAATAAAAAAACTTATCCAGGCCAATTCACTTGATTTGGGGGATATAATAGTCATTGATCCCAATGAAGAAAAAACAAAGTTAAGGCATTATGGTCAATTGCTATATGACAAACGGAAACGCAAAGGCTTAACCTTGTATGAGGCTAAAAAACTCATGAAAGACCGGAATTATTTCGGTGCAATGATGGTAGAAGTAGGTGAAGGTGATGCACTAATTTCTGGCCTGACAAAGGATTACCCAAGAACCATTCTTCCCTCTCTGCAAATTATTGGCGTTAAAAAAGGCGTAAACAAGGTGGCTGGAATGTATATCATGAATTCAGATAAAGGGCCACTCTTCTTTGCCGATACTACGGTAAACGAAAACCCAAGTGCGGACGAACTGGTGGAGATAATCGGATTAACAGCCAATGGAGTACGGTTTTTTGATATAGAACCCAAAATTGCAATTTTGTCTTACTCCAACTTTGGATCAGCCAAAGGATTGGTACCTTTTAAAACAGCATTGGCCACCACAAAAGCCAAAGCACAATATCCTGATTTAGTCATCGAAGGAGAAATGCAAGCCAATGTAGCTTTAGATGAAAGCATTCAAAAGGAAAACTATCCTTTTAGTAAATTAATTAATGACAAGGCAAACACTTTGATATTCCCTGACCTTGCCTCTGGAAATATTGCCTATAAATTGGTGGCTGAAATTGGTAACTCTGAAGCCATCGGCCCCATACTTTTGGGTATGAACAAATCTGTTCACATTTTACAATTGGGTAGTTCAATCAGAGAAATAGTCAATATGATAGCCATTGCAGTAGTGGATGCCCAAACCATAGAAACTGAATGATTACTTACCTAAAAGGAAAATTAGCGTTTAAGGACCCTACCCATGTCATAATAGACATCCATGGAATTGGTTATGAGGTTAAAATATCCTTAAACACCTATGGAAAAATAGCCGAGAAGGAAGAAGTCATGCTACATACTTACCTCCATATTAAGGAAGATGCACACACCTTGTATGGTTTTAAAGAAGCCTCAGAAAAAAAAGCATTTTTAGACTTAATCTCAATTTCAGGTGTCGGGGCAAATACAGGACTAATGATCCTGTCCAGTATGTCCGTACCTGAACTTGAGCAGGCCATAAGTGAGGGGGACCATCCTACCATACAGCGGGTAAAAGGGATAGGTGCTAAAACTGCACAGAGAATTGTGTTAGAACTTAAAGACAAAATAATAAAAGCGGGTATTTCTACCCCTGAGGTAATCGGTCATGGCTTTGTCCAAAACAGCAATAAATTAAAACAAGAGGCGTTACAAGCTTTGATTACGCTAGGCTTCACTAAGGCTCAGGCTGAAAAAAATATCATGACAGTTTTGAAAAAAAGTGGCCCCGATGTTTCCTTAGAAACATTAATTAAAGCATCTTTAAAGTCATCATCATAATTTAACAACGTTGGCCTTTACCTTCTCAAATACTTTTTGGAGAAAAAAGTCATTTCAACACTACTACATTTTCCTTTCGGGAGTGTTTTTTTTAGTGTTCATGATGTCTTTATCGGGTGTATATGCCCGTCAAGAGCCTGCGACTACCCCATCTGACAGCTTACCGAGTCTGATGGACACTTTAAATAAAAGAAGATCCCTACCCTCCTTTTTATTATGGGACAATCTAAATACAAACCCGCTATACCCCTATCAAAATCCTTTTTTGAGAAGAAATTCTCCTTTTCTTTTGAAACCCGAAAAAAACCAACGTGTAGAAGTGGAGGTGGATACTGCCGTGAGTTACCGCATCTACCCCAATCTGGATTCGGCCTCACTTGACCCGGGGTACTCTCTTGATTATGAAGATTATTCAAGAATGCAGGAGTATAGGATCAGGCAACAATACTGGAGAGACCGTTCCAGAGGATTAGATGGAGAAAGTGCTGTTGGAGGCAGAGGACTAATCCCTCCAATAACGATGAGTCCAACATTT
>Ga0222651_1000344_pt1 | contig 31910 bp, 31 predicted proteins | sample AntAcemetagen369_FD_179855 | JGI IMG/M metagenome (GOLD analysis project Ga0222651, IMG submission 179855) | Saline water microbial communities from Ace Lake, Antarctica - #369 | ecosystem: Environmental > Aquatic > Non-marine Saline and Alkaline > Saline | place: Antarctica: Ace Lake...
TTTTCCTTAATAAAATAAGTTAAAATTGTTTGTTGATATCTAAATATACACCTTATATCACTGCAAACCAATTATTTATGCTAACTTAATGACATTGGATGGTACCCCCCGAGAAAAAGGCGCCCTTATACATGGGTTGCAAATGCATGGGTTTCCATAAAAACCTGGACTCTATACCGTCCTCTAGCAGAAATTCTCTCAATTCACATGCCTTAAAGCCTGCTTGAGCCGGTTCTATAACAATTGTCGTCAACCACCTGTTAGAGAAATAACCTTCTGGTTCTTCCAAAAATTCAATACCAGGTAGCATCTCCAAATTCCTTTTGTAATAAGCATAAATATTCCTTCTTTTCTCGACTCTATCTTCCAACACTGCCAATTGTGCCAAACCAATACCAGCAGACATATTGCTCATTTTGTAATTAAAGCCCATCTCAATGTGCTCAAAATAAGGGAAATCTAATTTTGCCTGTGTAGAAAGGTAGCGTGATTTTTTTTCCCAAAATCTATTATTGGTCAACAAGGCACCACCTCCTCCAGTGGTAATAATTTTATTTCCATTGAAAGAGTAAATTCCCAGGTCACCAAAAGTTCCTGTATACTGCTGACCTATTCTTGATCCTACGGATTCTGCGGCATCCTCCACCAAGGGTATGTCATAAAAATCAGCTACTCTCAATAGTTCAGGCCAGTTGGCAGGCATTCCAAAAAGATTGACAACGATAATGGCTTTGGGTTTTTTCCCTTTAGCCATTCGCACTTTAATGGTCCGTTCTAATTTCTCAGGACACATGTTCCAGGTACTTTCTTCACTGTCCACAAAGACAGGTGTACCACCTAAATACATGATCGGATTAGTAGATGCGATGTAGGTAAAGGTTTGACAGATTACCTCATCACCTCTACCTACTCCCAAAAGATGTAAGGAAAGATGGATAGATGAAGTCCCTGAATTTAAAGCAACCGCATGCGAAGAATTAAATTTTTCTTCTATTTGCTTCTCAAAACGCCTTATAAAAATACCATTGGTAGCAATCTCTTCTTGATCTAAAGCCGACTGTAAAAACTCAATTTCCGCACCTGTAAATTGGGGAGAAGATAAATAAATTTTTCCTGTTTCTTTAGCCATTTCTTACTGTTTGCTACCCGCTTTAAAACAACGGATTAACACAAATCTAAACGATTTACAAACAATACCAAAAGATTTTTACTGTACTTATAACGGTAAAAATTTTAGGATTTAACCCTTTAAAATCTAATTACATTTTTGATTGTTGTACTTACATTTTTACGGATTTAAAATTCAATTTTTCAAAATATGGAGAAATTATATAATTTAAGAAAGCTTAATAATTTTTTTTCCGTTCTGGGAATATTTCCTTAAAATGAAATAAAAAGGGATTAAAACAGCTACAAAAATTAATCCTGCCAGCCAGTGAATTTCTTCCAAACCAATGCCATACAACCAAATACTATTGATCAATAATTGAAGGGCTGCATAGGAAATTGAAATGGATAAATGAGAATACCCTTTTTCGTTTACCAGGTACTGGTACAAGTGTGTTCGGTGTGGTTTAAATACATTTTCCCGTCGGTAAATCCGAAGGAGAATGGTCATGCCTGCATCGACGCCATAAAGGCTAAAGAAAAACAAATTAAAAGGATTTTGGGTAATAAAAATCAGCTTGATCATCAGGTATCCGAGGACCATTGCCATACTTATACTTCCTACATCTCCAGCAAAGGTCTTCGCCTTCTTACGTACATTAAACCATGCGAAAATCAAGCAGGATAATCCCAGGAGAACGATGAGTTCTTTGTCTGAAGCCAAGGAAGGAAGTTGATAGAAGGTAAGCAACGTTACCAAGGCATACAAGACAGTAATTCCATTGATCCCATCCATGAAATTGAACAAATTGGTCCAGCCTATTAATAAGAAAAACAATACAGGAATCCAAAGCCCCAGGGAGGTGCCCTGACTGATATCATAGATCAATAGCCCCGTAGCCAATAAATGCACTGAAATCCTAGGCAATTGATGCAGTGGACGAATATCATCCACCATGCTCACAATACCTACTAGCAAAATGCCGAGCGCCAAAGGCCAGGTGGCTGCGCCCAATATCCAGGCTAAAACAACTGCTAATACAAAAACAACTCCTCCCCCTCGTATAGTAGGTTTGGTATGGGATGAACGTTCATTGGGTTTGTCAATAATGCTGTACCTATCGGCGATGAGAAAATACAACAACTGAGTACCTAAAAGCAACAGAAAAACAATAAAATAATACATAAAAATTTGATTTTGGAAGGGCAAATATAAGGAAACTTTAAAAAAATTTTGTAATAACGATTACTATTGACCTTCGTTCAGGGGCAAATCTGCTTAAAATTTCAATTAAACCGTCACTGCGAACCCTTTTTTGGGTAGGTGCTGCGGTGGGAAAGGGTGTGGCAGTCTCTCCGTAATAAGAGATTCCTTCGGCTTTCTTCACACAATGCCTAGGCTAAGCCTCGGAATGACGATCACTTTATCGTCACTGCGAAGCCTTTTTGGGAGGGCCAGCGCCAGGAAAGGCTGCGGCAGTCTCTTTGTTATAGAGATTCCTTCGACTTTCTCCACACAATGCCTCCCCTAACCCTCGGAGTGACGATCTAAATCGTCACTGCGAACCCTTTTTTGGGTAGGTGCTGGCGTGGGAAAGGGTGTGGCAGTCTCTCCGTAATAAGAAATTCCTTCGGCTTTCTTCACACAAAGCCATTGCTAAGCCTACTGATGACAGATGTTAAAACTCACGAGTAAGGGGCCACTGGCATTAGTGAAAAGCCGGTTTCACTGTTGGGCTTACTGGAGGCTAATGCCCTACAAATGCCAACTCACTTACACCCCGGGTCGCACCTCCTGCGTCGGCTTACCCAGGGCTACCAAGATTGCACCCCACCGGGGTGCGGCATTGGATATTGTCATCTGGATTTCTACGTTTTTAAAATGTTAATTCTCGGAGTGACGATCTAAACAGTCACTGCGAACCCTTTTTGGGCTTCAGTCAGGTCATGCCAAAAACCCTTTTCTTTTGCCTTCAAAGTCCCTCAGCTTCTCAATAAAGCAGGTATCCTTTATTTGGGTGATGTATTCTGAATTCAAAACTCATAGCTCGCAATCCTGATTCGCTATCCCCCTCAGAATCTCCTCCACGCTCCATTTTCAACCAACTCCCTATCCTGGATCATAAATCCCTAGTAGCTTCCATAAGCTTTTGCTTCCTGAGCAATGCGGAACTTTATCTGAATCGACTGACTTCCTCCTAATTTTTTGCTTTCATCAAATATATTAATCGCATCAGTAAGAGATTGCTCATCAATATCGTGTTTGCCAAATAGATCAATATCTACCGAGTTGCGGTGTCCAATTTGTAATGCCAATGCAGTGCCTCCTACCAATCGTAAGGTACCAAAGCTACGGATGGTCATCAAAGATTCTAATAGTGCCAAAAGCTCGGCTGAGACTGTCTTTCGGTGTAGCATCTAAAATTTTCTTTTGACAAATCCAATACTAAGCTTAAAAAGGCAATACTAAAATCGTCCAGCACCCGTATGGCTGTCACGATTTCTCTCATTTCTTCCTTCGTATAAATCTGTTTTATTATTTCCCAATCCTTCATTATGCCATATCCCATCACTCGCTCTACAATGAACGAACGATGCTCGTACCAGTCAATATTTTCGAGCGGCGTATCCCAAAACAGATGCCTAGATAAAGCAGAGATATCATATTCTGGTTTTGTATTGGCTTTCATATCCTAAAGATAAGCTTTTTTTCTTAAGCTGCCGGAAGGGGACCTACCGGTCTTGTCCAAAATCTTCATAAACCAAATTCTTGCTCAGAAATTCCGAGATAATTTCCTTTATTTTACGAACTGCTGAGGCATTGTAATGGTGTTTGTTGATCACCAACAGTTCATTGATGGAAACGCTGGCTTCGGTATAGGGATATTCTAGCACCTTGGCAATACTGACATAAAATCAGTAATAATCCCAGATAGATTTAAAATTACACCCTTACAGGGCTGTTAAAATTAGGTTGCTGCTGTTTTTAGATGGGCTGCACCCATCCCTAAGAGCTATCGCCCTTTCAGGGCTTGGTTATTTCGAAATTTGCAATGGACTTTTTACCTGCGTTGAATATTTCCTTAGCCCTGAAAGGGCGGTATACCTTAGCACAGGGTGAAGCCCTGTGGATGTAGGATTCAAACCTAATTTTTAAGCCCTGAAAGGGTGACATCAAATCAGTAATAATCCCAGATAGGCATGCATTTCGGCTTCAACAGGGTGCTGGATCAATGGCTTCCCGTGATTTGTGCTTAATAATAAATGGATATAATTTTGCACCAATGATTCTCTATAAAAATCTTAACGCAAAATGAACCACTCCCTGGCTAAATAAAAAAAAGCTACAAATTATCCGAAACGGAAAACCAGTAGCTTATCAATTATGGGGGGAGTTAACTTTTATATCGAACTTTCTATTTTTCTTGAAAAGATTCAAAAGTTTTCTTTAGCCCTTTCTCACCACTTAGAGGCAATGAACTGCCCAACTGCGCCAGTAATTTTTGGTTACTTACTTTATAACTTTCCGTCAATTTCTGTAACCTTTCAGATGTAAGTGGCAAATGAAGCTTATCCCCTACTTTTGCACAAGCAGTAATGAGTGAAGTTGGTATGGCCCATAGTCTTGCTTTCTTGTTAAGGGAAGCTGCCATCAAGCGAATCAATTGATTGGTAGAAAAGGTTCCATCATCTGCTACCTGATAAACCCCTGAAGGAATGTCTTTATTTAACAATTGAAGAATTACCCAACAAAGATTATCCACTGACAAGAAGGAACGTTGGTTATCGAAAGCAGCCAATGGAAAAGGCAATCCTTTTTTTGCAAAAGCAAAAAGTAAATTCAGGTTGCCTTTATTTCCAGGGCCATGGATCATGCATGGACGAAGGATATATACCTGTTTGTCGGCAGGCAGGTTTGCGAGGATGTATTCCTCAGCTTGAAGTTTAGATTTACCATAGGGAGTAACAGGATCACATGCTGTTTCTTCTGTGAGCCAACCATCTACGGCATCTGCACATGCTTTAACAGAACTAATAAAAACGAAGTTTTTAGCTGTCGGATCGTTTAAAAATCTATCGTAAAGCTTTTTAGTCAAACCATAATTGACATCAAAATAGGCCTGGTCTTCGGCGCTCTTTTTCAGGTCATGGGCCTTGCCTGCCAGGTGGATATAATGGGTAAAGGTTTTAGACGTATCTTTCCAGAATTCAGGATATCCCAGTCCTTTTCCGTTGGTCAACTTTTCAGGTTGGGTACTTAATGCCGTCCATTCGGGGGAGTTTAGCGATTTGATAAGGTTTTGGCCAACAAAGCCAGAGGAGCCGGTGATTAGGAGCATTTTTTTATTTGGTGATTTGGTGATGGGGTGATTTTGTGATTTTGTGATTTTGTGATTTGGTGATGGGGTGATGGGTGATGAGGGATCATTTAACCTTTAACATTTAACCATTAACCTTTAACCTTTAACCATTCATTTAGCTGGGGATTTAGGATTTAATTGTGATCGGTGATGGGGTGATGTTTTTAAATTGTTTTGCATAGATGAGATTTCAACCTATTCTATACAGTTTTCTTTGTCCTTCGTGGCTACTTTGTTTTGTTTGTGGTTCACCCATTATCTCGCTATTCTGCATTTACATTACCGAACTCAGATAAAAAGGGTACGTAACCCTGGTCTATTTGGTTCGAAAACGTAACTAGCGTATTTAATTTTCTGACTGGTCTGGAAGTTAAATCAGGAGTATAGAAATTCAATTCGTCTTAAGCTGAAACAATAGAATCAATTTGTCATTCACCTCCGCTATTTCCTCATTGGTAATATTTCCAAGTTTTCCTATTGCCAATGATTTATCAATTGTCGCAATTTTTCCGACCCTTACAAGAGAACGTTTTTTGAGTCCATTTTATAAAATTGGCTTGCAATAATAAATCTGTCTATTCGTGCCATTGAAGTTGTGTAGAGATAACGCTTACTGTAACGTCTAAATCTCCCGTAACAAGAACTAACGCTGGACGCTTTTTACTACCTGTCAGATCAGTGAATGGAAAAGGAATAAGGATTATGTCTCCCTTTCGCATCAATACTTCTCCTTAAGATCACCCTCATCATATAGATCTTCTTCATCCAGCAGAAAAGTAAAGCTGTCAGATTTACAGATGATGGTTTCTATTCCTTTTTGAAGGATTTGTTCTTCATGCTTTTTGAATACAAAGTCCGCAAAGTCCGCAATTTCTTTTACTCTATCCTCAGGTAGTCTTTCCAACGTTTCAAGGGTGCTATTGATCAATTCCTTTTTTGACATGTCTTTATCCTTTCTAGAAATATACGGTTTTTCCATATTTAGTTTTCAGTACACGTAAACTATTTGATGATTTGTCGTTTGGAGTTAAGAATTATTCGAAAGTTGGCTACTATCTGCTGTTTGGTATCTGCAGGTGGATATAATGGGTAAAATAGTTGGAAGTATCCTTCCATTTTGATGCAAAAACCAACAAACCATCAATCCAATAAACCAATTGATCTATCAATCCACCGACAAATCGACCTTTTGATTTTGCTGGCGGAAGTTGGCTATTGGCGGTTAGCTGATCGGCATTCTATCGTTATGGCTACTTAAATAAAAACTGAAGTCAACTATTCCTGCTTATTTTTTTTAGATTTAAACGGGTATCAAAGACATCTAGGATTTTTATGAAAAGGGTATCTGCTTCAACTCGATAGATAACTTAGTAATTTTTATAAACCAAATAGCGGTATTTATTGCCTAACCTTCTAAACGCTTCCTCACTTTGTCCCATAAAGGGATTTTGTGTTAAAGGATTAGCAGCAAGTATTATTGAGCTAACCAGGTTCGTGGCGGTATTTGGACTTGCCTTGAAATAATAATATTAATAAATAGCATCCACCTGTTGTTCGGCAAATTCAGACCAAATTACAGTGTAGGAATTCAATTATATTTTTGCACCAATTCTTCACTGGTTTTAAATTTTCCTGCCGAAAAATCTGCTTCAGACCGCAAAATTCTGGCTACCAGTTCCTCTTCGCTGAATGTGTTCAGCACCGACAAAATTAACCTCAAGCTGTTTTTTTAGTAGATCCTCGAGTTCGGAAATGGCTTCTTCGGTGGTCAATTTTAAAAAATCACGAATAAAATCAATCTTTCTTCTTGTTAGTTCCATGGTATCTTACATTTCTATAAATCTACAACATCCCATGCATTTATTCAATTCCATTTTCTTCAAATCATTAATGAGGATTGGTGACAAACCCATCAACCAATCAACTATTTAAATATAAACTCAAAGGGTTTAAACAGGTATTTCGAATAGATCACCGCATAATTGGTATATACCCCATTTTCCCTGCAGGCGCGGTAGATTTCTTGATTGAGGGTGATCAGACTTTTAAAGCCCTTTTTGGCAAACGCATGGAGCAAATTCAAATCCCCCTTATTGCCTACTCCATGAATCATGCAGGGACGTAGGATTTAGACGTTTCTGCCTCGGGCAGATTAGCCATCAAGTATTCCTCTGCCTTTCGCTTGGATTGCCCATAAGCGGTATCGGGATTGCACGCTGTTTCTTCCATAAGCCAGCCATCCACCGTATCCCTACGGGACTTCACCGAACTGATAAAAATAAAACTTTTGGACTCGGTATCCGCCAAAAGTCGATTAATCAGCTTTTTGTTAAATTGAAATTCACCTCAAAATAGGCCTGATCCTCACTTGTTTTTTTTAAGTCAAGCGCTTTTCCTCCTAGATGTACATAATGAGTGGCTGAAGTGGTGGAATCAGCAAAGAAATTGTCATATTCCATCACTTCAGGCTTTCCAATTCCTGAAGTTCTGCTTAGTGCTATTATATCGTAAATACCTTCTGACTTTAGGAATTTATAGAGGTTTTGACCAACAAAACCTGACACGCCTGTTATTAAAATCATTTTTGAAATCAATTTAATAAGTCTATTATTGAGGTGGCCATATTTTCATTAATGGCTTTTCTTTTAAATCTTTGAATAAAATCGGCCCTATCCACAGGTTCATGTTCTCCAGACTCATATTTGTTTATTTTTTCTACCATTTCGTCAGCCATACCCGGAAAGAACAATAGTGAATCTGCCAAATTATCCTGGATAAATTCTCTTGCAAACCCATTAACTCCTGCCAGCAAAGGTTTGTTGAACATGGCCAACTCAAAAATTTTGGAAGGAAGCACCTTCTTAAAAGCTTCATAATCATTCAAGTGTATCAAAAGGTAATCAGCCATATGGTATTCTTGAATAAGGTCATTCCTTCCCATAGGCTCCCTTAAAATAACATTACTAACTTTTTCTTCTTCAATCTTATCCATTAAAAGCTGCTTGGCCCCACCATCTCCAATTATATGAAATTCATGGCTATCTCCCAACAGTTTAGCGGCCTGGGGAACTACCTTATGCAAACCTTGACCTTCACCAATATTTCCAGCATAAACTATTCTTTTCTTACCTGGCCTTGCATCGTATTTGTTTACCCGTTTATTTTCGTCTATAAAAACCTGGTCTATTCCGTTACTAAAATAGGAATAGGTAGCGTTTTTATACCTTGAAAAATAAGGCTTAAAACCAGCACTAATCAAATTAATATGCTTGGCGTATCCAAAAGTCTTTTTTTCAATGTACTTCAAAATAGGAAGCGCACCAGATTTAATAAACGGATTTTTTAAGACATCATTTATGGTGTCCACAAAAATATCACGTATGTCAAGGTATAAAGGAATATTTCGCTTTTTTGCTATCCTATATCCCAGGTAAGCCGTAAATAAACGACTAGAAGAAGCAAATACCAGGTCATAATGTTGTCCTTTTATTCTGGATTTGACTTCATCAAAATACGTCTTAAAACTAATCGATTGATCTTTAATACCGCTTTTATGTTCAGGAATGGCTATACGCTCTATTTTAACATTTCCATCCCTCTCAACCTCCATTGCTTCTTGAGAAAAGCTACTGTAACGATTGGGTAGCGTGGTAAAAACATCGATTTCAATATTTTTACTTAAACCTTGAAGGGCAAGTTCTTCTAAAAGTGGTGAATTTCTAAATGATCCAGCACATAGATCAGGTTTGAAATAAAATGTTAAATACAGAATTCTTTTCATTATTTTATTAAAAATTTAATACAACACTCACCTTTAAATGTTATTTCCAGATAATTCGCTGGAACTTGATAATTGTATCCTTTATTGTAAAAATAATCTTTCACCTTTACTTCAATCCCGTTTAAAACAGTAACAACTGCTCCATTAGACAATTCAATTTTCCCATCCTTATTTAAAGTAATTTTAATATCCGGATGAAGGTATAATCTTGAGATGGCAACTTTATTTGCGTTTATGCTGTCGGCTATCTTTAATCCATTTGCATCTAAACTAAAAGTCCTAGTATGTTCAAACTTTTCAAAAGAAAGGGAAGCTTTAATAAGGTTGCTGTTGGATTCCAAAACCTTTACAACCGGTCGCTTTCCAACTCTAAAACCACTCCAGACCTCAGCAGTGTTCTGATTTTTAAGCGTAACCGTATTATGAGCCAAAGTACTTCTTTCCAAACTTCTTTTGGGACCAATTTGGTAGGTGGATATCCCCAAGTCTACAATAAAAGGCAAGTTATATGCATACAACACAAAAGACAATGAATCGGCATGTGCATGCCCAGGTTGATAGCTAGGACTTATTCCATGCACATCAGCTACCAGTTCAAAATTAGAATCCTTTAATTTTCGATAACCTGAAGATTTTAATACTATTTCTTTTGGACTAGGAACGTTCAATTTAATGGCCAGCGCAGTCAATTGAGTAGTAGTAAAAGCAATTCCATCTACAGAATCATTGAAGTGTGGAATATCACCATTACGAAAAGATATTGTCTTTAACCAATTAAGCATCCTTTCTGCAAAGGAATGGAAAACCTTATACGAAGGTGTTTCTAAAGGTAAATAATCAAGAACTTCCAAAACCCTGAAAAGGATGATTTGATGGTACATGGCGCTTAGTTCAAAATGAGCGCCATCGGCTAAAATTTGTTCTTTAAGCTCATTTTTTAAAAGCTTTTCGGCCAAACTTATCCACTCAGGATTATTGAAAAAATATCCCCCCATTAAAAGCGCAAATCCATTTTCCAGCAAATGGTTGCCCAACAAATGGTATTCAAGGTGTTTAGAAAGATATTTGACCTCCCCAAAGACTCTTTTTAGAAGGAGCTCATCCATTTGTTTTTGTTGATTCAAAAAACGGATAACATTCATAATCCGGAGCGATGCGGGATAAGGCTCCAGCGGTAATCTTCCGTTTTCTAACCAAGAATAGATGTCTTTAAGGAGCGTCAGTTTTACTGATAAACTGATTTCTGGCTGTCGGAGGAAATCCAGGTATTGCAAATTGTAATTCCAAAGTTTACCATAGCTGTCCTCCGCCCAATCTATCTTTTCGGAAAAGCTATATTGCTGGTTTAAGAAAGTAAACTGATAATCGGTACCATCCACCTTCAAAACAGCATTTCCCTTAGGCAGTATTGTAAAAGACAAGTTAATATGGGACGCCTTATAATCCTGATAATAGACAGGAAGCAAAGCCGGCTTTGTCAATCGGTTCTTTAACTGATAAGCCACCTGAATAGGTTTCAGGTGGTTGACAGTACGGATGATCTTACCTATGGCGTTTAGTTTTGCAATCAAATCGGTGTGTTAATTATAACTAATAAATGAATGATTGTTGATTTATTACTCGACTTGGATCCATGTGCCCTGCTTGAGGCTTTCTATAGCAGCAAAGCTTGCTCGGGTCGTATTCACCAACTCATCCATTGGGATTATAGGCGCTCCACCCTCCTTCACAGATTTAACCAAAAGCTTAAATTGCTCACCATGACCTTTATCTTGGGAGGAAGAATCGCCATTGAAGCCTTTAAAGCCAAACCCTTTAAGTTTTCTCCAATTGTCCATCACCAACGTTCTTTCCTGGCTATATACTTCTACTCTTTCTTTAGAATAGGCTTTACTTCCATTGGCAAAATAATTGATTACCGCATTCGTCCCATTCTCATATTTTAATAAAATTGTGGCGTTATCAGTATTTTCTTCGGGATTGGTACCCATGGCATTCATACAAACCGCTTTTACTTGAGAACCGGATAAGTAGGTACAGAGGTCAATAAAATGACAAGCTTCCCCAATGATCCTTCCGCCACCTACTTCCATATCATGAACCCAGACATTGGCAGGAATGGCGCCGGCATTCATGGTGGCCACTATGTGCATTGGCGTATTACCAGTTCCTAGAAGTGATTTCATCTTGCTTGCCAAAGGGGCAAAGCGCCGGTTAAACCCAACTGTGACTGTCTTGTCCTGCCCCTGATAAACATTGAGGATTTGCGCTAGTTCCTGACCGTTTAAAGCCATGGGTTTTTCTACAAAAACATGCTTTCCTGCCTGCAGCGATTCTGTTACCATCACAGCATGGGAATTGTGCCTGGTGGTGATCAAGACCAAATCCACTTCGTCATCTTTAAGAATGGCATGATAATCAGTGGTAGACTGCGCCACGCCATATTTCTTTGCCAGGGTGGTTCCCGATAGGCCTCCTGAGCTGGCAATGTATTTTATTGCCGCATCTGTTTTCTTAAGCGAAGGAAGGATCATGGCACTGGTAAAATTACCTGCACCTATTATTCCTAAAACGCCTTTGCTACCAGAAAAAGAGGTTGGAGACAACACTATTGAACGCAAAGGTTCTTCCTTTTTATCTTCATAAACGAGCAAGGAAGCAATTGACTTCGAACCAGCCATATTGCCATAAATCTGATCAAAGTCATTCAAAGGAACCCGTTCCGTAATCAATGGAACTACATCGATATGTTTTTGGGCAATGGCACTCAACACAGCCTCGAAATTCCTTTTTTCCGTCCAACGGACAAATCCAATCGGATAGTCTTGCCCTTTGTTTTCATAATTTTCATCATATCTACCAGGACCATAAGAGCAACTCACTTGAAAAGAGAGTTCTTTTTCATAAAAATCCGCCCTACTAATGTCCAATCCAATTACTCCTACCAATACAATTCTGCCTCTTTTTCGAGACATTTTAGCCGATTGGGCAATGATTTCATTGCTTTTATTCGAAGCTGTAATAATCACTGCATCCGCCCCAATACCACCTGTAATGGAATCCAAATATTGTACCTGATCGGTTCCTTCTGCTGGATTGATGGCATCAACACCAAGTTTTCTTGCCAATGCCACCTTGGCGGCATCATAATCAAAGCCGATTACACGACAACCATTTGCCCTTAATAGCTGGGAAGTAATCAATCCTATAAGTCCTAGACCGATTACTACTACTGTCTCACCCAAGGTAGGTTGGGCCAAACGGATTCCTTGTAGACCGATAGCTCCAATCACAGTAAAAGCTGCCTCATCATCACTTACCTCGTTAGGAATTTTAGCTACCAAGTTCTGAGGTACAGATACATATTCTGCATGATTTTCATTGGAAGCAACCCTATCCCCTACTTTGAACTCTTGCACGCCTTTACCAACAGCGATAACTTTTCCCACATTGCAATAGCCTAAAGGAAGTGGCTGGCCCAGTTTATTAAAAACTGCTTCTACGGTGGGCTTTAAACCATCCGTTTTCACCTTATCCAATACTTGCTTCACTTTATCGGGCTGTTGTCTTGCTTTTTGCAGGAAATTAGCTTTCCCAAACTCAACCAACATTCTTTCTGTCCCCAAAGAAACCAAGGTACGTGTTGTCTGTATCAATACTTGTCCAGATTTAACTAAGGGAGCAGGAACTTCTTCTAATATTGTAATGCCATCTTTCAGGTCTTGGATGATTTGTTTCATAAAATTTAATTTCTTTCTTTTATAAGCTTAGCAGGGACACCTCCAACGACGGTAAATGGAGCTACATCTTTGGTTACTACACTACCTGCTGCAACAACAGCACCTTCACCAATTGTGACACCTGCAGTAATTACACAGTTGCCACCAATCCAAACATCACTACCAATAGTAACCTTTTTGTGTACATGTCCTGAATAAAATATTTTTCCCTTTTTGGGGGGAATTACATGATTAGATGAGGATATGATTGTTCCATAACCAATCAAAGTTCTATCACCAATTTCAATACCTCCAACTGTTGTTAATATCACACCCCAAGCAAGATCTACATGATTGCCAAGAATAATATTCATACACGGATTAATTCTTATACCTGGATAAAATGTAATTTTATTTCCAACTTTAGCTCCCTGAAGACGCATATAATTACTTTTTATTAAGTTAAAAAGTTTATGACGTGGTAACGAAAATATTATCGAAGACATTAATTCATAGGTACAAATAAGGAATATTTTAATTGTTCTTTTCACTGTATATATTTTTAATAAACTCTATTTGCAATTCAACTTTTTCTTTTGGCGTAGGATAATTATTTAATATTACTTTCATCTCAACGGCCAGACTTTCTTGATAAACCGAATCACACCGATATTTGATAATTTTATCAGCAATATTTTTTGCATTATTTCTATCAACATAAACGGCTGCTTTCTTACAAATACTTCTAGACCATTCTTCGTTCGATATAAACAAAGGTTTATTAAAATACCAGGCTTCAATAATATTATTACTAAAGCTTTCTAAAAGGCTAAATAAGCCAACTCCATCAATATGTTGGAAAAGTATTGGAATATTGTGAGGCGCAACACTATCTAAAAAGACTAAGTTTTCAGCAACACCAAACTCTTCTGCTTTTGTAGCAAGTTTTTTTGAATTGGGATGATGTGCTGAAACGCTTATTACAAATGAAATATTTCTATAACCTTGTTTTTTAAGTTCAAGTAAAACATAAGGCAATATTTCAATATTTTTGTTTTTATGCCAACCGGATAAAAGAACAATATTGAAGTTATTCACATTTATTTTTTCCAGTACTAAGTCGAAACCATTATCATTTATAATCTGATATTCCGAAATAGACGGTAATATTAGCTTTGTATTTTCTTTTGGGAAATTGAAAAGTTTTTCAGCCCTGTTTTGCATTGCTTCATTTTCAAACACAATAGCATCAGATCTCAATGTGGATTTAAGGCGATAGTGATCAATTAATTTTAATTTTATTTTTTCAAAAAATGAATTACCTGACCAAAAATTAATTTCAGGGAAAAAGATATTTGAATAAGCACAACCCGTAATGCTAAGAATATTTGACACATGCAACCCTGGGCCAAACATCGTATATATTACATCAATTTTATGTTGTATAATAATTTGAGGTAATTTAAGAATTTGAAATTTTACCCTAGAAAATAAATCATCTTTTATTATTTCAAATTTAGCATGTTTCTCAATTAATAATTTATGAATATAGGTATTCTCAGTGGTCAGAAAAATTAAAGACATATCATTATTTTTCATTACTTGATTAATAAAATTAGAAGCAACTTGTTGTCCTCCTCCTTTTTTTATTGGAATAAAATTAATAAGAATCTTCATAAAACGATAAAATATATGATAACAGTATTAACCGCAAAACCTAATAAATAAAGCAAAAAATTAAGCAGTTTTTTATCTAAAATGTTAGTGAAATAACTGGGACAACTAAAACACTATTCGTTTTTTAAATAAAAGCATCATTACTAGTGAAAAAAGTATAAATAGATTGCCTCCACTATTACCCAATCGAAAATAAAATAATCCCGAAGTCATGAAGAAAAAGTAGAATGACAAAATTGAGAAACTATAAAGATAAAAATTAAGATGCATTTTACGAACACTCCTGAAAATTAAATAGAAAATTAAAATTAATAAAGAAAGAAATTCATACCCACCATTCTTATAGAATGTGCCTACATAACCTGAGAAATTCCACATATATGGCATAGATAAATTTCTCTTCTGATTGTCTAAGTCCGAAAACCAAGAAAAAAATAATGGGAAACTATCATTTCCATACGAAAATGATTCATGAAATTTTAAAACATCATTAAAAGTAAAAGCCTGCATAGAAAAATAGTTTAAAATACCAGTATTAAATGCATAATACACTGATTCTTCTTTTGCCGTAGAAAAACGACTTAAAGTAAATATCGTTATTATTACTAATCCAGCAATAAAAATTATTGATCCAATATATCTTAAATATATTTTATTTTTTTTTGTCAAATAATTTTCAAAAAGGAGATACCCTAAAATAAAGGCTAATATAAAAAATAAAAGACCATCTCTTCCTGAGATTGTTAATGCGTTTATTACAAAATTAAAAGCACCTAGCAACATCAATGCACCTAAAAACTTATTCCATCTTTTTACTAAGTTTAAATAAAAATAAAAAACATATAAAAACAAAAACATTGGAAAACCAACGGCTATTGTAGTGAAAAAAGAGGAAGGAAGTAGAGATTCTCCCATAGTTCGGACTTCATAAGCCGACATAGACATTGCTTTAATAACATATGGTAACTGGTAGAATACAGAATACACTGCTCCAGCACCCAAAATCCCCATAAAAAGCTTGGTAAATATATCAAATCTGATATTTTCTAAAGTATAAAATGGTTTAATATTTAAAGATATATAAAGAAAAGGAAGATTAAATAATCCATAATATAAAAATCCGAAAAATGTATCATTTTCAAAATCATGCCATGACAAATAATAAGGAGAGACAAACAATGAGCCTATGGAAGATGTTAAATATAACCCACAAATCAATTTCGAAATCTTATTTTTCCTATTATGAGCCAAAATATAAGGATGTAGAAAAAGAATTATTGGAATAAATCGATAAAGGTAAAGTATATCCATCAAATAAATAATTATTTATTAAAAAGAAAACTAAAAATCTTAATAACTATTTCTCTAACAAATGCCATTAAAATTAATGAAGGATATTTCCAATAATTAATTAATAACCTATATTTCTTCTTATGTAGAATATTTTTAATAATTGATTTAGAAATTTCTTTCTCTTTTTTTCTTTTATCAAACTTTATCGAATAATAATTTGCATAAAATTCAGAAATTTTATATCCTGATTTTCTGAATTCAATATCCTTTTCAATATTTAATGAATGAGATGCGCTTTTTTCTAAAACTCTGTAAACTGAGGTACTCTCATTTATGTACCCTACTTTCCAAGTAGCAGCTATATGTAACCAAACACAAATATCTCTTGTAGAAATTTTTTCTTTTTTAAAATCATAATTATAATTTTTTAGTGTTTCAGTTCTATACAAAGATGTGCATGTCACATATAGATTATTATATAATAGTTCTCTAAAAACATATCCCGTAGGTATCTTAGTTTTAAAAGTTTTATGATAGGAATGTATGAAATTGTTACTAGTTTGAAAAAATTGATCAAAATCTGTAAACACAACTCCATATTCTAAATTTGATTCCAAAAAACTCACTTGTTTTTGGAGCTTCATAGGATCAATCCAATAGTCATCACCTTCACACAAAGCTATATACTTACCTTTTATTAAATCAAAAAATCCTTCTCTCATTTCATGTTTATGAGGGGAAGAATAAGTATTTTTTCCTTGGTAATATACCGTTAGCACTCCAGGATATTTAGATTCGTATTCCTTTAGGATTTGGATTGAATTGTCTGTTGAAGCATCATCATGGATTAGAACCTGCACTGGAAAAGTTGTCTTTTGCTTTAATATTCCCTCTATACATTCTCCAATATAAGCCTCGTGGTTAAAAGTCATTGTCCTAGTGGTAACCAGTGGGAGTGTTCCTTCAGGCCAATTCTGGTCAGAAATAGGAATGGGTTCGGTCAATGGAGTGAAATTGTTCAAAATAAAATATTATAAAATTTATGAAAAATAAGGAGCATTATAGTAATCTAAGAATGCATACTAAACTTATTGATTGTTAAAACATGTTCAATACTTCCATGTAGTTTTACCTTCCATTTTCGAAAGCTTCAGAAATGACTTTGACTAGGCCGTTCTGATCCTTTAGGAGAGAAATGATCTTTATATTTGAAGATCCTATTTGACATTGGCCAACCCAAAACCAGTGATTTGTTAGAGGTTTTTGGTGTATTTTTGGTTTTCCAGTTTTCCAAATTGAGAAAGAAAGTGATACCTATTTGCTTTTGGCTCCGATAAAATATATAATAAATTGTATCTAAGCATATTAATAAGGTTGGAAAGGCATTTTAAATAATTTCCATTATTATAATCCAGTTTCGCCAATTCTTTATAAAAATACGCTGTTTTTGAATAAAGCTGTCCTTTGATGGGATGTTTAAAAAACGGAATCATTTTTTTTCTTGAGGCTATGGAATTTAGTATTCGCATGTATTTAGTGTTACCAGCATGGATACCACCTCCATGGATCCTGTAGAAGGCTCCGTCAAAATTTAAAAAAGCCACCCTTCCTTTTTGTGCTAGTAAAGCAATCAACAAGGCATCTCCATTGAAAACATTTAGACCCTCCGGTCTTTTTATGACATTCCTGTAAACAAGGGTAAGGGTTTGAACCTGGGTATTAAAAGTCTCTTTTAAGTCTAAAACGTAAGCATCCTTGTCAACCAGAGAGGGGAATTGATTCAAATCAATCGACTTTTTACCGTCGCTTCTTTTGAGATTATGAAATGTCAAAGAAACCTCTGGGTTTTCTTCCATATACTGCATCTAGCGTTGTAATTTATCGTCCACGGTCCAATAATCATCCCCTTCACATAAAGCAATGTATTTCCCATTTATCAGGTTACAAAAATCACCTCTTAGTTGGTGCTTATTTTTGGAAGTGTGGGTATTGAATGGTTGGTAGAAAACCTGAATGACACCGGGGTATTTTTCCTCGTATTCCTGTAGAATTGCGACCGTTCCGTCCGTAGACGCATCATCATGGATCAAAATCTGCACCGGAAAGGTGGTCTTCTGCATCAAAATTCCATCTATGCATTCCCGGATAAAAGCATCTTGGTTAAAGGTCATGGTTCTAGTAGTCACCAAGGGAGGAGTGCCTTCGGGCCATTTTTGCTCTGAAATAGGAATTGGTACTAATAAGGAACTAAATGTGTTCAAAACGATAAATTTTAAGTTAGATTTTTCAAACAGTTGCAATAGGAGTAACGGGAGAGCCTACTGCTCCAGGCAGCCTCAGAGGGGGGGCCGTAAGTAAAAATCGAGAACGTTTGTGTTCTCTGAGCCATATAGCTAAATCGGCCAGGTACCAGAGTTCACCCAAATGGATTCCCTGACGAAAGAGACAAAGCTCATGCAGGGGTAGGTTACTCTGATTACTGTCGGGACCAGCATTTTTCCCTACTGCTTCCACTGCCAGGTTATCTGATGCAATGGCTGCCACACCTGAATCAACAATCCAATTCAGTAATTTTTTATCAAATCCATTCAAGACTGCACAGGCATCTTTGACTTTGGAGTCAGGTTGACCTTTCATCCGCATGATCATTTGATCCATTCCAGTCCATAAACAAAGCATGTCTCCTTTTTCAACTTCAACTCCGTCTTTTTCCATGATGCGCATCAGATCATCATACCCCACTTCTTTTCGGGGATATTCACCACAACTGCTAAAGAGGTCCACCATCACCGCTCTTCCCTGCACACCATGAACGGCCATATTTTCTATGCCTAAAGCATTGGCATGGGTATTTTGCTCTTTGTCCATAGTCACATCTATCCCAGCACGGAAGCCATTGTAATAAACAGCCTCAGGTTTACCGTTTCCATGCACGTCAAACAGCTTCCCCCTGTGGGCCAAGCTGTCCCACTGAGTAGAATATTGCGTATGGAGCAAAACAACATCATCCGAACCGATATCGGTATTTTGAGGATCTGCCTGATTCCAGTGATAGTTAAAATAAGGGGCATCATTCCGAATCACGGGTTTCAAAACTGGCGGAAAACGTACCTTATTAATGACACGCCCACCTGGATAATCCAGCGGAAGACTTAGACAAAAAGTTTTACCTTCTTTAACTTCGGCCATACCCTGCATTACCTTTTCAGAATCGATCAAGTTCAGTCTTCCCAATTGATCATCCTCACCAAAATCACCCCAATTTGAATCGGCAGGTCTATGTTGCCAGCGCTTTGTCATAATATTTTTATCTTTCTATTTTGAATTCCTAAACTCTCAAACGTCTGAAAGTAATACTAGTGAATCCATTTAATTCATCTTTAATTTCTCCAGCACGGCGTCAACCATGGCTCCCGCACTACCCACATAATTAAGGGGATTAATGAGGTTATCCAATTCATCAGAATTTAGCAAGCCACTTATAGCTTCTTCTTCGCTAAGGGCTTCCTTAAGGCTAATCCCTGAATCTTGGGCTGTAGCAGCAGCCTTGTAAACCAAGTCATGTGCCTTTTTCTTACCGATTTTGGGTGCCAATCCCATCATAACTGCCTCGGACATGATCAATCCTCCATTCAGTTGCAGGTTTGCCTTCATTCTATCTGTATCCACTACTAGATTTTCAAGGATATACCGGGAATGAGACAAGGAACCAGATAGCAATACGAAAGCATCGGGAATTACTAACCATTCTAGGTGCATAGGCCCTATGCCACGCTCATGCTCCTGAATCATAACAGAAAGTTGAGATCCTACCATTTCTCGCATTCTGTGCGCATTGGCAATGATAGGTTCACAAGCGATAGGATTTCGCTTTTGAGGAAGGGTAGTACTTGCGCCACGACCAATTTCAAAAGGTTCACTGAGTTCTCCAATTTCCGAACGCATAAGAATCCCTATTTCATTAGCAATCTTTCCTAAACTTGCAGCCACAATAGCCATCCAGGACACCAATTCTGCCCAAGTATCCCTTGCAACATGCCAGGAAATAGCAGGAACCTCTAGCTCTAGCAGCGCCATCATCTTTTGCTGTACCAGAATTCCTTTATCCCCAAGAGTTGCAAAAGTACCTACAGCACCTGAACACTGTCCTACCATCAGTCGAGGTTTAAGTTGTTGCAACCTTTCTTTATGGCGGAGTAATTCGTCCAGCCAAATAGCAGATTTATAACCAAAGGTGATAGGGGCAGCCAATTGTTGAAAAGTACGACCGGCCATCACCGTATTCCTATGTTTTTGAGACAGTTCTGCCAAGGCCTCAATTGTTCCTTGTAAGTCATTTTCCAAGATGGCCAGTCCTTCCCGCATTTGTAACACGGTTCCGGTATCCAAGATATCCTGAGTGGTAGCACCATAGTGTACCCAACGAGCCGTTTCGGTATCGCATGCTTTGGTAAGTTGGTGAACAAAGGGCAAAATTGGAAAACCTACCTTATCAAATTCAGCTTTCATCGCCTCCAGGTTCAGGTTCTCATATTTTGCTGCTACTGCTATACTTTCGGCAGCTTCTATAGGAATTATATGCAACGCTGCCTGTGCGTTGGCCAAGGCAACTTCTGTTTTTAGCCATGCCTTAATCCGACTTTTATCGGAAAAAACAGACCGCATTTCTGACCTACCGAATAGATCTCCAAAATAAAAAGAATCAATTATGCTTGCGCTCATATTATACTATTTTATGCAAAACCAGATTTGTAAATATTTCTGTTAAGCATGTCATTTCCATGAATATCTAATACCTTCAAATGCTTGAGGGTCTTGTGAATTTTTTCCTTCAATAAATCAGGTGTCTCTGCTGTAACAGCAAAAATACCTACTCTATTATTACTGCTTAGTTCTGGGCTTATTTCAGTCCCTATTGCCTTATAAGCATCTAGATAGAGAACCGTACCTTCTTCAATAAGCTCCTCATATCCAGTTATACTGCCGAAATCGCCTCCTGTAGTATAAATGAAATTATCTGCAAAGTAAGTATTTGGATAGGAATGTTCCATACTTACCTTTTCTCCTAGAAAGGAAGCAATAGCTGCATCCACAAAGTCAAAGCCTGTACAGCGATGGATAATTCGAAAACTTTCTCCACCTCCGATTCTTGGAGCAAATTCAATAACCTGAAGCTCATCATCCTTAACAATTGCTTGCACCATTAATGGGGTATTGTCCAATCCAAAAGCACGAGAAATGTTTTCCACCAACTGCCTATACTTTTCATGATTCCTATTTGAGGTTTCATTTGGCCAAGTACAACCAAAAATCTGCTGCACGGAACCATCATCAGAAGGGATTTTTCGACGTTCCTTTACCATGAGCAAAGTGGCTTTTCCATCTTGAACATAGCAATCTATTCCGATTTCTTTACCGCTAATAAATTCTTCCACGATGACCTTTCCGCTTCGACTGAATACCAACGCTTCCTTAAGGTATCGATCTCTTTCTTCTGGATTAGCTGCCATTTTCACACCTTTGGAGCTATTACTGTCTGCGGGTTTTACGATCACAGGAAATTTAAGTTCCTGTGATTGGCCGGCATCCTCTGATGTCCATTCATAAAATTTGGAAGTGGGAATATTATTCTCCACCATAATTCTTTTCATTTGAATCTTGTCAGTTACAGCAAGGGAAGTGCTATAATCATAAGGTTTGGGGAGATCCAATTTCTCTGCAACAAAGCAGGCAGTTACATTGGCCTGGTCAATACAGGTACTGATCACCAGTTTCACTTCGTATCTTTTGGCCAATTCAAGTACCTTTTCCTTATCCAAGGTACTTTCTTTGACATGTTCATCTGCCACCAGAGCAGCAGGAGGATTTTCGGTGTAATCTACCAAAATGGTATAATAGCCTCTTTCCTTAAGTTTTTTTACTAAGGTAGCATGGGGTAAAGTACCTCCAAGTACCAATGCCTTGTCTTGTTTTACCATTTAAACTCAATCATAGTAATTTCAAGTTTTTCTCTATAAATAATTTCTTGATTTGTAAAGGATCAATTTTCAAAGGAGGCATATCCTGACGCATTCCTTTGCGAATGCGAACATCTAGCAAATAAGGGCCATTACCTAAATCCACTCCTCCAAGAAACTCCTGGATTTCTTCGGCTGTTTGTAGTGCTTTTCCTGGGGTTTTATAGCCAGACTTCTCTGCCAGACTGGTAAAGTCAACTTTCTGTCCTACAGTAGGTTGACCTCCAACAGATTCATGAACACCGTTGTTAAGTATGATATGGATAAAATTACCAAGCTCCAAATCACCATTTACTACCAGTGCGCCCATATGCATAATAGCAGCCCCATCACCATCTAAGCATACTACCACTCTTTTATTGTTGGCAATAGCAATCCCAGCCGCAATAGAAGAGGTATGCCCCATAGCTCCAACATTCAGGAAATCATTTTCATGCCCTTCTCCACGAAGGTTCCTAACCTCGTGCAATTCACGGGTAGCCCTGCCAGTAGTAGCCACGTAAAGGCTATCTTGGGGCAAGCTATTCAGAATGCACTCCATGGCCATTTCTCTATTTAGAGAAAATGGACTTTCCAATTTGCTAAGATCATCTTTTTCACCTCTTTCAAACACTCCTTTTCGGGCAATCAAAGCTACAGGACTCTGATTTTCGTTGGCTGTTTGTACGGCCCATTTTGCAGCTTCAAAAGGCAGATCCCCCTCATTTTCAACGATTATGTATGGGATATCAAGATCATCCATCAATATCGGAGTAAGCTTTCCCTGCAATACGTGCTGCGGATGATCATTGAGGCTCGGGTCTCCCCTCCACCCAATAAGCAAAATCATGGGGATGCTGTATACGTCCTTGCCAGTAAGGGATATCAGAGGATTAAGCGCATTGCCTATACCCGAATTCTGCATGTAAACAAGTGGAACCGTCCCAGTTGCCAAATGGTATCCTGCTGCCAACGCAAGGGCATTACCTTCATTAGCAGCGATTACGTGTTTGTCTTTCCCTAGAGCGGCAGAAACTTCAAGACAAAATTCATTGAGCAGCGTATCAGGAACCCCAGTTATGAATTCTACCCCTGCTTCATTTAATTCTTTTAAAAATCGTTTTTGATCAATCATCTTCTTTCAACCTTATTTAAGTCATCATTTTTATCGAAGCAATGCAAAAAGTTCAGCCATTTGCGTTTCAAGGTTGAAAACGGCCTGCACAATTGCATTCTTATCTTCGTTTTGCTTTGGATATAATGAATGAGCCACCAAATTGAAAAATTTTTCCTTGATATCTTCACTACTCATGGGGTTTTCCGGTTCCCCTTTAGGGAAATCTACCCTTTCTTTATATCTGTTACCGTCATTGGTAATTACTTCTAAAATAGCTGCCCTCTTTTCAGGTACCAATGCTGACAATTCCTCATCCGGCAAAACAGTCACATTCCGAGTTAAGGCTAGTAACTCTTCATTAGCGACGTTGCTTTCAGAATACTCCTCAATTCCAGCATCTCCAATAGCCAGAGCGATAACCACACTAAAAGGGATACTCATTTTTGCCGAGCTTATCCCCTTTATTTCCCTGTGATCGTGTTTACCAATTACAGTTTTATAGGTAGTAACTGTGGCAGATTTTATCATTCTCCAATCCAGTCCATGCCTATTCTTTAAAATTATAGCCGCTTCTATGGCAGGATGAGCGTGCCGACACGCTGCATATGGTTTAAAATACACGTTTTGAATTGCAAGAGTACCTTTGCCCATCTGAAGTAATACGTCTTTATCGTATTTTTCGGCCATCATGGCTAAAAACCCTGTGTCACCCGAAAAGGCATCCTCAGGACCAGAAAAACCAGCTCTCGCCATTGCCGAAGCCATGTAACCGTCCACTGCCGCCTTGGATACATTGAAGGGCTTAAGTTCAGCAGTTCCCTCAATAACTTTTAAAGATCCGGAGGCAGAAATGGCTGCTGTAGAAAGTGCATCCTTCATTTGGTTTTTAGTGAAGCCCAACATAGCAGCGATACCTGCCGCAGCTCCTACACTGCCACAAGTGGCGGTAGGATGAAAGCCCCTGGCATAGTGGTACGGTTGCATAGCTTTGGCCAACCCTATGGCTGCCTCATATCCGGTTACCAAACCACGGATAAAATCCATTCCAGAAACCTGTTCCATTTCTGCGACTGGCAGTAAAGCAGAAATCACAGGAGCGCCAGGATGGATCATCCCAAAGCGCGCCCCATCATCAAGTTCAGCCACATGAGAATGGAGTCCATTAATCCACATGGCATGTTCAATGCTGCTTTTCCTTCCCATACCAATCAGAGTAGCCTTAGGTTCTCCACTACCAATTTGATCCAATAGCTTTATGGTTTTTTTTCCATACATGCCAGTCCCTGCCAAGGTAACCCCAATATAATCCAACAGACACTTTTTAGCTTGAGCAACAACATTCTCCTGATAATCTATCTTTGACAGATGAAACAGGTTTTCTGTTAATTGAAGGGCTATTTCAATAGTTGTATTTGATGACATATATTATTATTCAATATAGATAATTCCTAAGGCAGCCTAAAATAGGCCGGACTTTCCGGTTGCGCCTCTTTCCAGGCATTTTCAAAGGCCTCAAGAACTGGAGTTGGCAATTTACCTTCTTTTACTGCCAAAATATTTTGTTTGACCTGCTCAAATTTAGATGCCCCAATTATAATACCATCACCAGAAGCAGAGTCCAATTTAGAATGGTGCGCGAGCCATCGGAAGGCTCCCTGTGCCAAATTTATATCATATTCTTTGCAGGTTGTCGCTAACACTTCCACTGCTGCAAAAAAGGATGGTTTCCAATACCTGCTTTGGTAATTTGGCCTTAAGGTAAACCTTCCATGAATTGGTGGATCAGAAAAATTGGTGTATTTCCCAGAAAGTAGTCCTCCTGCCAATGGATTGTAGGCATAAAATCTAATTCCCAAATGCCTGAGCGCTGGAAAAAGTTCTTCCTCTACATTCCTGCTAAGACCATTATACAGACCTTGATAGACTTCTGGCAATGGCCATCCATTTTTTTGACAAAGATGCCACGCTTCCACAACCATCCATGAAGGAAAATTGCTAAGTCCCAATTTATTAAATTTCCCTTCCTCGTGAAGCTTGGCACATGCCTCTAAGGTTTCCACAAGGGGTGTTTTAGTGTCAGGGAAATGTAAATATAACAAATCAACAGATGGCAGGTTAAGGCGTTCCAAGGATTTTCCCAACTGCATTCTAATCGCCACCTCATCTAATACTCCAGTAATTTTAGGGTTTACTTTGGTTGCAATGGAGTAGGAGTTCGGATCTATTTCAGGCAAAATCTCTCCCAAAATAGCCTCTGTTTGACCTCCGTTGTATACAAACGCAGAATCTATTTCAGTAAATCCTTCCTCTAAAAAGTAATGAACCATTTTTTTACTGGCGGCTGGATCTACTTGCGGGCCAAAAGTCATCGTACCCAATATTAGTTTTTGATGCATTTCTAGATAAAATTTTAACTTATAAATTATTTATTACCATCCGTGTTTTTTCCTAAAATTAATTTTAGATAGGACAAATCATTTTCCACAACGCCAAAAACCTTGGACCTGTTCATTATCTTTCTTGCCCAGTTTCTATGAGGATTAATTTCATTCATCTTATTGGCTTTCTGGCTTTTAATTACCCCACCAGAGTTTCCTAATATTTGCAATGCATCGTCATATTCTTCTTTGGTAACAGCCTGCATAGCATTTACAAATCTGGCATGTGATGGGTGAATAATGGTCTTTCCTACAAATCCATTGGCTTTATCCAAAATCACCTCCCTTAAAAGACCATCTATTGCCTCATTCAGAATTTGGTTTCGGTTAAGCAAGGATATATGAATGTTTTCTTCCAAAATCTGATCAATATTATCTCCCGAATGTGCAAGAAAATACTCCCATACCGGACCAGAAACCACGTAATCATCTTCTACCCTGCTGAAGAAATTTAAAATATCAGTTAGCGCATCTCTTACAGTCAAAATATCATATATAGAGTAATTAATTCCTCTACGAACCCCAAATAATGATGAAATATCAGTACCCCCAATACGAATATTCAATACTGTTTTTTTAAATGGTAACAGGATTTCCCTTATTGCCATCAACTCTCGTTCTCTTATTTCTTTGTAAGCGATTGCTCGACCCTCCAATAAGGGCATGCAATACAATGTGACCTCAAGTCGATCACATAAGGAATAAAAAGTGCTCAAATAATCTGCCCCATTATCGGTAGCGAACTTTGGAAAAACAAATCCAGATAAGAATTTGACCGATTCGGAGGTCATCTTTTTTGCAAAATCCCTAAATTGAGTTGTATTTCTAACCCTAAGGAAAATAAGTGGAACATCAGAAATCGAAAGTTTTTCCGATTCAACTGCAACATTAATTTTCTCTAGATGATTAATGACATTTAATTCTGCTAACTCCAGTTCTTTTTCATCAATGGCATCTTCAAAACACATCACCATCGATGTTATTTCCGGCATTTCCTTATTTATTATTTTATCAAGGATATTTTTGGTGCCGGGCATGTATAGAGTAGCCCCCAGACAATATTGGAGTAATGATTTTTCCGTTCGTAGGTCAAAATATTCAGGATTTTTTACAAAAGGAAATAAAGGATTATAAGCTTGGTGTCTCATTTAGAAAACAAATTTTATTGAAATTTATCGAATAGACCCTTTAATAGAAGAAATTGCTTCAGGATAGTACGAATCAATCACTCTTTTTACCAAACCGACTTGCTTTGCCCTTTGTTTGGCTTCCGTCGCGGTAGTATCCCAACCATGTGTTTTAGCTACCGATCCACCAGTTTTCAGATAAACTGGAGAACATAAACGAATCATTTCAGGCACCTCATAATGCCGTATAAAACCGCCTGAGGAAGCAGGGTTCTCAGTGTGCAAATCAATAGGAATCTCAATTGCTTGGCGAATCGCAGCCAACATTGGTAACTGAAGATCGCGAACAGGGTTAAGGGAATTAGCTCCTAGGTTTTGCATTAATTTTGCCGAACAGGGGTTTCCGTGTCCTGTGTGAGCCGATATTTTAAATTTTACAGGTAAGGGAAATACATCTTTTTCGCGCATTTGATCCAGTACCCAAAGGAGACCTTCATCGTATAACAGAAATGAAGTACAGCCCAGATTAGCAGCTCGCTTTACATCTTCCACGGCACGAACGATCTGCTCTTGCCCTCTCAGTCGCAGCCCCATACGCTGTCCTTCAGAAGTGTGAACTGAAGCACTAGTGTCATAGGTGGCCCTAGGCCCTATTGAAAGCACTAGTTCGACTTGTGCCTGTTCAGCTAAAGTCACCATCTCTAGGATATCATTATCAGACAAAAGCATTATTCCCTTCGTCTGAGTTACTCTATGAATTAGAATATTTTTTGTCTCTAATTCTTCCAAAAGTGCTTTCATCGCACCAGGCCCTTGAATTCCAGGGACCTCAAAGCGATACTGTGTCCCATCAGGAAATCTTTTTAATGAAGTATGAAGCCCATAATCATCCCCTTCAGGTAGACCTAGTGCACTCAATTGTTTTCTTGTTTCTTCCATAAGATTATTATTAATTATTTTGAACCCTTAGGATAATCCGAGAGATATAATCCACTTCCTCAATGGTGAGGTTATAAAACAAAGGCAAACACATGACTTTTTTTGACTGCTGATCTATTACTTTCAAACTCTGTTTTTCAAGATAAGGGAGCGAATTTGCCAGACTAGGATAAAAGTACCTTCTGGTAAATATCTCTTTTCGTTTAAGTTTCTCCATGCATTCAAGCATTAGTTTTTCCTCATTAAAAATCAGAGGGAAATAAGCAAAATTCGAATCGGATTTTTGATTCCATTTGGGAGCTTTTGCTTTTAAATTTCCCAATTTTAATAAATAACGTTCCGATAACAACTTTCGTTGTTTAATATTTTCCCCAATGAGGTCTAGATTAACAAGCCCCATTGCAGCATGGAATTCTGAGTTTTTTCCGTTCCAACCCAAGTTGTGAAACTCCTCCGGTCCTTTAAATCCAAAATTCCGCATGTAGGCCAAATCCTTCAATAAATCTGGATCTTTGGTGATTACTAATCCCCCTTCTATGGAATGATACCATTTTGTGGCATGCAAGCTGCAAATGGATATATCACCATAATCAAAAATACTTTTACCCTTATATTCAACACCAAAAGCATGGGCAGCATCGTAAATCACCTTGAGACCGTGTCGATCGGCGATTTTCTGAATCTTGTCCACCTCACACGGATTACCGTAAACATGCGTAGCTAAAATAGCACTGGTATTAGGGGTAATTGCCTTCTCTATTAGATTGGCATCAATATTCAAACTATCTGGGCAAATGTCCACAAACACCGGAGTGCAGCCTTCCCAAACTATGCTACTGGTGGTAGAAATAAACGAAAAAGGTGTGGTTATAATTTCTCCTTTAAGCTTCAATACCTTGATGGCCATTTGCAATGCCACCGTACCGTTGGTAACATAAAGTAAATGCTTCACCTTGAGGTATTCCTTAAGACGCATTTCTAATTCGGAAGCTAATGGCCCCATATTGGTCAACCATTCTCGTTTCCAGATTCCATCCAAGTAGTGGTTATACATTTCCTTGGGTGGCATAAAAGGTTTTGTTACAGGTATCATTGTTGTAGTAAAAGTTTAAATCGCGGAGGTAATATAGGAGCCAATAAATCTATTACGGTTTTTACAGTTTCCGTTCGAAATATCAGATTGGTTATAATATAGGAAGCTATTCCTATTAAGAGAAATAAAATTAAGGTGAAAATTCCACTAACTGGAAGAACAAAAAGCATGACACCAACTACTAGACTCATTGGCAAGGAAAGTACCAACACCTCTAGAACATCCTTGCTCTGTTCGATTATGGAATAATCAAGAAACTTAGCAGAATACCATGTATTAACAATCAACGCTACAAAAGACGATGCTACTTGTCCCCATAACAAGCCATAAATACCAAACTGAATCCCTATGACAATAAAGAGGGTAGTATTTAGCTTCTTGATAATTTCGAGCTTCAAGTACAAGTCTGAACGACCCTTTACTTTTAAAATATTCAGGTTAATGGCATGAAGATGATATAGCATGCCAGTAATTCCAAGCAATTGAAGAAAGGGAGCTGCAGGCACCCATTTTTCTCCAAGGACAAATTCCATAATAGGGTTTGCCAATAAAATTATAATCAACATCGACGGAAAAATCACAAACGAACTGCTTTGAATCACCTGCCGGTAGCCCCGCTTAAGACGAACCGGGTCTTCCCCTGCCTTGGAAAGAAGCGGATAAGTCACTTTTTGAATAATCCCGACCAGATTCTGACTGGCCAGCTTCTGCACCTGCTTCGCCTGAAAATAAAATCCCAAGGTAGCCGCCGGAAAGAACTTACCGATCACTAAATTGTATATATGTTGATAGGTTGTATCCAAAAGACCGGAGAGCAATAATTTGTAGCCAAACCCAAATAATTCCCTGAAATTATCTCTGTAAAACCGAAACTGGATATTGACAGGTCTCAATAGCCATAAGGCAAAACTACTAAAGAAGGCCATCAATAAATACTGGGCAGCTAAAGCCCATACCCCGTAGCCCAAATAGGCCATGCTAACTGATACTACTCCGGCAATTACCACAGCAGGTATTTGAGCAAATGCCTGCTTTTTAAATTCCAATTGCTGGGTCATTTCGGAACGTTGAACAATGGCCAATCCAAAAAAAATCACCGATAAACCCATCACCCGAGTAAGCAAAAGCAACTCAGGACGTTCAAAAAATCGAGCGATAGCAGGGGCAGAAATGAATAAGATAGCGTAAAATATTAGGGAAAGTAGCAAGTTAAACCAAAATACGGTACTTCTGTCTTCATCCGTAATCGTTTTTCTTCGAATCAAGGCCTGACCCAACCCCGAATCTACAAAACTCTGGGAAAGCGCGAAAAAAATCATCAACATGGCAACAAGCCCAAAATCTTCTGGTGTTAACAGTCGGGCGAGAATGATGAAAATCATTACCTGTAGCAACTGTTGACCTAATCGTTCTATGGCCACCCAGAGAATTCCTTTACCGGCCGCTTTTTTAAGTGACATATGGTTGGTTTAGATAATTTTAACAAAAATTTTAATTGCATTTACTTTAATGCGTGACATAAACATATAGATAATGCTCTATAATACTAAAGACAAAAGAAAACCCATTCCTTCTCCAAAAATTAACCATAGATACCTAAAAAAATTCACCTTTTTTACGCCGATTTTATCTATCAATAATATTTTTTAAATAGGTATAATATTCACCTTTTAAGCTTTCAATTTCTTTTGAAAGTTTTTCTTTCCTTATCCATTTATAATTCAATGCAATTTCTTCCAGGCATGCGATTTTTAATCCAGTTCTTTTTTCAACAACTTTCACAAATTCAGTAGCTTCAGTTAGGGCCTCATGCGTTCCAGTGTCCAACCATGCAAAGCCTCTACTCATGACTTGCATTTTTAGCTTATTCTGATCCAGATAAGCTTGATTGACAGATGTAATTTCCAATTCACCTCTTGCGGATGGTTTTACAGCTTTTGCCGTTTTCACCACTGAATTAGGATAAAAATACAAACCCACAACGGCATAATTGGATTTTGGTGCCAAAGGCTTCTCTTCTATGGTGAGAACATTTCCGCTTGTATCAAATTCCGCCACACCATATCTCTCTGGATCGTCTACATAATATCCGAATACAACTGCTTTTCTCTCTTTACTAACTGTTAGAATAGACTGACTTAAAAGATGCTGCAATCCTGCTCCATAGAAAATATTATCGCCCAAAACCAAGCATACATCATCCTCACTAATAAACTCCTCACCAATAACAAAAGCCTGAGCTAAACCATCAGGAGAAGGTTGTTCTGCGTACTGTATTTCAATACCCAATTGGCTACCATCACCCAATAATCTTTCGAAATTTGGTAGATCATGAGGCGTAGAAATAATCAGAATCTCTTTAATCCGTGCCAGCATCAACACCGATAGCGGATAGTATATCATCGGCTTGTCATACACCGGTAAAAGTTGTTTTGAAACCACCTGGGTAAGCGGATGTAGACGCGTTCCAGAGCCTCCAGCTAGAATTATTCCTTTCATATTAATTATAGGTAAAAATAAATTGAAACATAAGTAGCAAAATGACGAAAATTAAATGGTTTTTGAAAAAATAAAAGAAAAGTTAAAATAAGTTGACATTGATATCAATCAAAATTTATGTGCTGTTATATAATTGTATTAAAAATATAAAATTATAATATTTAATGAAATCGGATTACTTAGCATTAAGTGATATTTTCCCAATACCATGAACAGGCCCCTTTCAAACCTGAATGAAAAGAATATTTAGGATTGTATCCCAAAATCAATTTACCTTTTTCGATAGAGGCCAAAGAATATGAGACAAGGGTTAAAATTGTTAAAGGTTAAGGGTTAACATTTAACGAATTAACATTTAACTCTTCACGCTAAAAGGGTTAAGCGTTAAATTGTTAGAGGTTAAAAGAGTTAAAATTTTTGGCTTCCTCCGGCTCAGTTTCCTTTAAAAACCCAGCCCATTTGTTTACAAAATCAACAGCGGATGTCTTTTTTTCTTCTGCTATTTCTTTTGGAAAAATTAGAATCTCCACCTCTTGATCAAACAATTTTGTATTATATGGAAGTTGAATAACCCCATTTGATGAAATCTTGGTAATGAATTTATAGGCTTCCATTTCTGGTCTGTTTTTTTAAATGAACTCAATTTCAGCGTTAAAAGTTCAGGAAAATCTAATTGAGGAATCGACTCGAAGGGTAAGAGGGGTTAAGTTGTTAAAGGTTAAGAGTTAAGCGTTAAATTGTTAAAGGTTAAAAGTGTTAAGGG
>Ga0222651_1000345_pt1 | contig 31791 bp, 19 predicted proteins | sample AntAcemetagen369_FD_179855 | JGI IMG/M metagenome (GOLD analysis project Ga0222651, IMG submission 179855) | Saline water microbial communities from Ace Lake, Antarctica - #369 | ecosystem: Environmental > Aquatic > Non-marine Saline and Alkaline > Saline | place: Antarctica: Ace Lake...
CACACCCTTTCCCACCTCAGAAACCCCACCAAAAGGGTTCGCAGTGACGATATAGCCGTTTTTTTAGGACAATTTTAAATCGAACTCAGGTTCATAGCATTCAGTTTGCCTCGGTAGGTAAGGCTATCTTTATGAATGGCATGAACTGTCCACCGAACCTTAAAGCCACTTGCTATATATCTTTCTGGCTTGATCGTGATCTTTTAGGTTTCCTGCATCAGCATCTTCAATGCCCTTATTGATCGATTCTTTTTCAGGAGCTGATAAATTGTCCCACCAGTCTTCATTTCTCATCAAATTTTTTAGTGAGTTTTGACCAATTGTAAATTTGAAGAGACAGCATGGGGTGTTTGGAATTTATTCATTTGGAGAGGTTTTTGGGTTAATAATTTGGCTAAAGATAATGATGGGTATAGTTTTCATGAGACTTCCAGCTAAAGCAGGAGGCTATTCATATTTCTTTACCATACTCTGATATTTTAACCAATTAAAAAGAAGTCAAAACCTCAATAGGAATGGGCTTTAGCCCGTTCAGTAATAAAAACTTAAAATCGGGGCTTTAGCCAAAATTGAAAATGATATTGGCGGTTATTCTACAAAATCCCGTTTCGGTGCAATTTCGTTAGATATTTGAATGGCTATTGCAAATTTTAAGGCAGGTAGCGAGTTTATAATAAGTACCGTATGAATTAGGCTATTAACAACTTGTCTTGTATTTTAACAGGATACGTAATGCGCTGAGCCTGCCGAAATGTTCTGGAAGAGGTGTAGGGGGGTGAAATTCCCCTACACCTACTCAACTAGGTGTCTATAACCTTTGACGGATCTATTATTAAGATTCAATCTACATTCCGTCTAATTCTCGTTTATGTCTTTTGCTATTTGGATCTAATCTAAAGGCCTCAATGTTTTTCCAAAAATTATAAAATGCATTTTTATATTCGTGAGTGATTTGCCCTCCATTTGATTCTAATATTTGTGAGAGATATGCTAGTGCAGCAGCCTTTTCATGTAAGTTCAAGATTTTAGGATGGTCAAGTTGGAAGGGTTCTTTATAGAAAGGAGATTCATCCAAGTATGTTTGTAGAGCTTTTTGTGTGCCGATCAAGAACCTTTGATGCATTGTCTCCATGGTATAGTTATTTATCATAACACTATCATCGTCCCAGGAATATCTTTGGAATGTGTCAAAAAGATCCGTATTAAATGACGGCATAATACTTATCCCTAAGTTTGGGGTTAATGGAATATGTGTGATATTTTCCGGTGACAAAACATTAACTAATTCTTCCGCCCCTTTCCTTATTACAACAGGATTATCCGATGATATTAATTCCCATTTACTTTCTACTTTATTGACAGATATACCACAGTTCAGTTTGTCTTTAAAGAGCGATTCAAAATTTTCAAGGTGTTCTATTAGCATTTGGGTTTTCCTCCATTTCCATTCTTCTTCCTGCTCTTCTTTGGAGGATTTTTGAATTTCATCCCAAGCTGTTTCATCTAGTTCAACAAACTTGGGAGTTCGATAGTATAAACTTAAACACGATTTGACTATTTTTTCACGCATTCCTTGAGACAGCGTTACATTTGACTCATTTTTGCAATATTCTGTTATTTCAGTAAAATATCTATCGACTTCTTTGTCATAAGCATGTTCAATAAATTGACGTTCTTCCCCCTCCAATAAAGGTAAATCATATAAGTAATCGACTGTACAAATATTACTTGTAGTTCTACGCTCAATTTCACCTCCATTCTCCATTGCATAGAGACTCCATTTTTTCTTTTTTGCATTAACCAAGAACCCGAAGTTTTTCAGGTAGGATTTTGGAATATAATGCTGATTTATAACAATTTGCTTCATCTTTTTTTGAATTACACCAAACGATTAGTATAAGCTGGCGTTTTAATGCCGCTTCCATTTTGTGTGAGCCCTGAGTGGGTAGTATATGGAAGATACAGAGAGATATCGAAAGGTGCAAGTCTCTTTTAGACTAGTTGGTATTAGTCTATTAGCATGTGAAAAGACCGCTAAATGTGAAGGTAGGATTGAAAGAAGTTAAACGGCAAATGCTGAAACTGACCCCATATCAAGTAATGGTCATGCAGGTTATGGGAAATGTAGGATGGAAAAGCCCTATTCTGATTATTTCTATTACTCTGTCACGCCTAAGAAAGAAATGGATTTGTAAACATGCATTCCCATTACCTCAAAACACAACCTACAATCTAGTGAACTGGCGCTTGGCTAAAATGATCCATTTAAACCATTTTAGCCAAGAGTCTGCTGCACTCTAAGCACGAGACTCCCTGGCGACTGGGATGGTTTAAGAGCTTCCTCCTTAGCAAATGACTTTGGTGAAGTTAGTTGATGGGATTTAGTTTTATCTTCTGATCATAATTTCAATAGATTCCTTTTTTTTTGTGCTATATTTTTAGTTTTTCTTCTTTGACAAATGTTCTCTTTTTCATCGACGTAAATTTACAGATTTTAAACTATAATTACGTTCAACTATTTATGGAGCCTGTACATTTTTACAGCCGAAAAAATAATTATTTATTATTTTTTATATTTCAGATATCCTTTTGTTTTTCTTTGTCAATCTATAAATCCATGCTTGAAACTCGTGAACATATTTCAATCCAATTACAGGATTTTCTCCAAAAGAAGGGTCATTGTATTTAGTTAAATAAAACATGCCTCCGTACGTACTTTTTATTATCCAATCCAAATTTGTTGAAACATTCCTTATTTTTAAGTTCTCTTGAATATCAAATTTTTTCAACCAATTTTCAGTCAATTTAATAGGTTTCCATTCTTTATTAGAGATACTTTTTTCTCCCAAAATATCGTTGGATATGAGTATACTTTCTAAATTCATACCTACTACTTGATAAATTTCATCATCAACTAATATCAATGCACCTTGAATTAAAAATGGATTGATGTTATTATGTACGTCAAAGTTTTTCATATTTCTGAATTAAATTCCACACAACTTTGCAATATACACACTCTTACATTTGTTTCGAGTATAATGTTACTACTAATCTAACAGATATTTAAATGTTTTGGAAGCATTTGTAACTACAAGGAATAAATTCCGTAATGGTGTTTAAATGATTTCCTAAACCCCTATAATACCCCCCTCAATACCGCCATTTCGCATTACTTGGAGGGCAAGGCAGAATGGTTTGCATAAATCTTTTCTTTCGGAGATCTGTGAAATAGATCGATACCTCGTGGGATACGTGGGCAGGACTGCTAAACCTGTTCAACATATAATCATAACTGTAGGCCATGGTAATGCCACTTAATAGGCTAAAGCCTAAAACAGCATTGATTGAATTTTGGTCTGGCAATTCATTGAATCGGGTTACATTTCTGAAGCCAAGGCCTCCAATGAAATTTTCTACCTGTATTTGAGGAATGACTTCTATTTGTTGGAAGGTTCCTTGTCTTTTGTAATTGAAGGAAACAGAAAATACCTTACGAATATTACCGGTTTTAAACATCCTTCGGTCCAGGTTTTTAACGTAGCCTCCATGAACACCCCATTTTATGGGAAGGTTATTTCCTATGCCATCATCCAGAAACCCGATATTGGGACGGGATAGGTGGCTACTGCTTACGCCAAACCAAAAGTCTGGTGCCTGAAGCAAGGCGCCAAAAGCAATGTCCGGATACCATTTGCTGTCTTCGCCTGGCAGTAGGTCCATGCTGCCAGGATTGATGGTTCGGTTAAGCAAGTCTATTTGGTCCCCAAAAACCATTTCCTGTAAGGTCAGACTTCTGTTTACAAGTCCCAGCTGGCCTCCAAAACGAAGGAAGCTTTGGTTGTTTAACAATAGCTTGTAGGAGAGGTATCCAGCAATATCTGTTGACTTTATATTGAGTATGGATTCTGAAAATTGCGAAGCAGAGAAGCCAAACCCTACATTGGTTTCATCGATATAGGTATCAAAATACACACCTGAGGCATTAAAATCATATCCCAAGCCTGGCCATTGTTTCCTATAGTTAATTCCTACTCTGGTGACTTCCATAGCTCCCGCAAAGGCAGGGCTTAGGTTAAGCGGTGCAGCATAGAATTGCGTAAATTGAAAATCCTGTGCCATTAAGCCCACTGGACCGGATAACAAACAGGTAATGTACAGCAAAATAATTTTTATCTCTCTCATTCCAAAAGCATAAATGCACCGGTTTCACTAAAATTTCTTCCGTCTGTTGTGGTATAATTCAATTTGTAAATGTAATTACCAGGACTTGCCTTCTGTCCACGGAAGTTCCCATCCCAACCTGGGTCGTTCAGGTCTTCCGAGTGGAATAAAATCTCTCCCCATTTGTCCATAATCGTGAAAACAATGCTTTCTACATGTACGAACTTGGGGAAATAGGTATCATTGATACCATCTCCGTTTGGCGTAAAAACATTGGGTGTTTTCAAGAAATAATCGGTGATTAAAATCTCGAAAGTATCGAAGGTTTCACAACCCCAAATATCAGTGACCATCAAAGTGACCGTATAGGTACCGGGGACTTGGTAGCTATAGTTTGGGTTCTCCTCCAAGGAATTGTTGCCATCCCCAAAATCCCAGTAATAAAGGCTTATGTTTCCGCTACTTTTATTGATAAACTGCACATCAAAATTAACCAGATTTTCACCGTAGAGAGGAAAGGAAGCTGATAAATAGTCTCCTTCTGCCAAAACAATATTGTTTTCGACAACAAAGCTTTTGGTCTGAATACAACCATAGCCATCGGTAACAGTTACCTGGTAATTGCCTGGTGCATTGGTTTCCATGCGGTAGCCGTTATTTGAAACTTCGCCACTGCTCCAATCGATGGTATAAGGGGCAACACCACCATCGATATTTAGGTCAATTGTTTCAAGGATTTCCCTGGGTTCACATTGTGTAGAAGTCGTATTTGCCACACTTATAACGATAGGGGCAGGTCTTCGAACCTGAAATGTTTGCCTGACATAGCATCCCGACTGATCAGTAACTTCTACCGAATAATTGCCATTGGTCAGGTTGGAAATGGAGGGACTGCTTGCTCCTGTACTCCAGGTATAGTTATAAGGTGGTCTGCCTCCGGAAACGGTCAGGTCAATGGCTCCAACGTCGCTATCCTGGCAATCCAGGGCATCTTGCACCTGACCCATTGCTATAAGTAAGTCAGGTTCCAATAAGTTAAAGGTCCTCTCGATGGTACATCCACGGGCATCTTCCAGATAGACACTGTAAACGCCTGGGGCTAAATTATACAAGGAAGATTGCTCAGGACCATGAGACCACGTGGCCTTCACAGGGGCAGTTCCTCCATTTAAGTTCAATAGAATGCTACCATCTGTAGCACCAAAACATGAAATGGGACTGATTACAGGGTCTATTTCGAATATTGGGACTTCTTCGATGGTTGTTTCTTTTACCACCGAGCAACCATTGGCATCTATCACTGTAACCTGATAAAATCCAGGACCAATTCCTATAAATGAACTTTGGGTAGAGCCTATGTTCCAACTTATTTGATAAGGGGCAACGCCTCCTTGTATGTCTATGGAAAGATTGGCATCGTTGGCGTTATAGCAAGATACTTCCGTTTGTTCCATTAAAATTTCCAGTGGAGCATCCGGTTGTGAGATTTCTATATTTGCAGGGCTTATTTGACAGCCATTGGCATCTGTAACAATTAAGCTATAAACACCAGCCAAGAGGTTTTCAGGGTTTGCCGTATTGAGTGCTATAGGCAGTCCATCCTTGGTCCATTCGTAATTATAAGTACCAACGATACCTCCTTCGACAAGCATTGAAATACTTCCGGTAGGTTCTCCATAGCACAATACAGCTACTTTTTCCAAAAGCGTTATAGCCAATGGATCTGGATCAGTAATGGTAAAGTCCTCTGTTATTTCGCAATCGTTTTCGTCAACGATAGTAACTTCATAATTCCCTGGTGGAAGGTTGCTTACAGTCAATGCATCAGAGGTAAAGCCATTGGGTCCTGTCCAGGACATCGTGTAATTCCCTGTTCCTCCTGTGGGGTTCAATTCAATGCTTCCATCGTCTGCGCCATTACAAGTGATTTCGTAGCCATTGTGGATGGCTACCTCAGAATTGGAGAGTAGTGGATTAGGTTCAATAATGTTGATCACATCTGTGATGACTTCACATCCGTTTTGGTCGGTAATGGTAAGTTGGTAGTCACCAGGCTTTAAATTACCAATGGAAGGTTTGTTCCCAATGAAATTATCAGGACCTGACCATTCGTATTGATAGTTTCCAGATCCTCCGGAGGTAGTCACGTCTATCCAGCCATTATCAGCACCAAAACAAGAAATATTGAAGCCAGTGTAATTAGAAACGGATACTTCCTCAATTTGTAAACCAGTAGCCGGCTGAGTAATTTCCTGATTTTCAATTTCCTGTAAGCAATCATTGACGTCACTTACGGTGAAAGAATACCTGCCAGCAACAAGGTTCGTGAAATACCAGGTCGTTTCAGCAGTGGGAGGGGAGGTACTTACCACATCACCCCCTTCATCCATCAACGCATACCGATAGGGTCCGGCCGAAGTTCTGGTGATAACCGCAGCCAATACCCCTGTTGCCTGACCAAAACAGGAAACATTAACTTTTTCATCAGCCAACTTTCCGATTTCTAATCCTTGCGGTTCAGTAAGGGTATAGGTCTTGTTGATTTCGCAACCGTTATTGTCGGTTATTGTAACATTGTAAGTTCCTTGAAAAACATTTTTCAAGCTGTCATTTTCTGAAACAAAACCATCTGGGCCGACCCATTGGATGGTTGTATTCCCGGAACCTCCGGTAATATCCAAGTAGATAAATCCTTCGTTCCCCCCATTGCATTGTACTCCAAAACCATTGTAATCTGAAACCTCATCGATCAGGTTTAAAGGATCAGGTTCTTCAATGTCAAAATCTCTGCTTAAAGTACACCCAGATTCATCAGCTACCAGGAGCTCATATTTTCCCGCTTCCAATCCTACAAGGTTTGCATCTACTGAGGTAAAACCATTTGGACCTGTCCAGTTATACAGTATATCACCTTGATTACCAGTAATGTCAAAAGAAATTGATCCGTCATTTTCTCCGGCACAAGAATTTGCATAGCCATTGAAATCAGACAGCTTAATATCAATCAGTTGAAGGCCAGTAGCGGGCTGATCTACCAATATGTTTTCCAAGAGGGTAGAACAGCCATTGGCATTTTCTATGGTTACCTTGTAAAGATCTCCAGGAAGGTTAGCAAAAGAATAAGATTCTCCTGTAAAGTTTGAAACACTCTGAATAGGGGTTGATTCCTCCATTAGCGCCAAAGTGATGGCATAAGGGGGTAAAGAAGACTGGTCTATGTTGATTGTAAAAGACCCATTGCTCTCACCAAAACAAGCCACTGGTATGCGTGAAGCGATGTCTTCAGAGAAAATCAATTCATTTGGTTCGGTGATGTCATAGGTGCTTTCAATGATACATCCGTTTTCGTCGGTAAGCTCAAGAGAATAAGTACCGGCCGAAAGGTTTTGGAGTACGCTTTCAACAGAAGAGAAACTGTCAGAGCCTGACCAAGAATAAGTATAATTGCCAGTACCACCAGAAGGATTGGGGTCAATACTTGCATTAGCACCACCATAACAACTTATCTGGAAACCATTGTTTTCAGGAACGTTTTCGTTTAATGCTAAGGGAATGGGTTCATCCAAAATAATGCTAGCAATAATTGCTGTACAAATATTTTCATCGGTTACTATAAACTGGTATTCCCCTGGCATAAGGTTGCTAATGTCTTTGCTGGTGGCTTCGAAGCCGTTAGGCCCTGTCCAGAAGTAGTCTAAGTCTCCCACGCCCCCTGTTATGTCCAGGGAGATACTTCCATCGGCTGCACCTGCACAGGATATTTGAAAGCCACCGTAATCGGAGACAACAGTGTCTTGTATAAGTAAGCCTGTTGGGGGTTCATCTACCAATACTCCTTCCAAAAGGAAATTGCAGCCATTGTTGTCTTCAATTCTAAAATCGTACAAGCCACCTACTAATTCTGTAAAAAAGAGCGTGTCAGAAGAAATGGTATTAATCGGCCCCAATACATCGGCTAAATCTCCATCTAGAAAAACTTGGATAGAAAATGGGGTGGGGGTATTTTCATGCAATTTAATGGCAATGGTTCCGGTCTCTTCGCTGAAGCACCTTACGTCTATTCTAAGGTCACTTAGTTCAGTTAAAGTTAATGGTGTTGGTTCTGAAATTGTGAAGTTTTCTGCCAGTATACAGCCATTCTCATCTGTAATTAATACAGCGTATTCGCCTGGTTTTAATTGTTGTCGTGTAAATACATCATCCTCCGGGCTTGGTGGCAAAACATCCAAATCGTCGGAATTGGGCACATCCAAATTGTCAAAATTTCCCGTATACCAAGCAATGGTATATCCTGGGACTCCTCCAGATGGATTGATGGTTATTTTTCCATCATCAGCCCCATTACAGGAGATGTCTTGAATGGTTTCAGAAAGAAGGAGAGCATCTGGACCTTCCACCGTTATCCAAGGCGTAGCTCTTTCACAAACGAGTGGATCTGCCCCTGCGATATCAAACAACCTACCTCGATCAGTTATTTTGGCGTAATAGTTGCCCGCAGGTAAGTTTCCGAGTTTACTTTCCATGCCAATAATTTCTCCTCCCTCGGTGACGAAGGTATTGATGTCATCCTCAACCTCATCGTCATCTTCATCAAACCAGGTAACACCATATTTAATCCAATCTTCACGTGGATTTCCACTAAATGGCTGGGACCAGCCTCCGCTAATAAGGAGGCTTATTTCTCCGTTGTTATCACCGTAGCAGGCAAGGTTTTCAACCGTTTCAACCATTTCAAGAGGTTCGGGAATTATAATTGTAAAACTTTCCCTTCCATTACATTGAAACCTGTCTTCGATTTCTAGGGTGTAAGACCCTACCTCTAAGTCCTGGACCTGGATGACGGCGAACCCATCATCATCGGAGACCACCTCAAAATTGGTAGGAGTTTCATTGCCTTCGCTGTCAATGATTACAAAATTGTTTACAGGAAGCGCTGCATTGAAGACAATAAATTCTACTACTCCTGTATCGTCATCTGGACAAAGGAATCCGGCAAAGTTTAATTCAAAATCCAGGGAATAGGCTTGGCCTAGTGGTCCTGCATTTCTGAAATAGTCTCTTCCGATGTTATCTACAGCGATGATTTTGTATTGGGCTTCTCTATCCAGTTCATCATTTAATCCGAAGGTGACAGAGGCGGAACTTTGAAAGGGAGCAGTATTGTCTACTGTTACTACTGATAAGGTATCGCCCAATTCATCTACTAGTTTAAAGGTAAATGGAAAAGAAGCTTCGTGCCTTTGATCCGGTTTGTAGGCACTCACAGACAAGGTAATAGTACCTTGACAGCTATTTTCAAAATAGGCCAGTGGTAAAATAGGAGGGATGACCAGTACTTTAAATGGGTAAATTTCGCTGACATCGACACCGTCAGAAACCTCAATATTGACAAGAATCTCCTTGCCTTTTGCTTCCCAGGTATCATCATAAGGAATAGTTGGACTGATGGTTTGCCCGGTAAAAGTATAACCATCACCAGCCAGTATTTCCAGATTTAGATTAGATTCATCTCCGGAATAGTCGATGGTTAACATTTCCAGAGAAATCGCTAAATCCCCTTTATAACGTATCAGGGTATCAATCTGATCTGTAATTGTGACAGGTGCAAAAATGGAGAATATTTCACCTTTGGTTTCTAAAATTTGATAGGTCAATAATAAAGAAACAACAACCCCCGGAAATAATAACTTTCCAAATCCTTTTAAGCGCTTTAATAGACTTTTTGTAAAAAGAATCAATACCTAAATGTTCATTAAAAATTAAACTTACTTAAAGCTGAATCCAGATCAACAATTAAAAATAGACAATACATATTAAATAATTACCTAAATTTTATTTTTATATAAAATTTTTAAAAACCTACCTAAACTGGATGATAAGACATCGGCAAAAAAGTAACGTAGGGTAGCTAACTCCAGCGGAAATTTCCTCATTTCAAGGGTTGAATCCTTTAGCAATTGATTTTAAAGTACCTTAAACTAAATATTTCTTTAAGGAGTTAGATGGAATTATGCAATAGGATTTCCTGACCTTTCTCAGGAAGTCATTTCATAACAAGAAAATCAGTCTATTGTCTATTTTGGTTTCAGAACCTCCTGCCGTTGCTGGTAGGGCAGGGCAGAATGGTTTGCATAAACCTTTTCCTTCTAAGGTCTGTAAAATAGATCGAAACTTCATGGGAAACATGGGCAGGACTGCTAAACTTATTTAGCATATAATCATAACTATAGGCCATCGTAATACCACTTAATAGGCTAAATCCTAAAACAGCATTGATGGAATTTTGATCGGGCAATTCGTTGAATCGAGTTACATTTCTGAACCCCAACCCTCCAATAAAATTTTCAATCTGTACTTGAGGAATTACTTCTATTTGCTGGAAGGTACCTTGTCTTTTGTAATTGAAGGAAACAGAAAACACTTTACGGACCTCACCTGATTTAAACATTCTCCTGTCCAGGCTTTTAACATAGCCTCCATGTACGTTCCACTTTATGGGAAGATTATTGCCTATACCATCATTGAGAAAACCGATATTAGGACGGGAGACATGGCTACTGCTTACGCCAAACCAAAAGTCTGGCACCTGAAGCAATGCACCAAATGCTAAATCCGGATACCACTTACTGTCTTCACCAGGCAGCAGATCAACAGTGGCTGGATTGATTGTTCGGTTCAGCAGGTCTATCTGATCACCAAAAACTAACTGCTGCAAAGTTAGGCTTCTGTTTACCAGTCCCAACTGGCCACCAAAGCGTAGAAAACTTTCATTGTTAAGCAAAAGCTTGTAAGAAATATAACCCGCTATATCTGTAGACCTTATATTGAGTAATGATTCTGAAAACTGTGAAGCTGAAAAGCCAAAGCCAACGTTTGTTTCCTCTATGAAATTGTCATAATACATTCCTGAAGCATTGAAATCGTAACCCAATCCAGGCCATTGTTTCCGGTAGTTGATGCCTATTCTGGTAGTTTCCATGGCTCCTGCAAAGGCAGGGCTTAAGTTAAGCGGAGCGGCATAGAATTGCGTAAATTGAAAATCCTGTGCCATTAAGCCGACGGGGTCGGATAAAAAACAGGTTATAAACAGCATTATGAATTTAATATTTCTCATTCCAAAAGCATGAATGCACCGGTATCACTAAAGTTTCTTCCGTCTGCTGTGGTATAATTCAATTTATAAACGTAATTGCCCGGGCTTGCTTTCTGTCCACGAAAAGTGCCATCCCAACCGGGATCCTTCAGGTCTTCGGACTGGTATAAGATTTCTCCCCAAGTGTTCATAATGATGATAACAAGACTATTAATATTTAAAAACTTGGGGAAAAAATAATCATTGAGGCCATCTCCATTTGGGCTGAAAACATTGGGTGTTTTCAGAAAAAAGTCGGTGATATTTATTTGAAATGAAGTGCTGGTCTCACATCCCCAAATATCAGTGGCTGTCAAAGTGACCGTGTATGTTCCTGGAACCTTGTAACGATAGGTGGGAGACTCTTCCAAAGAATTGTTACCATCACCAAAACTCCAGTAGTATAAGCCAATGTTTCCATTGCTTTTATTGGTAAACTGAACATCAAAGTTAACCAGGTTTTCACCGTATATAGGAAATGCATCAGATAGGTATTCACCTTTTACAAGGATGATGTTGTTTTGGACGGCAAAACTTTTGGTCTGAATACATCCGTTGCCATCGGTTACCTTAACCTGATAATTTCCGGGTGCATTTGCTTCCATACGATAGCCGTCGTCAAACACTTCTCCACTATTCCAGTCGATGGTATAAGGTGCTACGCCACCAGCTATATTTAGCGCATAGGTTTCAAGGATTTTCCTGGGTTCACATTGAGCAGTTGTGGTATTTGACAGACTTATAATGATAGGATCAGGTCTGCTGACGGCAAATGTTTGGCTGACATAGCATCCCGATTGATCGGTAACCTCTACCGAGTAGGCCCCATTGGTCAGACTGGATATGGTGGGGCTACTTTCCCCATTACTCCAACTATAGCTATAAGGAGGCCTTCCACCGGATACCACAAGTGAAATTTCTCCACTTTGACCATTATCGCAAGAAAAGGCATCCTGCACAAGCCCTACTGCTGTAAGCAATTCTGGTTGAAGTAAGTTAAAAGTTCTTTCGATGGCACAGCCACTGGCATCTTCAAGGAAGACCTTGTAAACTCCCGGCGCAAGGTTGTATATAGAAGATTGTTCTGGACCATGTGCCCAGGTAGCCCTTATAGGGGCTTTTCCTCCATTAAGATTCAGTAATATGCTTCCATCGGTCGCACCAAAGCAAGATATTGGACTGATAATAGGATCTATTTCAAAAACCGGTACTTCTTCGATGGTGGTTTCCTTTGTGATTGTACAACCATTAGCATCGGTGACCGTGACCTGATAAAAGCCTGGGCCAATTCCTTCAAATGAACTTTGGGTAGCTCCTACATTCCAACTGATCTGGTAGGGCTTGACTCCACCAAGAATGTCTATGGAAAGGTTGGCATCATTGGCATTATAGCAAGATACTTCCGTTTGTATCATCACTACTTCCAAAGGTGCATTCGGTTGTGAAATAGCTATAGACGAACTGTTGATTTGACAGCCATTGGCATCAGTGACAGTTACTTTATAGATACCGGAAAAAAGACCCTCAGGGTTTGGCGAATTGAGGGCTATCGGAATGCCATCCTTGGTCCATTCGTAGCCATAACTACCGACTATTCCCCCTTCTACAAGCAAAGAAATACTGCCAGTTGGTTCTCCATAGCATAAAACAGCTACTTTTTCAATAGGTGTGACAGACAATGGTTCCGGTTCAGTAATGATAAATTGTTCACTTACTTCGCAGCCGTTCTCATCCCCAACGGTCACTGCATAAGTACCGGGAGAAAGGCCTGATAAGGTTAAAGCATCAGAGGTAAATCCATCAGGACCTGTCCAGTCAATGATATGATTGCCGGTTCCTCCTGAAGGGATCAATTTAACATTGCCGTCATTCGCTCCATTGCAACTGATCCCAAACCCATTTGCGATTCCTATTTCTGAATTGATTAGCAATGGTTCTGGTTCCATTAAACTTATAATTTCAGTAAGCACCTCGCAGCCGTTTTGATCCACAATAGTGAGGTGGTAATCACCGGGCATTAAATTCCTGATAGAAGGAGTGTCCGCTGAGAAATCACCTGGCCCGGACCATTCAAAATGGTTGTTTCCTGATCCACCGGAGGTAGTTACATTTATCCAGCCGTCGGCAGCTTCGAAGCAACTAATATTAAATCCATTAAAGGAAGAAATGTTCACGGTATCAATTTGCAAGCCTGAGAGGGGCTGCGTAATTTCGAGGTCATTAATTTCCTTAAAACAATCGTTTGCATCGCTTATAGTTATCTCATACTTGCCTGCTGCAAGGTTGGTGAAAAACCAATTGGTTTCTGTGGTGGGGGGTGAGGCATTAATCAAGTCACCAGCTTCATTCATTAGCTCATAGCGATAAGGTCCAGCCGAAGTCCGGTTGATAACAGCAGCCAATACTCCTGTTTCCTGGCCAAAGCAGGAAACATTTACTTTTTCTTCTGACAATTCTTCTATTTCCAGACCTTGTGGTTCTGTTAGGTTGTAGGCTTTGTTGATTTCACAACCATTGCTGTCAGTTATTCTGACATTGTATGTTCCCGGGAAAATACCTTTTAAACTGTCGGCTTCAGAAATAAAGCCATTCGGCCCGTTCCATTGGATATTTGTGTTTCCAGCTCCTCCTGCAATGTCCAGGTAAATAAACCCTTCGTTTCCACCATTGCAATGGACTCCAAATCCATTATAGTCAGAAACTTCATCTACCAGTCCCAAAGGAGCAGGTTCATTAATGTCGAAATCCTTGCTGAGGGTACATCCATTTTCATCAGTTACAAGGACTTCATAATTTCCTGCTTCCAGTCCCTTAAGATTTGCTTCCTCGGAAGTAAAGCCATTCGGTCCCGTCCAGCTAAATGATAAATTACCCTGATTTCCTGTAATATTAAATAAAATCGAGCCATCCAATTCTCCTGAACATGAAACCTCATAGCCATTAAACCCAGATAGTTCAAGATCAGTTAGCTGAAGGCCGGTTATGGGTTGGTCAACCAAAATATTGTCCAGCCTTTTAAGACAGCCATTCGCATCTTCTACTGTCACCCAGTACTGGTTTCCGGGAAGGTTATCAAAAGTGAAAGTATCACTGCTGAAATTTGGAACTGTACGGGAAGTTTGATCTTCGCCCATTATCCCCAAAGAGAGGGTGAAGGGAGCCAATGAAGGTTGGTCTATATTTATGGTGAAAGCGCCGTTGCTTTCTCCAAAACAAGCCACCGGCACCCGAAGATTGATGGCTTCAGATAGGATTAATTCATTTGGCTCAGAGATTTTATAGGTCGCCTCTATTATAGATCCGTTTTCGTCGGATACCTCAAGCGAATAAAAGCCTGCAGTGAGTTTTTGAAGGGTGCTTTTTGTAGAAGAAAAGTCTTCTGATCCGGTCCATTTATAGGTGTAATTTCCAGTGCCTCCAGAAGGATTGGGTTTGATGACCCCTCCAGCAGTACCAAAACAACTTATCTGAAAACCATTGACTTCGGGGATGTTGGGAGTTAAGGTTAAAGGTGGGGGCGCATTTAAAATTACGGATGCCAAACCGGCTGTACAATTGTTTTCATCAGTTACAATAAACTGGTATTCCCCAGGACCAAGATTGGTGATATCTTTGGTAGTAGCTTCAAAGCCGTCAGGGCCTGTCCAGTAATAATCATATTCACCTTCTCCACCATTAATATCAAGGGAAATGCTGCCATCATTTGCCTCTGGAAAAGATATTTGATAGCCATTATAATTAGAGATATTAGTATCCTGAATAAGTAATCCTGTTTCAGGTTGATCTACAAGTATTCCTTCCAGAAGAAAATCACACCCTTTGTTATCCGCAATCCTAAAGTCATAAACGCCTCCTTTTAAATTCGAAAAATAGAGGGTGTCTGAGGCAATATTATTTACAGAGCCCAATACATTCAATAGCTCTCCATCTTTAAAGACTTCTATAGAAAATGGAGTGGGCGTGTTCTCATACAATTCGATAGCAATTGATCCTGTCTCTTCGCCAAAACACCTGACATCTTCCCGGAGATCACTAAATTCAACCAGGGTTAATGGTGCGGGCTCATTAATGTTAAAGTTTTTTGCGAGGATGCATCCGTTTTGATCTGTTATTAAAACAGCATACGCTCCCGGATTTAATTGTTGTTTAGAAAATTTATCTCCACCGGAATTGGTAGGTAAATCATCCAATTCTCCTGGTACAGGTAAATTGGTGTTTTCAAAATTACCCGTAAACCAATCAATGGTATATTCAGGAGTACCTCCTGCTGGATTAATCGTAATACTTCCATTGGCCACCCCATTGCATGTGATATTTTTAATGGTTTCAGAGAGCGTTAAAGGATCCGGCCCCTCAATGGTTATCCAGGGTGTTGATTTTTCGCAAACAAGTGGAGCTGCACCTGCAATTTCAAATAGTCGACCTTTGTCTTTGATTCTGGCAAAATAATCACCTGGAGGTAAGTTTTGAAGCTTGCTCTCCATTCCTATAATTTCTCCTCCCAGGGTGACGAATGAATTTATTTCATCATCTATTTCATTTCCTGCATTATCGAACCAGGTAACATCGTATTTTATCCATTCCTTTCGATGATTTCCAACAAAAGGCGATGACCACCCACCTTTTATAAGCAGACTGATCTCCCCGTTATTGTCTCCAAAGCAAGTAACATGTTTCACTGTTTCAACAGCTTTCACAGGTTCTGGGATAATAATTTCAAAGCTTTCCCTTCCATTGCATTGAAACCTATCTTCAATTTCCAGGGTGTAAGTGCCAGGATCCATTTCTTTGGTCTGGATAACCACAAATCCATCAGCATCGGAAATCACCTCAAAATCAGTAGGTTTTTCCTTGCCCTCACTGTCAATAATAATAAAATTGTTTACGGGAAGTGTTGCATTGAAGATAATAAACTCTACTATTCCAGTTCCGTCTTCGGGGCAAAGAAGACCGGCGAAGTTTAATTCAAAATCCAGTGAATAAGCCAAACCTAACGGACCGGCATTTCTTAAATACTCCCTTCCCAGGTTATCTATAGCATAAATTTCATATTCAATGTCTCTATTCAGTTCATGATCCTGTCCGAAGGTAACAGTGGCTGAACTTTGAAAGGGAGCAGTATTATTTACAGTCACTACCGATATAGTATCTCCTATTTCATTTATCAATTTAAAGGTAAATGGAAAAGACTCCTTGTATCGTTGATCTGGTTTGTAAGCACTCAATGTAAGTGAAATAATGCCCTTACAGCTGTTTTCTGAGTAAGCCAATGGTAAAATAGGGGGAATGACAAGCACTTTAAATGGATATACTTCGCTGAGGTCCACACCATCTGAAACCTGGATATTAACAATTATCTCTTGGCCTTTTGCTTCCCAATTTTCATCATATTGGATATTTGGGGTAATTGTTTTACCTGAAAAGCTATACCCCTCTCCCCCTTGTACTTCAAGTTTTAGCTTAGAATTGTCTCCGGAATAAGTGATGGATAACATTTCAAGAGAAATAGCTAAATCACCATCGAAATTAACCAGTGTATCAATTTGATCTTCAATAGTTATTGACACAAAAGGGGAAGTTAATTCACCTTTAATTTCAATAATTTGAGATGCAAATATTAAAAATAAAATGATACCTGGGAATAAAAATTTACTATTTCCTTTCAACTGTTCTAACAAAGAATTTTATAAAAAATAACGTGATATAAATGCAAAAACTAAATAAGAATCAACCTAAGTTGAATTCAAACCAATAAGTAAAAATAGACATTACAAATTTAATAAGTAACTGAATAATAATTTATTATGATGAATTTTTATCTTTAGGTAGAGCACCAGGCTTCACACAAAAGTCAATATTTCGCTTAAAAAATTAGAAAATTCAAAATTCATATTTTCAATACCTTTTTTTGCGGTATCAAATGAAAATGGTAAGCAAAAGAAATGAGAGGAGCCTACTTGTTTTATTTTTTGGATTTCACTTAAATTATAACCTAATTGATTTAATTTTTTAATATTTTCGCTTAATTCCTTTTATTAAAAGACAATAGAAAAATACATTACCTGAAATAATTACAACCCATGATACAAAAAATAACCTGTTGGATTGCCTTATTTTTCATATGTTTTCCTGCTTTTTGCCAGCAGGAAAATTGGCAACCTTTAAAAGATAAAATCTTATCAGAATGGGTAATGGATATTGACCCAAATGCACCACTTCCTGAATATCCACGACCCCAGATGACCAGGGAAAACTGGTTAAATTTAAATGGAATATGGCACTATGCAATAGTGAACAAAGGAGACAATCGACCTTCCGATTTTCAAGGAGACATTTTGGTCCCTTATGCAGTTGAATCCGCACTTTCAGGAGTAGGAAAATCTGTTGGGAAGGACAAGGAACTATGGTACCAAAGAGAATTTGAAGTGGACGGGGACATGAAGAAAGGAAATCTTTTGCTTCATTTCGGAGCAGTGGATTGGGAAGCGGAAGTATTTGTCAATGGAAAAAGTGTGGGCATTCACCAGGGAGGGTACGACCCTTTCTCTTTTGAAATCAGCGCTGCTTTAATTTCAGGAAAGAAGCAGCAATTAACCGTCAGAGTTTGGGATCCTACGGACGATGGGCCACAGCCACGAGGAAAACAGGTAAATGAACCGCATTCGATTTGGTACACGCCGGTTACGGGTATTTGGCAGACTGTATGGTTAGAAGCAGTCCCTGATCAATACATTGTATCCATAAGAAATACGCCTGATTTGGACAACGAGCAAATTATTGTTCAGCCACAAGTGATGCATGTACAGCCAGGGCAGATGGTTGTTATAAGCCTTATGGCCAAAGGTGTGCTGGTAGCAGAAAAGAAAGTGGCTGCTGGTGAGGAGGCAGTTTTCACAATAAATGACCCTAATATATGGGGACCGGAAAATCCATTTCTTTATGATGTAGAAGCGCGTTTGGTAAATGGCCGAAAGGTGTTTGATGAGGTGAAGAGCTATGCTGCCATGAGAAAAATAAGCATGCTACCAGATGAAAATGGTAATCAGCGATTGCTTTTGAATGACAAGTTTTTGTTTCAATATGGTCCCTTGGATCAAGGTTGGTGGCCTGATGGTTTGTACACTGCACCAACTGAAGAGGCTTTGGTTTTTGATATTGATAAAACCAAAGAAATGGGATTCAACATGATCAGGAAGCATGTGAAAGTAGAGCCTGCCAGATGGTATTACCATTGTGATCAAATAGGTATGTTGGTATGGCAGGACATGCCCAGTGGGGACATGGGCAATAGGTGGGAATCAAGGCCCGGTGTAATAGGGAAAGGAACAGAAAAAAAGAGGACCGTTGAATCCATTGCCATTTTCAAAAAAGAATGGAAAGCCATTATGGATGCCAATTATAATTTTCCATCCATAGTCGTTTGGGTACCATTTAATGAGGCCTGGGGTCAATTCAATACCGAAGAAATAGTGAAATGGACAATGGCTCATGATCCATCTAGAATGGTAAATGGCGCAAGTGGGGGGAATTACACCTTGGAAGGCCATATCATGGACATCCACAATTATCCGGATCCAGTCATGCCTGACCCGAAAATATGGGGGAACAAGCAAATTATCGTTTTAGGCGAATATGGTGGCTTGGGTTTGCCCATAGAAGGTCACACTTGGCAAGAAAAGGACAATTGGGGCTACCAGAGTTTTGAGAACAAAACTGCTTTGAAAGAGAGGTACAGTAAATTAATCAAAGACCTTAAGCCTCTTTTACCACTTGGACTATCCGCCGCCATTTACACACAGACTACCGATGTTGAAGTGGAAACGAATGGTTTGATGACCTATGACAGAAAAGTAATTAAATTAGATCCTCAGTTTTTAAGACAATTGCATGAGGAATTGTATACGATTAAAATCCATATGAAATGAAAACATCACCTTTAATGGCTCTCTTGATATCAGGTATGGTAATGGCCTGTGGTCCGAGTAATAAGGAGCAAGCTGAAAATGAACAAAAAACAGAACCCAAATACTTAACAGCAATGGAAGATTCAGCATTTGAGAAAAACATAAATGGTAAAGAAGTAAAATTGTACCATCTCACCAATAAAAATGGAATGGAAATGACCGTTACCAACTTTGGTGCAAGAGTAGTAGAGCTTTTTGCTCCAGACAAAAACGGGAAGTTTGAAGATGTGGTATTGGGATATGACAATCTAAACGAGTACATCAATACTCCTGGAGGTTATTACGGGGCACCTATTGGCAGGTATGGCAATCGGATTGCAAATGCAAAGTTCACCCTTGATGGTAAAAATTACTTATTGGAAGCAAACAATGGCCCTAATAATCTTCATGGAGCACCAGATGGCTATCATAAGGTTGTTTGGGATGTTTTGGAAGCTACAGATCAAAAATTGGCCATGAAGTATGTTTCTCCTGATGGGGAGGCAGGTTATCCTGGAGCGCTTACCGTTTTTATGGATTATTACTTGACAGATGACAATGAGTTTAAAATTACTTACAAGGCGACTACCGACAAGCCTACCATAGTAAACCTTACACACCATTCATTCTTTAACCTCAATGGCCATGGAGAGGGAAATGTGAGAAATCATATGCTCCAACTAAACGCAGATAATTTCACTCCTGTAGATGAAAATTTAATTCCGTTAGGTGACATTAAGTCGGTAAAAGGGACGCCGTTTGATTTTAGTGAACCGCACTTGATAGGAGAACGAATCGATGACGACAATGAACAACTTAAAAAAGGGGGAGGATACGATCACAACTGGGTGATCAATCGTGAAGAAGGAAACAAGGAGACAATAAAGACCGCTGCTGTATGGGTACCGAAAAATGGTCGTAAAATGGAAGTTTTTACTGACCAGCCAGGTGTTCAAGTGTATACGGGTAACTTTATGACTGGTGGTGGAGCTTCCAAAGCTGGTAAAGACTATCAAAAACAAGGAGCCATTTGTCTCGAAACACAACATTACCCAGACTCTCCAAATCAACCTTCGTTCCCATCGGTTACTGTAAGACCTGGTGATACCTACACGCATGAATGCATCTATAAGTTTTCAGTGATTAAATAATCTCATGAAAGTACTTCCTATTTCAAGTTTCATTATTCTCTCTGCGGTAATTGTGTTTTCTTGTAGTGAAAAGAAAACAGTGGACAAGGAACAAGCCTACCTTCCCATTACGATAGTTTCTGAAAATGATGCCCTTCAGGAAATAATAGAACCAGGGGTCAAAGCAAGAATTATAGGATCTGGCTATGAATGGACAGAAGGTCCTTTATGGGTAGAAGAGGAGCAGATGTTATTGTTTTCAGAAATACCTGCCAATAAAGTACATGCATGGAAGGAGGGAGGAGCGCCAGAGGTATACCTGCATCCGGCAGGACTCACTTCAGATGAGACCAGAGGTGGAGAGGTTGGTTCAAATGGCTTGCTTCTGGACCCAAATGGAAAGTTGGTTTTGTGTCAGCATGGTGATAGGCGTTTAAGCAGAATGATGGCCGAATTGGATGCTCCCGCGCCCAAATATAAAAGTGTCATTGCGGAATTTGAGGGAAAACCTTTCAACAGTCCCAATGATGCCATCTATGATTCCAAGGGAGACCTTTATTTTACTGACCCTGCATACGGCCTGGAATTCAGAATGGAGGATCCCAAAAAAGCGATCGATTTTCAAGGTGTCTACAGGTATAACGAGGATGGGCAATTGCAACTCCTGCTGGATAGTATTTCCCGGCCTAATGGTATTGCCTTATTTCAGGACGAAAAACACCTGCTAATAGCCAATTCTGATCCCGAAAAACCCTATTGGTACTTGTATGAATTAGATGGGGAAAAGGGGCTTAAGAATGGAAGGGTGTTTTATGATGCGAGTACTGTTTCAGCAAATGAACCTGGGCTTCCAGATGGATTGAAAATAAAAAAGGATGGTACAATCATCGCTTCTGGTCCTGGAGGGATTTGGATTTTCAGCACTAATGGTACATTGCTAGGCAGATTACAATTGGAAGAATTGGTATCTAATGTAGCTTTAAATGATAAGGAAGATCTTTTGTTTGTTACTGCAGATAGTTATGTCATAAGCATTCCTTTGAAATAAAAAATATTGAAGTTAAAACCTGATTTTGCATTAGAATTACTGTTGCAAAATCAAGGTTAAGGCCATGTTTCTTTGCTGTTAGATAAATTTCAACAAGGGGACATGGCTTTTTATTTTTCTTTTCAGGTCGTCGGGAAATGCCTTTTTACCCATAAAAATATCAGTTAATATTTCGCAACCTTTCTGGCCAAACCTTTTAAGTAACATGTTGCGGATAGCTGGTTGGGCATAACAAATAAAAGCAATGATAGAAGAGCTGCCTAAATCAGATAGAATTTGTTTTTCTAGTAATTCTTGGTAGGCATTTGAGGCAGCAACTTCATCGTGAAAGTTGTCTACAATGGCCAAAGCTGCCAATTCCCCTGAAAGTAAGGCGTTGGAAATGCCCTCGGCTGTCAAAGGATCTGCGAAACCGGCTGCATCTCCTGTAAGGAAAACCCTGTTTTTAGAAAAGCTATCCTTTCTTTGTCCAACCGGTATTTGAAAGCCGTGTGGTTCTGATGAAATAATTTCTTTAATGCCTAATTTTTCCAGGTATGCTTTATAGTATTTTTTCAGGTCAATTTTTTGTTTTTTCAAAGTACCAACACCTAATGAAAGGTGGCCGTTTTTTGGGAAACACCAGGCATATCCATCAGGGACAGCATCTACATCAAAGCGAACCTTGTGGGATAGCCTGTTATAATCTTCATCTGAAACAACAACCTCGTATTCTAAAGCTGGAATTAGGTTTCGGCTTTCTTGCCAGCCACCCATTTTAGCAGTAATGCTAAGGACTCCATCTGCTCCTATAAGGTATTGACATTGAATATTACCTTCAGAGGTGCCTAGGATAAGGCCTTGGTCTGATCTTTCCAAGCTTAGGGCTGTTGTTTGTTCCAAAAGTTCAGCTCCTTTTTCCAAGGCCTTTTTTACCAAAAATTGATCAAAAGTATCTCTCATGACCATTGAGATAATTGGCTCGTTTCTTTTTGCGGTAAAGAAATGGGAGGAGTTTTCAAAAAACACTTCTAGCTCATGGTATTCTTTTTCTATGACCTCATCTATAGGAAAAGGCAAACGTACCCGGCCTCGATGAACCAGACCGCCCCCACAGGTTTTGTACCGTGGAAGTTTTTCTTTTTCAATTAGCACTACACTTTTACCCATTTCTGCAGCTTTATAGGCAGCCATGGCACCAGATGGTCCCGATCCAATGATCGCAATGTCAAATTTCTTCATAGGTATTTTCTAAATATCGTCTGGTTCTCTTTCTGGAATGTCTGGTCCAGTTAAGGTTAGTTGGCCTTCGTCAGCCTTAAAATTATACGCTAGTTTTATTTTGTCGAGATCCGACTCATTGATATTTAAACAGGCATTGTAATAACTCTTGTTAAACGCCAAAGAAATGTAACCTGATTCCAGTTGAGGTGTTGCTATTGGCTCGATTAGTTTAACATTCTCGGCCAATGCCCCGTCAAGCTTGGCATAGAGGCTCAAGAATATTTCCAGTTCATTCTTATTCTCCTTTAAAACGCAAGAAAGAGCTGATCTAAAATCTTTCGCATCCTTAATGTTTTCACTTTTAAAAACCCATTTTTCTTGCATTTCAGAATTAATTTTTTTGTAACAAACGTAACAGGCAAACCTTTAATTTATAGAATAGCCCATTCATGATAAATTGACGTAATTCTATTGAAAATAACAGTTGTGATCAAAAATAAATAATTAAATTGAAACAAAATGAAAAAACCTTAATCCCCAAAAAATAACTAAAGAAGCCGCAGTATTTTTATTCTGAATTTTGTAAATAAATTTTAAGTTTTAGATGAAAATCACGTTGAATTCAGGTGATTTTTACTTAGGTATTACGGTAGTAAAAGTGAAAAATAGTCATAATGACTGGTCGATTTTCCATCTATTGAAGTTTATTTAAATAGGCTTAAGCCAAAATCTAGGTGAAACGGTGTAAGAAAATTCCTCTTCAAAAATCGTTGCACTTTAATAATTTTAAAAAAAATTCAATTAATATTTCGTTACAAAATAACCTTAAGCAAATGAAACCAATTGTTCAAATTAGTTTAGACCTAACCAATATAGATGAAGCTCTGGAAACAGCTGCACTTGCAATGAGAGCAGGAGTAGATTGGCTGGAAGCAGGTACACCGTTAATCCTTGCTGAGGGGCTTCATGGAGTCAGAAAGCTCAGGGAAGCATTTCCTGGAGTTCCAATAGTTGCAGATCTTAAAACCATGGATGGTGGCTACCTCGAGGCTGAAATGATGGCCAAAGCAGGTGCTACGCATGTAGTGGTGATGGCAAGAGCCCATGAAGAAACCATAAAATGTGTTGTTCAGGCGGGTAAAGACCATGGTGTAAAAGTGATGGGGGACAATTTGGGTTGTCCTGACATGGTGGCCGGTGCCAAATTTCTTGAAGATCTAGGATGTGATTACATCGTGCATCATATAGGATATGATGAGAGACGCGGAATAGCTGCCCAGGGCAAGAGAATGCCAAGTCCATTGGATCAATTGAGAGAAATTGTTGCAGCAGTTAATGTCCCAGTACAGGCTGTTGGAGGGTTAAGCCTTGAGCAAGCCATTTCTACGCCAAAATACGGTGCTGCTCTTGTGGTTCTCGGAGCCCCACTGACCATTGATGCTGATGCTTTTAAAACTGCAGATGGCAATTTGGAAGCTTCATTAAGGAAAATTTGTGAGGCTATCCATGCTTATGGAGATATAAAAATATAACAATAAAAAAATCATAGCGAAATGAAAGCAGCAGCAGTGGTAAACTATGCGGAAGCCAAGGGATCCGTGGAAATAAGAGAAATTGAGCAAGCAGAGATAGGTGAAGGAGAAGTATTATTAGAGGTAGCCAATGTCGGTGTTTGCGGGAGTGATTTGCACCAATGGACTTCTGATCACAGTTGGCCGGTAAATTACCCCGTTGTGTTAGGACATGAATTTGGCGGGAAGATTATAGAAGTTGGACCAAGAGTCGAAGGTTGGAAAGTCGGTGACAGGGTAGTGAGTGAAACGGCTGCAGTGATAGATCCATTGAATCCTATGAGCCGTATTGGACTTTATAATTTGGATCCTACTAGGAAAGGCTTTGGATATGGAGTCAATGGAGCCATGACCAAATATGTAAAAGTCCCTGCACGTTGCCTACACACTGTTCCTGAGCAAGTTCCATTTGAGGAAGCTTGTCTGACGGAACCTTGTTGTGTGGCTTATAGTGCAGTAGTAGTCAATTCCAATATCAAACCTGGTGACAGAGTTTTGGTAATTGGCCCAGGAACTATAGGCGTATTGTGTGCTGTTATGGCAAAGATTAATGGAGCAGAAGTAGCTGTAGTAGGTTTGGAAGCAGATAGAGGTAGATTGGAAATTGCCAAAAGTTATGGCTGTGAAGCGATCATTGGTGATGCGACAGATTGGGCTAGAGAAAGAGATGGGTTAGGTGCAGATTTGATTATTGATGCTGCTGGAGCAAGTGCCACGCTTAAAATCGCCATGAGTTTGGTAAGGCCTAATGGACAAATAACCAAAGTAGGTTGGGGACCTCAACCATGTAATTTTTCTTTGGATCCGATTGTTCAGAAAAATGTGCGTCTACAGGGTACTTTCAGTCATAACTGGCCTATTTGGGAAAAAGTTATTGGCATGATGGGTTCAGGAATGTTAGATGTGAAGCCCATTATAGGTGGCGTTTGGCCTGTTACTTCTTGGTTAGAAGCGTTTGAGAAAATGCACCATGGAGAGGTGATTAAAAGTGTATTGAAACCAGTATAACCATGCGCCTAAAGGATAAAGTAATTATCGTTACGGGTAGTACTACCGGTATAGGTAAGGCCATTGCCCTCAGAAGTGCAAAAGAGGGAGCGAAATTAGTGATTCATGGCTTGGAAGAAAAATGGGGACAGGAAGTAGTTGAAGCAATAGGGGGCGAAAATGCAGTCCTTCATATTGAAGATTTGCAGCAAGATGGCTGTGCAGAGAGGCTTGTTGAACTTGCTGTAAGCACCTTTGGTAAATTGGACGCAGTGGTCAACAATGCCGCCTGGGTGGTGTCTTCTGATTTTCAGTCAGTGGACCGTCTATTTTTGGAAAAGGTACTTTCTATCAATACAATCGCTCCTTTGCTTTTAATAAAAGCGGCCTTAAAGCAACTTGAAGCGAATAGGGGCAATGTTTTGAACATTGGTTCTGTTAATGCTTGGAGTGGAGAGCCTAACTTGTTGGCCTATAGTATTTCTAAAGGTGGACTAATGACCATGACCAGAAATCTTGGGGACAGCCTTTTCCGTGACAATGGGGTAAGAATTAATCAGATTAACCCAGGATGGGTGTTGACTGAAACAGAAAAGCAACGTAAAAAAGAGCATGGACTTTCAGACAAATGGTTTGAAGACCTGCCTAAAATGTATGCGCCTGCAGGAAGAATTATAGCGCCTGAAGAAATTGCAGCAGCTGCCATTTTCTGGTTATCAGATGAGTCAGGCCCTGTTAGTGGACAGGTTATGGAATTGGAGCAGTATCCATTGATAGGAAGAAACGCTCCAAAAGACACGAGTACAATTAATTAATACAAATATTGAAATTATAAATATGCCTAAATTAGCAGCATTTCCTAAAGCATTTATGCAGGCCCTCTGTAAGGATGGAACAATGAAACTAGAAGAGTGGATCCATTTGGCCTCTACTTTAGAGGTCGAGGGTTTGGAATGGTACGCAGGTTTTCTTGACATGGAAGATCAATCCAAATGGCTAACCTATAGAAAAATGGTGGAGGATACGGGTAAAATTATCCCTATGATGTGTTGTTCTCCAGATTTCACGCATCCTGACAAGGCTTTTCGTGATAAAGAAATCGCCAAGCAGAAGCATTGGATAGACATGACGCATACCCTTGGTGGTACCTATTGTAGGGTTTTATCTGGTCAGAAAAGGCCTGAATTGACTTTGGACGAAGGGGTAAAACTTGCGGCCGACTCAATCATGGCTTGTATCCCTTATGCCGAAGAAAGAGGCATTACCCTGATTCTCGAAAATCATTATAAAGATGACTTTTGGGAATATCCTGAATTTGCACAGCAAATGGATGTTTTTTGTAAATTGGTAAACAGCATTGACCATCCAAATTTCGGTGTCAATTATGATCCTAGCAACACTTTTCTAGCAGGAGAAGATCCTATTGAATTGTTGAAGCGCGTTTCTGACAGAGTGGTTACCATGCATGCAAGTGACAGGTACTTGAAATCAGGAACCATAGAAGACCTAAGAAAAGAAGAAGGTGGAGCCGTTGGTTATGCCAAAAGGTTGAGTCATGGAGAAATTGGTAAAGGACTGAATGATTATGATGCGATCTTTACGGAATTGAAAAGAGTTGGTTTCGACAGCTGGATCAGTATAGAAGATGGAGTAGACGGAATGGATCAATTGGAGAGAAGTGTGACATTTCTTCAGAAAAAGATTGCTATTTACTGGCCGTAATAAATATTTTAGTATACAAATCCATGCAAATGATGAATTTGCATGGATTTTAAACCTTTTGTGATTTGGAAGCAAGATTATTATTGAATGCACAATGTGTTTTAGCTGAAAGTCCAACCTGGCTGGCAGATCAGGGATGTTACTTATGGGTAGATATAGAAAAGGGGCATTTATACCAATTGAAACCGGAAGTAAGTGGGGTAAAGAAATGGTCTTTTCCACATAGGCTTACTTTAGTTGTACCTGATGGTAAGGGGAAGCTTGTTCTAGCTTTGGATGCAAAACTTGCACTTTTTGACCCAAAAACGGAGAAATTTGACTGGCTTTGTGACATTGAGAAAGACAAACCTGAAAACCGATGTAATGACGGAGCCTGTGACAGTGAAGGAAGACTTTGGGTGGGTACCATGAGTACTAAATTTACAGACCATGCAGGGGCACTCTATTGTGTAGAAAAGGACCTAACGGTTACTAAAAAAGTGGAGGATGTTTCCATTTCCAATGGGATTTGCTGGTCACTGGACAGTAAAACCATGTACTTTATAGACAGCCCTACCCGAGAAATCAAAGCCTATGATTACGACCTGACCACAGGAAGTATCAGTTTTAAAAAAGTTGCTGTTAAAATTCCGGAATCCCTTGGGACACCCGATGGGATGTGTATGGATCAAAATGGGAAACTTTGGGTAGCCCACTATGGAGGCTTCGGTGTTTACCAGTGGGACCCTGAAACTGGCGAACAATTGGATAAAATTAATGTTCCTGCTCCAAATGTGACTTCCTGTGCTTTTGGAGGTAAAGAAATGAATGCGTTATTGATTACCACCGCGCAAGAAAATATGACACCTGAAATGCTAGAAGAATACCCGTTAAGTGGAGGTGTTTTTACTTGTGACATGCCTGTAAAGGGTGCTGAAGTTTTCGGTGTAAGCATTTAAAGCCAAGACAAAATTTACTTAAGAAAACTAAAGTTATTCAGGGTTTATAATAAGTTACTTATAACGATGTTCAAGAGGTGCTTTCCACTTGAACATCTTTTTTTTCCTATGTACGCTGTTTATGTCAAGCTAAGTAAAATAGATATTTACTTATGCGTGTTCCAAGATTGACACAATAAAATCCACGAGTTCAAATCTTTGGCAAAAGGGGGAAGTTAAGTTATTTTACTGATTCAAAAGAATTGACCTTAATTTATAAGGTAAGGTTTATAACTGATCCAACTCAATAGGCAATTTCCACCCTTCCCTGTACTCGTGACGGATATATTGTTTAGCTGCTTGCAATGCTTTTGTTTCCATGAATTTACTTTCGAAAACGGGCCTGCCATTTCTCATGGAAAAATGTTTGCTCTCAATTACTTTTAATTCATCACCTGCAGTAATATTGGTAAACTGCATGGATGGACCGTCCCAATGCAGGGTTTTGTTAAGACTTTGCAGTCGAATAGCCAAAACACCTAGGAGTACCATTTCGTTAAATGGGCCAGCATAAGCAAAGTTGGAAGTACTTTGAATCCTGGATTCGGGTGACTCTTTACATGCTCTTATCCAGTCCTGTTCATGAGGGCCATCCTTATAACCTTTGGCTTTAGGGATTCGTCGCAAGCGTGGGCTTACTTTTGGTTCTCTTCCCGATAACAATCTCCTGCCTACGCCTCCTGAACCACAAAACAGGGTGTCCTTGGTTCCTACAAATACACATCCGCCAAGTCTGTCTTCCATTAGGTCAATCCCTTCAGGTAATAAGTCTGGTCTGTAGGGCAATAATCCTCCATCATACCAATAAACAGCTACTTCTGGGAGATTATAACCATTTATAGGTGACCTTGCAGGAAAATGAAACTTCACTTGCTCAGACTGTGGAGCACTTTCAGTATTAATGGGAGAGGAGTTGCCTTCGATCTGGTCTGGGTAGCCAAGGTTCAATGCAGCATAAACCGGATCCAATACGTGACAAGCCATATCTCCAAAAGCTCCGGTACCGAATTCCCACCAGCCACGCCAATTCCATGGTGTGTAGATTTCATGGTAAGGTCTATAGGCAGCAGGTCCTAAAAACAAATCCCAGTCTAAAGTTTCAGGAGGAGTCATGGCTTCTTTCGGTCTTTCCAGTCCCTGAGGCCAAATGGGGCGGTTTGTCCAGGTATGCACCTCTTTTACTTCGCCTATTTCCCCATTCTGAATCCATTCGATAACCTCTTTGGCATCTATTCCTGAATTCCCTTGGTTCCCCATTTGCGTAGCTACTGGATGAAATTTTGCCAATTGCGTAAGTAAGCGGGATTCGTAGATGGAATGCGTCAAAGGTTTTTGACAATAAACATGCTTGTTCATTGTCAATGCCGTAGCTGCCACCATTGCGTGGGTATGGTCCGGAGTGGCAACCATCACTGCATCAATATCTTTTCCCATCTCATCAAACATTTCCCTCCAATCATAGTACTTTTTGGCGCGGGGAAAGTCCTCGAAACAAGGCTTTGAATAGGACCAATCTGTATCACAGAGCGCTACTATGTTTTCAGATTTCATGGCATTCAGGTTGGGCCTGCCTTTACCACCGATACCAACCCCAGCTATATTTAATTTATCACTGGGTACCTTATGTCCCAAGCCACTTACGACATGTGAAGGCACGATGTAGAAACCTGCAGCACCTACTGTGGCTTGTTTGACGAACTTTCTTCTGCTATTGTCTTTCATAATGGAATACTTGGGTTATCGTTGGTTAACTGGAATATTGGTAATGCATAGATGCCATTATCCACTTGTTGTTGATCAAAAGTGGGTAGTTCTTCCTGCTTTATGTTTTAGGTTTAACAACCTCGACACAGGAAACCCAGTGCTTTGTTTTTACCCCTGTAAAATGATCAATTTGATGGCGACAAGAAAAGCCACAAGCTGCAATGGATACGTTTTCTGGTAAACCCTTAACTGTAGGAAATAATATTTCATCACCTATTTTTTCCGACAAATCGTAATGTTCCTTTTCATAACCAAAGGATCCAGCCATACCACAGCAGCCGGATGGGATTTCGTCAAATTCTTCAGCATTGGCTAATGTTTGCTTCATCGCCTGTGTGCCGTAGAGTGCTTTTTGATGGCAATGACCGTGAACATGCAATTTTCCTTCTTTGGCTTGTAATTTTTCATTCAAGGACCCATTTGTCATCTCTTGATGTAAAAAAACATCGATCATGAGTACATTTTTTTTCAATTTCTCTGCCAACCCTTCATCGGGTAATAAATCTGGGAAGTCATCATTCAAGGCAGAGGCGCAGCTTGGCTCGCAGACCACTACTTTCAGCCCTTTGTCTATAAATTTAACCAATTCTTTGATGGTCACATAACCAGCTTCCTTTGCCTCTCTTAAAAACCCATGAGAGATTTTAGGGCGCTGACAGCAGCCTACATTTGCCAAAATCACTTCATATCCACAATCATTTAAAAGCTTAACAGCGTCTTTTCCAATTTCAGGTTCGTGGTAATTCAAATAAGTATCTGCAAAAAGCACCACTTTTTTATCTGCCTTTAATAAATGGACCTCATTTTCATTGAACCATTTATAAAAAGGTGTTTTGGCATATTCAGGAAGTGTTCGCCGTTTATCAAAACCTGCAATTTTTTCTAGTCCTGATTTGAATAGTGAAGTGGATTGTATTTTATTAATGGTTGAGGAAAGTGAACCAGCAAAGCGCTTGGCCATTTTTGGCGCATCGCGGATCATTTTATCCCTTATTGTAGCCCCATGTTTGTCAAAAAACAATTGTTGTACCTCGCTTTTCATTTTAGCCATGTCCACATTGCTTGGACACTCAGATTTACATGCTTTGCAACTTAAACAAAGGCTTAAAGTTTCTTGAAGCCTTTCGCTTGTTAAACCTTCTTCTCCCAATTGACCTGACATGGCCATTCTCAAGGCGTTAGCTCTACCTCGGGTAGAATGTTCCTCGTCTCTAGTGGCTTTGAAACTTGGACACATGGTACCTCCAAGCAACTTTCGGCATTCACCAACCCCAGTGCACATGTGTACTGATTCTTGAAAGCTTTGTTCTGTTTTGTAAAGGAACTCAGTCTTTACCGTTTTGTCGGCATAATTTGCCCCATAGCGAAGATTTTCGGAGATGGACTGATTAGCTATGATTTTCCCCGGATTCATCAGGTTTTCTGGGTCGAATAATTTCTTTATTTGAATAAATGCCTGGTAAAGCTCCTTCCCAAAAAACCTTTCGTTAAAAGAACTCCTTACAAGTCCGTCGCCATGTTCACCACTCCAGGAGCCACCATACTCCATAACAAGGTTAAAAGTATCCTCGGCGATATCTTCTAGTCTCTTGATGTCTACTTGCTGCCTGAGATCAAGGATTGGCCTCACATGGATAACACCTACACTTACGTGGGCATACATGGCGACCTCTGTATTGTGTTTTTTACAAATTTGAAGGGTTCTGTCAATATAATCTTTTAGGTATTGGGTTGGGATGCCCGCATCCTCTATAAATGGCAAGGGTTTCTTTTGGCCTTTTATACCTAGCATTAGTCCTAGTCCCTTTTTTCTTACTACCCAAACATCCTCATATTCAGACCCTTGTGGGAAAATGGGATAGGCATATCCCAAACCTTTTTCTTGGAGCTCTTTGACCATTGCCATGGGCCTGTCCATAACATCCTCTAGAGTATCCCCATAAAATTCCACAATTAGAATGGCTTCAGGGTTTCCACTGATAAAGTGGCAATGACGTTGAGTGGTTAGGTTTTCCCGGCTTAGGTCCACTACAATTTTATCCAATATTTCCACTGCTGAAGGCTTAAATTCCAGTATGGGTGTGATTGCACCTACTGCATCAAGCAAGGCATCAAAGTGAACGACGCATACTGATTTAAATTTTGGCAGC
>Ga0222651_1000347_pt1 | contig 31492 bp, 31 predicted proteins | sample AntAcemetagen369_FD_179855 | JGI IMG/M metagenome (GOLD analysis project Ga0222651, IMG submission 179855) | Saline water microbial communities from Ace Lake, Antarctica - #369 | ecosystem: Environmental > Aquatic > Non-marine Saline and Alkaline > Saline | place: Antarctica: Ace Lake...
GTCCGCCCCTTCGAGGTCCGCCCCTTCGAGGTTCGCCTTTCCGAGGTCCGCCCCTTCGAGGTTCGCCTTTCCGAGGTTCGCCTTTCCGAGGTTCGCCCCTCTGAGGTTCGCCCCTCTGAGGTCCGCCCCTACGAGGTACGCCCCTTCGAGGTCAAACCGTTCATATCGATCCAGTTTGCCGGCGGCTTCAAACGCGCCCCGGATATCAATGTCTGTAAGCTGTGGCTGGAAGTCATCCCGTTCCCGCTTCGCGTTCCACACCGCGACTCCTTCCAGAAGCCAGGCGAGGTGCTGGCGCGCCGTCTCGCTCGCTGCGTTTTGCGCCGCGGTGCCGTCCGGCTTGTCCGGTACGATTGTTGTCGTAAAGCCTTCAACCAGTGCATGGTTCCCGATATCCGGCGTTACGCGCAGATCATTTCTCGCCAAAGCGTATCGGATATCCCAGCGCAATGCGCCGAGCCGTGCATGATTGACGACGGCCTCAAAATGCCCTTTCGCCTCCTGCCCGGCTTTGGGAGGGGCCAATGCACGATAGGTCAGGTCATCGGCGGAAACCTCATGGATTTCTCCCGTCTGCGCGTGTTCAATTCTGGCGGTTCCCGTCAGCCGGACCTGCATCATCAACATCCATAACTAGATCTTCCGGGCATAAACTCGCATTTTAGATCACGCAAGGCTAGATGGAAGATGGCAGCCGAAGAGCCAGCGGGCATTTCATAAGTTGCCATTTTGTTCTTATTATGCTAATCTTTCCGTTTCCTGTTTTTGCGGGAGATTTTGCATGCGTGGGACGGCGCGCGCACTCGGGCACGGGCGAATGCGGCAATAGCAAAATGTATAGCGACGTATACCAATGCGAATGAATGTTAACCGATGTTAAGCAAAACCGTTTATTCCGCCCGGCGCGCTTGCCGCGAAAAATGCCAATGGAAGCCAACAAATGCCAATAAAAGCCAATGTTTCGGGATAATTTTAGCCGGCTGCGACCCTGCCGATGTCAATGAATGTCAATCGATGACAACAATACCGCACATTTTCCGGCGGCGCGCCGGACGGGGGGGGGCGAACCGCGCCTGAATCCCGTCCGGTTGTCCGCCCTGCCCCGCGCAGTTAGATTGCGGTCAAATCACACAGTTTTGAGGAATCAACCACCCATGTTCACGACCCGCCCGGAAATTCTCGGCACCTTCGGTGTTGTATCCTCGACCCATTGGGTCGCCTCCTCCGCTGGCATGGCGATGCTCGAAAAGGGCGGGAACGCCTTTGACGCGGCGGTCGCAACCGGCATGACCATCCAGATCTGCGAACCGCATCTGAACGGCGCGGGCGGCGACATGCCGGTGCTGATCCATCGGGCGGACAAGAATGAAACGATGGTTGTCTGCGGACAGGGCGTGGCCCCGGCAGGCGCGACCATCGAGCATTATCGCGGGCTGGGGCTGGACCTGGTGCCAGGCACCGGATTGCTGGCAACGGTCGTGCCGGGCACGTTCGACGCCTGGATGCTGATCCTGCGCGACCACGGCACGATGAGCCTGGAAGAGGTCTTCGGCCCCGCCATCGGCTATGCGATCAACGGCGCGCCGATGGTGGCGCGGGTCGGGCAGACCATCGCCACGGTGCAGGAACTGTTCGAAAACGAATGGCCGACCTCCGCCAATGTCTACCTGCCGAACGGCAAACCGCCGGCACCGGGCAGCCTGCTGGGCAATGCGCAGCTGGCGACGACCTGGCAGCGGATCATTGCCGAGGCCAAGGCCGCGAGTTCCGACCGCGCCGAGCAGATCGAAGCGGCGCGACGCGCCTGGGCCGAAGGCTTCGTTGCCGAGGCGGTCGAGAATTTCTGCCGCAACAACGCGGTCATGGATGTCAGCGGCGAGCGCCATTACGGGGTGCTGACCGGCGACGACATGGCGAAATGGCGCGCCACCTACGAGGCGCCGCTCAGTTACGATTACGGCGACTTCACGGTGATGAAGACCGGCCCCTGGGGGCAGGGCCCGGCGATGCTGCAGCAACTGGCGTTGCTCCAGGGCTATGACATTTCGGCAATGGACCCGACCGGGCCGGATTTCGTGCATCTGGTGGTGGAGGCGGTGAAGCTCGCCTATGCCGACCGGGAGGCTTTTTACGGCGATCCGAACTTCGTCGACGTGCCGATGGAGACGCTGCTGTCGAAGGAATACAACGACGAGCGGCGCAAGCTGATCGACATGGAATCGGCCTCGCTCGGCTTCCACCCGGGGCAGATCGACGGCTTTGGCGGCAAGGTGGATTACGATTTCCACGTCGCCGCGGCGCAGGCCAATCGCGGCGGCGCGGGCATCGGCGAACCAACCGTTGGCAAGCAGGGGCTGGTTGCAGGCGACACCTGCCATATCGACGTGATCGACAAACACGGCAACATGGTCGCGGCAATGCCGAGCGGCGGCTGGCTGCAAAGCTCACCCATCATTCCCGAACTCGGCATCAGTCTGAACAGCCGGGCGCAGATGTTCTGGCTCGAGGAAAACCGCCCCGCAACACTGAAGCCGGGCAAGCGCCCCCGCACGACGCTATCCCCATCGATGACACTGCGAGATGGCAAGCCTTACATGGCGTTCGGCACGCCCGGCGGCGACCAGCAGGACCAGTGGCAGGGCAGCTTCTTCCTGCGCCACGCGCATTTCGGCATGAACCTGCAGGAAGCGATCGACGCTCCAAGCTGGCACAGTGAGCATTTCCCCAGTTCGTTCTACCCGCGCGGCGCGCAACCGGGGAAACTGGTTCTGGAAGGGCGTTTCCCGCAATCCACCATCGACGAGCTGCGCCGCCGTGGCCACAAGATCGATGTCGGCGAAGACTGGTCCGAAGGCCGTCTCTGCGCGGCAGCCCAGCTCGACGGGATGCTGAAGGCCGCCGCCAACCCGCGCGGCATGCAGGGTTATGCGGTCGGGCGATAAGCAATTTTATTAACCCCTGTTAACGGAGTGTTAACTTCCCTCAGACTTTAATGCCGTATTGACGAATCCAAAGCGCCGCTCAGGTGGCCCGGCAGAACGCAGGGCGGGCGGCGCAAATTGGGGGGAAACGGCATGACGAACGAACCATTACTTGCCCTGAACGAAGAGCTTCGCGGCATCGCCGCAGAGCGAACAAGGCTCGCCGAAGAACATCTGAAATGCCAGATAACCGGCGACAACGCGCAGGAAGTCGATGCCGGCTTTGCCGCGCTGAGCGAAAAATGGCACCCCGCAATGCGGCGCCTCGCCGATACGCCCGCGGATAACATGGACGGCGTTCTCGTCAAGCTGCGCATTGTTGCAGGCGCCATGGCCACCGGCCAGACCACACAATATGACGAAGACATCATGCTCCTGGCGATTGCCGACCTGGAGCGGTTGACGCAAGGCTAGCAGCCTCTGAGGCGGGACCGACCCCGCACCTTCCCGATACCTTTTGGATACAAAGCCAGCCGGACCGCCGCGCGATCCGGCACGGTTCTTCCTGCCCTTGACAGCGCCCGGAAAAACGGGCGTAACCTTGCCCCTACAGGACATAAAAAACAGGGTCTCAGGGAGGAATACGGGATGACAATCGGGAAACTGTCCGCCGGCTTCGTGGCGGCGCTCGCACTGGCATCATTGCCGGCACAGGCGGCGTCGGTGAAGATCGGTTTCGTGACGACACTGACCACCCCGGCTGGTGTGATCGGCAGGGACATGCAGGACGCTTTCAATCTGGCGCTGGAAGATATCGGCGGCAAGATGGGCGGACTGGACGTCGAGGTCTTCTATGAAGATGACGGCTTCAAGCCGGAAATCGGCAAGCAGAAAACCGACAAGCTGGTGCAGAAAGACGATGTTGATTTCGTCGCCGGTTATATCTGGTCGCATGTGCTGCTCGCCTCACAGAAATCGGTGCTCGGCGCGGGCAAGTTCCTGATCAGCGCCAATGCCGGCCCCTCGCAGCTTGCGGGCAAGCAGTGCCACGAGAACTTCTTCGCGACGTCATGGCAGAACGATCAGACGCCAATGGCAATGGGTGAGGTACTGAACAAGCGCGGCGTCAAGTCGCTCTATGTCATCGCCCCGAATTACGCCGCCGGCAAGAATATGGTCGCGGGCGTCGAACGCAGCTTCAAGGGCAAGATTGTCGGCAAGGACCTGACCAAATGGCCGGGCCAGCTCGATTTCTCCGCCGAACTCGCCAAGGCGCGGGCATCCAAGGCGGATGGCGTGTTCGTTTTCTATCCGGGCAAGGCCGGCGGCGCCTTCATGAAGCAGTACCAGCAGGCCGGGTTGAACGGCAAAATTCCGCTCTATTCCGTCTTCACGGTGGATTCGCTCAGCCTGCCCCTGTTCCAGAAGGGCAAGCTTGAAGGCGTCATGGGCAGCTATATGACCCAGTTCTGGGCCCCCGATCTGGATACGCCGCAGAACAAGAAATTCGTCGACGGCTTCCGCAAGAAGTACAACCGCTACCCCTCCTTCTATGCGGCGCAGACCTATGATTCCATGTTCCTGATCAAAAGCGCGGTGGATGCGGTCAAGGGCGACCTGACGAACAAGGACGGCATGCGCGCGGCCATGGCGAAGGCGGATTTCCCGTCCGTCCGCGGATCGTTCAAATTCGGCAACAATCATTTCCCGATCCAGGATTTCTACCTGCGTGAAGTGGTCGCCGATGCGGACGGCAACTGGACAACCGCAACCCGCGACGTGGTGTACAAGGATCATCAGGATCCCTACGCCAAAGACTGCAAAATGTAGAATGACGGGCCTTCCGTTCCCCAACCGGGACGGAAGGCCGATTTTGCGATGACCTGGACCTTATTGCTGGAGCAGTCCCTGAACGGCTTTCAGCTCGGTATCGTGCTGTTCCTGATGGCCGCCGGGCTGACGCTGGTATTCGGGATCATGGACATGGTCAACCTGGCGCATGGCTCGCTCTATATGATCGGCGCCCTGCTCTGCGCGACCTTTACCGAATGGACCGGGTCATTCCTGCTCGGCGTGTTGCTGGCATTGCCGGCAGTGCTGGTTGTCGGGATCCTCGTCGAGGTCGTGGCGCTGCGAACGCTCTACAAGCGCGACCACCTGGATCAGGTGCTGGCCAGTTTCGGCCTGATCCTGTTCTTCAACGAATTGGCCCGCATCGTCTGGGGTCCGGAAGGCATGGCCATCCCGCTGCCCGCATGGCTGGACGGTAGCATCGAAATCCTGCCCGGCGTACCGTATCCCACCTATCGACTGATGGTCATCGTTGTTGGGCTTGCTGTTGCCGCCGCCCTCTACTGGCTGGTGGTGAAGACACGCACCGGCATGCTGATCCGCGCCGGTGCTTCGAACCGGACCATGGTCGGCGCGCTTGGCGTGAATATCGGGTTGCTGTTCACCCTGATCTTCGGGTTCGGCGCCGCTCTGGCCGGACTCGCCGGGATGATCGCCGCGCCGATCGTGCAAGCCAATATCGGCATGGGCGAAAGCATCCTGATCCCCGCCTTCGTGGTTATTGTCGTCGGCGGCATAGGATCGATCCGCGGCGCCTTCATTGCGGCGCTGATCGTCGGCCTGATCGATACGATGGGCCGATCTTTCCTCGATGTTCTGCTAGGCACCTTCATGTCTGCCAATGCCGCGGAAACAGCGGCGCCCGCGCTGTCCGCCATGGCAATTTACATATTGATGGCCGTCGTACTGTTCTTCCGGCCGCAGGGTTTGTTCCCGCCACAGGGGCGCGGCTGATGGTGCTGAACCGACGCATCATCGTGACGGTACTCGTGCTGATCGCCCTCGCCCTGTTGCCGGTCTTGCTGGGCGGCGCACCGTTTTATATCGGCGTCGTGGCCCGGGCGATGATCCTCGCCATCGCCGCGATCAGCCTGAACCTGATCCTTGGATACGGCAACATGTTCAGCTTCGGGCATGCTGTCTATATCGGGATCGGCGCCTATACCGTCGGCATATTTGCGCATTACGACATTTTCAACGGATTCATCCAATGGCCCGTCGGGCTCGCCGTGTCCGCCTTGATCGCGCTTCTGTTCGGCGCGATTTCACTGCGGACCAAGGGCGTCTATTTCATCATGATCACGATGGCGCTGGCGCAGATGATGTATTTCCTGGGCCTCAGCCTGGACGAATACGGCGCCGATGACGGGCTGGTTATCTACACCCGCAGCGAATTCGCGGGGCTGATCGATCTGGAAGACCACGTCACCCTGTATTATGTGGTTTTCGGCTTCCTGCTGCTGACGGTTCTTGGCATGGCGCGGCTGATCAATTCACGGTTCGGGCTGGTGATCCGCGCGACCAAGTTCAACGAAGCGCGCATGCGGGCATTGGGATTCCCGGTCGGACGCTACAAGCTGACCGCCTTCGTTCTTGCGGGCACGATATGTGGCCTGGCGGGTCTGCTGCTCGGCAACTTCACCAATTTCGTCAACCCGGACATGATGCACTGGACGCGCTCGGGCGAGTTGATCTTCATGGTCGTTCTGGGCGGCATGGGTTCGGTCTTTGGCCCGATCTTCGGCGCCATCACCTTTCTCCTGCTGGAAGAATTCCTGTCCGACTTGACCGAGCATTGGCAGATCGTTTTCGGACCGTTCCTGATCCTGGTCGTGCTGTTTGCGCGCGGGGGAATCGATGGCTTGCTGGGACGGAAGGACCGGTCCGATGACTGAGCCCCTGCTGCAAGTGGACTCGCTGATCAAACGCTTCGGCGGGCTGGTCGCAACCGACCAACTGTCGCTTGATATCCTGCCGGGGGAAGTGCACGCGGTAATCGGCCCCAACGGCGCTGGCAAGACCACGTTCATCGCACAGCTTGCGGGGGAACTCCGCCCCGACGCCGGGACGATCCATTTCAAGGGGCGAAATATTACGCGGCTTGACCCCGCGCAACGATCACAACGCGGGCTGGCGCGATCGTTCCAGATCACCAGCATATTTTCCGGTCTGACCGTCGAGGACAATGTCGCACTGGCGGTTCAGGCGCATGCCGGTCACAGTTTTCGCTTCTGGCGCGACGCACGCGTCGATCCGTCGCTTCGGGAACCTGCCGCGGCGACGCTGCAACGGGTTGGTCTTGGCAATCGCCGGGACGGATTGGCCGGCAACCTTGCCCATGGCGAACAGCGGCAGCTCGAACTGGCGATGGCGCTGGCCACCGAACCGTCCCTGCTGCTGCTGGACGAACCGGCGGCGGGCATGGGTGCCGATGAAACCGAACGCATGGTCGGGTTGCTGCAGGCGTTGAAGGGAACGGTTGCGATCCTTCTGGTTGAACACGACATGAATGCCGTCTTCGCGCTGGCCGATCGGATTTCCGTACTGGTGAACGGGTCCTGCATCGCAACTGGTACGCCCGAAGCCATTCGCAACGACGACGACGTTCGCCGCGCCTATCTGGGCGAGGACGCCTGATGCTGGACATTTCAGGTATCGAGACATTTTACGGCGAAAGCCAGATTCTTTTTGGTGTCACGCTTCAGGTCAAGGCGGGACAAGTCGTCACCTTGCTGGGTCGCAATGGCATGGGAAAAACGACAACCGTGAATGCCATCATGGGCCTGAAAGCACCTAGCGGCGGAAGCATCCGGTTTCGCAAACTGGCCCTGCGAGGCCTGCCCAGCCATGCCATCGCGCAGCACGGCATCGCCCTGGTTCCGGAAGGCCGGCAGATTTTCCCCAACCTCACGGTATACGAAAACCTTGTCGCGACAGCCGCAAACCGCCGGAACGCCAGCCGCCCGTGGACACTGGAACGGATTTTCGAAATGTTCCCGTCGCTTGAATCACGGCGCAGCAACCGGGGGGATTCATTATCCGGCGGCGAACAACAGATGCTTGCGATTGGCCGGGCATTGATGACCAACCCCGAACTCCTGATCCTGGATGAGGCAACGGAAGGTCTGGCACCAATGATCCGGTCGGAAATTTGGCGCTGCCTGGAAATGCTGAAAGCCGAAGGGCTGGCCATCCTGCTGATCGACAAGAACCTGGAGGCGCTGACCCGCATCGGCGACTGGCACTATATTATGGAGAAAGGGCGCATCGCCTGGTCCGGCGACAGCACGGCACTGGCCGCTGACCCCGAAATCAGGGTCCGCTACCTCGGCATTTGATTTGGCAAAGATAGCTGCTCTAAAGGATTTCATCCTCGTCGAACATCGCATCCCCGCCAATTTCCTCCTCAATCGTATCCTGCGCTTCACCGGGCACCGCAGCCTTTGGCAATTGTGCAACATGGAACAGGGCGTCACCCTGGTTAACGACAGGAAGGTTGGTTCGCCCGATAATCAGCCCGGGCATGGTCGCCTTCACCTCGGTTTCCTGCTCCCCGAAGGGATCAGAAATCATGCCCAGAACATCATCGCTCTCCACAAATTCGCCAATCGTACGCGTCGCACGCAGAAGGCCGCCCTCCGGCGCGCGCAGCCACATGCTTTTCTTCGAAACAGGCGTATTGCTCGCACTGGCTTCTATCTTTCGGGATCCGGTCATGCCCAGATGCTTCATCACCATAAGCACCCCCTTCACCCCAACACGGACCGCGAATTCGTCGAAGCGTAGACCTTCGCCAGCCTCGTATAGCAGCATCGGCACGCCCTCCTTGCTGGCGGCGTCACGCAAGGAACCTTCCCGCAGTGCCGATTGCAGGATGATCGGCGCGCTAAACACATGTGCCAGTTCAAGCGCCTTTGCATCGCCGGCACTCACCCGGATCTGAGGCAGGTTCACCCGACCGGCGGCGGCCGAATGCAGGTCGATGCCATAATCGCATTGTTTGACCACATCATTCAGGAAACGGTGCGCCAGTTGACTTCCCAGCGACCCCTTGTCGCTGCCGGGAAACGACCGGTTCAGGTCGCGCCGATCAGGAAGATAACGGCTGTGGTTTATGAATCCGAACGCGTTGACGATCGGGATCAGCAGTACCGTACCCGCCAGGCGTCGCAAGGCCGGGACCCGCATCAGTCGGCGGACGATTTCGACACCGATAATTTCGTCCCCATGCACTGCCGCACTAACGAATATGGTTGGCCCTTCTCGGCGGCCATGCACGACATGCACCGGGAGCGTCATCGGCGTGTGGTTCGACAAAACACTCAAAGGAAGATCGACCGTTACCCGTTCGCCGGCGGCAATCCGGGTCGACCCCAATTGAAATGAAGACCTGCGAGGGGGCATTAACGCCGTCGTCCCTTGGTGTGCGTACGGCCCGGCTTGGCATTCTTTTCAATGAACTCCACAATCTTGCCCGCGACGTCGATACCGGTCGCTTTTTCGACACCTTCCAGGCCCGGCGATGAATTCACTTCCATCACAACCGGTCCATCATTCGACCGCAGCAGGTCCACACCGCAAATATTCAGCCCCATGGCATTGGCTGCCTTCAGGGCCGTCGACCGTTCGATCGGCGTAATCTTGATAGCTTCAGCCGTTCCGCCACGATGCAGGTTCGAACGGAAGTCGCCTTCCTTGCCGCGCCGGATCATTGCAGCCACAACCTTTTCACCAACGACGAGACAACGAATGTCTTCTCCATTGGCTTCCTTGACGAACTGCTGCACCAGAATGTTGGTATTCACACCGCCGAACGCCTGAATGATACTTTCAGCCGCTCTGGGGGTTTCGCCCAGAACGACACCGATACCTTGTGTGCCTTCCAGTAGTTTGATCACCACCGGTGCGCCGCCCGCGAGCTTCAGAACTTCCGCCGCGTCGGACGTACGATGCGCAAATATCGTCACCGGCAGGCCAATGCCCTGTCTGGCCAGCAATTGCATGCTGCGCAGCTTGTCGCGGGACCGCGAAATCGCGACCGATTCATTGGCCGGATATACACCCATCATTTCGAACTGGCGCAGAACGGCGGTCCCGAAAAATGTTACCGATGCACCGATGCGCGGGATCACCGCATCATACCCCTTCAGGGACTCGCCCTGGTAGTGGACTTCGGGGTCGTTCGACGCGATATCGATGTAGCAGCGCAGATGGTCGATCACATCAATCTCATGGCCACGGGACTGAGCTGCCTCAACAAGGCGTTGATGCGAGAACAGTTTCTCATTCCGGCAGAGAAGCGCAATTTTCACTTTGATTTTCCTTTTCGGGTAAAAACCGTTGTCACATCAGCAAAGCTGCGACCAACAAGGAAAGAACGGTTCGGATCGATCAAAAATCGCCGCCGAATGGCTTCCCGTCCCAGTAACATTCGAAACCCCAGGGGGTCCCGGTTCGCGAGCGTAACCTCGATCAGCCATTCGATACCGCCAAGACTGACCATGGTTTCGATTACATAGCGACACTGCTGGTGCCCTGTTGAGCTGCGCACCATCCGCTCATCCCGGATTTCAGCAATACACTCTAGTGTCGGCACTCTGCGCCGTTGTTCTGGCCTAACGGTGAAGGACACATGTGGCGCCCCGCGGTCGGAGAAGGATTGGATATCGTAAGCGTGGATCGCCGAAGTGCGCGCACCACTATCAATCTTGGCCTTGATATGATCGATGCCCAGCCCAGGCAGAGACAACCACTCGCGCCAACCGATAACCGGAAAGTCATCGAGACGCGTAATTTTATCCCGAGAAACCGGTTTAGAATCCTGTGGCATGAAACCCTACTGCTTACCTTGGTTATCGTTATCTGAAGCAAATTCAGTTGCGTCCAATGCCGACATGCCGAGAACAGAAGCGAGACCGGCTTCATTGACGCGTCGATAACTGATGAAAGTTTGCTGGCTAACAACGACACAGTAGGTTTCCATATCGACCAGCAAATAGCCTCGCTCGTAAAGCGCGCGGCGGATTGCCTCCATCTGTTCGGGCCAGACACGGCGCTGGCCGCAAAGACTCCGCAACAGTTTCATGGATATGCGAAATCGACCGCGTTTCTTGCCGCCAAATGGCTCCTCATACAAAGAAACCAAACGATCCACGGCCTCTACATAAGTCTGATCCTGAAAACCGGGCACTCTGACTCTCCTAACGCCTCCGATTATCGTGATCATCTATAAACAATTTTTTTTATTAAATAGCAAAGTTTATTTTGACTATATGCTATTTTTTATTACTTATGCCTGACATCATTAAGGAGAATGACTCGTGAATTCATTGGGCATGCAGGCATCCGCCATCGTTGCTCTACTCGTCGCGAACGCGTTTTTCGTCGCGGCGGAATTCGCCCTGGTATCGGCACGTGACTTCCGGATTGAACCGAAAGCCCGGGCAGGCAATCGCGCGGCGCGGCTCGCCCTGCGGATCAAGGGTAAAATCGATGCTTATCTGGCAGCGTGCCAGTTGGGCATTACCATGGCCTCGCTGGGATTGGGCTGGCTGGGAGAACCGGCTGTAGCGGCCGTTCTCGGGCCCTTGTTGACACCGTTCGGGCTGCCAGAGGCAACCGTGCACACAATTTCTTTCCTGACCGGATTCATCATCTTTTCGTCCTTGCATATTGTTGTTGGTGAACAGGTTCCAAAAACCGTCGCCATCCGCAAAGCAGAGATGATTTCTTTGCTTTGCGCCTACCCTCTGCACTGGTTTTATCTGATAATTTTCCCGTTCAACTGGCTGCTGAATAATGCGTCCGGCGGCATCCTGCGGATGTTCAACGTCCGCGAAGCAAGCCATGCCGATGTACTGACCAGCGACGAATTACGCGGGTTGATCCACATTTCCGCCGAGCATGGCGAGGTCGCGGCGGAGCGAGCGGCAATGCTGCATAACCTGTTTCGTTTCGACGAACGAACGATTGCACGAGTCATGATTCCACGGCAGGAATCGCAGGTTCTTCGGCTCGACGCGCCGCCTGCCCGCAACCTGAAAATTATCCGGACAAGCCAGTACTCGCGCTTCCCCGTCGTCAGAGGCGGGCTCGACAACCTGGTCGGCGTGCTGCTTGTCCATGACCTCGTCAACGCGATGATCGACGGCACCGCGGCACCCTGGGATAATCTCGAACCTTATTGCAGGGATCCGCTCGTTGTTCCCGAAACGCTTAAAGTCACCGACTTGTTCGACATGATGCGGGAAAAACGCGCGCATATGGCCTGTGTCGTCGACGAATACGGCTCATTCACCGGGTTGGTCACCCTGGAAGACCTGCTTGAGGAAATTGTCGGCGAAATCGCGGACGAAACCGATAAGCGAGAGCAGGAATTTCCGATCAAGTGGCAGGACGATCACTGGGAAGCACATGGTCTGGCGCCGCTCAACGAACTGGAACGGGAAATCGGCTTCCAGAGTGAAGAGTTGCTGAACGTCAATACGATTTCCGGGTTCATGATGAGTTCTTTGGAACGTATGCCGGCCGCCGGCGACGTTGTCACATCGGGGGAGTTTCAGTTCGAGGTACTCGCCATGAAAGACCATCGGGTTGGAACCGTACGCATCGAAACGATTACCGATACAGATGGAGATAACAGTACGGCAGAAGCTGAATCCGAGGTTCTAGCCCCACCCGAGGAACCGAAACCATAACGCCGCTTGAAATGAAGTACGGGACTCGAGATGACAGCGACCAGGCGACGAACCTATGCGGCACCGTCGCGGCGAAGCCCCACCGCGCCGCGCAGATCCGCCCCGGAGAGATCAGCCTCTCGCAGGTCCGTTCCGCCCAGCATTGCATCTGTCAGAATGGCGCGGGACAGGTCACTGCCCTTCAGACTGGCATCCGTCAAATCGGCGCCGGTGAAATTGGCCGCAACAAGATCCGCGCCGAGGAACTGCGCACTGACCAGCCGTGCATGCTGTATGTTCGTCGACCATTCCCGCCCGATTGCCCCCTCCATCGGCACCGGACCAAGACGCGCACCGGTAAGGTTCGCGCCGGTCAGGTTGGCGCGCGTCATCCCCGCGCCGCGCAGGTCGGCATAGCTGAGGTCAGCCCCCCGCAGATCGCAATAACTGAGATCAGCCATGATCAGATGCGCCCGCTCGAAATGACAGTCGCGGAAATTGCTATAGGAGAGATTGGCCATCGATAGATTGACCGAACTGAAATCCTGTTCGGTCAGGACATAGCGCGACAACTCGACACGCGCTCCGACATCGCCCTTGCTGGTCACCCAGGCATGGTGTTCCTTCAGCAGATGCGGCAGGTCCCCATCGAGGTCATTCAGGGATTTCGGGAAAGTGGCTAGTGAAATATCGGTCTGAGAAAAATCAACACCGTCAAGAACGGCGCAAACCAGATCTGCCCCGGTCAGGTTGGTTTGATTCAGCCTCGCGCCCGTCAATACAGCGCCATGCAGGACCACGTCGGTCATATTGGCACCGCTGAGGTCGCAGCGCTCCATGTTGGCCCCCGTGAGGATTGACGCCGTCATATCCGCCCGCTCCAGATTGACCCCCGAAAGGTTCGCATCGGTCATATCCGTTTCAATAATCAGTGCATCGCCCATTTTGGCATGGCTCAGGTCCGATCCGGTGAGGATCGCAGCGGCAAGGTCCGTTACAGACTTCTTTTCCCGTACCGTTTTCAGTTCACCGTGACTGTCCCGGTTGTACAGGCGGCCGGCCCGAAGGTCTGCCTCCACAAGGCTGGCATGCGCCAGGTTGGTACTTCGCATGCTGGAACCACGCAGGTCGGCCTGATCCAGAACTGCGTTGCTGAGATCGGCATCGCGCAGATCGACGGCAAACATATTGGCGGAGTGCAGGTTGCTCCCTGCCATCCGTGCACCCTTCAATTCCGATCCCGTAAAATCGGCCTCACGCAGGTCACGGCCGGAAAAATCCAGATACGACAGGTTTGTAAGCTTCAGGCTGGCGCGCCGCCCGCCGCTATCCTGGTTCAGAAAGCGGGCATGCAGCGCCATGATTTCATCCAGCTCGTGCTGGGTCAGCCGCGTCCGGGGTATCGAGCGCGGATCGCGGCTGTATAATTCCGAATTTCCCAAGGTAAAGCCATACTCCTGATCGCCGCCCTTCCCAACGTGAAGGCAACGGCAGAGAGCATGCTGTTAAGGGGTTAAGGTTTGCTGAACAGGCCCCAGACTACTTGTCCAGAAGCTTGTAGAGTACCGGCGAATAAAGTTTACCGTATCCCTCGGCTTCCGCTTCCTTCAGCCGTTTCTCGACCAGCCGTGCGCTTTCGGCATTGACGCCGGTTTCATCCGCCAGCCGCATTGCGTAGTCCATATCCTTGATCGAATACGTTACCGGAAAGACATCGTCGGGATACTCACCCTTCATCATGTACTGCATCCCGTGCTTGCGTAGCGCGAAGCTGTCGCCGGAACCGCGCGACAACGTATTAAAAAGGACTTCGCCGTCGACACCGGAGCGGGTCCCGATGGCGAGCGCTTCTGCCAGAGCCTGAACATTCATGACCAGCACCATATTATTCATCAGCTTGACGACCTGACCGGAACCAACACCGCCACAATAGGTTACGTCTGTGCCCATTGTATCCAGGACAGGTTTTACCCGCCTGAAGGCTTCTTCGCTGCCACCGAACATGATGCTGAGCGTGCCGTCTTCGGCGGAAGACACACCTTTCGCCACCGGGGCGTCCACGAAATCGACGCCTTTCTCGGCGAACAGTTTCGCCATTTCCCGTTCGACATCCGCCGTTGCCGTTGTCATATCGACAAAAACCTGCCCCTTGCGGGCATTTTCCAGCAAACCGCCTTCCTGCAGGCAGGTGGCGCGGACCTGCGGTTCACCCGGCAGGCACATCAGGACGATATCCGATGCCTCGACAACCGCGGCAACGCTGGGCGCCGCTTCAACGCCGACATTATCCAGCGCCGCAACCTTGTCCATATCCATATCGAACGCGATAACGGGAACGCCGATCTTGGTCGCGAGGTTGCGGCACATACGGCCGCCCATCACGCCCGTGCCAATGAATCCGATTTTTTTATAGTCCGCCATGATCGACTCTCCCGGTGTGCAGTAATATCCTGCGCGCAATGCTGGTCGGTAAGACACCGATCCTCAAGCAAAATCTGGGAGGAGAGGGAAAACAACATGCCAGATTCATACGAACCCTACGAAGTTTATGCGGTCCGCTATGCGGAACGCAACGCAATGCACAATGACCATATACTGAATTCGGACCCGCATAATGGGCCCAGCCCGATGGATTATTTCGTCTGGGCGATTGTCGGCAATGGCCGGACGATCGTCGTCGATATCGGTTTCGAGGAAAAGGAAGCCACCGCGCGCGGCCGCACCCTTCTGCGCCGGCCCGCGGAGGGGCTGAAAGCCATTGGCATCGATTCCCGGGAAGTGGAGGACGTTGTTGTCACCCACCTGCATTACGACCATGCCGGTACGGTCAGCGACTTCCCCAAGGCGAAATTCTACCTGCAGGAACGGGAAATGCAGTTTGCCACCGGTAAACACATGTCCCACAAGGTATTCAATGTCGCCTATGCGCTGGATTACGTCTTCGACATGATCCGCAACGTATACGACAACCGGGTCGTCTTCGTGGACGGTACCAAGGAAATCGCACCGGGCGTCACCCTGCATCATGTGGGTGGCCATACGGACGGACTGCAGGTCGTCCGCGTTCCCACCAAGCGCGGCTGGATCGTGCTCGCCTCCGACGCGTCACATTACTACATGAATATGCAGACAGAAAACCCGTTCCCACTGGTCTACAGCGTGGGCGATATGGTGCAGGGCTACGCCACCATGGCGGATCTGGCTGATTCGCCGCGGCATATCGTCCCCGGGCATGACCCGCTTGTAATGCAGGAATACCCTGCGCCGACGCCGGAATCGGAAGGCATTGTCGTACGACTGGACGTCCCGCCAAAAGATCTTTGACGAAAAGTAGCTTGAAGTCATACCGCCCAGGGCTTAATTGCGGCGGAGCAACACGAAGCAGGAGGCGCGTATCGCCATGGCCGAACATCGCAGTAAAGTTCTCATTATTGGGTCGGGTCCGGCCGGTTACACCGCCGCCATCTATACGGCGCGCGCCAATCTGAAACCCATGCTGGTCGCCGGGCTGCAACCCGGCGGGCAGATGACCATCACGACCGATGTGGAAAACTATCCCGGCTTTTCGGATGTCATCCAGGGTCCGTGGCTGATGGAACAGATGCAGAAGCAGGCAGAGCATGTCGGCACGACGATGGTTCACGACATCATTAACAAGGTCGATTTCTCCAAGCGACCCTTCACCTGTATCGGCGATAGCGGCGATACCTATATCGCCGATTCGATTATCATCGCCACCGGCGCACAGGCGCGCTGGCTTGGGCTGGAATCGGAACAGAAATACATGGGCTACGGCGTATCGGCCTGCGCCACCTGCGACGGCTTCTTCTTCCGTGACCAGGAAATCGCGCTTGTGGGCGGCGGCAATACCGCAGTCGAGGAAGCACTGTACCTGACCAATCATGCCAGCAAGGTGACGGTTATCCACCGCCGTGATTCCTTCCGCGCGGAAAAGATCATGCAGGATCGGCTGTTCGCCAACCCGAAGGTCGAGGTCATGTGGGATTCGGCACTGGACGAAGTGCTGGGCGAGGGCAACCCGCCGGGTGTGAGCGGCGCAAAAGTCCGCAATGTGAAAACCGGCGAGATCACAGAGTTACCCGTTACCGGCGTCTTCATCGCCATCGGCCATGACCCCGCAACCGGGGTTTTCAAAGGCCATGTCGATATGGATGACGAAAACTACATCATCACTTCCCCGGATAGCACGGCGACAAATATCCCCGGTGTGTTTGCCGCTGGCGATGTGGTCGACAAGATCTACCGTCAGGCCGTCACGGCAGCAGGACGTGGCTGCATGGCCGCTTTGGACGCTGAAAAATTCATCGCGGCCCATGAAGCCGCAGAAGCGGTGGCAGCGGAGTAGACCGTTACTGGACGTCTTCTGACACTGCTGCCACTTGTTGCGGGGCCTCTGAAACGTCCCACTCGACGAGGAAAATCGGAATCGGTTCGGCGAAACCCTTGAGTTCGTAGTCATCCTTCTTGACCACGGCATAGGCTTTGCCAACACACATTTCGCGTACAAGGTTGGAGATCGCGATTTCGTCGCCTTCCGCCTTGCTGAGCACACGCGCGGCCATCTGTACCGGCGTACCGAAGATGTCACCGTCCTCATGAATTGGTTCGCCGGCATTGATGCCGATGCAGATACCAAGACCAAGTGCCGGATCTGCGGCATTGGCACGGCGGCAGGCCTGCTGGATCGCGACCGCACCGTCGACCGCGTCTGTGGTTTGCGCAAAAGTCGCCATGATGCCGTCACCGGTATGCTTGATTTCGCGCCCTCCATGCAGGGCCAGCGCATCGCGGACAATCTGGTTATGCGCGTGGACCACCTGTTGCGCGCCATCGTCACCGCGTGCCTGAGTCATTGCCGTGGAGCCAACGATATCGGTGAATAATACGGCAACGAATTCCTTGGCGTTCGATTCGCTGGCAGCTGCCGGTTCGTTCCACAACTCCATCGCCGCCAGTGCGCCGGGATCGCCATCCGGGCCTTGAAGATGCCGTACGACAGCGGCGCGGCCGGCCTCATACATTTTGAAGTATCTCGCATTCACCAGATACTCATCGATATTGGCACAGAAGCCGCGCGCCATTTCGGGCGTATGACCGAGTAGCTCTGCCTGCCGGGCCAACACGTCCTGCATCGCTTCAGGCGCAACCCGATCGCGTGATGCCAGGTATTCGCTCGCGCCCGCAATGAAAAGGGTCAGTCCGAAACGGTTAAAGGCATCAAGCTTGCTACCCGAAGCAGCAAGCGGCTCCAGCACGCCGCCAATGAACTTCAACAGGTCGGCTTCGGCGCCACCGGTCGGCGCCGCTGGCTCTGGCGCAGGCTCATCCTGTTCAGAATCCGCATCGTCATCATCACTGGCATCGTCTACCGGGAGTTCCGGCGGAACATAATTTTCCTCCGACAATGACGGCGGTTGCGGCAGTGCGGCATCCAGCGGGACCGCAGGCGGGTTCGCCTCCGAAACACTTGCTGATTGCTTTGGCATGACCGCCGGGCTGCGCAGCGACAGACCAAAGCGTCGCATCAATAATACGAATAACACCGCCACGGTGACCAGGAACACCGCGATCAGCATGACTTTCGCCATATCGGTTGTAAGCGCGACATCCATAGACTGCAATTGCTGCAGAGCGAGCAGGAAGACGTATGCAATCAACGCTGCCGTCAGGAGACTGGTGACGCTGATCGCGGCAAATTTAGGGACGCTACGGACAATTTCGGCATCCGGACCGGGAAAGGCGAAGACCGCGCTCTGTTTGGGTACCGCCTTGGAGCGGCGCACCTTGGCCGGCGTCGCATTCTTCCGCACCGCTTTCGGCTTGGCTTTCGGACGGATCGGACTGCAATAGACGGTTTTTTCTTCATGCCTGCGGGAGGTCGGATCATAGGTATCCTCGACCACACGCACGCCTTCAAAGCGCCCCTGTTTATGGAGCCGCTTGGCGTCTTCGACACACTTCTCGCCTTCCGAAGGCTCGTAGTTGTCGTGCAACTCCCACCGTCCGGACCGGAGAACGTATAGTTCGAATGTATTCGTAAGGTTTTCGCTCACCGCTGCCGCCCGTTCGACTAAACCTGCCGGACCGGTTTAACGGAAAAATGATAACGGATGGTTTACTGAATCAGCGTGAAAAACGCGCGGAATCGGTCCTAATCAAGAGCCCCGGCAACAGGAATAGCACTGCGACGACTGCCGCCCGCCCTACATCGACGATAAATCAGGCTCGTTGCCGAACCAGTACGACCCCACGGTCTGGTAATGCGCCTTGCGGCCCTGGGTCTGCTGGGTGACCGTGTGCAGGTCACGGAAACGGCGCTCAAACGGGGCGCTGTTAAAGATCACGGTGGCACCCGACGCCTCATACGCCACATCGGCGGCAGCCTTGGCTTCATGAATCGCATGGGTCGTCGCAATGCGCAGGCGCATACGGTGTTCGACCGTAACGTTGCCGGTCGCCTCCGCCTCGGCGAACATGTCGTCCAGCTCACTGCGCTGGAAGCAGCGCGCTGCGTCGAGGCGTATTTTCGACTGCGCGTATTCATACTGAACGACCGGGTTCTGCGACAACGTGCTCTGCTGGCGTTCCGGCGTCTTCTTCAGCGCGAGCTTGTGGAACTCGTCCAGCATCTGCGTCGCAACGCCCATGGCGAGGCCGGAAAACCCGCTGGCATACATGTTTGTCTGGCGGAACTTGTACATCGTGCCGTCATGCCAGCGATTTGGTGCATAATCCCGTTTGAGCGTGTTCCCTTCCGGCACGAACAGATCCTTGGCGATATAGCCGTCGCTGGCCGTACCGCGCAGTCCCATTACGTTCCAGATATCCTCCATCTCCACGTCGTCCTTGGGCATCAGCATGGTGCGGACCTGTTTGTTGCCGTCGGCATCGGGCAGCGGTTCGCCATTCCCGTTTACCAGTGTCGCATGGGTGCCAAGCCAGGTTGCGTGACGGCAGCCGCTGGCGAAGCGGGTATGCGTGTTTACGATATAGCCACCATCGACCTTCTGCGCCGTCGACTTACCGGGCCCCCAGGCCAACACCGCGCGCTTGTCATCGTTCCACATGCGCTTGGCATCATCCGGGTTCATGAAGGCCGCCACCTGGGAACAGCCATTCCCCTGACACGTCACCCAGGCAACGCTGGCGTCGTATTTGGCAACTTCCTCGATCACCCGGGAGAAATCGGATGGCTTCAACTGGCCGCCGCCGAATTCCTTTGGCAGCAGCATGCGAAACAGCCCGGCATTATGCATCGCATCCAGCAACGCAGCCGGAAGACGGCGGTCACGCTCAATCGCGTCGAGCGACTGCGTGATCAGCGGGCCAACCGCTGCCACCTTCGCAAGGTAATGCTCACGATCCGAAACCAGGGGCCCGTCGGCCGATGCAATGGATACCATGTCCAGTTCCTCTCTCCCTTGGCGGCCCCCACCTTTTCAGACGAGAAAACCCCGCGTTCGATATACGGTAGCAAGATTACCATCGGCAGGGCAATTGCGGGTCCCCGCAACCGACGATACCCCGTTCAGGCCGGCAACGGTCAGATAGACGCCGCGAAGTCCATTCATCTGCCGTTGCCGAGTCACCGGCTAGCGCCCCTGGAACACCGGTTTGCGTTTTTCGACAAAGGCGCGGGCCGCTTCCTTGTGGTCTTCGGTCTGCGAACAACGTGAATGATGCATGGCCTCCATATCGAATACCTGTGCAAGTGACCCGGTTTCCGCGGCATTCATGTTCCGCTTGATATAGCTGAGCGTAATGGCAGGGCCGTCGGCAATTTTCCGCGCAATGGCCATTGTTTCTGTTTCCAGCGCATCGTCGGCCACGACCCGGTTGGCAAGGCCAAGCGCCAGTGCCTGATCCGCCGGAACGGATTCGGACAAGTAGTAGAGTTCCCGCGCTTTTGCGGTGCCCACCAGTTGGGTCAGGAAATAGGCGCCACCGAAATCACCCGACAGGCCAACGCGGGCAAATGCCGTGGTAAAGCGCGCGGTTTCGCTGACGATGCGCATGTCACACGCCAGCGCCAGCGACATCCCTGCGCCAGCAGCCGGACCACGCACCATGGCAATGGTCGGCTTGGCGATTTCATGCAGCATCCGGGATACTTCCATGCGTTGCCGCAACCCCTGAACACGCTCTTCGAGCAACGGGTCGGCTGCTGCCTTGTCCATGCGCTTCACGTCGCCACCCGCACAAAAGCCGCGCCCGGCGCCGGTCAGAATAATCGCCCGAACCGAAGAATCAGCAGCATAGCGGGTCAGTGCGTCCATTGCCGACAGCATCATGTCGGGCGTCATGGCGTTCAGTGCTTCAGGACGGTTCATAGTCAGGGTGGCAACGCCGTCGGCGACGGTTTCCAGCAGAGTATCGGTCATGGAACAGCTTTTCCTCAAACGGTTATGGTCATATGAGTTGGCAGGCGCGGCACCTTGCCTACATTAGTGTGGCAGGTCAGGCGAGGCGCGCCAAGGACCCATGCCGATCAGGCTGAGGAGACGAGAATGATCAAAGGTTTGCATCACAATGCCTATCGTTGCCGAAATTCCGAGGAAACCCGGCAATTTTATGAGGACTTTTTGGGTTTACCGCTCGCAGGTTCGCTGGCGTTAAACACCACCAAAACCGGTCGCGAGACCAATGTCCTGCATACGTTCTATGAATTGGGGGATGGGTCTTACCTCGCCTTCTTCGAGGCGCCCGAACGGCCCTTCGACTTCAAGAAGCAGCATGATTTTGACCTGCATATCGCGCTGGAAGCGGATGCGGAAACATTTGAATCGATGTTTGCAAAGGGCAAGGCGGCCGGCATCGAAACGCGCGGCGTTGCCGATCACGACTTCATCCATTCAATCTATTTTCGCGACCCGAACGGCTATGTCATCGAACTGTCGGTCAAACTGCCGAACCATGACGAATCCATGAACCCGGAAACCAATGGCGCGCGGCGCATTCTGGATGAATGGACAGCGCAGCAGGCTGGATAACCCATAAGCCGGAATTCTCGTCAGCCGCAGCTTCTCGTCAGCAGGTCTGCGCCGCCGGCTTTTTTACTGCGCCGCTCAAGCAAGACAACGTCGTGCCAGACATCGCCGATACGGCCATAACGTTCGCGGAACCCGACCTCGCGGAACCCGCATTTGCGATGCAAGGCACGGCTACCTGCGTTGCCCGCAATGATCTGCGCCTGCAATGTCCAGTAACCATCGGCTTCAGAGGCGGAAACCAGCCTGTTCAACAGCGCCGTCCCGACCCCCTGCCCTTGTGCCTGTGATGTTGTGTAGACGCTGACCTCAGCGACACCCGCGGCGCCTCAATTATCAGCCACCGGCGCGAGCGCCGACCAGCCAAGAACACGAGCATCGCCATCACGGGCAATAAACCGGCCAATGGCCAGATGCCCGGCATCCCAGTCCTCCCAGCGTGGCGGGTTTACCATGAAGGCTGCCAACCCCGTGGCCAGCCCTTCACCGTAAATCGTGCGAACGGCACCCCAATCCTGGCGCGTCATCTCTCCGATTTCAAAATGCATCCCAATTCTTTCGTTTCAGCTTTCTACACCCTGCATGGTTCTCGAGAAAGAACCGACCGTCCTTCGTCAAAAGCCCCATGATTTCGAATACTTGACGCCTAAAATGCCATAGAATAACGTTATCGGGAATTGCTATATTTTTTAATAGATTCCTTTTGGAGAGTTTTATGAATCCGAAACTTTGCTGGCGCATTTCCAACCACGATCTGTCCCTGACAAACCCTGAAAACAGCGACCGTATTTCTCTCCTCCAAAATGAACTTCTGATTGCCCAGCTTTGTGATGGAAGCCGAAATGTTACGACGATTATCGAGACCTATGAAGCGCAATACGGCGAAACAATGCCGATGGAAGACTTATTGGCCTTCCTAGATCAGCTTTCAGACCAGGGCGCTCTGGCAACACGTATCGCCCCCCCAACAGGTGCCAACCTTCCGATGAGCCGGCGGGGGTTCCTGGTCAGCGGTGTACTTTCCGCAGCGGGTGTGACCGCAGGCAGCATCGGCGCTGCATATGCACAGAGCAGCAAACCGGACGATGGTGCTCCATCTGAACAGGAGAGCAAAGCGCAGGGCGGGTCCGGTGGCACAGTCGAGGCGCCTGAGCCTTCAGCCCTGGCAGTGCTGGGCGCAGGGCTTGCAGGCCTGGGCATATTCAAATGGTACCAAGCCCGTCACACTGCGCAGGACGAGAAAGACTCTATCTAGGCGTACCGTTATTTGGGCAGAAACCATGCCCTCGAAACATCTGCCCTTCGCTGAAGATATCGGCGTTATACGGAAGAGCCCCAGGTGCGATTTATATGTGTAAATGACAATGTACCGGAGATAACAACCGGTATGCTGCGCAATGCCTGTGTTGCCAAGGATATAGAATATATAGAAATTCAAGCGCGTAATTTCGATTTCCAGCCCCAGCGTCAACTCGTACGGGGCGATATGATGTACCGACCAGCGGTATCAATCGCGGCGCAGCGTACCGAACAATTTCTCTATGCACCGGAAGTTGCGACCTTCTACCGCGATCCGGAGGCCGTGTATTATACCTGCACAAATCCCACGCTACTTTATCAGCGTTCCGGCCTCCCAATCGCCCGGACTGTTTTTTGTACTTCACCGGACCGGAATATTTTACGCGCCCATGTAGAATTTCTTGGCGGCTTTCCATTGGTCCTGAAATTTTCCGGAAATTCCGGCGGCATCGGCGTAATCAAACTGGATGGGTATGAAGCGCTGTTTTCGGTGCTCGACTTCGCGTTGGCACAGGGTCAGCAACCCATCCTGTGTGCCTATATTGAGAACGCCATTCATTGGCGCATCCTCGTGGTGGGAAACAAGGCAATTGCCCGTTACCGCAATCCAATCGATGTAGATGATTTCCGTTCCTTTGGCAGCACCCAACCTGAAGATTTCAGTCGTGATTGCCCAACAGAAATGGAAACAATCGCTGTACAGGCGGCGCATCTATTACGGCAGGAATTCGGGGGCGTCGATGTTCTCGAACATGAAAGCGGACGGCTCTATCTCCTCGAATGCAACTTCCCCTGCTATCATCCCCACGCGGAGAAATACGGCGGCATTGATGTTTCCGGTCAAATGGTCGAATTTCTGATGGAAAAATCGTTACGCCTGTCCCAGGCCTAATGCCCGGTATCTCGTCACCGGAAACGAAAAAGGCGGCCTCCAACAGGAACCCGCCTTTCAAGTAGGAAGAAGACGGCGACCATCATCGCGACGGCCGCCGACGACATCACTTCAGCATAATCTCGACGCGACGGTTCTGCGCTTCGCGAACACCGTCATTCGTCTGCAACAGTGGTTCACGTTCGCCCTTGCCGTCACTTGAAACGTCATTGGCGGCAACGCCCAACTGCATCAATTCCGCCCTGACCGCAGCGGCACGGCGCTGGGAAAGTGTCAGGTTATAGCCGTCCGAACCGGCGCGATCCGCATGGCCGGTGGCCTCTATCATCGAAACTGAAACCTGCTGACTGGCGTTATAGGCGGCATTGATAATGGCACGCGCGCCATCGGTCAGTTTCGCACTGTCGAAATCAAAGAATACGAGAAATTTGCGGGCAACCTGCGGGGCCGGCGCGGGGGCCGGAGCAGGTTTCGGCGGTTCGGGATTTTTCGCAACCATCTTCGGCTGCATTGCATCCTCGAGCGCCTTTACAGCTGCTTCATATCCATTGCGGCAATTCCGGATATCATCAGGCTGGTGGTTTTCTTCGAGTTCCTGAACCCAGCAATCAAACTGTGTCTGAGCCGTCGCCGCGATAACAGGAAAATTCCCTCGCCCGGCGCCATCCAGTGCGCTTGCCAAACGGCCGCGTTCACGGTGAACGCTAACGCGGTTCGCATCGGTATAGCTGCGATCCCAGAGGCTGTCCGGCTCAACATCCTTGCCCATGGCCGCCGATTCTGCACGACGGGCAAAGAACCCGGCATCGAAATGATCACCTTCATCCAGTTCAACCCTGGACAGGGATACATACTGTTTATGAAGGTTGGCCTTGAAACCCTGCTCTGCCGGTTTCATACCCGCAACATTATCGATGAGCTGCGTATCCGAACAGGCGCCGGTCAACAGCGCCACGCCGGTCAGAATGCCAATGACATGAAATTTCATTTGATTGCTCCCAAACTAAAAATTTTGTGCAAATACCATCAGCCGGACCGTGCACACAGGGAACCCCGACTTTGAGTGCAACACTAGCGATGCCAAAGTCGCAGCCGTAGTTGGGTGTTTCCACGACAGGGGTATTACGTACACCGGACGATCAAACCCCACATCCGAAGCCCCTCTGCGCAACGACTGCCGATAATGGGAAAATCATTGCCGATGCAATAGTATACTAACCATTTCCGTCTTACATTTATGGGTATGAGCGGCTGTAACCATCATCTCGATGCCCCGACAACGGCGCGTCTTCGGCGCATACTTGTCGTTGTCCTGATCATCAACGCAACCATGTTCGGTGTTGAATTGACCGCCGGGATTGCGGCCAAATCAGTGTCATTGCAGGCGGACGCCATCGACTTCCTGGGCGATGCCGCAACCTATGCCATTACCCTGATGGTCATGGGAATGCCTTTGCGATGGCGCGCCGGTGCGGCGTTGCTGAAGGGCGCGTCGATGGGCCTGTTCGGCATTTTCGTCATGGGCGCGGCGATTTGGCATGCGGTGAACGGCACCCTGCCCGGGGCGCACATAATGGGAACGGTCGGTCTTGCGGCGCTTATCGCCAATGTCGTGTGCGCATTGATGCTGATCCGTTTTCGCGAAGGCGACGCGAACATGCGATCCGTTTGGCTGTGCAGCCGCAATGATGCCATCAGCAACGTCGCGGTGTTAATTGCGGCCGGCGGCGTATTCGCGTCCGACACCGGATGGCCGGACGCCATCGTGGCCGCAATCATGGCAACGCTGGCATTGTCCTCATCCTGGCAGGTACTGCGTCACGCCTTGTCCGAGTGGCGCGAACCGCCAGCTACTGAACCCGTGTAAGACAGGCCGACGCCGCTGCGTTCAGGATTGCATCTTCATCGATGCCCATTTCCCGATACAGGTCCTGAATATCGCCGGACTGGCCGAAATGATCCACACCAAGCGCCGAGACTTTCTGCGATCCCACCGCCCCGAGCCAGGACAATGTCGTCGGGTGACCGTCGACGACAGTGACCAGGACAGCATCATGGGCAAGCTGCCCCAGCATCTCCTCTATCCGGGCACGGGCGGCACGGTCGCCGGACCGGCGGCGTTTCTTCGCATCCAGCCAGTCATCATGCAACCTGTCCGGCGAGGTCACCGCCATCAATCCCGCGCCGGGAATATCATCCAGCAACGCTTCATGCGCCGCCATCGCTTCCGGCGCGACGACACCTGTATAGACAATGGCGAGTTCCGCACCCGGTGACGGTTCGCGCAGCCAGTAAGCCCCGGTGGTTATGGCTGCCTCATCAAGCTTGCTCAGAACCCGCTGCGGCTGAGCGATCGTCCGCGTCGACAGGCGCAGATAGACAGCACCGCCGTCGGGATCCTGCATATGCTGGAAGCCCCATTTCATGATTGTCGTCAGTTCGTCAGCGAAAGCCGGCTCAAAATACGCAAGGCCCGGTATCGACATGCCAATCAGCGGCGTGTTCACCGATTGATGCGCACCGCCTTCCGGTGCAAGCGTTATGCCCGCCGGTGTGCCCGCCACCATGAAACGGGCATCCTGATAGCAGGCGTAGTACAGCGCATCGAGCCCACGATTGACGAAAGGATCATACAATGTCCCGACCGGCAGCAGCCGGGCACCAAATAACGGTTCGGACAGGCCAAGCGCAGACAACATCAGGAACAGGTTGTTTTCGGCAATGCCGAGTTCAAAATGCTGTCCGGTCTGCGACCGCACCCATTTCTGCACAGAAGCAACGTTTTCCTCGCGGAATACGTCGGGCCTTTCATGCCGATTGAACAACCCGCGCTGGTTTACCCAACCACCAAGATTGGTCGATACCGTCACATCGGGCGAGGTCGATACCAGTGCTGCTGCAAGTTCACTATCGCCTTTGCCGAGTTCATGCAAAACCTGCCCGAACACCTGCTGCGTCGACGCCTTGTCCAGTTTCGGCGCGGCAATTTCCGGCACAGGGACCGCGGGGGCGGAATGCTGGCGCGATGGCGACTGGCTGAACGGCACCTCATCAAGAAATACCTGCAGGCGTTTTTCACCAAGATCAAGGCCGGCGAAACGGTCCCACTCCGCGCCCTCCGGTACATTCATCATCTGCCGCAGACCATCCATCTGGCCCTGGTTCATCATGCCCGCATGATTGTCCTTGTGTCCGGCCAGCGGCGTGCCGTGCCCTTTGATCGTATAGGCGACAAAACAACACGGCGTATCACCCTCCACCCCGTGGAATGCCTCCAGTATTGATTCCATGTCATGCCCGGCAAGGTTGGTCATCAGCGCATGCAGTGACTCATCATCATGGCTATCCAGCAGGGTTTCCAGCCCCGACGTCCCGGCCAGCGCCGTTTTTAAATGCGACCGCCACGACCCGTCCCCGCCTTTGAAGGTCAGCGCGGAATACAGGTCATTCGGGCATTCATCGATCCATTGCCACAGGGCTTCGCCCGCCGGCCCACCGCGCGCCGCTTCCAGCTTTTTCCCGTATTTCAGGGTCACAACATTCCAATCGACCGTTCCGAAGAACGACTGGATTTTCTGGAACAGCATATGGTTGATCACGCCATCCAAACTCTGGCGGTTGTAGTCGATAATCCACCACAGGTTTCCGACGTCATATTTCCAGCCTTCGAGCAATGCTTCGAACACGTTGCCTTCATCCAGTTCCGCATCGCCCATCAGGCCCACCATGCGGCCCGGCTTCACATCCGCCCCCATGCGGCCGTGCAGATGCGCGTAATCCTGCACCAGTGCCGCGAATAACGTCTCTGCGATACCGAGGCCAACGGAGCCGGTAGAGAAATCGACGTCCCCGCCATCCTTGGTCCGGGACGGATAAGATTGCGCCCCACCGAAGCTGCGGAAATTCTTGAGCTGGTCGAGATCTTCCCGGCCAAGCAGATGCATGATCGCGTGATACACAGGACTGGCATGCGGCTTCACGGCGATACGATCTTCCGGCCGTAGCACATCCATATAGAGCGCCGTCAGCAGCGTCGCCGACGAGGCACAGGACGCCTGATGCCCACCGACCTTCAGCCCATCCCGGCTGGGCCGGATATGATTGGCGTTGTGGATCATCCATGAAGACAGCCACAGGACCTTGCGTTCGATCTCTGTCAGGCAGGCAAGGCGATCGGGAGCGTAAACCTGCGGCGGATCGGTATCGATAAGTCTCAGGGATGGCTGTGCTGGCAATAGCATTGCTTAAATCCGTTCGTATCTGAAATTTTCTTAACAATCATACCGGACAAGGCAAACACGATCCTTTCTAAGAATGCTTAAACAAATCTATAATTGGCAATATTATGCTGTTTTTAGACCAATTAAGGAAAATCATGTCTGAAACATCGCTGGATGAGATAGATCGCCGCATCCTCAACGTCCTGCAGGAAAACGCACGGATAGCCAATGTCGAGTTGGCCAATCGGGTCGGCGTATCCGCATCCCCCTGCTGGCGGCGGGTGCGGGAACTGGAAGAAACCGGCGTCATCACGCGCTATGTAACGCTCGTCGATCCCGCAGCCCTGGGCCTGCAGGTTAGTGTTTTCGTGCAGGTTACCCTGGAAAAACAGGTCGAAGGTGCCCTGGAGATCTTCGAACAGGCTGTGCTTGCCCGACCAGAGGTAATGGAATGCTATCTAATGACAGGCGATGCCGACTATCACCTGCGCGTTGTCGTCGCCGACCTTACCGCCTATGAGCGCTTCCTGATGGATCATCTGACCCGAATTCCGGGCATTGCCAATATCCGCTCGGGTTTCGCCCTGAAACAGGTGAAATACACGACCGCCCTGCCGCTGGGAGCCTCCAAACACACCGGTTAAACCGCAAAAGAACGAGAAAACGGTTGTTTTAATGCGGCAGTTAAACCATTTTCCGGGCGAACCTACCTTCAAACAGCAAAGGACTGTCCGTGGCAAAAGAAGAAATGTTGCAATTCGACGGCACCGTAACTGAAGTGCTCCCCAACGCGATGTTTCGCGTCAAGCTTGATAATGATCACGAATTACTGGCCCATACCGCAGGAAAGATGCGTCGATTCCGTATCCGCGTTCTTGCAGGCGATAAGGTCACCGTAGAAATGACCCCCTACGATTTGTCCAAGGGTCGGATTACCTACCGCTTCAAATAGCAGCCGCGACCAGGGTCTCCTCGGTTTGCACCAAAGCCAATGCCGCCTCGACGACATCTGTACCGGCCTCCTTTGCATAAGCATTTTCGCTCAGGTAGCGCCGCCAGCGCCGCGCGCCCGGCACCCCATTGAACAGACCAAGGATATGTTTGGTCATGGCGTGCAACGGAACGCCTTCATCCAGGCGGGCTTTGACATACGGCAGATAGCCCACAACAGCTTCATAGCGAAATTGCAGCGGGTCCGTCGCGCCGAACACCCGGCTATCCGCTTCCGCCAAAACCCAGGGATCACGATAGGCCGCGCGGCCAATCATGACGCCATCGACACGATCCAGTTGCGCCACGGCGGCATCCAGTGACAACACACCGCCATTCAACATGATTTCCAGTTCAGGGAAATCGCGCTTGATGGCGTAGACCGTCTCATAATTCAATGGCGGAATTTCACGGTTTTCCTTGGGACTCAACCCGGAAAGAATTGCCTTGCGGGCATGGATGATAAAGCTACTGCATCCGCTCTCCGCGACAGTCGCGATGAACACCTTCAATTCTTCGTATGAATCGCGGTCATCGATTCCAATACGTGATTTCACCGTCACCGGTATCGAAACGACAGCCGCCATGGCAGCAATACAATCGCGAACAAGCGCCGGTTCCGCCATCAGACAGGCACCAAAGCGAGCAGCCTGCACCCGGTCACTGGGACAACCGACATTGAGATTGACTTCGTCATATCCCCATTCAGCCGCCATCGCGGCGCATTCGGCCAGCGCCACCGGATCAGCGCCGCCAAGCTGAAGCGCCACCGGATGCTCTGCCGCGTCAAATTCAAGGTGTCGCGGCACATCGCCATACAGCAGGGCACCCGTCGTGACCATCTCGCTATATAAAAGTGCCTGGCGACTCAAAAGGCGCAGAAAGTAGCGCTCATGCCGATCAGTCCAGTCCATCATCGGGGCGACGGAAAGACGCCGATTCGGTGCTGCGGTGGAATCCATGGAATTTGTATTTCATCTATTGTCGTTGCATGTCCCCAAAATAGGCACTTTCCCCCCGAAGATCGACGCTCACATTTGTATTGACTGTATTTCCACGATATTTTGTGGACAGGAACAGTCGGGTCACAACATGTTGTCCATGTGATTCGATCACGCTCGACAAGGAGAAAGCGAATGTTGAAACGGCAAGCAGCGATACGGGTTTTCGTATTGTCCCTGATGGGCGCCGTTTCAGGGTGTTCGTGGATAGAGTCATTCGAAGCCATGCTCCAGGATGAGCCGACGCAAATGGCGCAGCTCATGCCTGTCTCGGCGGTTGCGCCGGCACCGGCCTTTCGGGTTGGCGACGTATTCCGCTATCGGGTCGGGCATGCGCTGATCGAAGAATCTGTCGAGCGGATTGATCAGCAGGGCGTTTGGTGGCGCGATAGCCAGGGACGCCAATGGATCGGCAACGAGCCGACCCTGATGCCCACCCGGGCCATCATAAAGAATGGTGAGAAAGCGGAAATTGCGAATGTCGTGATCGAGGCAACCGGAGACCTGTTTCCGCTGGTGCCGGGTAAAACCGTCGCCTATCGGTACACGTCCCAGGGCGGGTTCTACGCGGCCCAAACACACGAGCAATCCTGCACTGTTGCCGGCTATGAGCCCGCGCAGACCGCCGCCGGAACATTCGATACCTATCGACTGGAATGTATCTATAACGGTTTGCGGCGAAACAATTTTTACGCACCGGCGCTAGGCCGCGTCGTGCTGCAGACCGCCGACACGATTGTAGATTCGGTCAAACGCGAATTGGTTGGTTTCGACCGCGGCCCAAGTGAACCCGCCCGGGTGGCGCAAAAGCCGCCAATGCAGCATGGCGCCGGTAAAAGCATGGCGAACAGCATGCCGACGAGCACCATCGCACCAGCCAGCGGTGAAAGATTTGGCGTCCAGCTCGCAGCCTATCGGTCGCAAAACCGTGCCCGGCAAGCCTGGGCCCGTATTCGCGATGTCGGCGGCCCTCTACTTAACGGGCTCGAGCCGGTTTTTGAAAAACACAATGTGAACGGCAAACCAATTTACCGCGTTATCGTGGGGAATTTTCCCTCAAAAGCAAAAGCGCGTGCCCAGTGTCGTGCCCTGAAACAAAATGGCATCGATTGCTGGCCCCGCGCCCGCCTCGCGGGGGTAATGTCCCCTGGCGTCGCCACAGCGCCCCAGCCGTTGGGACAATGGGTCGTCCAGCGATAAGCTGAAAGCCGTTATTCCGGATTAATCCGTCTGTGAATTTGCGCATGATGGGTATCTTTTTTTGAGCCCATATCCTTAATTTTGAATTTTCAAACCCTGCGAACCATGGTATCGAGAATCGTAACGATTCTTTATTGTTCTGCGACCGGTTGGCATGGCTCGAAATTCAAATAGAAGTCTGGGTGGCCCGGAAAAGGCGGCTGTACTGATACTGTCGCTTGGCGAAGAACGCGCCGGGCCCCTGCTGGAACGGCTCGACAGTGAAGAGGTCCGTGATCTCAGCCAGGCCATGGTCACGTTGGGAACTATTGAATCGAATACTGTCGAACAGATTTTCGTGGAATTTGCGGACAGTCTCTCGTCCACAGGCTCCCTGCACGGCTCCTATGACAGCACCGAACGATTACTGACCTCCGTCCTGCCAGAGGACAAGG
>Ga0222651_1000350_pt1 | contig 31313 bp, 31 predicted proteins | sample AntAcemetagen369_FD_179855 | JGI IMG/M metagenome (GOLD analysis project Ga0222651, IMG submission 179855) | Saline water microbial communities from Ace Lake, Antarctica - #369 | ecosystem: Environmental > Aquatic > Non-marine Saline and Alkaline > Saline | place: Antarctica: Ace Lake...
AATTTCGACAGCGTTCGCCATATGCAGCGCACGCAGATTGCCGGCTAGAGCAGTTCAGTATCGAAGGGGAGAAAAAGAAATGTCGCTGCCAGAATATGAAATCTATGCCATCAAATACGGTGAACGCGTCGGTAACCGGGGATCAATTTTTATCCATGGCGATCCGCATGATGCGCCGTTGGCGATGGATTATTTTGTCTGGGTCATCAAAAATGCTGACCGTACCGTGGTGCTTGATATTGGGTTCAGTGAAGAAGAAGGAAAACGCCGCAAGCGCACCTGCCTGCGCTGCCCGGCAGAGTCCCTGAAGTTGGTCGGTGTCGATCCGAACGAGGTCGAGCACGTCATCATCTCGCATATGCATTACGATCATGTCGGCAATATGGATAAATTTCCGAAAGCAACCTTCCATCTGCAGGACGAGGAAATGGCGTTTGTAACAGGACGCGCCATGACCCATCCGCCGCTGCGTCATTCCTTCGTGCTGAGCGAGGTCGTGAATATGATTTCCGCGCTGTATGGCGACCGCGTGGTGTTTCACGACGGTGATGAGGAAGTCTTCCCCGGTATCTCGGTGCATCACATGCCCGGGCATACGCGGGGCCTGCAATCGCTCAAGGTCCACACCAAACGCGGCTGGGTCGTACTGGCCTCGGATGCGGCACATTATTACGAAAGCATCACGGACGGCACGCCGTTTATGACGCATGAAAATCTGTTCCTGATGCTTGAAAGCTTCCGCAAGTTGCGCAAACTGGCGCCGGACGACCAGCATATCGTGCCAGGGCATGACCCCCTTGTGATGGATCGCTATCCGGCAGCGTCGGCGGAACTGGAGGGTATTGTCGTGCGCCTGGATGAGGCACCGTCGGAGTAACCCGCAGTTCTGCCTGGCGATGATGGTGGCCGCATTGCGCGGCTACATCATCGTCGCTGGCAGCCAGGTCGAAATTGCCGGAACCATTATCAGGATCGTCAGGACGACCAGTTCGATCAGGACGAATGGCAAGATGCCATAATAAAGATCCGTTATGGACACGCGCCCTTCCGATGCCGATACGACAGCGAACAGATTCAGCCCGACGGGTGGCGTGATCACCGCGATCTCGATCATCTTGCACAGGATGACCCCGAACCAGATCGGGTCTAGACCGTAACTGACGACGACCGGATGGATGAACGGAACGGTCATGACCAGCATCGATAGCGGGTCGATGAACATGCCGAGTAGCAGATACATCAGTACCATTGCGAAGATGAACCAACTGGAGGACAACCCGCTACTGGTCACAATATCCGTCAGGTCTGTGATGAACCCGGAGACCACCAGGAACCGGGAAAACAGCAGTCCCGCGATGATCAGGATAAACAGCACTGCGGTCAGTTCGGCGGTCTGCTTGAAGGAGGCCCAGACATCGACTGTCGATATCCGGCGGCGGGCGACTGAGATCGCTAATGCGCCTACAGCGCCCAGAGCGCCCGCCGCGGTCGGCGAGGTCAACCCGGTATAGATGCCACCAAGAACGATGAACACCAGCAGCAGCATCGGCCAGAGCCCCTTCAGGCCAATCAGCTTTTCTTTGAACCGCAGCTTCATGGCAGGTGGGGGCGCCCAGTCGGGCCGTAGCCGGACGAGCAGCGGAATCGTGATTATATAGAAAGAGGCTGTGAGCAGGCCGGGGAGTATCCCGGCGATGAACAGCGCACCGATCGATTCATCCGTCAGAATGCCGAAGATGACGAATGTGAGTGACGGTGGAATGAGTGCGGCAAAGGTTCCTGCGGCGGCGATGCAACCGGCGCTTATTCCCTTGTGGTAGCCGAACTGGATCATTTCCGGCAACGCAATGCGGGTGAACATCGCCGCGTTGACCACAGTTGATCCGGAAATGGCGGCAAACCCGGCAGAGGCGACAGCAGTGGCCATGTACAACCCGCCCTTCACCGATGCGAGCCATTTGTTTACCGCGCCATACAGCTCGCTGATGATGCCCGAAGCCGAGGCGAAAGCGCCCATCAATACGAACATCGGGATTACGGCAAAGGCGTATTCGCTGGCAACGGCGTAGGGCAGCGTCTCGAATGTTATCAGCGTATAGGTCAGATCGGATGCGTAGAGCATGCCGACCGCACCGACCAGTGCGATGGCAAATGCGATGGGAATACCGAGCCCCGCAAGGAGCAGCAGGACGCCGATTGCGCCCAAACCGAGATACAGTGCCTCAGTCACTCATCTGCTCCTTCAGGTCCTGATCATAGGTGCCGGACAGCAAATGAATGAATTGTCGGATCGCTTCCAGGGAAGCGATAACGCAACCGGTGCAGAGAAGGATCCGCCCGGGCCAGACCGGAAACGAAACCTGCCCCATGGAACGTTCGTCGATCAAAACGCTTTCCCAGGCGGCTAGTCCGCTGCGCCAGGCAACAAACCCGAAAAAGAGTATGGCGCCGATGATGGCAATGCCGACGGAAAGATCCTTCGCCATGCCTGTGAATCTCGCCGAGAAAATATCGACAGTGATATGCGCCCGGCGCCGTTGCGCCTGTGCCAGTCCCATGAAGACAACGATGACGAGGCCCGCTTCGGAATACTCCACGGAACTGGGTACCGGCATGGAAAGAATGGATGTGCCGAAAATATCAGCGGCACCGATTAACGCCAGCAGCCCGATAAAAACTGCGGAAACCGCGAGCGCGCCAACACACAGCCGCTGTATGGCGACATCAAGAAATTTGAAAAACTGTTTCATACTGTCCCAACGCTACCCGCTAACAGCCCGGAATTATGGTGTATCCGGGCTGCTGCAGGCTGTTAGAGAGTTTGGGAGTCTAAGCTCGACTACTCTTTTTTATTCTTGTTGTAATAGGCCATGACTTCAGAAGCGTATTGGGTGGCTTCTTTTTCCAGACCCTGCTTTGCCATTTCGGCGACCCAGAGTTTGACCATGTCCGGCACGGCTGCGTTCAGCTTGTCCTGTTCCTCGAATTTGATGACTTCAGCGCCCTGAGCCACCATTGTCGTCAGCGCATCCGCTTCGGATTGTTTCGTGACTTCAGAACTGTAGTCCGTTGCCTCGCGGCCTGTGTCGACGAACAGTTTCTGAACGTTGGCCGGCAGGGCATTGAACTTGTCGAGGTTCATGGCCAGGAAGTAGGCATGGATGCCACCAAATTTTACATCAATGATGTATTTCGCGACTTCATGCAGCTTGTAGGCCAGGAAGTTGGCGTTGGTCAGATAGGAACAATCCATCGTGCCGCGCTTCAGCGCTTCGTAGTTTTCCGTTGGCAGAACGTTGACCGGTGTCACGTCGATAACAGCGAACATCTTCGGCATGTAGTTGCCGAATGTCCGGACCTTGAGCTTCTTCAGGTCAGCCATGGTACGGACTGGCTTGGTGCAGATCAGCTTGTAGTTCGGCAGGTAACGGTACACCAAAGGCTTGATGTTGTTCTTTTTGAACTCGTCAATCTGTGACTGGTTGGTCTCTTCCAGCGCGATTGCCGCATGCATTGCCGTCTCCGGATCGAAGAAGGTCATCGGCAGGCTGTTTGTCATCGCGGAAAAGGGAAGGTTGGACGTGAAATATCCCTGCACCAGTGCGCCCATGTCGATGGCTCCCTTGGAAACCAGCGGCAGTATTTCGTTCGCCTTGCCGAGCGACCCTGAATAGAAAAGCTTGATCTTGATTTTGCCGTCGGTCCGCTCCTTGACCTTTTCGGCAAACCATTCAGTCGGCTTGTTCATGTAAAGGGCTTTGGGGAACCCGGTGGCATGCTTGAAAGACATTTCCGGATAGTCTTCGGCGCTGGCGGCTGTATAGGCGCCAAGGGCGCCCATGAATGCCGCGGTGGCGATCAGTTTCGTCGTTATCCTCAACATTTGGCTTCCTCCGTTCATCATTATGATTCTGGTTGTTTTCCCGCTGGTTGGTTCAACAACTGCCCAACGTGAAAGTCTGGCGCCATGCTGGTCGTGATTTTCTCGCAATCTTCAGTGTGTTATTCGCGTCCTTTTCTGGATGAGCGCGTTGGATGTTCTCGTCTGCACGGCACTTCTTCAGTTTTGGTCTGCAACTTCCGACAGGCGCTGATGCACGAAGTCGGGTACCTCTATCGTGTTTCCGGCAGTCCGTTCGCGACGCACTGCCGCTGAGCGGTCAAATGGCATTCTGACCGGGCTGCCGCCCTCGACCGGGCGGGCGTCACGCACGGCTTCGGCATAAGCAGTGACTTTTTCCCGGTATTCCTGCTCCGGCATCATCAGGTCAGGCCGCATCGCAATGATGACGAAGCCGAATTCGGCAAGCTCCGGTGGCTGAATCGGGGATCCGGCCAGCACGCCCAGCAATTGCACGACATGGCCCAACCCCGATCCCTTGTGACCGCCCCACGGGGTAAACGCTCCGCCCAGTGCGGCGTCTGGCTCCGTCGTCGGCCGACCTTCGGCATCGAAGGCGATGCCTTCCTCCAGATTCTGTCCCATCCTTTTTGCCAGCACGACTTCGGCATGCATGATGGACGACGTACCGATATCCCAGATGATGGGGTCGCCCGTGCTGGGGAAACCGAAACAGATCGGGTTGGTTCCGAAGCGCCCTTCGGTGGCGCCGTGCGGGGCGACCCATGGTGTCGCGTTGGAAGCGATCATTGTGACCATGCCTTCCGCGGCAGCCATTTCGGCGAAATACGAAAGCATCCCCGTGTACCAGGTGTCGTCGCCGCCAACCATGGCGATACCGCTGGCGCGGCATTTTTCAATGGCGATTTCCGTTGCCTTGAGGGCCACAACGTAACCCAGATTGTCGTTGCCGTTCAGTCGCGCGGAAACCGGCGTTTCATGTGCAATTGTCACAGGATTTTTGGGAGAACCGGTTCGTTGCAGGCGTTCAACGATACTGACCAGTCGAGGCAGGCCGCCATATTGCAGCCCCCGCAATTCGCAGTCGATAAGATGATCGGCGATGATCCGGGCGTATTCCGCCGAATGATCAAGCGCCACCAACACGCGCTCAGCCAGTGACCGAGCCTCGTCAACCGTGATGCGCATCCAGCCCTCCCTAGCGTCGGCACAATTTTTAATTGAAGCAAGCTTGCGTGCGTGGCGCCGATAAAACAAGCCCCCCTCGGGACGCCGTGTTTCTATCGCTTCGGGGGACTGAATCTATACGCCAGTTTATTGTCTGACGAATTATTCGCCCGCGGTAGCGATGTTATCTGCCCGGCCTGCGGGGGAATGCCCGGCGGGTAGCAGTATCGACAGCAGGGCGGCGCAGAGTACGAAGCCAACGGAAAACCAGAGGCAGCCGATCAGCCCCCATTGCTGGTAAGCGAAGCCGGACAGGACGGTACCGACCAACCGACCACCAGCATTGGCCATGTAGTAGAATCCGACATTCAGTGCGACCTTGTCCGCATCGCTGTATGACAAAATCAGATAGGAATGCAGCGACGAATTCAGTGCGAAAACGATGCCGAAAATCATCAATCCGGTGATAACCGTAATGGTTGGGTCCATTTCAAGACCGAGTGCGGCGATGATGGCGACCTGAATGGCGGCCAGCAGGAAAGCCCAATTCCGTGCCGAAGCCCCATCGGGTATGCCGCGCCGTGTCATGATTTTCGGGGCGATAGACTGCACCATGCCGTACCCGATGACCCATGATGCGAGGAAGCCGCCGACCTCGGTAAAGCTCCATCCCAGCGTGGCGTATAGGAAGACCGGCAAGCCGACAACGAACCAGACATCGCGTGCGCCAAACAGGAAAAAGCGTGCGGCTGACAGGATGTTGATTTCCCGGCTCTTGGAAAAAACAGTCGAAAACTTCGCTTTGGTTTTTGACTTCCCCATGCCGCGCGGCAGCAGGAAAATCGCACTGGCGAGGATAAGGGCCAGAGCAGCGGCCATGGCATAGAGGGCATCGATGAAGCCGAGTGTTGCCAGCAGCAGCCCGCCAAGGAAGAAACCCGCACCCTTAAGCGCGTTCTTTGATCCCGTGAGTATCGCGACCCATTTGAACAGTTTGGATTCCGCGTTCTCCGGCACCACCAGTTTGATGGCGCTCTTGGAACTCATCTTGGTCAGGTCCTTGGCGATCCCGGATAGAGCCTGGGCTGCCATCACAAAGGCGACCGAGCCCCAGCGTGACCAATCCGGCGAAAGCTGTGCCAGCATGGTCAGGGCAAAGACCTGCAGTGCCAGTCCCCCGAACAATGTCGCTTTCAATCCCAGCCGCGCGGCAACCCAGCCGCCGACCAAATTCGTGACGACGCCAAAGAGTTCGTAAAAGAGGAATAAAAAGGCGACTTCCAGCGGGCTGTAGCCCAGCGTGTGGAAATGCAGCAATACCAGCATCCGCAAAGCGCCATCCGTCAGCGTGAAGCCCCAATAGGCTGCTGTGACGACGGCATAGTTGCGGATATCAGTCATGTTGCCTGCGTGCCCAGATTTGCGCCGATTTTCGAAACCAGCTCCATCATACGGTTCACGTAACCGATTTCATTGTCATACCAGGCGAGGATTTTCACCTGGGTGCCGTCGGTTACCATCGTTGATGGGCCGTCGATGATCGATGACCGTTTGTCGTTCACGTAATCGGCTGAAACCAGCGGCCGTTTTTCAAAACCGAGAATACCTTTCAGTTCGCCGACTGCGGCGTCCTGGAACAGGGCGTTGACCGTATCGACATCGGTCTTGCGTTCAAGTTCGAACACACAATCGGTCAGGGATCCGTTCAGCATTGGCACGCGGACAGCCAGTCCGTTCAGCTTCCCCTTCAGTTCCGGGTAAATCATTGTAATGGCGGTCGCCGAGCCGGTGGTTGTCGGGATCATCGATGTCACCGCCGACCGCGCGCGGCGCAGATCCATGTGCGGCCTGTCGACCAGCACCTGGGTATTGGTGACGTCATGGATTGTCGTGATCATGCCGTGCCGGATGCCGAGCGCGTCATGCAGGACCTTTACGACGGGGGCCAGGCAATTTGTGGTGCAGGAGGCCGCAGTGACCAGGTGATGCTGGTTCGGGTCATACAGATCCTCATTGATACCCATGACGATGTTCAGCGCGCCTTCCTTCACCGGCGCCGCCACGACGACTTTCTGCACGCCCTTGTCAAAATATGGTGCCAGCGTGGCTTCCGTTTTGAACATGCCGCTGCACTCGATGACGAGGTCGACACCGAAGTTCTCCCAGGGTGTTTCCGCCGGCGATGGATACTGCGTGAAGCCAATGGTCTTGCCGTCGACGTGAATGGCAGAATCGTCAAACCCGATATTCTGGTCCCATCGGCCGTGCAGCGAGTCGAATTCCACAAGATGCGCGGCGACTTCGGCATTCCCGGCAGTTTCATTGATATGGACGAATTCAATGCCGGGCCATCCCCAGGATTCCCGCATTGCCAGCCGTCCCATACGACCAAATCCATTGATGCCAATTCTCACGATGGCGTACCTTTCTAAATTCGTATGTCTGGAACAGTAGCAAATAAGCCTGCTCCGCTTTGCGCTCAATTGCCATTAAACATCTGTCACAATAGATTAATGTACTGCTGCGTTGGGAATATCGTTTTTTGGGAGGGAAGAACATGACGGAGATTCGTCCGCTGAACGAGAATATTGGGGCGGAAGCCATCGGTTTCGACCTCCGCCAGCCTTTGTCGTCGGAGCAGATTTCGGAACTCCATCAGGCGTTGCTGGACAATCTGGTGCTCGTGATCCGGGGACAGGACCTTGACCCGATCCAGTACCGGGACGCCATGGCGCAATTCGGCGAACCGATGCTGCAGCACCGCGAGGCCTTCAGATTGCCGGAATGCCCTGATGTCAGCCGAATCGTTAATCGCGAGAAAATGCGGCCCGCTGCGATGTGGCACACCGATCACACGAACCATGAATTGCCGCCGAAGGCGACGGTCCTGTATGCGCGCAAGCTGCCGAGCCAGGGCGGCGATACCTGCTTTGCCAGTATGTATGCCGGCTACGAGAACCTGTCAGAGGAAGACCGGGACACGCTGGGCGCCATGGTGACGATTAACAGCATGGAAAAGGACAACCCGACCTATTCGGCGAAGGACCGCGACCAATATGATGGCGGCGTCCCGCATCCGTTAATCCGGACTCACCCCGAAACCGGGCGGAAAGCCGTTTATTTCCATCTGAGCAAGGCGCAGGGCATTGAAGGCATGCCGAATGAAGCCGTGCGGCCTTTCCTTGAAAATTTACTGGAAAAGGTCGTGCAGCCGGAATGGGTCTACCGTCACCGCTGGGAAATGGGCGACGTCGTGATCTGTGACAACCGCTGCGCGTTGCATCGCGCGGATCCGAACTACGATCAGGCCGAAGAGCGGCTGCTGTGGCGGGTTATTCTCCAGGGCGATCGCCCGCACTAGGGTCGGCAGTTGCGACCGGGGCAAAGCTGGTCGCCTGCGCGATTTTCCAATCATGTGCGTAGATAGAGGACGCAGGATCGGATAGCAGTTCGCCCGATTTCAGGAAGTGATAAATATTGTCCGCGGTTTGCCACTGGTTGGGGCCGAGCCGGCGACACAGATGCGACGGCTCCAACTGTGTGGGATGGTCAAGCCCTGCGGCGGCGATGAACTCCGCCAGTGCCTCGACAGTGTTGCGGTGGAAGTTATGGACGCGCGGCGCCTTGTCGGGAACGGCCAGCCCGTGCTGGCGCCACGGATCCTGCGTCGTAATCCCCGTGGGGCACTCGCCGGTATGACATTTCAGGGATTGGATGCAGCCCAGCGCAAACATGAAACCGCGTGCGGAATTGCACCAGTCGGCGCCCAGCGCCAGGGCGGCTGCCATATGATAGCCGTTGATGATCTTGCCGCTGGCGCCGATCCTGATCCTGTCGCGCAGCCCGGCACCGACCAGCGCGTTGCGCACGAATATCAACCCATCCCGTAGTGGCATCCCGACCCGGTTGGTGAATTCCAGCGGTGCCGCGCCCGTACCGCCTTCTTTGCCGTCGATCACGATGAAGTCCGGACAGGTGCCCGTTTCAAGCATCGCCTTGACGATGGCGAGGAATTCCCAGCGATGTCCGACGCAAAGCTTGAACCCCACCGGTTTGCCGCCGGAAAGTTCCCGCAACTCGGCGATGAAGTTGACGAGTTCCAAAGGCGTTGAGAACGCGCTGTGGGATGATGGGGATACGACTGTTTGCCCAATCGGAACGCCGCGGGCTTCGGCGATTTCCGCGGTTACCTTGCCGCCTGGCAGCACGCCGCCATGACCGGGTTTCGCGCCCTGGCTCAGTTTGATTTCGATCATTTTGACCTGGTCCTGACAGGCATTTTCCCGAAACTTGTCGGGGCTGAAGGAACCATCCGTATTGCGGCAGCCGAAATAGCCACTGCCGATTTCCCATATCAGGTCGCCACCATGCAGACGGTGGTACTGGCTGATACTGCCCTCGCCGGTGTCATGGGCAAAGTTTCCGCGTTTCGCGCCGAGGTTCAATGCCGCAATCGCCTTCTCGCCAAGTGATCCGAAGCTCATCGCTGAAATGTTGAGGATCGATGCGGAATAGGGCTTCGTGCATTGCGGGCCGCCGATATCGACCCGAAAGGGTTCATGCGACACCGGTTTGGTGCGGATCGAATGGTTGATCCATTCGTACTGGTCGCCATAAACATCCAGCTCTGTGCCGAAGGGTTTGACGTCTGACGCATTCTTCGCCCGTTGATATACCACGGACCGCTGGTCCCGGCTGAAGGGCCTGCCGTCAAGTTCGCCTTCCACCAGATACTGATGGATCTGTGGCCGGATTTCTTCGATAGCCCAGCGCAATTGTCCGACAAGCGGATATATCCGCCGGATCGAATGCGCGGGTTGCCACAGGTCGTAAACGCCCAATGCGGTCAGCGGTAATAGAATGATCAGCGCCCAGGCGACAGGGGCAAACCAGATTGCCGTGATGGCGCATGCGACGGCACCGGTAACAACAGCAATAAAGGGTAGGTAGCGGATCATGTCCGTTGTGTCCTTCAGCGGGTTGGCGCTTATTCGGGGGAATGCGTCCTTTGCCGTCTGCGGCGCGAGTTGCCGATCCAGCGTTGTTTCCTGAAATAGAGGATCATGCCAATTGCAATCAGCGCCATGACCGCAAGCGTTGCTGGATAACCGTATTCCCAATGCAGTTCGGGCATATTCAGCCAGGAAGCCTTGGAATCGAAATTCATGCCGTAGATGCTGCTGATCAGGGTCAGTGGCATGAAGATGGTGGCGATGACCGTCAATACCTTCATAACCTCGTTCATCCGTGTACTTTGCGACGACAGGAATATATCGGTCAGGTCACTGACGAGTTCGCGATAGGTTTCAATCAGATCGATAAGCTGGAAGGTGTGATCGAAGCAGTCTCGCAGATAGAGTTTGGTCTGTTCCATGATCAGAGGGCTTTCGTCGCGGATAAGAGTGCTCAGCATTTCCCGTTGCGGCCAGACCGCGCGCCGGATGGTCAACAGGTCCCGTTTCAGCCCGTGAATCCGCCTGACGTCATTGGGATGCGGATCGGCCATGATTTCCTCTTCCATGGTGGTGACCGCTTCGCCGACAGATTCCAGGATCGGGAAGAAGGCGTCTGTCACCGCGTCCAGCAGGGTATAGGTCAGGTAATCGGGGCCGCTGTCACGGATGCGTCCGCGCCGGGAGCGGAGCCGGTTTCGGACAGCGTCAAAGCAGTCTCCCGGACGTTCCTGCATGGTGATGACGAAGCCCTTGCCGAGGAACAGGCTGACCTGTTCTGTCTCCAGTCGTTTCTCGTGATGCGGCATGCGGCAGACGATGAACAGGTGGTCGTCATATTCGTCGATCTTCGGGCGCTGGTGAACATTGAGGACGTCTTCCAGCGCCAGAGTATGGAGGCCGAATTTCTTGCCGATATCGCGAATGACGGCGGCGTCGCCAAGGCCGGTAATGTCCAGCCAAAGGACTGGGAACGCTCCCCGCAATGCATCGATGTCTTCCAGTGAAATTTCGGCCCGCTCCTCGATTGCGTCAGGGCCATAGGCCATCAGGGCAATTCTTGGTGCTGCTGCGGCGGGATCCGCGACAAGGGTGCCAGGCGGCGCACCCGGTGGTGTTCGTCGCGGGTGATGTCCGGGAATAGGTGTTGTGCTTGATGCTACCGTCATGCCGCCATTCCTGTGTCAGGACGCCGCAACTGCGCGGGTTTATCTTGAAAATACACAATAGACCTTACCATTTCAGGGGGTATGGCGAACAATGATTGTCGCTATTCGCCGCGCCGCGGAGCAATATGCACCAGTTGGGATGCGCCGGCCTGTTGAATGACGGAGCTAAAAATTGTCTGACGACCTTTACAAAACGCTGGGCGTCGAAAAAGGCGCTTCGGCGGACAATATCCGCAAAGCCTATCGCGCGCTGGCAAAAAAATACCATCCGGACCTGAACCCGGGTGATAAGGACGCCGAGGAAACCTTTAAAAAGATCCAGAGCGCCAACGCAATTCTCTCGGATGCCGAAAAACGAAAGCAATATGATGCCGGTGAAATCGACGCCCAGGGTAATGAGCGTCAGCACGGCTATTACCGCGAATACGCATCCGATGCCGGATCGCACCCGTATCAGTCTGACGCCGGGTTTGCCGATTTTGGCGATGCCTTTTCCGACCTGTTTGGCGCTCGAGGTCGGGGCGGAAGACCGGGTGGCGAGGGCGGCCAGTTCCGCATGCGGGGCGGCGATGTTCGTTACACGCTCGGCGTATCCTTTGAAGAGGCGGTGCTGGGCGCGAAGAAGCGTGTGGAGATGCCGGACGGCAAGTCGCTCGACATCGCGATCCCTCCAGGCCAGCGGGATGGGCAGATGTTGCGATTACGTGGCAAGGGTATGCCCGGCCATGGCGGCGGACCTGCGGGCGACGCCTTGATTGAGGTCCATGTCGCACCGCATTTGACGTTCCATCGTGATGGAAACGATATTCGATGCGAACTTTCGGTCGCGCTGCATGAAGCTGTCCTTGGCGCAAAGATACCGGTGCCTACGGTGGGTGGTGGGGTATCCATGACGATCCCGGCAGGATCGAACAGCGGCGATACGCTGCGCCTGCGGGGTAAAGGCGTGCCGGCGTCTGGTGCCCGGCCCGCGGGCGATCAGTTTGTGACGCTGCGGGTGGTCCTGCCGGAAAAACCGGACGACAGCTTGCGCGACTTTATGGAAGGCTGGGCGAAAGATCACGCCTATGATCCTCGTAAAGTGATGGAGGGCTAGGGTATGCGGAGCGAACAGGAAATCCTTGGCGCCTTTAGCGAGTTGCGGCAGGAAACGCTTTATATCTGGATAGAACGAGGGTGGCTTGCACCTCTGCGCGATGGGGGCAGGTTTCAGTTCCGTGAGATCGATGTTGCCCGGATCCGGCTGATCGAGGAATTTCGCACTGACCTGGATATCGGCGAAGATGCGATAGATGTCATCCTGCCTCTACTTGATCAGGTACATGGTTTGCGCCGTGAATTGCGTCGGTTGGCGGATGCCGTCAGTTCGCAGCCAGAGGATGTCCGGCAAAGCATTGCGAGGACCCTTGCCGACGACTAGGTTTTACCGTCGTCGCGCCAGTTTCCAATTTCGGGGATAGTTGGTAGGCTTTCCGTCAATACACGGGTCGAGCGCCTGAATCTTGTGCGCAGTAAACTTGCGAATTATCTGAAAATAATCAAGAAACGAGCGAAATGTTACATAGTATAAAATTTCGTATACTCGCAACGCTAGGCGCTATTTTTCTATTTTCTATAATATCATATGAAGTATTTCATTGGGTTACACATGTTTACGAATTTGATGCCCGTATCAAGACAGTATTGACGACGCTGTCGAGCCGAATTGATGCCAATATCGCTGAAATTCACGTCAAGGAAGGCGAACAGGTCAAAGAGGGCAGTTTGCTTGTCGGCCTTGAATCGGAAGTGGAGCGGCTGCGGATCGAAGTCCTGAAAATTGACCTAGAGCGGGAACTGGCGCGTGGTGTCAAGCTGATGGCCGAAAAAGAGGCGCTTGAGCTGAATCTCGCTTCGAGGATAGCGACCAAACAGGAAGAGATAGGGGCGCTCAGGATCGAGTATCAGACGATTGCCGACCGTCTTAATCTTGCGACCAAGAACCTGGACCGGTCGAAAATCCTGTTCGAGAAAAAATTGCTGTCGTCGAAAAGTCTCGAACAGGATCAGGATACGACACTTGAATTCAGCGGGCAGAGTAAGATTGCCGCTGCAAAGGTCCGTGTTGCCGAACGGGAACTTGCAGAAGTCCGGGCATCCCGCTCGGAGTTGAACGTTATCGCGTCTGAACTGGAAATCTCAAAGAAAACCGTTCTGAAGATTGAGTTCCAGATACAGGAAGAAGAAGAAAAGCTTCGTCACATGTTCATTGTCAGTCCGATCAACGGCGTCATTGATAATGTCTTCAAGAACAAGGGCGAAACCGTCAACGAAGGCGACGCAATTATATTGCTGCATGATCCGGAGAATTTCTGGGTAGAGGCCAATATCGAGGAAAGCCAGCTTCGTTACCTGGAAATCGGGCAACTGGTGAAGATCGATATTGATGCCTATCCCTATGACGATTTTACCGGCACGATCGTTCGGATCGGAAGTGTCACACGGGCGCAGATGGTGCCGGGTGCCGCCGGGTACGAGAAGGCAAGCAAGGCGGTACAGCGCATCCCCGTCTATATCCGTCTGCTTGATCCACCGGAAAACGTTACCCCGGGCATGCTGGTCGAGGTCAATATCCAGATCTTCGATCAGGTTATGAAACGGCTCGAAAAACTCGGCTTCTGATGAAACTCGAGAAACTGGACTGGCGCATCGTCCTGACGTTGGCGACGGTTGCGATGCTGGTCCAACAGGCATTTTCATATGTCTGTCAGATGGCGCTGCCGATCCTTGCTGACCGGGTTGCTGACGAATTCGGTATCTCCCGCGCCTGGCTGGGCCTTTACCTGTCTATCCAGAACCTGACAGCCATCGTGGCGGCGATGTCCTGCGGTGGGTTCATCATTCGATTCGGTGCGATGCGAGTCAGTCAGGTTTGCCTGATCCTGATGGGTGGCAGCCTGTTCGTCATCGCCAGCGGTTTCGTGTGGCTTTACCCGATTGGCGCGATCCTGCTCGGTGCCGGCGCGGTATCGACCCCGGCCAGTTCACATATTCTGGCGCGCTTCTGCCCTCGCCATCTGGCGCCGGTTGTCTTTTCGGTCAAGCAGACCGGCGTTCCCGTCGGCAGCCTGATCGGCGGGCTGATGATTCCCGCCTTACTGGGCGTCGGCTTCTATGTCGCTATTCTGGGTGGTTCAATCCATCTGGATGCGTTCGGTACCGCCTTTGTGACAGGGCTGATCGTGTACTCGGTGGCTTTAACGCTGCAACCGTTCCGCGCGCATTTCGACAGTGACCGCAAGCCCGATGAAAAGCTCTCGGTCTCAGGCGTCTCGGATACGCTGAAACTGGTCGTTACAACTCCGAAATTACGTGACCTTTCCTTCGGCGCGTTTGCCTTCGGCGGGCTGCAGTCGATCTTTTCCGGATTTTTTATCCTGTATCTCATCGACGGATTGGAATTCAGCGAGAAGGATGCCGGATTTCTGTTCGCTATCGCCAGTTTTTCTGCTGTTGCGGCTCGCATCCTTTGGGGCTGGATCGGCAGCACGTATTTACCGGCGCGCGTTGTGCTTGGTCTGATCGGAGCGTTCGGCGCTGTTGCGGCAGTGTTAACCGGGTTCTACGAGGCCTCCTGGAGCCACGGCGCCATCCTTGCTGTCGCCATCCTATACAATGTTACGGGATTGAGCTGGCACGGATTGCTGTTGGCCGAAATTGCCGCACTGGCGCCGGAAGGGCGGGTCGGTGGCGTCACCGGTGCGGTTCTGTCCTTCACCAGTGTCGCCATGATGACGTATCCCGCGATCTATGGGGGCATTCTTGCCGTAACGGATTCCTACAGCCTGGGTTTCCTGTTTGCCGCGATACCTTCCGCAATGGCCGCCGTTATCTTCTTCTGTCCACCGGTTCAGGGAACGTGGTTGCGGATTGCCGCGCGGGTCCTGTCCTGGTGGATGCGGCCGTTAACGCTGTTTTACGTATTCTGCATTGTGCTGGCAGGTACTGTCCTGGGGGCGATGCTGGCGTTCAGCACATTATTTTAACTTCTGCTATAGGTCCTAAAACTTATGAGTTGCTGGGATGATTCGTCCCACAGGGAGAGGCGTGCGCATTTCAGGCTTTCCCACAAAGTAAGTCGGTTTACCTGCCCCAGTTCAGGAAAGTCCTTCAGACATTCCTGCAGGCGATAGTTTGGGATCATGCTCGACAAATGGTGAATGTGGTGAATGCCGATATTCGCTGTCAGCCATCGCAGCCAGCGGGGCAGAACATAATAGGTGCTGCCGGCGATCGCTGCCGTATGGAAACGCCAACTGTCGTCACGGGCCCAATAGGTATCGCGAAACTGATGCTGGACGTAGAAGAGCCAGGTTCCGATGGCGGAAGCGAGTAGGGTAACCGGTGCCTGGACGAGGAAGAAGTCGCCGAAACCCAGGAGTATGCCCAGGGTCACGACGATAGCGGCGATACCGAAATTCGTCGCCAGAACGCTGAGCAGCGTGCCTTTTCGCATGCGTAGCATATCCAGTGGCAGGCGGAACTTCACGACGAACAGATACACCGGTCCGATGCCGAACAGGACGAATGGATTTCTGTACAACCGGTACAGGGCGCGACGCCATTTTGGGAGAGCCTGATATTCCCGCACGGTAAGAAGGTGCAGGTCACCGATGCCTCGATGGTCGAGGTTCCCGGATGTTGAATGGTGGATCGCGTGTGCCTTGCGCCAATAAATGAACGGCGTCAGCGTGAAGACGCCGATCACATGGCCGAGCAGGTCGTTGGCGAATCGTGAACGGAAGAATGAACGGTGGCCGCAATCGTGCTGGATCATGAACAATCGCACAAGAAAGCCCGCTGTCGGTATTGAAAGCAGGAGTGCAAACCAGTACCCGTATTGAACCGCGATGATGGTGACGACCCACAGCGTGATCAGCGGAATAGCTGTCGCCCCGAGTTGAATGAGGCTCCTTGTCGTGCTGGCATTCCGATACGGTCGCAAGGTTCGAAACCATTCACGCGCGTTGTCGGAAACCCTGGTATCCGGTCCAGATGCATCGCCCGCACATGCGTCGGTGGCGGCCCCGAGGGGCCGCTGTTGAGAAGAAGCCAAACCTGTTCCTTATAATTCGGGCAGAAAATTCTACCGGACGTTTCTTGTTTGATACTTAAAACGCTACGACACAATCGTTAACGCAGTATTGTGTTCCCAGTATGACGTGTCGTGCCGTGTATTACGACCAGACAATCTGTCCCGATTGATTCCTGTATGTCAGCTTGTTCGCGGGACGAGTAATGCGTCCAGTGCGACAGCACCCTTGCCTTTCGGCAGGACAAGGAACGGATTGATATCGACGCTTTCCAGTTTGTCAGCATTGGCCACGGCAAAGATTGAAAGTGCCGACAATGCCTTGGCCAGTGCCTGAACATCGGCGGGCGGTGCGCCGCGCGCGCCTTGCAGGATGGCATGCCCCTTGATCTCGCGGATCATCTGCGAGGCTTCGCGGATACCAAATGGTGCGACACGGAAGGTTACATCCTTCAGCGTTTCAGCGAAAATGCCACCGAGGCCGAACATAACAACCGGGCCAAATGTCGGATCGGTAAACGTGCCAAGGATCGTTTCCACGCCGCCCTTGACCATCTGCGCGACGAGCACGCCGTCGATTTTCGCGTTTGGTTCGGCCTTTTCCGCGTTTGCGATGATTTCGTTATAGGCCTTTCGCACGGCCGTCTGGGAGTCGAGGTTCAGCTTTACGCCACCGATTTCGGTCTTGTGCAGGATATCGGGCGAAACGATTTTCATGACCACCGGGAAACCGATTTTTGCCGCCGCTTTTGCGGCATCATTGGCGCTCGTCACCAGGTTTTCCTTACCGGAGGGAACACCGGCCCGTTTCATCAAGCGTTTGGCCTCGTATTCGTTAAGCGTTTTCGTTGGCATTTTGGCCGTTTTTGCCGGGATCGCGGGGGGCTTTGGCAGGGCTTTTTCAAACCCGGCACGAAGCCGGTTCAGTGCTGCCAACGCATAGATTGTTTCCGCGGGGTCCTCGAATGCCAGGATGCCGTCGGCTTCGAATTTGCGAAGATTGTCGGGTTTGCCAAAGATCGACAATGCCATGGGCCGATCCGGGAATTTCTCGCGGATCGGTTTGATCGCGTCGATCGTGTTTTGCGTCAACGCGTCGGAATGGGCGAAACTGGTGAAGAACGATGCGATGGAATCGTAATTTCCCTCGCTCAACATGGCGTCGAAATTTTTCGTGAGCAACGACCAGTCATTATAGAAGCTCGCCGTGGTATCGACGGGGTTTCGGGTGCCGGCGAAGGGAATGAGTTCCTTCAGTTTCTTCTGGGTTTTTTCAGGCATGGGCGCGACATCAAGATCCACTTCCGCCGCGGCGTCGGCCATCAGGACACCAGCGCCACCCGAAATTGTGACGATGCCCAGCCGGTTACCTTTCGGATACTGTCCAAAGGAACAGGCGTAACCGATATCGACAAGTTCCCGGGCGGTGTGCGCCCGATAGACATTAAAGCGGCGGAAGACAGCTTCATAGACGTCGTCCGAGCCTGCCAGTGAGGCGGTGTGCGATGCGGCTGCATGTGCGCCGATATCGGAATTACCCACCTTCATCATGACGATAGGTTTCTTTTGCGCATGGGCATATTCGAAGGCGTCGTATAACCGGTCTACATCACGGCAGCCTTCCATGTATCCCAGAATTACATCGGTGCCGTCGTCTTCCGCCATGAAGCGGACGCAATCGGCAAAAGCCACATCGCATTCATTCCCGGTCGTTGCCCAGTAGCTGAATCCGACGCCGCGTTCCCGCGCCAGTGAAAAAATATGTGCGCCGAATGCACCACTTTGGCTGGCGATGCCGACGCGGCCTTCTTTCGGTCTGCCGATTTCGACAGAGGACGAAAAGGTCGAAAACGCTCCGTCACGACCGCTAAAGATGCCGAGGCAGTTCGGCCCCAGTATCCGCATCCCCGATTCGTTTGCGATGTCAGTCAGGCGTTGCTGCATGGCAAGGCCTTCTTCGTTCATTTCCGCGAATCCGGACGTGAAGGCAACAATGGATTTGACGCCCTTGGCAGCGCATTCTTCCGCGACCTCAACCGCGAAGCGGGCTGGGACGGCCATTATCGCCTGGTCTATTTTTCCCTTGATATCCTTGACGGAGGCATAGGCTTGCAGCCCCTGTACTGTGTCCCGTTTTGGGTTGACGGGATAAATTTTCCCTTCGAATCCAAAATCCTTCAGGTACTGTACCGGCCGTCCACCGATCCTGCCGGGCTCTTCAGAAGCGCCGAGGACGGCAATGGAACGGGGGCGAAACAAGGGACGCAGACTGTCGTAGAATGCCGTGGCCATTGGGAATGATCCTCCGGGGAAAATTTAATCGCGGAAATTTGCGTTTGGGTTAGATCGTATCATCAAGGCCAATGACACACGTGACAATGGGCGTGTGTCAATACGACACGCGGAGTTGACAGATACCTGATAGCGAAACACAGTTGTGATTGAGTGGTTTTAGGGCCGCGTGGCGGTGGTAGGGGTCGCAGGTTCAGGATTCTGCCAAAGTGACATTTCACAGATAACAGGCAAAGCAGGAGAGCACACATGGCGCGCGAAGACGTCGAATCCGAGGTAACGGGAACGGTCTGGAAAATCGAAACAAAGGTTGGGGATTCGGTGTCCGAAGGCGATGTCCTGATGATTATTGAGTCGATGAAAATGGAAATTCCGGTCCTCGCGACTGAAGACGGAAGCATCCTCGAATTCGCGGTTGAGGAAGGTGAAGCTGTTTCCGAAGGTCAGGTTGTCGTCGTATTGGATGCCTGAGTGGGGCAATTTTGAATTGTTAAGAGGGCGTTAACGATAATCGGTTACGTTTAACCTTTGCTGGCTATAGTGCCGGCACGGGTAGCAACATGATGTGCCGCTTATGAGTTTCATCCCTTCCAAGACCGGTGGTCTGCAGGTTCTCGACCGGTCGGTTTTCCCGGAAGGCACGAGGATATTCCGGGAAGGTGATAGCGGAAGCCGTGCCTATATCGTGCAAAAGGGTAGCGTCGAGTTTTTCAAAAAACTCGACGGCGAGAACGTACTTGTCGGCAGCGTCGGCCAGGGTAGCATATTCGGTGAAATGGCCCTGATCGACGATCAGCCGAGGATGGCGACGGCCATTGTTGCCGAACCGACCGTCTGTATTGTTATCTCCGAAGCACTGTTTCAGCGAAAATTGAAAGTGCTAGACCCGTTTCTGGCCGGTGTGTTGCGGATTCTCGTCGAGAATATCAGATCGATTCAGGACCAGAAAATGAAGGGTGCAGGCGCGGCATCGGCGAGTGACGCGGAGGCGGCCGCAGTTGGCGCGCTAATGGATCAGTTGGTTGTGTCGGGTCAGGACGATGATGATGATGACGCGTTTGAAGTTGCGTGAAACGCGGGTTTTCGGGTCTTTGGCCAAGTTTGGGTTTCTGCGAGCCAGGTAGGACGAATCGTCTCGATATACGTATTTGCAGTGAAACGTATTGCGCCGCACCATGCCGTGTCGCTACATTCCGCGCCGCTCATATTCGATAATTAGCAGGTGAGAGTGGCAATGCCGAACGATCCGAACAGTAATTCATATCTTATAGGCGTCCTCGGCGCGGGTGCCATGGGGCGCGGTATTGCTCAGGTGGCTGCGGCCGGAGGCATGCGCGTAAGATTGTTTGATGCCAATCCTGATGCGGTTCAGGATGCACATAAATTTATCGGCAATATGTTCAACCGCGCTGCCGAGCGCGGCCGCATGACGACAGACGAAGCCGCCGCTGCGTTGAGCCGGGTGGAACCTGCGGACAGCATGCAGGGTTTTGCGGACTGCGATACGGTCGTCGAAGCAATCATTGAGAACCTTGAGATCAAACACAAGGTTCTGGCCGATCTCGAAGGGATTATTCGGGAAGATGCGATCATCGCCAGCAACACGTCGTCTCTGTCAGTAACAACCATCGCATCGGGCTGCAAACATCCCAGTCGTGTCGCCGGTTTTCATTTTTTCAATCCCGTCCCATTAATGCCGCTGGTGGAAGTGATCGCCGGTGTGCTGACCGAAGAGTGGGTTTGCGAGGCGCTGATGACGATCGGTCGACGGATGACCCGCGAACCTGTTCGGGTCAACGATGCGCCGGGCTTTCTGGTCAATCAGGTCGGCCGTGGTTTCAATATTGAAGCGGCGCATATGGTGCAGGAAGGTATTTCAGACACCGTATCGATCGATCGGATCATGCGGGAGGGCGCCGGGTTTCGGATGGGCCCGTTCCAGCTCATGGACCTCACGGGGCTGGATGTGACGCATCCGGCTACGGTGTTGATCTATCAGCAGGCCTTCGATGAACCGCGCTTTCGACCTGCGATGATGATGGAGGCACGTACCAAGGCTGGCCGTCTGGGCCGCAAGACCGGCGCGGGTTTCTACGAATACGAAGACGGCAAGGCCGTGGAGCCGGCGGAAGCGCCGGCGCCTGCCTATGACGGTCGCGCCATCTGGGTCAGCAATGCGGAACCCGAAGGTCGGGCCATTGTCGTCGAGGCGCTGAAAGAGGTCGGTGCCAATCTGGACGAAGGTTCTGTGCCGGGGCCGGATTCTGTCATTCTGGTCACGCCGATCGGTGACGACGCAACGACCTGTGCGGTCGATCAGGGACTGGACGCAAAACGGACGATTGCGGTTGATACGCTGATCGGCTTCGAGCGGCGGCGTACGCTGATGACGACGCCGATTACGGATCCGGCTTTTCGCGATGCGGCGCATGGCGCATTGAGCACGGCTGATGTTCCCGCGACCGTGGTACGCGATGGACCGGGCTTTGTCGCCCAGCGGATTATTGCGATGATCTGCAATGTCGGGTGTTCGGTTGCCCAGCTTGGCGTTGCGGCACCGGACGATATCGACAAGGCCGTGACTCTGGGGCTTAATTACCCTTATGGTCCGCTGACATTTGGTGACCGAATTGGAGCGGATAAAATATTGAGGATCCTGGAGGCGATTCATGGCCTTTACCGCGATCCCCGTTACCGGCCAAACCCTTGGCTGATCCGACGCGCGAAACTGGGCGTATCATTATTGACGCCGAATAACTGATCCCCGACGGGATTTCGAGAAAAAGGGAGAATTTCGATGCTCGATGCATATTTATACGGTGGCAAGCGGTCCCCGTTCGGCCGCCACGCCGGGATGCTGTCGCCGGTCCGTCCGGACAACATGCTGGGCGGCGTGATCCGCGATGCGATGGCCGCGACGCCGTTCGAGGGCAAGGACGTCGACGACGTGATCGTCGGTTGTGGTAACCAGGCTGGTGAAGACAGCCGTTGTGTCGCCCGCCATGCTCTTCTGATCGCCGGTTTGCCGATTGAGGTTCCGGGGCAGGTCATTCAGCGCAACTGCGCAAGTGGGTTGAGCGCGATTATTTCGGCTGCTCATGCGACCACTGTTGGTGAGGGCGACCTCTTCGTCGCCGGTGGCGTGGAAAGCATGACCCGTGCGCCAACCGTCGTCGGCAAGGCGGAAACCCCGTTCAGCACCAAGATCGATGCCTATGACTCGGCCATCGGCGACCGTTTCCCGAACAAGGCGCTGAAAAAGGATTATGGCTGGGAAACCATGCCGCAAACCGCGGACAATATTGCGTCTGATTTTCAGATTACCCGCGAATCTTCTGACAAGTTCGCCTATGCCTCGCAAATGAAATACAAGGCCGGCAAGGAAGCCGGATATTTCGATGACGAGATCACGGCGGTGACGATTGCCGCAACTCGCAAGACAGCGGAAATTTCCCTCGTCGAGGATGAGCACCCCCGTCCGGCGACAGAGCTGGAAGGCCTCGCCAAGCTGCGGCCGCTTTATGAAGGCGGCGTCACGACGGCCGGGAATGCGTCCGGTATTAATGACGGTGCCGTCGCGACCATCGTTGGTAGCCTGAAAGCAGGCGAACGCGCCGGTGCCAAGCCGCTGGCACGGATCATCGCCAGCGCCTCGTCTGGCGTGTCGCCGCGCATCATGGGTATTGGCCCGGTTCCGGCCTCGCAGCTGGCGCTGGAACGCGCCGGGCTGACGCTCAAGGATCTGGACGTTATTGAAATCAACGAAGCCTTCGCCGCCCAGGTCTTGGGTTGCCTCAAGGGGTTGGGCCTGTCGGATGACGATAGCCGGGTGAATATGAATGGCGGGGCGATTGCGCTCGGCCATCCGCTCGGTGCTTCGGGACCGCGTATCGCGTTGACAGCTGCCCGTCAGCTGGAACGCACCGGGGGCCGTTACGCACTGGCGACGCTCTGCGTTGGCATCGGCCAGGGAACCGCTATCATCCTCGAACGGGTGTAGGGTCTCTCGCATATGACGGAAGCAAACTTCGACTGGCAGGATCCGCTTCTGCTGGCGGATCAGCTCAGCGAAGAAGAGCGCATGATCCAGGACTCGGCGCGTGATTTTGCGCGCGCCGAGTTGATGCCTGTGATTATCGACTGGAACCGGAACGAAAGTTTCGATCCGGAATTGATGAAAACCTTCGGCGGTCTGGGCTTTCTCGGCGCGACCCTGCCGGATTACGGCTGTGCCGGGATCGGTTTTGTCTCCTACGGGTTGATCTGCAGGGAACTGGAATATGTCGACACCTGCTTTCGTTCGGCGGTTGGTGTGCAGACCGGACTGGTCATGGCGCCGATTCACAATTACGGCTCTGATGAACAGAAGGAACGCTTCCTGCCGGGCCTGCGCGATGGCACGTTGATTGGCTGCATGGGGTTGACCGAACCCAATCATGGCTCCGATGCGGGTGCCATGCTGGCGCGGGCGAAGAAGGTGGATGGCGGTTACAAGCTGTCCGGCACGAAACAGTGGATTACCAATTCGCCGCTGGCGCATGTATTGCTTGTCTGGGCCAAGGATGACGATGGCGTGGTGCGCGGTTTCCTGCTGGAACGCGGGATGAAGGGCCTTGATACCCCGAAGATTGAAGGCAAGATGGCGGCACGGGCGTCATCGACCGGTTTCATCATGATGGATGAAGTCATGGTCCCGGATGAAAATGTCCTGCCGAAGGCAAAGGGGCTTGGTGCACCGCTATCGGCGTTGACCAATGCCCGCTTCGGTATCTGCTGGGGCGCGATGGGCGCAGCAGAATTCTGCTGGCAGGCGGCGCGGGAATACACCGTGGACCGGACACAGTTTGGCCGGCCGTTGGCCGCCAATCAGCTTGTGCAGAAAAAGCTGGTGGAAATGCAGACGGAAATCGCGCTTGGTCTGCAAGCCTGCCTGCGCATCAGCCGCCTGCGCGATGAAGGTCGGGTCACGCCGGAAATGATCTCACTGGTGAAACGCAACTGCACCGGTAAGGCTCTGGATGTCACACGGGTTGCCCGCGACATGCACGGCGCCAATGGCATCTCCGACGAATATCACGTCATCCGGCACATGGTGAACATGGAAGTCATCAACACGCTGGAAGGCACGCATGACATCCACACGCTGATCCTCGGCCGTGCGATGACCGGGATACAGGCGTTTACGAATTAGCGTTGTTTCCCCTGTCCCGTCAGGGACAGGGGATATTCCTTCGGCTGCTCAGGAACTGCCTTTCGGCCATTCCACAGCGGCCAGCGCTTCATAATGTTCCATGATCTGGGTGGAATCTTCCGTCGCTGTCCCTTGGGCCATTGCGAAGGACCAGGCCTGACGGGTGCCGCTGCCGACGAACATGGTGACGCCCTGCGCTTCGGCCTCTTCCAGGCAGAGCCGGACATCCTTGAACATCAGCCCGGTGCCGAAGCCGCCGTTGAATTTCCGCGTCAGCACCGAATTGGGGAACTTGGTTTCGGTGGCGGTGTTACGGCCGCTGCTGGCGTTGAATATGTCGATCATCAGCTTCGGGTCCAGTCCCGCCTTGATACCCAGCGTGACGGCCTCTGCCGTAACTGCTAGCGCCGTACCCGACAACAGGTTGTTCAACAGCTTCATCGTCTGGCCCATGCCGATCTTGGCGCCGACATAGAAGACGTTCTTGCCGATTTTCTCGAGCATTGGCCGGTGATGGCCGAAATCGTTATGTGGGCCGGACACCATGACCGCCAGGCTGCCGGCGACCGCACCGATCACACCGCCGCTGACCGGTGCGTCGAGCGCGACGATTCCGGCTTCGGCCAGTGCCTCGGCGACAGGAAGCGATGTCCGTGGTCCGGTGGTCGACAGATCGATATAGGTTTTGATCTTGCTGCCTTTGCTGAGGCTATCTTCACCAAGCGCCACGAGACGGACAATTTCCGGGGTGGGGAGGCAGACCAGCACCGTTTCGACCTGGTCGGCCAGATCCTTGGCTGACGTTGCCGCCGTTGCGCCTTTGGCGACGCAGGCATCGACAGCCGCCTTGTTCGGGTCATAGACCCTGACTGCGTAGCCGGCGGCCAGCAGGTTGTTAACCATCGGGCCGCCCATATTGCCGACGCCGATAAATCCGATTTCCGTAGCCATTCTGTCTCCCGCCCTGAAATTTGTTTCGATCCGCGCGGCTTTTGCTGTTTGGTCCGTACGGATCGGTACTCTATCGCAGCCCCTCGGCGAGTGCACCTTCCTGTCGTTGAAAAGGCCGGATATGCGGCGAAACCCTGTTATGCGCCTTACGCAATGCTGCGGCGCACAATAATCATTTCACACAAATGCAATAAATCATATATACTGATCCGTTCATGTAACTCGTTGGAATTGAAGAAATCAATTTTGTTTCGCCAAAAAAGATAAGAGACTTGAGATGAGCAATAATACGAAGAAGCCCGAGGCCGATTACACCTTTCGGTCAGAAGACGACCGTCCAAAAAAGCGGACCTGCCTGAATTGTCGGAGCAACTTCACCAGTGAAGGCTGGGGCAACCGGCTTTGCACATCCTGCCGGTCGCGGACTTAGTCAACTTTTCACTAAAAACGGTTTAGTATCGCGCAAGTGTTCATTCATTCGCGCGTTGCTTCGTTGTGCCCGGAAGGCAGCGCATCAGGAAGGACTCCTCATGTGCCTCAAACTGATCCGTTGTGTTGCCGTTCTGGCTTTTTTTCTGGCAACGCCGTTTGCGGCGCTGGCAGAGGATGAATTTGATCTGCGCTCCTGGCAAGGTATTGAAAGCCGCGCTGCGCAGAACGATGCCCGCGCTTCGGGTTTGCGGGACGGATACCTTGCCGGTGTCCGCGATGCGCTGCGGTTCTACACAAAGGTCAGCCAGACCTTTCCGATCTGCTGGCCGCGCGACCATGAAATTGATATCGGGCTGGTCCGCAACGTTATCGCCGCGGTCCAGCGTGAACATCCCGACATCGCCAAGCCGGATGACAATTTCGCCTATCTGGTCGTCCTGTCGCTTTACGACGCCTATCCCTGCCGTTAATCGGCGGGCTCGGCCTGCGGTACACGCTGGCCATCGCGATCCTCGAAAGTGATCCGGACCGGCATGCCAATGGCAACGCTTTCCGGGGCGCAGTTGATGACGTTCATCATCATCCGGAACCCGTCGGACAGGTCGACCAGCGCCAGCACATAGGGCGCGTCGGCCCGAAAGGCCGGGGAGGGGGCACGATGAACAACCGTGCAGGTATAGACCGTGCCGACCGGTTCGGCATCGCGCCATTCCAACTCGGCCCCCCCACACTGCACGCACAGCGACCGGGGATAGAACTGCGCATGGCCACATGATTTGCAGTGCTGGTAGGTCAGCCTGTTTTCATTGCAGGCGTCCCAGAATGGTTTCGTATCCGCATTCGCGACGGGGGCTGGTTTACCGGTCATGTCATGTCCTCCCCAGGATCATCGAGCAATGGGCTGAAAGAATGCCGCCGTCGCCGTGAACAAAGGCGAGTTCCGCATCGGGGACTTGCCGGATGTCCGCTTCGCCGCGTAACTGGCGTACGCCTTCGACGACATGAAACATGCCCCCGGCGGCACCCGAATGTCCGAAGCTGAGCAACCCGCCATGGGTATTGCAGGGCAATTTGCCGCCATGGGTCAATTCGCCTTTCAGGGCTGCTTCACCAGCCGCGCCTTTCTCGAAGAAGCCGATCGATTCCAGCTCGATCAGCAGGGTGATGGTGAAGGAATCATATATTTCCGCGACGTCGATATCGGCGGTGGTGACACCGGCCTCGCCAAAGGCATGAGCCGATGACGTTTTGCATCCGAAATCCGTCAGCGAGGGGGCGGCGCAGATATGTTCATGGGTATGACCTTGGCCGGTACCGAGAACGGATACTGGTCGCTTGCGCGTGTCGGTGGCGGCGTCCGCAGCACTGACGACGATGGCGGCACCGCCATCCGAAATCAGACAGCAATCCAACAGCCGTAGCGGCGAACTGATGATCCGCGCATTGGCGACATCTTCCATCGTGATCGGTTTGGTCATATGCGCGTCGGGATGCATGGCGGCGTGTTTGCGGTGCTTGACGGCAAGCGCGGCCAGATGTTCGAGCGTCGCGCCGGTTTCATGCATGTAGCGTTGGGCGACCAGCGCATAGGCAGACGGGACGGATATGCCGTATGGCACCTCGAACTGCGGGTGGCCGAATTGCGATAGCGCGGCCACGGCGGCATCACGGGTCATTCCGGTCAGCCGGTTGTCGCCGGTCACGCAGAGCACATGCCTGCACATGCCGGAATTCACCAGCGCGGCTGCCTGCATCACCATCATCGATCCCGTTGCCCCGCCGGCATGCAGTCCGGCATTGAAGTTCGGATCCACGCCCAGATATTCGCAGAAGGCGGAACTCAGCATCGGATAGGTTTCGGTCAACGCATAGGCGCAGAGCACGCCATCGATATCGCCGCGTTCCAGTCCCGCATCATTCAGCGCGCCAAGTGCGGCCTCGGTGTGCAGCGACATGCAGGTGCTGCCGGCCACTTCGCCGACTTTCGTATTGTGGACGCCGGTAATGGCTGCGTGACTAGTCATCGCCGCCGACCTCCTTTTCAAGCTGGTTCCAGTCGAAGGGCAGCGGTTCCTTGGCGATGAACCGCCGGGTCGCTTCCTTGTGGTAGTCGGAATGCATGGCCACGCCCTGCGCGAAAGATTCCAGCTCACCGAGCGCTTTCTGGTCCATATGGAAGGCGTTATTGAGAATGTTCTTCGACATGCCAATGGCTTCGCGCGACGCATGGCGGAATCGGCCGGCAAATGCCTTTGCCTGGGTCAACAGGTCGTCCGACGGGTGGATCGCCTTGACGATCCCCAGTTCCTTTGCTTCCACGGCATCGAAGGTGCGAGCGGTAAAGATCAGGTCTTTCGCCGCCTGCAGTCCCACGATACGCGGCAGCAGGAAGAACCCGCCGGCATCGGGTACCAACCCGATCCGCCCGAACACGGCGCAGAAACGGGTGCGCGGCGTTGCCAGCACGAAATCCGCTGCCAGCGCCAGGTTTAGCCCGGCCCCGAAGGCCGGTCCGTCGACCGCGGCGATCACCGGCAGTTCCAGGTTGACCAGTTCCGGCAGCCAGACATGGATATTCTGGATTCGCTTGCGCGCATTCTGCACGTTACTGCGCTGGCTGGTCATGCCCTTGATGTCGCCCCCGGCGCAGAAGGCGCCACCCGCCCCCGTGATGATGGCGGCCTTCAGGTCCGGATCGTTGCGCATGACCATGACCGCGTCGGCCAGTTCCTCGCGCATCTGGATGTCCAGCGCGTTGCGTGACGCCGGGCGATTGAGCGTGACGGTCGCGATTTCGTCCTGAACCTCGTATTTGATGGCTTCGTAGGTCATGTGAGCATTCCGGTATTGTGTGAAAGGGAAGTCGTAAGGGTATAGTTGCCGGGTCAGTCCCGGTAGCGGGCGTAACGGAGTGTAGAGGATCAATATGGCCGACGGAAAGATGCTGGAGGGAAAAGTCGCGGTAGTGACCGGGGCAGGGCGTGGAATCGGGCGTGGCTTTGCCATGCTGATGGCGTCGCAGGGCGCCAAGGTTGTCGTCAACGATATCGGTGGTTCGGTCGAGGGCGAGGGGCAGGACAGCGGCCCGGCCTATGAGGTCGTCAACGAAATTCGCGGCGCCGGCGGTGAAGCGGTGATGAACGCCGATAGCGTTACCGATTGGGACGGCGCGCATCGTATCGTGCAGCAGGCGGTCGACGAATTCGGCAAGATCGATATCGTCGTCAACAATGCCGGCATCCTGCGCGACCGGATCTTCCACCGCATGACCGAGGAAGACTGGGACGGCGTCATCAATGTTCACCTGAAGGGCAGCTTCAACGTCAGCCGTGCTGCGGCCGATCATTTCCGGGCGCAGGAATCGGGCTGCTTCGTGCACATGACCTCGACCTCCGGGCTGATCGGCAATTTTGGTCAGGCGAATTATTCCGCCGCCAAGCTGGGCATCGCCGGGCTGTCGAAATCGATTGCGCTGGATATGTCGCGCTTCAACGTACGGTCCAATTGCATCACGCCGTTTGCGTGGAGCCGCATGATCGGGTCGATCCCGCAGAACACCGAAGCGGAACGCGAACGCGTCGCCAAGATCAAGGAAATGACCCCGGAGAAAATCGCCCCGATGGCGGTATTCCTGGTTAGTGATGCGGCATCGGATGTCACCGGGCAGATCTTCGGCGTGCGCAACAACGAAATCTTCCTGATGGGCCAGTCACGGCCGATCCGTTCCGTGCATCGCGGCGAGGGCTGGACGCCCGAACTGATCGCCGAACACGCCTATCCGGCGATGAAGCCGCATTTCTACGGGCTCGACCGGTCCGAAGACGTGTTCAGCTGGGATCCCATCTAGAAAGGAAAACCCGGTATGAACGGCACGGTCACGGCGGTCAGCCGCAGTCCGGAATACAGCTTCTCCAAGCCCAACGCGGACAGCATCACCTTGCTGGAAGGGTTGGGCGTGGAGGGCGATTCGCATCTCGGTAAAACGGTCCGGCACCGGGCGCGGGTGAAGCTGGACCCGACCGTGCCGAACTTGCGGCAGGTTCATCTGATCCATGCCGAGTTGTTCGATGAGCTGCGGGCGGCGGGTTTCGACCTGAGCCCCGGGCTGATCGGCGAGAACGTCACCACCAGCGGAATCGACCTGCTGGCCCTGCCGACCGGCACCAAACTGCGTTTGGGCGATGCGGCGGTGATCGAGGTAACGGGGCTGCGCAACCCATGCCTCCAGCTCGACCGGCTGATACCGGGGCTGATGAAGGCAACCCTGCCGCACGACGCGGACGGCAAGCTGGTCCGCAAGGCCGGGGTGATGAGCGTGGTGTTGACCGGCGGCGTGGTGCGGCCGGGCGACACAATCCGTATCGAATTGCCGCCCGAACCGCATACACCGCTGGAGCCGGTCTAGAGCGCCGCGATCACCATGATCTCGATGCTCAGCTTCGGGTTGGCCAGCTTGGCCTCGACCGTGGCGCGCGCCGGCGGGTTGGCGGGGTCGATCCACTTGACCCAGATTTCGTTCATATCCGCCCAGGTGCCGATATCGGTCAGCCAGATTTCCGCCGACAGGATCTTCGATTTGTCGGTACCGGCCTCGCCCAGATACTGGTCGATCTTGTCGAGAATCTGCTGGCACTGCCCCTGCACGTCGAGCGACGTGTCGCTGGCGGTCAGCCCCGACAGGTAAACCGTATCGCCGTGCACGACGGCCTTGCTCATCAGCTTGTTGGTGTCGATCCGTTTGATGGCCATGATGGCGCCTCCCTATATATAATGGATTTCATTGTATGAATTAGTACGCGGCACGAGCCGCTGGAACAAGACGGAAGGAACCGCAACGGTGATCGAACAACTGGCGGAACGGGCGAACGCGGATGACTGGCTGGTTCATCGCGGCCGGCGCATCAACCTGAAATTCCTGCTTGGCATCGGCGGCACCGATTACATCGTCGCCATTCGTGATGGCCGGATCGCTTCGGTAAGCCCCCGGAAACTGCCGACCGACACGGGCGCGTTTTCGATCCGCGCGGCCAACGATGTCTGGGCCGATTTCTGGTTGGCCGAACCGCCGCGCGACCGGCACGATGTCTTCTCGATGGTCGCGGCGGGGCTGGCGACGCTGGATGGCGAGCTGCTGCCGCTGATGCAGAACCTGCAATATTTCAAGGACCTGCTGGCCGCCCCTCGCGCCGCAGCGGTGGAGGCGTAAGCTATGGTCGAATTCGAACCCATCACCGGGCGCTACTTTACCATGCAGGTCGCGGGCGAAGACGTGCGCGTCTATGTCGAGGAAGCCGGCTCCGGCATCCCGCTGGTCTGCCTGCACACCGCCGGCGCCGACAGCCGCCAGTTCCGCCACCTGCTCTGCGATCCCGCGGTGACCGAACATTACCGCGTGCTCGCCTTCGACATGCCCTGGCACGGCAAGTCCAACCCGCCGGTCGGCTATCAGAACCGCGATTACCAGCTCACCACCGGCCTGTACCGCGAAACCGTCAACGCTTTTTGCGCCGCCATGGAACTCGATAACCCGGTGGTCATGGGCTGCTCGATGGGCGGACGGATCGTGCTGCATCTGGCGCTGGAACAGCCGGATGATTTCCGCGCCGTCATCGCGCTGGAAGGGGCAGACCGGCTGGAACCCTATTACGACACCGACTGGCTGAACCGCCCGGACATCCACGGCGGGGAAATCGCCGCCGCGTTTGTGTCCGGCCAGGTCGCGCCGCAAAGCCCGGATGAATTCCGCCACGAAACCCTGTGGCATTACAAACAGGGCGGCCCCGGCATCTTCAAGGGCGACCTGTATTTCTACTGGACCGACGGCCATTTCGACGACCGCTCGGCGCAGATCGATACCAGCCGCTGCCCGGTCTATCTGATGTCCGGCGAATACGACAGCTCCTGCACGCCCGAACGCACCGAAGCCACGGCGGGGCGCATCAAGGGCTCGAAGGCCAAGGTGATGGCGGATATCGGTCATTTCCCGATGTCCGAAAACCCCGAACTGTTTCGCCGCCACTTCATGCCGGTGCTGGAGGAAATTCGCAAGACGGGCGGGTGAGAAGGCGCGTTTCGGTTTGCATCGGTTGGCATTCATTGGCATCGAAGCCCCCGCCTCACCCCGACCCTTGCATGTTGCGGATGCGTTGTTTTTTAGAGCAACGTGATAATGCCCCGGGATGGTGGCCGCCATCCCGGGGCGGGCGACGCGAACCGTCCCAACCCT
>Ga0222651_1000351_pt1 | contig 31218 bp, 44 predicted proteins | sample AntAcemetagen369_FD_179855 | JGI IMG/M metagenome (GOLD analysis project Ga0222651, IMG submission 179855) | Saline water microbial communities from Ace Lake, Antarctica - #369 | ecosystem: Environmental > Aquatic > Non-marine Saline and Alkaline > Saline | place: Antarctica: Ace Lake...
GGTATCCCCGCCTCTTTCCATCCTTTGTATATGGTGCATTCTCTTGGACGTAATTTTCCTCACTGGAAAAGTACCATGCAGTGTAAAGCATTTGGCAAATTTCCAATTGGATCTTGATGACATGCTGGTCACATGACATCTCTGCAATTTCAGCAGGAATCAATGAAAGAAAGAAAATGTTCATTCTTGTAGTCGTCGGTGTTGTAAACACGAACTTCGATATCACCGAAGAAGATAGAATTGTTGGGGAGCTTCCAGATTTTCTCCTTGGTTTGTTCGTTAGCGTGACGCGTCGCTTCCTTCAGGGTAAAGAAGAAGTCACGGTCGAGGATTTGGTTTGCGAGGACAACGTTGGTGATGAACATATTTTAGATGATTTATTACATTTATGATCCTACTTAGGCATACTATAATCCTCTCCATCGGATACATATTCCTCCTCATCTACAACTTCTTCATCCTCATCCTCATCGGGTTCCACATCTAGAGTCTCATCTTCAATGGGTTCATCAGACTTCAAAGGTTCATCTTCTCCCTCTTCCTCTTCCTCCACCTCCACCTCCACCTCCACCTCCACCTCCACCTTCTCTTCCTTCTTCCTTTTTACTTTCTTAACTGGCTGTTTATCGAAAATCTTTTCTAGAATTCCTGGTACCTTTTTAGCGTATCTCAATTTCCTATCGTGATTCTTTTTAATTTTTTCCAGAAACTCTGTACTAAATCCATGTGCCTTATATGCCTGAAGTATAGATTTAATAGGTGCTAGCTTTCCATGTCGGTAGTATTTTTCATACATTGTCGCAATGTCTCCATTTACCTTGACTCGCACAATACCATTTTTAAGCACACGGAGGATGACTTGGATGCGATCACCAAACTCGAGTTCGGGTTCGTCTATCCGTTGGGGTATGGGACGGGGTGTCGATTTGGGGAGTATAGGTTCAACATACGGAATACCGAGGTTTTTATGATTCTGCTTCAATGCTTTGACATAGTCATCCATCTTGTATATAGGATACTTTACAAACGTAAACACGTTTGGTGGTTTGGAATTAATTATATCATATAAAAATGCACCTTCTTTAGGTTTATCCCCCCTAATAGGTGGAGGGCATCTAACACGCTGCGATGGGCGCTTGAACATGCTCATTTTGTTTTTCGATGTTTATCTCTTCTAACTTAGGTTGTAGAAAAAAGTCCAACTCACATCTAATCAAATGTGCAGATTGTTCATTCTGATGGGTATAATAGGGGCCCCAAATCTCAAACACCTTCCGCTCCTTATCGTACCATAAATAGTCGAGACCAAGCTTCTTGGTGAGCCAGTAAAACTTCTTACCAGTCTTACCAATGAACGCAAACACTTGGTCTTCAGTATAGTTTGATACGTCCATTTGAGAGTAGTGTGCGTTCGGGGGGGTGTAAGGGGCCATCGTTCTTCTTTGCTAAAGATGCCTCCTTTTGTTTAAGTACATTTCTTACGTGTTTTGAGGAATATACTTCCCTTTTGTTTTTCTTATCGTTTTTAGTCACACGTTTCTTATGTTCTTTATACTCCATTTATAAATTTCATGTTTATTTTTTAACTTAGGCTTCTTCTTCATCAACAAGAGAAATGTCATCGTCAGTCTCACTCTCATCAGAATCTGTGCATTCATAGTCTTCATCTTCACTATCATCCAGAAGTACAAACCCTTGAGGAACTTTAATAAAAAGATCAGTTTCCTCTAGATTTTCTACATCATAGAATCCTGATATAGACTCTTTCAAAACTTCTTCATGATCATCTATGAAGTCATAAAAGTTTTGTGTATTCTTTTCAAGAAAATTTACAATATAAGAACCTTGATTCTCTAAAACCGTCCGTGCAATCTGTGTCGTGCCATCTTCACATTCAACGTCAATGATCATAACTATATGGTTTTGAATTTAAATCTTTAATAATAATAAATGGATAACCTCAAGAACTGGGGTATTCATTATATATCAAACAGAGAGTTGCACCCCAATGATGCTGTCATGTTTGATATAGATGATACACTCATATTCACTAATGGTCACCCAAATAAACCTATTATTGAGCTTCTTAACGTAGCTGGAAAAATGGGGTATCATATCGTAATTATCACGGCGAGACCTGGAATAAAACATGTGATACGATGGACGATTGAACAATTAAAAGAGTATGGTATCGGGTACGACTATTTGGGATTTACGAGTGCTGAAACAAAAGATCTTATGAAAAAGAAACTACCCTATCACTTCATTCTTTCTGTGGGTGATATGCCAACCGACCTCACAACTTCTGAACACTCCCTTAACATTTCCAATTACGATCACAATTGAGACAACTCACAAACACTGTCATAGGTTCATCCGCTGATCTTGTCTGCATTTGATAGTATGTAGTCTTATTAGACTTACAGCGACCACACACGAAAAATCCCGCTTGATTCTTAATCTCTTTCTTCAAGTATTCTTTTCTCATTTCTTTGTGAATTCTCAACTCCATCTCTTCAGCATATAATCCACCTGGATGTAACTGTTCAGGGCGCATATCGATAACATCCTTCGTTTTCAACTTCTTTTGAACAATTTTATTTACCAACTCTGGATTATCTTTCAGACTTTTTTGAAGAGATAAAAACTTATGCTTATAAATATTACTATACTTGTGATTATCCCAAGCCGCTGGCTCATCCATTTCTCTTACACGATCAGTCGCATGGTTTAATATACATTTCTCGAGATTGATACATATCGTGTCATCTTCAGTGATCTCGAGAAGTGTGGCTAAACGCTCGATAACAAATTGTCGAGTCTTGTTTTCCATTCTTAACTTATACTGTCACCATTTCTTTATTTACTTAGGGTAGAGGAAGTCCTTCATAAGGATTATCAATGTTGGGACTGTCAAAAGCATCAGCTACACGACGGGATGGGTTAGTATCCACGAAACCGTAGCGATAATCAGCACGACCAGATTGGTACAACTCTCTCGATTTATATACCATCCAGATGGAAACGATCAGTATAGCCAAGGCTAGTAAGTATCGGTTGTTCATTTACAATTTGTGAATATTTTTTTATGGGGGGACTTTAAGATGAATAAAGCAATTCTCATTCACGAGAAATTAGGGGACATTGTAGAGATAGATCTCGACATAAGCCCTCACAAGAATGAAATATTTAAACTGTTGGAGGGGGGACAAACATTCATTGGACAATGGCCTGATATAGACGTTGTCATCATGAAACCCGAAGATGGTAAAATGAAGAATGAAAACATTTTACCACACCCGTTTGATGTAGAAGAAGTGTATGGGAAAATTTTACTTGTACGAATGGATGAAAACTCGGAACATCAGGACTTCACCCTAAACGAGTACGGGAGGTACAAACGCCTCCCCGCTTAGTACCGCATTAGCATACTTCATACACAATTGAAAATGTATATACGCAAAGTCGATGGGATTATCAATTGTAGGCTTTCCTGGTAATGGGTTAGTGTTTACTGTACTCAAAATATCGATACTCTCACCACCGATAGACCTTGCCATAACACCACCAACCTTTTTCAACCACATAGCATGTTCCTCCTTTTTACAGTCGAAGCTCCGAACAAAGTGAGCCATTTTATATTACTTGGGATTCTTTTCTATAAGTAACCTCGCACTTGGATCAGTTACAGTAGTCCATTTAGGTCGCCAGATCTCAGAAATCAGGTGATCATTATCATTCCCGTACATCTTCCAAAAGATGTTTCTGTATAGAGCCTCCTCCTTAGTCAAAGGAATATTATGACCACGGGATTTTGCCCTCGTCTCTCTAAAAAGTGTGTCATCCACACCATCTTCGGCATACTTTTTAATCTTATCTACCCAATTCGTCCCAACTGCATCACTCATACCATCCTTCTGTCGCCATAAGATCTCATCGGGGAGGTATCCTTCAAACGCCGACCTAAGAATCTTCTTCTCAATCTTTCCAATCTTCTCATTTTGGTTGATAGTCATACAGAAATCGATAAATTTTTTATCTAGGAATGGAACAATAAGATCTAGACCATGCGCACCCGCACATCTATCCGCCCTCAACCCATCAAACTGGTGAATCAGTCTCAGACGTCGCATATTTTCACATGCAAATTCATCCACATTTGGTGCGTTACGGAAATAGAGGTATCCACCCAAAATCTCGTCACTCCCCTCACCTGAAAAGATGTATCTACATGAGGTATGCTGCTTGATATACTTACAGAGAAGCCACATGGGAGTACTCGCCCTAACTGTCGTCGTGTCATATGACTCTAGGGAGTAAATGACATCATTGATATGAGAAATACCTTCCTCAGGTGTAAAAGTCACCTCCGTGTGATCAGTTTTTAGGTAGTTTGCTACTACCCGAGCAGCCTTGAGGTCTGGACTTCCCACAAGACCAATGGAGAATGTCTTAATCTTTCCCAACTTTCTGGTTGCAATGGAACAAATCAAACTACTATCAAGACCACCTGAGAGGAGAAACCCAATATCCCTCTCAGTGTTCTCGATACGGTCAGTTACAGCGTGCTCGAGGGTTTCACGGAGCTCTCGTTGGAAACCACTCTTGATGTACTTATTTACTCTCCAGTATCCATTGTGATAACACACAAAGTCGTCGATGTATGAATCATAGATATGACCAGGTGGGAATATACAAATTTCACTATTCAAGAATAACAAAGCCTTGACTTCACTCGCAAATGCAATGGAATTTGGTGCGTACCGTGTGTAAAAGAGTGGGCGAACACCCACGGGGTCACGGGCAGCGATTATGCGTTTCCCATCTGTATAAGTAAGGGCGAAATCACCGTTAATGTTTTCGAGGGCTTTCATAATACCATAGTCACGGATAAGTGGCATGAGTACTTCACAATCACTTTTACTCTTCTCATTTCCGGTACGAAATTCTCGATGGTTATAAATTTCACCGTTACACACTAACATCTCGTTACCTTCCCTAAAGGGTTGCATACCAGCCTCAGTAAGATCATTGATAGCGAGACGATAAAAGTCCATACGACATTTACCCACTGTTTTGGTTCGATACCCATCCGGGCCTCGGTGAGAAAGGAGGTATGAAGAAACTTCTACTTCATCACCGAAGAGGGCTAGGATGCCACACATTATTTGTACATGTTAATTTACTTTTAAGTTATATTCTCAGTGTATATTAAAAATGAATGTGGTTATATTTTTCGTCGTATTCATGATGATGGTGGGATTAGCCATTGCTGGATACTTCGCATATGACAAATACGTTAAAAAAGCTAAACCAGCTACGGGATCTCCAGCTACGGGATCTCCAGGAGAACTCGTGATTACAGGGGAAGGTGCTACTATGTCTAACACGGAGAAATATATGCTAATGCCTGACTTATATCGATGCTATAGAGAAAGTGGAGAGATGGAGGATTATTGCTCCGCGTATGATAAGAATGAGAATAACGGATTTGCGTATGTATATGACTTAACTTTAGGGGATAGTCGAGGATATAACAGTTGTCCAGGAGGTGGACATGACTGTTGGTACATTGAAAAATACGACAATGAAGGTACCATGATTGATGTAGTTAACAAAAATGGTGAATCCATGTTAAATAAGATCGCCGACGATGTTTGGAATGACAAGTGGGATATGGAAAATGTCAGACTTGTACGAGAAGCAGGCAAGATATTCGAATTTAAGGATGGAAAACTAGTAGCTAAAAAGAAGTGGGGTGGAGGACCTGGGGGACCAGGCTTCGAAGTTGGAGACGTTATAAAACCAACCGATTTTCCATCAAGTATGTATTTCATAGGACTTTTCATCGCTATGAAAATGGCAAACGCTGAAAAACCTACTAAAATTACCGTGAATATCAAAAACGCGAAAGTTGTATTTGATAAGATGAAGATCAGTCGTGGGGAATCCGTGGCTGTGCCATCACCGAGTGAGCCACCCGCGAGTGAGCCACCCGCGATACCAGAGGCTGAACCGGAGACTGTGCTATCAGAGGTGGAAAAGGCTGCGCGAGATGCCGCGGTTCGGGCGGGAAATACAGTTTAATTTACTTTTAAGTTATATTCTCGGTGTATATTAAAAATGAATGTGGTTATATTTTTCGTCGTATTCATGATGATGATGGTGGGATTAGCCATTGCTGGATACTTCGCATATGACAAATACGTTAAAAAAGCTAAACCAGCTACGGGATCTCCAGGACCCACACCAGGACCCTCATCATCAGGCGATGTCATCGTTATCACAGATGAGGGTTCCACATTTGAGACCCAGACTTCAGGAACCGAAACCTATATTGTTATGCCCAGGCAGAGCAAATGCTATGCGAGAGATACTGACCCAAGTTGGTGTAGTGATATTAATCCATTAACAGAAATGAATTATGTATTAGACCCAGTGGGTGGTAGTATTGCTACTAGTGGGAATTTTGAGACTTCATGGGACGCGGATACGAACATGTGTGCAGATGGAACACAAAACTGTATCTACGAAGAGAAGTTTGATGAGAACCGCAAATTGATCGGTATTACAAATGCACAGGGTGATGATTTCATTCAAAAATTTATCGATGATATATACTCTGGGGCGATAGACTTCAATGTAACCAGAACTGTGCAGGGTGAGCCTCAAAATCTTAAACAATTTCTGCAAAAGATGGTTACTTTTGATACAACTACCGGAAAATTAAGCTTGGGTGGACCGACGGGAGAGGGTGATGAAATGGAAACTGTTGAAGTAATTCCAGGTAATACCATGAGGGATGAAAGGGTTATTGATGGTAAAATGAAAATGGCAGTTGGTCAAATGGTCATGTTCATCATATTCTACTATTACTCTAACGACCTCCCCAAACCAACAATTAAATTAAATCTCACTTCTCAGAAGACTCTCGGTGAGGTCTACCAGATACTAAGAGAGGAGAGAGCGGCTGCGACTGCGAATGCGGCTGCGGTGGATGAGCCCGAAATGTCCAGTGCTTAAATTATTCACATTTCAATTTATACTCCAATAGATCCCTGTATGCAGCTTCATCAACTACTGCATCCATCTCTTGCCCCGACATGTCAAGTGATTCTATGTTACCATCTGTAACACTATCAAATCTCAATACACAATAAAACGATGTATTTGTCCGAGCCGCAATTTGATCAACTGTCTCAAAATCATAAGTATCTATTTCTAAATAACGCATCACTTGTTCAGGGGTCCGTAATTTTATACCAGAGCTTTCTATTTTTTTCTTTCTACTAGACATGTCAAATGACGGCCAAACCCCGTGTCTAGCTCTAAATGATGATACATATTCTACACATTTACCAGCAGTCTCCCTTTCCTTGAAACAGATGAACCTGGGTTTGTGCATTGGATCCACGAGGCTTAGGTACGTCCCATTTACAGTTAATTTTACAAAGTGATACTCCATATAATATATATAAGGAAAAAACTTTAACTAATATATATGAACTTCCCAAAAACACCTGGTCAGTGTAAATATATGCTCGCCCTCAGGTCACCCAAGCCTATCATCATTGGAACAGGGCCTGCGGGTTCGGGGAAAACGATGCTTGCGTGTCAAATTGCTATCGATCATGTGACTAAATACCAACGCCCAAAAATTGTACTGACTCGGCCCATCGTGGCAGCCGATGAAGATATGGGATATCTTCCAGGGGATATGGATCAGAAGATGGAACCATGGACAAAACCAATGTTTGATATTTTTGAGCAATACTTTTCATACAATCAGATCGAAAGGTTTGTAAAGATAGAACCACTTGGATACATGCGTGGTAGAACGTTCAGTGATACACTCATCATCGCCGATGAGATGCAAAATGCTACACCCAATCAGATGAAAATGCTTTTAACAAGAGTCGGTGAAGGTACCAAACTCATAGTGACCGGTGACTTGGAACAATCCGATCTCGGCCCTGATAATGGACTTGAAGACCTCGTCTATAACATGCAGTGTCAAGATCTTGAGTACATCGTACATGTAGAAATGGAAGATGAAGATATCGTTCGACACCCAGCAGTTAAAGAAGTGCTCGGTATATTATCAAAATGACGAAAGTTATCATCGCTCTCCCTGGTCGGACATTTTCGGGTGGGTTTATGTTGAACCTTCTCGAAACTGTACAAACTTTAAAGTCTAAAAACTATAATGTAATGATTACAAATGAATATTCTAGTTATGTCACGTATTCTAGAATGAAAACCCTAGGTCTCGATATCCTTAGGGGTGCCGACCAAAAACCATTTGGTGGTAAAATCGAGTATGATGTATGGGTCACGATTGACTCTGATATTAGGTTTACACCCGAACAAATCATCGAACTCATAGAGGATACGAAGACATATCCAATCGTCTCGGGACTTTACCGAATGCAGGACATGGTCCATTACGCATGTGTCAAAGAATGGGACTTGGATTATTTTAAAAAGGTCGGTTCCTTCAAATTCATGAAGTCTGATGAAGAAGTCAAAGATAAATACATATCTGTTGCATACAACGGTATGGGCTTTTTCGCATGTCGTAAGGGGGTCATAGAGAAGTTGAAATATCCATACTTTACCTACCCCCTGATAGAGATGGAAGGTGAAGATGGGAAGATGATTCGCGATACGTGCTCCGAAGATATATCATTCTGTAAGAACCTCAAGGACGCTGGTTTTGATGTAATCGTGAATACAACCCTTCGTGTTGGACACGAGAAAACTCTCGTAATTTAATAGTTTGTACATCGTTATTGAGTAATCTGAGTTCTCGATCTACCCGTTTTAACCGTTCCTCCATTTTTTTCCGTTCTCTTTTTATATTTTCGTACCAATTCAATATCTCGTAGATTTCCTGATCGATCTCTTTATATCGCTCGGCAAGTTTATAGTCTATAGGAAGATCTCGGAGGTCTGCTACAATCTCCTCACTGAGTACATCGAGACCCAGGCATGCGTCTTTGAATTCTTCCATCGTACTTATGTAGAGTATTTATTTTTTAATCCAGTAATCAAGTTTTAAATCCGCTCGACCGGGTGCACAAGTAAAATCCAATCCTTCAATTGGATATGGTTTATCTTCAACTTCGACATTCGTCACGAGATCTTTCCGAACATACGTAACTTCAAAAATGCGTGGAAAATTGGTATCCAGCCACGGTTGAACTGGTGAATTATTTGCGTGTATATGTGTACATATGAATCTTTCATTCATGAACGTGAATACATAATCGAAAATAGTTTCCATCTTTACAATCTGTACTAAATCAATTGGGAGATGAAATTCAATCACAACCTGTGAAAAATTATTAATCATTCTAAAATTACTATTTAATATATGCCATTCGGATCCTTCGATATCAATTTGTGCGAATAAATTTTTACAATCAATGTGATCATTTTTAACGATGTGATTATCAATCGTATCCATATCATGTGTTTTTTGGTAAGAAACACCTTCTTTAAAAAAATGTAAATAGTCTGGTTTATCTGTGATAGCATCAACTGTGTGGTCATACACATACGAATCTTTACCGTATATTTTATAAAATTCCTTTTCGAAAGTTATTTGGTCATCTGAACCGTAACTATACAGTGCGTCATATTCGGGTAATCCCTCACATACAACATATCCACCATCAGATTCATTACCAATTCGCATCTTTTTTAGATTGGTTTTATGAGGAATGATATATTTCCTAAGTTTGTTACACACTTTTATGAATTGCTCGGGTAAGGAATCCATATCAATATATAACAATGTCATTCTTTAACACATGTTAAAGCCATGCGTGGTTCGGCTTTGAAACCGAATGCATTCTCATATCCAGTTAGAGTACCATCAATCATTTTAACCTTCCCGTCATTCTTATATACTCGTCCCTGAAAATCCGGCCAATTGATCCAACCAACTTCATTGACTTTGAGATCTTTGTTCAAGTGTAAATATTCCTCTGTGATGCATGGATATATGTTGATACATGGTACAAAAAACGCATCACATTGTTTCTCCATTAGGACAATTTTGATCTTCTTAATCATATCTTCAGTTGGCATCTCATTGGCATTTAGTTGGAATATATAGTCTCCGGTAGCTTCATTAGGTTTTGGTTCAATCATAATGTCATCATTGGGATCTTTCATCTTCTCTAGAAATTCTACAAGCTTTGACCTATCTCCCTCACCTTGAATAGAATAGGTGATTTTGATATCACTCTCATAACTGATACTCCTCCAATCGAGAGACTTACCAGTGATTGTATTTTTACCATACTTGTGGACATTTCGTTCTTTTAGTGCATTTACATATTCCATATCTACCAAGTCTGGGTGCACATACCAATCTTCATAAACTATATCTGGCTTTTCATGATGAATATCTTCAAATACACAAACATACCCACGTTTCTTGAAAATTTCACGTGATTCCTCACGAACTGCTATGTGATTACCACCCTCGTACACATCATGTTCAAAAGTCACTATAGCAAATTTATGACGATCCATAACCTCACTATCGAGCTTTCGTAAAGCTTTGATAGTCGCATCACCATCTAGGTCAAGAGAAAGATAATCGATGTTGGATGGCATTTCCGTCTCGTCCATTAACCGCTTATAGTCAAGTGTAGTGGCATCACTTATGACATGCACAGATTCTGGGCGATGCTTTTCGTACCCAGCTCGAAAATGCTCAAAATAATCAAATATAATACCTTTCCAACCAAATTCAGACTCTAGGATGTACGTATTATTGATATGAATGGGTTCATGTGCACCCATATCTAAGAATGTTCCATTCTTCTTGTTTTTCAAAACATTGAGAACAAATTTATCTTGTAGCGCTTGACCATTAAAATGGGACATACTATAAAATAAACATATATAGTCTTTATATATTTAAAGTTTTTAATGATTATTTGAGTAATGATAACAGAACCTGATTGGAAAGGTCATGTATCCAACCCCGATGGTCGAGTTATCATCGGTGATAATACAGAAATAAAAGAATTTGTAGTCGTAAATAAACCTACTGATAAAGTTACATCCATAGGTAAAGACTGTTACATAATGAGTCATGTTTTTATCGGTCATGATTGTGACATCGGGGACAATGTACAGTTAAATCCTGGGTGTAGTATAGCTGGATTTGTAAGTATAGGTAATTTTACTCATATCGGTATGAATGCATCTGTACACCAGAAATCAATAATTGGTAAATACTGTATGATTGGTGCGAGTAGTTTTTTCAAAGGAGAATCTCCCGATGGAATCGTGTGGGGTGGTGTTCCATCCACCCCCCTAAAAGTCAATACAATCGGAATTGAACGTTCTACGATGACAGATGAAGAAAAATTATTAATGACCAAAGCCGCTGAAAAGTTCATTGACATTTTCAAGACTTCTCGCAATGTCTAGAGGATATCCAATTGAATTTTTAGAAAAGAAGTGTTTAATATTTTCTTCAATTGCATCGGTTCTTTGTACATCTCCAACATTTTCAATAAAAAATTCATTGTCAGAATTCCACCTATATACCGTATCCGTAGAATAGATGCTGATACTACGCATTTTTTTCTTTGATGAATTACTCACTTCAATATTAAATGTAACACCTCCTTTACTTTGACCATTAATCAATACGGATGTATTGTTTGCATATACAACTTGAATGTTATCGATGACATCTTTGAACTTTATGAGAAAAAATGACAAGATAGAAATGGGGTGAATTGCCAAATCTGTAACAATAGTAACATCTTTAGGAATCATTGAACCATCGTTCAACCATTTCATTTCTATATGTTTAACATTTTCAACGTCACCAAGTTTCTTGATCGAAGCGTGTTGAAGCCATGTGAAATCGCAGTATAAGAAAACATCATCAGGTTTTTTAGAAAATATATCAAGTGTATCATCCAAAGTACTACATATAGGCTTTTCTACCCATATATCTTTGACACCTTTATCGAATAGTTTTAGAAGAACGTCGTGATGTGTGCTCGCTGGAGTGGTCACAAACCATTTTCCATCCACAAAATCAATATCAGAAATATCTTTGTAATCACTTGCTGTATTAAATGGGTCAACTGTCAAAACTTCATGATCGCTTAGTTTGCTCTTAATAATTTTCCCGAAATAACCAAGTCCTATGATTACACACTTCATTATTAAAGAATACACTAATATACTCTTTAATAATGAAAGTTCCATTCAATGATCTATCTAGAATTCACAATCCTCTTAGGAAATTGTTTCATGATAGTTTAGATAAAATATTGGATACATCTGGATTTGTAAACGATACATTATTTGCAGAAGAATTTAAAAAATATACAGGATCTGAGTATTGTGTCTCATGTAATAGTGGTACAGATGCTCTCTACATCGCCATAAAAGCACTTGAATTACAACATGATTCTAAAATTGCAGTACCAGCTATATCATACGCCGCAACAGCGATGGCTGTTTTGAATGCGGGGCATGTTCCAGTTTTCATCGATGTTGATCCAGAGACTGGTCTCATGTTAGTTGATAAAGTTCATGATGTCGATTGTGTTATCCCAGTTCATTTATATGGACAGTGTGTGGATATTTCAAAACTTCTACACCTGAATATTCCAATCATTGAGGATTGTGCTCAAGCACATGGAGCAAATGTGAATGGACAACATGTAGGTACACGTGGTACAATTGGTTGCTTTTCCTTCTACCCAGGTAAGAACCTCGGTGCTCTCGGAGATGCGGGTGCGTGTATCACAAACGATGAATGTCTCTCTATCAAAATGAAACAATACGCGAGTTTGGGTTCTCCCAAAAATGATCGATATGCACATATAAGTGATGGAATAAATAGCCGAATGGATGGTATTCAGGGTTTATTGTTATGTGAAAAACTAAAACATCTTAATGAATGGACGGAAGATAGAATACGAGTAGGTGAGATATATCGTTCTGGTTCAGACTTCCCAAAACGAAGTTCGGTGGGTAAAGATGTATATCACGTTTTCTATACACTTCAAGGTGACAGAGATGAATATATCAAATTCATGAACAATAATGGTGTACAAACGGGTATTCATTACCCCACAGCCTTACCAGACTTGGAATGTTTCAAAAAGTTTTACACCAATTGTGAAAATGCGAGATTATTTTGTAAATCATGTGTTAGTTTGCCAATGTTTCCATACATGACAGATGAAGAAGTTATATTTACATTAGAGTGTCATAAAAGTTTTCTCCATCAGGAACTTTAAAATTCCCCTTATCATCCCATCGATTGTCTTGTTTTTCGACTGATTTGATATGCCATACTGCAATAGAAGGATCCGGTTTGAGGGAAATCATTTTGGTAGCACCAACAATATTTTCGTGAAGTTTGTTCCCATATTTGATCACACCCGGGTCATTTTTAAATACTCTACATATATAATCCGGCCAATTGATCCAATCAACTTCATTCAATCTATACTTACATTTACGTATCCATTCATCTGTAAAACCTGGGTGTAAATTAATCCTTGGAACTGTGATCAAATCCGCACCCGATTCTTCGATGACAGATTTGATACTCTTAATGAGCTTTTCCTTAGGCATTTCATCGGGGTCTATGATGAAAATATACTCACCGGAACATTTTTTCAGATGAAAGTTGCGATGCTCCGCGAAATCACCATCAAATTCTCTTTCATGTAAGATAACACTTTCTTTGAAATGGGAGAGTACGTCTCGAACTGATTTTGTACTATGTAAAGTATCCAATAGAATGTTAATGTCATCTTCAGGATCCTTCACTTTCTTTAAAAAACTGAGTAGAGAATATAAATCTCTAGCCTCATTACAGACTGTGATAGCATACGTCAAGCGCATGTTTAAAGATATAACCTCAAATATCTTTAAATATGTTCGGTAAGATCTATGGTCGTTTCTTTCTTGGGCAATATCTAGGACTCACAGAAGATGATGAAAAAGATACAGGAACCCTCTCAGAACTCATCGAGACTTATGATCAATGGGAAACTTTTATTCGGGATGCACGACAGAAGTATGGAAAAGTACAATTATTTACAATGTTTGAAACAACTGATGTACACCCACATATTATCAACTGTATGAAATCATTCGACAAAGTGATTGTCCCATTTGATTATCTCAAAGAAATCCTAGAACGACACGGTATCCCATGTGAATCAATGAATTACTGGTCATCAGATCTCATTCGCTGCAAACCTAAAGTGATTGAGAAGAAACGAGACCCCAATCGTCTCATATTCTTATACAATGGAACCAACGACGTTCGAAAAAATGTCACCACTCTCACAAAATTATTTGCTCGTGTATGTGAAGGTACTGGGCATACTCTCATTGTGAAAACGAATAAGGGTGATGGATTGACACAAAGTAAAAATATTAAAATCATAACTGAACGCCTATCAAATGAAAAGTTGGCATCTCTTTTCAACCTATGTGATTACTGTATAACTCTCACACGAGGAGAAGGTGTGAGTCTTTTGCACTTAGAAGGTGCGTATTTTGGAAAACCGACAATCAGTCATGATGGTGGTGTTTTTAGGGATGTCAAGAATTTTATCAATGTTCCCATGATACCTTTACCATCTAGGGAAGTTCCCATTGATCTCACAGATGTTCCCCCATTCTTACACAAAGTGTTCTATGGAAAATGGTGGGAAGTTGGTGAAGAAGAAACTATTAAAGTTATTAAAGATGTAATAGGTTCATAATAAAATGGTCAAAACTATTGTACATCACCTAGGTCTCGGTGATCAGATTATGTTGAATGGTATGGTTCGATATTTTGCAGAGAAGGATAATGTGGTCATTTTTGCTCAACGAAAACATGCAGAAAGTGTCCAATTTATGTATCGAGATATTACCGATAAAGTTGAAATCATTCTCGTGGATACCACACACCCACAGGAAGTATGGTCACAGGTTAAAGGTGATGTCATTCCTCTCGCAACATATGGCTTACAAGATGAAAATTGGAAATTTATGACACAAGGAGAAGGAAGTTTGATGACAAATTGGGCACATGGTGTGTATATCCAAGCAGGTGTGAATCCTAGTTATATGTACTCAAAGTTTAAGGTCGTCCGAGATGAATCTAGAGAACTTAAACCTGAATATGAAAAATACATTTTCATTCATGATGATGCTGAAAGGGGTCAAGGAATTGATGTAAAAAATGAGTTACCTGTATGCAGACCAACAATTGAATCTACACCTAATATTTTTGACTATGTCACACTAATCGATAAGGCTGAAGAATTTCACGGAATGAATAGTTCCTACAGTTGGATGATAGAACTCATGAGACTTGGAAATCCACAAAAGAACTTTTTCCATATAGATATCGCTCATACATATTATATACCACGAACAGTTAAAACAGTATTTAGTGACGATCTCTGGACATTCGTTTAATGACTTTTTTCTTCAACGATATCCGAACCTTCATCTACATTAATAATTCTTTTCAATCTAGAACGTTCATCGTTGAGTTTATAGACACTTCTAGCCTTTTCTATAAACTCACTGTCAAACTTTCTAAGCTTTTCCAAACACCTGAGGTCATCTTCGACATCCCATAGATCACGATTAACGTTCATAAGTCTTTCCTTTAGAGGTGTAGGAAATTCCAATTTCCCAATCGTTTCCAATTCATGACGTACATTTCTTAATTTATCCTCATCGGTAATCTTTTCATTCTTAATCTCAAGGATCGTAATCTTATCGATGAGTTCTCCCTTTGAAATATTAACAAGCATTTAAAGGAAAAGTGTCCCTATCCTTTAAATGAAAGTAGCTCTCATTACTGGAGCGAATGGACAAGATGGTTCATATCTCCAAGAATTTCTAAAAAATAAAGGGTACATTATAAAATGTTTCAATCGTGAAGATGACATCTTAAATTATTCTAATGTTCGCACATGCATTTCAGAATATGATGAAGTGGAAATCTATAATCTCGCCGCACAAAGTTATGTGGGTACTCACACTAAAATGACTTATGAATTGAATACTGTGGGGCTATTAAACATCCTCGAATCTGTGAAGGAATTGGGTCTCACACACAAATGTAGAATCTTTCAAGCATCTTCGTCGGAGATTTTCGGATCGATAGATGAAGTTCCACAAGATGAACAAACTCCATATAACCCAGTAACTCTCTACGGTGTTTCAAAATTATCTGCACACTTAATTGCAAAACATTACAGGGAAATTCATGGTGTATTTGTATGCTCGGGAATCCTATTCAATCACGAATCACCTCGAAGGAGAGATACTTTTGTCACACAGAAGATTATTAAGGGTCTAAAGTCTGGAGAGTGTTTCACCCTTGGAAATATAGAGGCTCGCAGAGATTGGGGTCACGCGAAAGATTATGTGGAAGCGATGTGGCTTATGCTACAACAAGATACACCCGAAGATTATGTAGTTGCCACAGGAGTCACGCATTCTGTACGGGAATTTATAGATATCACCGTACACAAGATGGGTAAAAAGATTATATGGTCTGGTAAGGGGATACATGGAGAAGGTCGTATCGATGGTAAGGTTGTTGTGAGAGTATCTGAAGAGTTTTACCGACCAAATGATCCTAAGGCACTCGTTGGTAACCCCAAAAAATTGGAATCCCTCGGGTGGTCGAGGAAATACACTCTCCCCGATATCATTGAAGAGATGCTATCCCCTCCTTTAGAGTAATCTCTGGTTTCCAATAGTTCAAAATGAACTCCCTAGGTTCATTCATCCGATCGTGGGTATTCATCTTTTTTTCACTCAGTCGGACATCATCACATATGTACCTCGCTACATCTTTGATCTTGGTAGATTGAAAACTTGTGATATCCACTGAATCTGTAGTATCCAAAATTTCATCATAATTGTCCATTATAGTGGTGAGACATCTCGCACAATCATCTGTATGTAAGAATTGTCTCACTTCTTCCCCATCTGTCATCAAGTCTATGTACCCATTTGTTTTAAACTTGTGGATCATATCTGTGATGACATGTGATTTTTCAGAAACATTCTCCGGACCATACACATTCCAAAAACGTGCAGACAAACCACTTAATTTTCGTGTGTAATGCTCCCCTATATATTTCAAGGTTCCATACACATTATCCATGTTAAACATCGTACTCGAAGCAAATACAAATTTCTTACCTCTGAGAAGATTGAATGTGTTTATCATGATCATATTATTCCTATTAACGAAATCCAAATCAACATCCCAAATATATTTCGCTCCACCAACATCGTATGCAAGAAAAAATATAAAATCACAATTATCAATTATATTTTTGAGTCTATAGACGTTTAATGAATTACTCAAGTCATGATCATTGGTCAGTTTGATGTCCCAATGAATAACATCATGCCCCTCAGCCTTGAGTACTGTACATAGCGCACTTCCTATTACACCTTCAGATCCTAATACAAGTATCTTCATAAATATTGAACAATTCACACCTTTAAATTGAAGTTATTAGGATGGTACCAAAAAAAGACCAGGAAAGATCTCATAAATTTTCTCATAGTATAATAAATGAATAACAATAGTGCTATGAATAACACCGCGAGTACGACCAACAATATGGTGAATACTGCCGTGACTAAAACCAATGGAGTTGGTAAGACCAATGGAGTTGGTAAGAAAATATCTCAAATTGGTAACATCGCGAAGAACATCGGTACCACTCGTGAAACCCTTGACATCTCTTGGAACACTATCGGTATCATCACACTCCTCGGTGTCATGTACATGGTCGCGGCATCGATCGGTATCAATGTCTTCTCTAAGTGTGAGAAGTTTAAGGGTAAGAAGATGCAAGAGAACCTCAACAAGATTCTCATCGCCACTTTAGGTATCGCACTCGCCATCCCATTCACCCTCACCATGACCAAAATGTTCAGTAACGAGATGCCCGTTTTCGTGCTCATCTATGCTATCATGGGTATCATTGGTAGCTCTATAGCCCTCAACTGGACCGTGAATTGTGATGGTACTAAAAAGGAATCTACCACCACCATCGGTGTGAGTCTCGCATCCTTCATCGCCATGCTGCTATTCGGTGTATATTTAATCGCTCCCATGGGTAAGGGTAACGTCGAATGAAACCGATTGTTCTAAATGTATATATTCTCATGATGTTCTTGGCCTACGTGATGCGTAGAGCAGGGACATTTTCGATGGAAGAAAAGGTTAAAATGATCGAATTTATAGGTTACATGGCACTCAACCCGAACAAGGCAATAAACCCGAGCATGGCCAACCTACCATTTTTGAGCTCAGCCTCGGGTGTGAATGCCCCAATTTTATCGGTACTGAAGTTCTCGGATGTGAAGAGAGACGCGAGTGCTAGTGTCGTCACAACACCAGTCGCTGCGACGGCATACACAGGATCCTCAATCTGCTGAATGACATTTTCGCCCGTCATCATCCAGTTTAGAGAACCCCATAGAACACCCTGCATAGCAGCTCGACCATTGAGAACCTCGGCGAATCGAGTCTTCGGGTTGTATGGCGCACTCGAAGGTTCCATGGACGCACGAATCTTAATAGCGCCACGAGTAGAGCGCTTAATATTAAACTTAGTTTCGTAACGCTTGTAGTAGGAAAGCTTTACGGGGGAACAGACAAGGGTACTCATTACTGATTTACTTGGTATCTTTCTCCTTAAGTAAGATCCGGTAGAGAATATATAGTTGAACTATAATACTCGATGACGTGTAAAGTGTTGTCATGTTGAGTCCATATTTCCGGTACTGATACACGAACCATAAACAACTCGTGGTTATACCCACGAGTACGAGGTTTTTCGTATTTATATCAATATCATCTATTCGACGCACCTGGTCGTACATTTGAATAAGACCCAGACCCATCGCGAGACTGGATATAATCTCGTCCATTTATAATATATACAGAATATAAATGGACGTACTCTTACAAAAATTTGCCGGTAAGATTGATGCCCACAGTCTCGTAAAGACGATCGAAGAACTCAAGACCGAATACATCGACGACGGTCTCACGAAGGAGGACATCCCCCCAATCCTGGGTCGTCTCATGATGGAATCGCAGAAGTTCAAGAAACTCCCTGGTCCTCAGAAGAAGAAATTGGTCATCGGGGTACTGTTCCACCTGATTGAACAGATCGACGAAGGTGAAAAAGATTCAGAATTCGAGATTGTTCTCAAATCCATCGTACCCCCAATGGTGGATAGTTTTGCCACGATGCTCAAAACCAAAAAAATGTGCCTTTCATGCCTCGCTTAAGGTTTTACACTGCATGTAACGTAGAATGCGATTTCCTTCACTAGAGGTTATGATTCAATATGGAATCTATACAGTCAAGGAACTCGATCGATTTACTAAGGGACTTACATCAAAAAAGAAGATTAATATCCTAAGTGAGTGTTCAAAATGTGATTTTGTATACAACGGATCAATGTGCCTCAATTGCTACCCATGAAATACTGTCAGGTGACGAGCTACATGTCCAAGGGACCGGTCGTCATCAGCAATAATCATATGTGCGCAGAGAGACAGCTCATTAAACGCCTATACCGAGAGTGTATGAAGAAGGGATATAAACCTCATCAATTTACAGAATGGTTACACAGGAAACATGGTGAAATGGTCATCGAACGTAAAACTGTGTACGGTGACGCTATATCACTCCCATGTGTATTGTGTAGAAAAATAATGGAAAAGTTTGATATATGTTGGGCCGCACATGACGGTGTACGGTGGGTACATAGCAAAAAAACATATGATTTACCCCAATCATTACCAACAGCTAAACAAAAACGGAATTTAGGTTTTGGGTATAATGACCAGTCCCAAAGCTGATTCTAAGTTATTGTGACTTCTTTTTAGAGGTTTAGATCTCTTTAGTTTTAGTGCGTTGTTACCTGTAGATGCATTCTTTATTTCATCCATTCGCTTCATGTTTGAAACAAAGGGTACAGTATTATCCACATATGGCTGTATTTCAATCTCCTTAGCCACCCCAATATCTCGCGTTTGATTTTCACGGAACGCCTCTATCGTTAGATCACCACCAAACTCTTTCAATTTGAATCTATTTGGAGCAGGTTTGACGTGACCTATTTGATTGTACATTTTTTTTCGCATCATCACGATGTTGCCAGATATCACACCACCTTTGGTTATACCATGTTTATCTATTGCGTATGATTTCATACAACTCCAGGAACAAAAATGACCAGCGGTATAAAATTTATTTCGCCTCTCGTCGTGTCTAAATGGCATACTTAAAGCTGTTGTGTCAAAATTATGACAACACCACCAACACCACATAAATAGTTTGATTATTTTTTCTTTAATTACTATAAGATGGACAACGTCAGACCAATATATATACCAATTCAACAATCAGGATCTAGCTCAGGGAAAGCTGTAGCTTTATTACTATTGTCGGGGGGTGGGTTATTGTTACTCTTACTTTTTATCGTCGTCGTGTTGTTACTCATTTATAGACAGCGCCAAAAAGGTGCTCTCCAGAAGACTGCCGATGCGAGGATGTATAAGAGAATTCCTGAAGTGACACCCGAACAAATGAAAGAACGGGTACGCATTTCAGCCGAAGAGACGGGTCATAACCCAGATGTATTGGAAGCAGAATTGAAAAAGCAAGTAGATGAAGAGGATAAGAAAAGTTGTATGGTGAATCCACTCAGGAATGGAGAATGTAGTCCAAATTACACATTAGAGAATGGGTGTTGTTATCCAGATGCGAGTGCCCCACCAAATCCAAATGCGGCGAAAGTTGAATTGGTTAAAAATCTCACGATCGCAGTTGGTGGTGGTATGATCGTTGAAGCGATGTTAGTTGCCGCTGCCACGCGAGCCGCTGGCACTGGTGCGAGGGCTGGTGCCGCTGGTGCGAGGGCTGGTGCCGCTGGTGCGAGGGCTGGTGCCGCTGGTGCGAAGGCCGCGAAGACTGCCGTTACTTCTGCGAGGGTAGCCGCGGCGGGTGTAAGGGGTGGTGCAGCGGCTGCAAAGGCTACTGCTACTGCGGGTAAAGCTGCTATGTGCGCTTCGGGTGGTCCCATTGGTCTAGCAGTTCTCGTAGTTATGTTAATATTTGACGCGATATCCATAGCACTAGATTTAACCGATCAAGGTGGGTATGATTCACAAACAACCAATAGCACCCTAAACAAAATTAAACGCATAATAGATTACGAAACTCAAAAAGCTCTAGAAAAAGAGGGTATCGAGTATCCATTACTTTTCCCATTAGGCGTCGCATATCCCGAAGATTTTGGAGCTGCGATGGACTATGCAAATACACAAATAAATGAAAAATATATGTTAGAAGAACTTTTAAAAGATGATGCACTTCTCGATATAGTTGCCGATTATACTGGCGAGGTAGAAGCGAACCCAGACGCTGAATTACCCGAAGCGTTTATAACTTTTTTATCCGGACTTCCAATGCGTTTCCATTTGGAACGTGATACACTTTTATTCCAAAAACTTCAGGAAATCTTGGGTCCTAAGAGCTACATGATAGAATTATACGAAGAATTGAGCACACCCAATCGTATCGCTGTTACGTTATCTCAGCGGGGTGTCCAAGAATGGAATGATCAATCTAAAGAAACTTGGTTCGCGAACAATGATCTCTTCAAACAACCAGATCCCCCACCAGCTGGTGAAGATCCTATGGCAGCTTTATACACAGATACATATTACGTATATGAGTCCGGACCATCGGATGATCCAACGATGGTCCCAAGAACACTCCCAAGTAAAGTTGCCATCGCCGGCTTCTACGGTAGTCTCGTATCCTTTTGTGAAAAGTCAAGAAAAATAAAATCAACATCACCCACAATAAATCCACGAGATTTGGGTGTTAAATACCAATACGATACAGGTGTGTGCAAACTTACACGGGAATATTGCAGCCGCTACGGTCTTGAATTTAAAGGTGACGATTGTCACTTGAGACCCGGGCAAGGTGTCGCTGAATTGATTTTTGGTACAGTCGTAACACGAGAATTTATTAGAGCTTTCACATCCCCTCCTTCATACGCTAAGAAATCTGAGGGTCCCGCCACCGTGGGTGCCTGCCCACCAGGTATGCGTGATGATGGGATAAACTGTTGGCTCGACCCAGAATATAGAGGTCCGGGAAGTCCTATGGGATGTAAAGATGGTCAAGAAAAGAAGGGTCAGTTGTGCTACTCCAAGTGTCGCGATGGGTACAACTCGAGTGCTCTTGATTGTGAAGGATCTTGTCCAGAGGGGTCGGAAAATTCTGGATTCCATTGTACCCAATGGATTCACTCGTACATTCCCGATTGGGATTGGAAAAAATTTAAATTAAAAGGTTGCCGCTCTGGATTTAAATACCGCGGAACGACATGTAATGAGGAGTGTCTGCCCGATTTTGATTTTAGATCGGGTGCGGTGGGTTCTGCATTCTGTAATAAAACGAGAGGGCGGTACTCGAGAGCTGGTGATCCTAAACCATTAAGTACGTGCCCATCCGATAAAGAAAAGCAAGGACTCGTGTGTTATCCAAAATGCTCAAATAAGGGAGACCAAGGACAGTATAAATATAACGGTGTTCTCGATTGGTGCCAGCCCGAGGGAGCGGGTGGTGTCAAGAAGGGTCTCGACGATCGGTGGGAATGTCCCGAGGGGTCTTCGAGTATAGTCGGAATTTGCTACAAAGACTGTAAGCCAGGGGAACGAGATGATGGTCTATTATGTAACCCACCCTAATTAATTTCTAAGAGTATATAAATTAAGAATGGCATCAGCGGCCGCTAGATCTGCTGCGAGTGCTGCGAGCGTTGCAAGTACCGTGTCTAAACTTGATTTTTCGGGATTAGTTAAAGGTCTTCCCGATGTAACAAAACTAACAAAGTTGAACGACTTGGCTAAGCTTGACCCCAACTTTGCCAAACAATTGGATGGGCTTACTGATGCACAGAAACTCTCCAAATTTGATGACCTCGCCGAGGCGGGTGCAAAAGCGAACAAATCGACTTTTCTCTCGAGGAATGCGAATACTTTACTCGCGGGTGGTGTCGTCGCGGGTGGTGTCCTTTACCTTGATCAACAGTATGCAGACGCAAAAGAGGCGGTCAAGGATTGTATGAAAGTGTGTCTCCCTGAAAATTGGGATGATCACGAATACGGTGATCTTAAAAGTTCCGAATTAGTGTACAAAGAGTTGGACAACGCCGGTGACCAACCCGTATGTAACGCACAAATACCCGATTGTGGTAAATACTGTGGTGACAAGTGTGAAGAAATTCACGATTATGATGCCCCGGGTACCAATTTCCTGAAAGGTGCGGGTGGGGATGCCGCCGAAGGGGCGACAGATCTCTTCAAAGCTATATTCGGAGACATATTCGGTGATTGGGATGTTAATACGGGTGTGGTGAGTGCATCGTCAAGTTCCTCATCTCTTTGTTGTTGCATAGTCATTATCCTAGCGGTTGTGATGAGTGCTTAATTTTCAAAGAAAAAAACTTGATTGAGTCTATATTCATCACCGAAATACTTTTCATTGGGTATAGACATCCCATGATTAAATTTCAAACCATCAAAAATTACACACTGGTTATACTTTGGTTCTAATGTCTTTATGATTGACCATTTACTTTTACTTCTCCACGGGGTTACATGTTCCCCCAATTGATTATGAATATCTGGAACAATACTTCTATATAAATTAGTTCCACATTCATTATCATTTATGTTCAGATATATGAGTGCAGTATAACCAAAGTCTTTGTGAGGATGCCAGTAATTATTTTTATAATCATTAAACGAATTTAAAATAAATTTAGTTTTATTTGTCATTAACAAATCGTGTTTATATTTTTGTTTTTGACCACATGTGTTCGATAGATATGAATATACAGGCTCTATTTCATCTAAGTGCATCGTATGTCGATAATCAAAGAACCGAATCCCATTCACACTTGCATCACCCATGGGTGCCTCGGGTGCATGAATATTAGGTGGGTGATCTTTTAAAAAATTTACAACTGCATCAGGATCTTTGTAAAAATCGTTTATATAATAAATATTAGAATCCATAAAACGTTCTATATTAATTTTATGGTCCTTATTCAAATCAAAAACGGACATTATTGAATTAAATATACTTAAATTCTTTATATACTTAGATTGTATTTTACTTCTTAAAAAAAATCGTTTGATTAAATCTATATTGATGATTAAAATATCTTTGATCGATTATATTCATACCATGTCTAAATTTAGATCCATCGAATAAAATACAACGATTGAACTTTGGTTTTAAAGTTTTTATAACTTTCCATTTATTTTTAGATCTCCATGGATTGTAACATTCGTAGTAATCTTTATCATCATTCACTACATTCTCATAAATATTTGTTCCACATTCTTCGTCATTCTCTGATAAATAAATGATCGCTGTATATCCCATATCAAAATGTGGAAACCAGTAATTATTCTCATAGTCATTAAATCCAGTACGAAAAAATGTAAAACGGTTTGTAACCACTCGATCTTTTTCATACAGGGGTTCTTGATTACAGAGTTTTTGTAGGTAATTTGTAACAGGTACAAGATCGGTCACACCTGTAAGTATATGTCGCTGATCCATAAAATGCGTTCCATTAAAACTTGTAACATGAATAGGAATATCATTTTGTACATGCATTTCAATTGGTTGTTCATTCATATATTCCACAAGTTTCGTAGGGTTTTTATAAAAAGTATCGATATAATAAATATTAGAATCCATAAAACGTTCTACTACGACTTGCGAACTTTTATCAATATCAAAAATACCCATTCTACTAACTTAAAGAAGTTTTAATTCTTTATACCAATGATTCTTTCAATCGACGTTGGTACAAAGAATTTAGCGTTATGTCTTCTCGATGAAGATTCAGGGAATCTCGTTCGCGAATGGGACGTAGATGGTATCCCCCCCCAACACACAGATGGTGTGTATGTATCACTCCGAAAACACTTAGACGAAAGACCTTGGGTTCTCAGTGCTAAGACTATTCTCATCGAGAAACAACCCGATCGTAACAAAAAGATGGTTTCAGTCATGCATTTTCTTCATGCCTACTTCATCATCAAATGCCCCCAAGCTGAGACGATCCTCTATGATGCGCGCCACAAGATCCCAGATGTTGCAGGTCCCGGAAAGGCGCAGTATAACAAGAGGAAGAAAGTTGCCATCGAACGATGCGAAGCCTTTATCCGTGGTGGAAAAACAAATGCACATTGGTTGGATACATTCATCAAATCCAAAAAGAAGGATGACTTGGCAGATACTGTGATGCAAGCACTTTCATTCGTGAATAGGATTGAAGTCTTACCAGCTTCCAAAAAGAAAAAGACTACAAAGTTGATCGCTCGTCGCCCAAATGAAAATCAAAAGATGACAAAGTATTCAAAATCAAACTTGGCTTGGATTTATTTAAATAAAGTTGAATGTGAAGTTCTCGAAAACAATAAGAGGTTCATGAAAGACCTCAAGAGGTATTACAGAGACCTAAGTGAATTAATTCTAGCAATAAAGTAAAATGTCTCTCACCATCCGAATGTCCGCCCCCGTCAACAAACCCAACCTTGACAAGGTTATCAAGAGTAACAAGCGTCTCAAATCAGCCTTTCATTCCCAGAAGAGTAAAAGATTGAACCATCGTGTAGCCCTCGATGAGCTCGATACATTCATGGAACTCGTGGATGATGCCATGGATGCCCTGAATGACACAAAAGTTGATATCGAAAAAACACAAGCGAAGTTGTACAAACTTTATGATTTTTGTGGAGAGGTACCATTCGATGACAGTTGTGATTATTAAAGAATATAATTATTTATTGTATATATGAAAAAAGTACTTGACCATGGATTCGTAGAACTCGTCGATCACATGTGCAACTAGGGATATTGAATATTCCATCTTATCAAGTCTCATTTTCTTATCTGTGATGTATGCTTTTAAGACACCCGAGGAGCGTAAAAAAACTGGTTTCATATAATATATGTGGTGGGTGTTTCTATTATTGTATTGTTCCTATCTTATCCTAGGTCCTCACTGGGAATCAAAACTTCTCAAGGGTGAAAAACTTGCCATCGTTGATAGTAAAAGGGAACTTGGACGACGTGCAATCTTTATATCTTATGTAGCCCTTCTATTCATCGCATGGTTTTTACTCATGCCTTCTCAATCATCTTTCATGAGCGCGCTCATATTAACTGGTATGGCGACAACTGGTTTTCATATCAAATATGGTCCTGAAAAGCCCATCCCGACACATCTTCTATTGACAACATTCCTTCTCTATCAAGGATGGTCATACATGACGCTTCAACTTTGGCTCACAGTGGCACTCGTGACATTTTATACGTTGATACATGAAAAATTATATATCTCTTAAAAGTAGAATGAAGATTCATATCGTTGGAGCTGGGCCCACAGGGATGTCGCTCGCATGGGAATTACTCAAGTCAGGAGAACACGACGTGACTCTCTATGATCGAAAAAAATCTGCAGGTGGTTCATGGTGGGAACCAGACGAAGAAGTTAGAGATCTCCACGCACACAGGATCGTATTTGATCGTGCCTTTGTGAATACAAAGTCTCTCTTTAGTGAAATGGGTATCGATTGGGACGATATATTTCTACCAATTGATGATGGCAATGATGCATCATTTGCACTCAAATCTCTCAGTGTGAAGGACTATGGCACCTTGATACCCCTATTTGCGAAAGTACTCATACAACCAAATAAGTTCAAAAATGTATCACTAAAAGATGCAGTGGGAGAACTTTCTGAGAAGGGTCAGACTCTCCTAGAGACCCTCCCCCTTATTATGGATGGTGTCACTTGGGATGTCATGTCAGCCTATGAATTTGTTAAAAATATAGATCATGTTGGTTTATCTAAGCCATACACACAAAAGGTTTCCGGTAAAGTCATGTGTGATGCGATGGAACAAGCAGTGATGGACGCTGGTGGAAACTTTGTGTTCAAAACGGAACTTGAGAGTGTCGCGTATGGTGAAGATACATATATGGCTAAGTTTTCAAATGGTAAAATCATACAAGATGGTATGCTCTTCTTGTGTCTCGATAATAGCCCAGCCATAGGATTTCTCGCTGAAAACTGGGGTCCAGATGCAGAGAAAAAGGTGAGTGAGAGTACATACGGTGCTATCAATATTCTCCTCGACTATGAAGATCCCATCAAAATCAAATCAGATCTCGAAATTGCTGCGAAAACCAAATGGAAACTTCAACCCAAGGTTCTATCAAATGGTAAGACTGTATCATGTGTTATTTGCAATCTCACAGAGGATATTCTTAGAACGGACCCAGAAGGGTTAAAGGCTGAAGTCCTTAGGCAACTCGAACTCCAAGAACCCAAAGAGGTACGCATTGGTTGGGGCGCTAAATGGCAAGGTAAAACTTGGGAATTTACACAGTCCTCGGGAGTCCTCAGTCTTCACGGACAACTCCCTTTCTTTGGGAAGTGTCCCAAGGTTGCAATGTGTGGTATGATGTCCCCTAGGAAGACACCCTATTCGAGTATCGAGGCGGCGGTGGAAGTCTCCAGAGCTCTAAGTCATCAACATTTTGAGACGAGGGAACCTCTTCAACCTATTATTCTCTCACAAGTTTTGCTACTGATTGTGGTACTACTTATAGTTTTAATTTTAATATATCGTAACAGAAATCAATGAAGTTTTTAGGTACCGTCCATGAACCCATGTATGATTTCAATGATAAAAAGTATATCCGTTTTATAATTCCCCAAAACTCTGCAGAAATTATACAACGAATGCATACAAATAAGTTACACCTACTTCTGAATAAAAATGTGGATGACCCCCTAGATGGGAGGGTTCTAAAAGTGAAGGTGCCGTTCCGTTATAGGAGAGTGATGTGTGAGGTCAAAGGACGTCCTATTCAGTCTCTAATAAAGGATGATGAAGTTGAAATTGTAGTGGACTTTAAAGGGGTTTGGAATGTTGGTGCTTATTCAGGCTTCTCTTGGATATTAACTTATATATCGTCATCATAAATCTCTTCCGCCTTCATCGGCTTTTCTATAATCTCAATACCCGCCTGTTTAATACCTTCATACGCACGGAGAGTTCCCTCCAACCTATAGATATCAATGCGCATTTTTTCAATAGCCTCTCCTATAGAACTAATCTCTTTTTCGACTACAATTCTCATTGTATTTCTAATTCAAATTGGGTATTCATCTTTAAGTATTTTTAGTCATTTAAAGTTTCGCATAGTTAAATATTCAATAGATGACAGTTCTCACGAGAACTGGCTATTTGGTGAGTGAAGGGCCAATCCAAGAAATTAAAAAAGAACTTACCGTAAGACCCGTGGTCAATGGGGACTATGGATTTCCTCCACCACCTTTCAAGGTTTTCAGACCAACTAAGAATGGAGTCTGCATTCCAAGATTCTATGGAACTGATAAGCTTGGGGAGCCTCGGGAAGACAAACGTCCCGAACCAGCCCATATCAAAACCAAATTCGTTGGACAACTCCGAGATGCTACACATCAAAATGAGGCACTCACAGCAGCAATTAAAGCAGGGCATGGTGTCCTTTCTCTACCATGTGGCTACGGTAAAACGACGGTATCCTTGGCCATAGCGTGTAAGTTGGGATACAGGACCATGATTGTCGTACATAAACAGTTCCTAGCTGACCAGTGGAGGGAGCGTATCCAACAATTCTGTCCAGGTGCCACGATTGGTGTAGTACAACAGGACAAAAAAGAGGTTGAGTGTGATTTTGTCATTGCGATGCTCCAGTCGTTGTCCCTGAAGGAATATAGCTTTGCAGACTTTGACTCAGTAGGAACGCTCATCGTAGATGAGGCGCATCATATTTGTGCTAAAGTTTTTAGTCAGAGTTTATTTAAACTCTGTCCACGACATATTTATGGACTTTCTGCAACACCAGAGAGGAAGGATGGTCTCACAAAGGTTCTTCATTGGTTCATGGGACCAACATTCTTCGCAGTTGAGAGAAAAAACCAGGAACAGGTTGAGGTATTTCCAATCACATTCGATTCACCAAACTATAGAAATCCACCACCCTCGATGCGAAACGGAAAAATCTCCATGCCCAACATGATTACAGAAGTTGTCGAGGATCGAGCGAGGAACCAAATGCTTGTTGAGTTGGTGAAGAAAGCATCAGCTGGCACGAGGCAGTTACTAGTTCTAAGTGATCGCCGACAACATTGTGAGTTCCTTCATCAATGTTTCCCCAAAACCTCAGGACTCTACATGGGTGGCATGAAAGAGGCTGCCCTTCAGGAGTCCTCTAAGAAAAAGATCATCTTCGCGACGTTCAGTCAAGCCCATGAGGGTCTAGACATTCCCACTCTAGACACGGTCATTCTAGCATCACCCAAATCTGATATCACTCAAAGTATTGGGAGAATTATGAGAGAGACGAAGGGTAAGAAGAATGATCCCCACATCTATGATGTTCATGATCCTTGGTCAATCTTCACAGCGATGTATTTCAAGAGAATGAAAATCTATAGACAAGGTGGTTTCAAAATACATGGGAAGCATGTCGAAGAAAAGAAGAGTGACTTCCCTCAGGGAAAGTGTCTGTTTTTATAATCTAAATAATAATTAAATGTCTGGTGCATTAATACAACTTGTCTCAAAAGGTGTTCAAGATGTATATCTGACAAGTGAGGAGGGGCATTCATTTTTCCGTACAAAATTTACACGGCACACGAACTTCTCTCAAGCTCCTAAATATATCAAAACTATTTCTGATAGTGACACATCTATTACTATCCCAGTTTTAGGTGATGTTATCAACGGACTTTGGTTTGAGTCGGGTAGTAGCAGTGGTGATAACATTGCATCGAACCTTTTTTTCAATTCGACGATCGATATTTTCATAGGTGGTCAAAAAATCGATTCCCAACATTTTGATTATTACAGTGAAATATGGCCAAATTACCTAGCTGATACATACAACAAGTCACAAGAACTCAATAATAAGGCTTCTTTATCCAATAAATATTTTGTACCCCTCCACTTTTTCTTCTGTGATCACAAGGCATTCTTACCCCTAGTAGCACTCCAAAATCATCAAGTTGAAATACGAATCAATTTTGATCCAGCTACAATTGCAATCATCCCAGCATCTGAAAAGAAAGCTATTATGTATGGGAACTACATCTATTTAGATACAGAGGAGAGAGAAAGACTTGTAAAACGTTCTCTAGACCTTGTCATTACACAGACACAACGAATTGAATTCCCTCTCAACAGTGTTCTCGATAATCAAACGGATTCAGGTGGATACAATACCCTAGATATTTCTAGTTTCAATCATCCAGTGAAGTCACTCTTCTTCGGATTTGGGACATCTCAAACCAACCCCGCAGCGGATCGTTTCACATTCAAAACCGCTGATATGTACATCAATGGGACATCACTCCTAGAAAATATGAGCCCAGTATATTTTCATACAGCACAAAACTATTACAAATCGATATATGGTAAGACACATTTCAATATGCCCAGTCACTCACCAACATTGACACGATACTACGCCTATCACTTTTGTATGAACGCCTCGGATTACAATCCATCTGGGTCGTGTAATTTTAGTCGCCTCGATAACGCAAAACTCATAATCCGTGGTGTGGAGGCTGTAAATCGTTCATATGTATATGTCTATGCTGTAAACTATAATGTTCTCAGGATCAAGGATGGTTTAGCTGGAATTTTATTCGGTAATTAATGTATATGGCGACACAAGCGGATGGCATTCTCGTCACAGCTGGCCAAATTTATGTCAGTAGTTTAGATGCTGCACCCAGAGAGCAAGATATTATTTCGGGTGTTGCGAGTATCCAAGCTGGTGAGATCAAAGCGGATGAGATTACAGTCTCAAATCTTAACATGTCAGGTTCTCTAACTGCCACTGGTGATATGGATCTTACTGCTTTCACAAATGTTTTTCAAATGAGTGTGAAACAAATGGGTATAGATGTTATCACCCCAAGTCACGATTTTCAAGTTGGTGTATCTGATGTTATCATTGATCGTCAAAGACCAAATATTGTACAAGTGACTGGTA
>Ga0222651_1000353_pt1 | contig 31115 bp, 23 predicted proteins | sample AntAcemetagen369_FD_179855 | JGI IMG/M metagenome (GOLD analysis project Ga0222651, IMG submission 179855) | Saline water microbial communities from Ace Lake, Antarctica - #369 | ecosystem: Environmental > Aquatic > Non-marine Saline and Alkaline > Saline | place: Antarctica: Ace Lake...
CCTCACGTGGGCCATCAAAGTCCCTCTGGTCCTGCATCGACTGAGGCAACCTCAAATAATTTAGCCTCATCAACTAATAAAAATTCAAATAAAAGAATTACTGTTATGCCTGACACATGGACAAAAGGGCCTGATCAAAGCATTATTATGGGCACAGTGCCTGGGTTAAAATATGATTTAGAGCTTTTTGAAGTAAAAGCAGGCAGCAAGGTTAAAATCACGTTTAACAACAATGATGACATGTTGCATAATCTGGTGGTAGTAAAGCCTAACAGCGCTATACAGGTTGGAGAAGCGGCCTTAAAAATGGGATTGGAAGGTTCTCAAAAAAGTTATATCCCCAAATCTGATAATGTCCTTTTTCATACAAACATTCTTTCACCAGAAACATCTGAAAGCATCTATTTTGAAGCACCTTCCGTTCCCGGCGAATACACCTACGTTTGTACCTTTCCAGGACATTATTACGTGATGCAGGGGATCATGAGGGTAGTACAATAGTGCTTGGAATTCAGTCGCGGTGGTGGTTCTCTTTTGATTAAACCCAAATTATAAAATAGACAAGCTATTTGGGGATGAAATCAATAAAGATTGAATATAAAAACTCCTTACTTTACCTTCTAAAAGCTTCCACACCCAATATATCAAACGCCAAAGGTTCACCTAACAATCTTGAACCATTATTAGTTATTTCAAAATCATCCTCTATCCTTATCCCTCCAAAATTTCGAAATTGTTTTAATTTGTCATAATTTATAAAGTCCTTAAATAGCCCCTTTCCTTGCCAACTATCCATAAGTTGAGGAATGAAGTATAATCCAGGCTCAACGGTAATAATAAAACCTTCTTCTAATTCTCTGCCCAGGCGAAGAGATTTTAGTCCGAATTGACTACTTTTTCTTATTTGATCCGTATAACCAACATATTGTTCGCCCAAATCTTCCATATCGTGAACATCCAGCCCCATCATGTGTCCTAGGCCACATTGAAAAAATAAGGCATGCGCTCCCTCCATTACAGCGTCTTCAGGACTTCCCTTCATCAGACCAAGGTCCTTTAATCCTTCTGCCAATTTTTTACAGGCTAATAAATGCACGTCAAAGAATTTCACTCCGGGTTTTAAGGCCGCAATAGCCTCGGAGTGGGCATTACTTACAATAGTGTAGACGTCCTTTTGTCTATTTGAAAATTTATCACCAACAGGTATGGTACGGGTAATATCTCCTGCATAATGCATGGCTGTTTCTGCCCCAAAGTCAATAAGAACCATTTTCCCGTCTTCCAGCCGATTAGAATAATTGTGGTTGTGAAGAATTTGCCCATTAATTGTGATGATAGGTGGAAAGGAAGCTCTTCCTCCACTACTAACGGCTTTTCCTACGGCTAAACCTACCAACTCGTATTCAATCATTCCCGATTGAGCACCCTTCATCAGCATTTTATGAATGTTTGCTGTTAAATTGACGGCCTCATTTATTTCATTAATCTCTTCTCCAGACTTAACAGACCTGATCGCTACAACCGCTTTTATAAACGTTTCGGAGATTTTAGTTGATACCTCTGGAACCTTGACCTGAAGGCAGGCGGCGATCTTTCTTTCGTTCTCTGGTCTAAAAGGTGGCAGAATATGAATGGTTTTGTGTTTGGAGGAATGCACATATTTAATAAGGCCATCCTTTGGCTTTACTTGCATTACCCCTACCCTGTGTGCCAAATCGCTGACAGATAATCTGGACCCAAACCAAACTTCATCCTCAATTTTTGTATCGTCTCCAAATATAACTTCTAGATTTTCATCCGTATCAATCACTGCTGATAAGCCAGGTAGATCCAGTCCAAAAAAGTAAAGAAAATTACTATCCTGTCTGAAGGGATAATGATTTTCTTTAAAATTAGAACTACTTTCTTCATTACCTAAAAAAACCAATAAGCCACCGCCTACCAAATTCTGTAAGCGTTTTCGCCTATTTTGATATGTTTCTTTAGAAAATAACTTCATCTATAAAAGATTTTGTATTTGATAACTTTGTAAATTATTTCAATGTTAAAGACAAAACACCCATTAGACTGAAATTTGATCTAAAACAGGAATACTTGGTCTGATTTTTAGGGAATCTTCAATAATTTTTAAAACCCTTTCTCGCTCTTCGCCAATAATGGGTAACCGTGGAGACCGAACATTTTCAGTACCTATTCCAGTAGCTACTTCGGCAAGTTTGATGTATTGAACCAATCTTGGAGAGATGTCTAACTCTAAGAGTGCGTAAAACCATCTGTATATTACAAGGGCTTCTTGATACCTTTCTTGTTGAATTAACTCATAAATCGCAACAGTTTCCTTTGGGAATGCACATACCAGACCTGCCACCCACCCATGGGCACCTAAAACTAAACTTTCAAATGCCAATGGATCCACTCCTCCTAAAATTTTGAAACGATCTCCAAATTTGTTGATCATTTTTGTGACATTCGAAAGATCCCTAGTTGAATCTTTTACAGCGGAAATATTACTACAAACCGCCAACTCTTCAAACATATCCAAAGTCACCAAAATTTTGTAATCAATTGGATTATTATATATCATTATTGGAAGATCAGTGGATCTGGCGATTTCTTTAAAATAGGTAACTGTCTCACGTTCATCCGCATAGTATCGCATTGGAGGCAATAACATTAAACCCTTGACCCCACATTTAGTGGCTGCCTCCACTGCTTTTATGGCCTTTTTAGTAGACTGCTCGGCAATGTTCATTACTACGGGCACTTTATCGTTGACAATTTCGACTGTGGCCTTGATAAGGATTTCTTTTTCTCTATCACTTAATGTACTAGATTCTCCCAAGGTACCACCTAAAATAACGCCATGAATTCCTGCTTTCAGCTGGTACATTATATTCTGCTCAAATGATTTTAGATCAAGGTCATCATCTTGAGTAAATTTAGTAGTTACTGCAGGGAATACTCCATTCCAGTTTATCATAGCTTTTGAATTTGGTTTTATTATAAGGTATAGAAAATTAGAATTATTATAATTAAAGGTCAATTGTAATCCCGATTAGCTACAATTAGCTACTTAATAAGTACCATTATATTAAACGGCATTGGCCTTCAAATTTTACTTTTTCTGTTGACATAGGTAAAAGAAATAAAAAAGATATTTTTGACTTAATTTTAGCATAAAGATATGAGTAGTAAGCCTATTAAACGATATACCATTTTATCAAAAAGGTATGGTATATTAACCTTTTAGAAAGAATTAGTAAGGATTCTTAAACAATGCTGAAGCTGGAATTTCTAAAATAGGCATGAGCATGATTTTTAAGACTAAAAAATAATGATAATGTCTTTTATATCAGCTTACAAATGCCAGAATTCAGGCCACTTTATTCATGATATAGTTCCGATACTCTAAAGGCGTCATGTTCGTCACACTTTTAAAATGTTTGTGAAAGTTGGATAAATTATTGTAACCACAACTATAACAACATTCTGAAGTATTTAGATCATCCTTATACAGTAGCCTGTAAGCATTGGCTACCCTTACTTCAATCAAAAAACGGGAAAAGGTTTTTTGACTTTTTTGTTTGAAAAATCTGCAAAAAGCAGTTGGAGACATGTTGACCATAGCAGCTATCTGATCCAATGTGATTTTTTCATTATAATTGTTCCAGACATATTCGAACACCTTATTAATTTTTGTGATATTGTCTACAACTGTAGGTGTTGGTATCCTTGAAGGAGACAAAAATACCAAATGGTTTTCATCGGATATACTGCCTAGGATATCCAATAATAACAGGATTTTTTCAAAGCTCCTTTTTTGTGGCATTACCACCATTTTTTCCTTTATTGAAAAATTATTGCTTTCAGAAACCTTGATTCCCTTTCCAGAAAAATCAATCAACCGCTCTATTGCATAAGCTTCCGGTATTTCATTCAATAATCTTTTAATGACATCCTGATTAAAAAATATTGAAATAGCGCATGCATTTTTGTTTCCATTATTTTGATTCACAAATCGATAGTTTCTTAACACATGGGGCAAGTTTTTACCCAATAAAAAGATATCCCCTTTTTTAAAAGGGGCCACACTTTCTCCGACAAACAAAGTACCTTCCCCATTCAAAATTAATGTGATCTGAAATTCTTCGTGAAAATGGATTGGGTCAAAAAAATTATCCAATTCCCAACATTCAACTCTAACTGTTTCTTCTTTTAATCTGGGAACTTTAAAATGAAGTGGCTGCATTACGAAAGGTTTTTATGGTAGATTAGTGGTAAGATACTTGAACTCTATTTTAATGAAAATAAGTGACTTAATCAATTTTAGGTTCAAATAAGATACTATCAATGCTAAAATAGCATATAGAATTACTAAAATAAAACATAGCAAGGTCTACGAATTTCCCGACACATTTTTCAAAATTTACTTTTGACATAGTCGCACTTGATCCTCTAATAAACCCGGAATCTAAGACCTGGGAAAAGTAAGGTAGTCTGACTAACATAAAAAGGCAGCATGCCAGATATTTGTTTATAGTTGCATAGGACGATACCTTCTTATGCAACTACTACCTTCTTGGAAAGCACTTTATAGTAGCATAAAATTGATTTAAAAAATGGCAATTGAAAATCCAACTATTAGAAAGTACGCCTTCAGTTAAATTTTGTTAGCATTGTTGCAATAAAAATTACAATGACACCAAAATAGTACCCTTCAGCCTTCTCTCGTGCGTTTCATAAATACTATACTTTCCTATTCCTACTGATGACCCTCAACAGAAGTTAGAAAAGCAAGACCTACAAATCCATAGGCCTGAACAATATGATTTACTAATCGAAACAGTATCAAGAGATATAAGTAATTAACAATTCTCAACAAACCTGCCCTATGAAAATTAGTAAAAATGATGGCTCTCAATTGAATATTTGGGGTTAAATTGAGACTGAATGTTCGAATAAACGAAGAGGAAGAATACTTTTTTTCAATTAACTGAACTGCCTAGGTTATGGATTGTATTCTGGATAGCCCCGTTTATCTGTTTTCCGCTTTCATTTTCAATGGAGTAATGAATCTCCATTCCCCATGTAGCTTGTATATCGGGGATATTCAATTCCAATGTATTTAGATTTTCACCTATAGAAGCTTTGGATACCGTTAAGGTTTGGGTATTGTAATGTTTGGATCCATATTTCCTTGAACGCAGTAGATCCCAGGTTGTTACAGTATAATTGTCTGTATTTTCTACACTTTTTTGGTCCAAGTTTTCAGTAAAACTGAGTGTAATTCCATTTTTGTGTGCATTTATCCCAACTGGCACCATCAGTGGAGCGTTCGTTTTTCTAATTCTAAATAAACCTCCAAGCTGAGGTTGTGTAGAGCCCCAGGCAGATAATCCACAAACATACAATTGTCCATCTCCCTTATTGAACCGACCTCGCATTATTCCAGTAGAAAATCTTGGAATGGGCAACTCAACAATTCCTCCCTGAACCTGATCATCCACAGTCTCGAAAGGAACCATAAAAACCTTGCCATATCCATAGGAGAAATTTAATAATTGTCCGTTTAAATTCCCCCATTTTTCACTGTCTACCCAGAGTAATTCGGAAGGAGATTGGTCCCATTCCCTATCCACCCAAGCCAAAGGCTGTTCCATACCTGTATTCGTGCTGTCACCAGGAGGATTGTAGCCAAACATATTGCCATAAAAGCCACCTTCTCTAACCCAATTGATCCTGTTCATAGGATTCCAATGGCCTTCCTGGTCGGTCACAATAAAACTTCCGTCAGGATTGATACACACACCATTAGCTGCCCGGAAGCCTCTAGCAATAATTTCAGTATGCTCCCCATCTGGGCTAACCTTCAGTAAGGTGCCGTGCTGGGGTACAAGTGCCTCTCTGGCATGTCTGGCACTTTTTGCATAGTAAAAATTTCCTTCCTCATCCGTTTGCAATCCCATCGCAAATTCATGAAAATGATCGGTTACCTGATGGTCATTATTGAAGCTTTCATAAAAATCTGTTTCTTTATCTCCGTTTAGATCATGTAATTTTACCAATTGATCCCTGCAGGTAACAAATACCTCTTCATTGACCACCTTTATTCCTAAGGGTTGAAACAATCCAGAAGCAATGCGCTGCCAGGTAAGCTGATCATCCCCCGATGTAAATCCTTCCACTAACCAGACATCTCCATCAGAGGAACAAACGACACCTTTGTTGGTGTCTTGAAAGAAATCTAATCCACTTAATCTTAATTGATTTTTCCACAAATTATTGAATGGTGGATTTAATACATCTACCTGGAAGGGGCCTTCCTGATCATCTTTTACAATATTGGATGTCAATATCTCCGGATACCTTGCCGGTCCTCCTTTTGTGAATTGTTCCAGGGAAGCCGGTGCTTGTGAAGATGACACATATTCCTCCAAACTAGCCAAATCATCCTTTGCCATGAACAATTTAAATTTGGAAGGTGAATTGGGAGGTATTTCAATAAATACAAAATCATTCTCTTCTTTAAGAGTGGCCCCCTCCCCTTTAAGGGCTACCGCTGTACCTATTGGAGCTACCCTCATTTTCATCAATTTAGCAGATGAGGTAATATTGAAGGTCCTGGTAAAAATTTTTGATTGATTAATGGTTTCTAAACCGAAAGATTCAAGGACATTGGCATCACCTATGGTATAAGAAACAATCACCTCATCCTCAAAAGTAAACAATCCTTCAAAGTGGGCCCAATCCCTTGGCAATGGGCCAAATCTTCTTTTATCTCTGGCCATAAACCTGGGATCTTCAAATGATCCGGTTTCCGGATTAGCCCATCCGGGTAAAGTAGGGTTTTCGAAGTGAAGTTCACCTGTTATTCTTGGGGAGATATTGTGCTTTCCATTAAATAGAATTCCTTCCCAATCAATAAAACCCTCACCTGTCCATGCTCCTGCCAATCGCATGAGGTCATGGTCAAAAATCATCCAGGCCTTACCTGCAGCTACCCCTCCTTCGCCCTGATCAAGTCTTACACCTATACCCTTATAAGCAAAATTAGCATCTGCAAAATTTTCATCCGGAAGTGGCTGAACGGGACCAGTAGATCTTTCTCTCGGAGGAGCATTCTCCGGTACCACCTCATAAGTATTAATTAAGAAATTGCCATAATCCATGGCTGCCCATGGTTTGTACTCTGTGGGTTCAGGCCCTCGGGAAGTCCCTTTAGGTAAATTGGCTAAATAGGTTTCATCAACCTCATAGTACTGACCCGGATTACTTTCCTTTACAAAGGTCTCGGAGATATAATTGATGAGATCATATTTTTCTATAGGGGTCAACTGAGGTTGAGGAGGCATAGAGCCATACCCTCTGCTTAGCGTTTGGTAGATGGAAAAGGGATCATTACCTACTTTATATTCACCCTCCCAAAATTTGAATGCTGAGGGAATGGACCCCTCCTGTTCAGGTGTTCCATGGCAATTTATACAAATATTATTGTATACATGTTCTCCTGATCTTAGTGATTCACCGTAGCGGTCACCTATCGCTTCTATAAGGCCTTTATGATCAATCCGTTCCTCATAATCAGGAAGGTCCTTCTGAGCCAGAATAAAATTGGGACCTTGCATTTGAGTATCTGTAGCATTTTTATCCGAGGGCTTACATGCTATAATTACCAAGAAGGCAAAAGGCAAAATTAGAATTTTAATAGGTCTTGACATGATCAATGAATAAAGTTTTTACTTAATGTTCGGCATTAAATTCAGTGTATTGATTAAAAGGTAAATTAGCAATAAAAGTTTCCATCTATTGATAGGGAGATGAATACAATTTTAATAACTAAAATCATGGATTCCTACCCCACCAGGGTCCTTCATTTCTAATTTCCATCCAAAGTTTCTGCATTTTGGGGATCACTTGGATTAAAGTATCGTATTCTATTTCGGAAAGGTCATTTTTTTGGCCCAAATCTTTTTTGATATTGTATAATTCAAATTGGGTAGGCATGGCTGTTTTGAGCCAATCGACAGCTGCATATTTTTCTTCCTGCGATCCCTGAGAGAAATCTTTTCTTTCGGGAGTTAGTTTACCAATAAGCGTATAGTTTCCGTGCCTCATGGACATCTGAGCCATTCCGGGCATATTGGAGGAGTTTAGAAGAAAAAACCAAATGGGTGGAGTCACCCTTTCATACTTTTTATCCAGAAAAGCATTGAAGGCATTAGCGCCATCCAAATGTCTTTCTTCCGGCAATGGTGCTCCTGCCAGAAAACAAAGGGTGGGCAGGAAATCAGTGCCATTAAACAGCTCATCGCTGACTAACCCGGCTGGAATATGCCCCGGCCATCTGGCCAAGCCAGGAACCCTGTGTCCTCCCTCATAAGGAAACCGCTTCATTCCTCTGAGCTCCCCTGGTGTCCCAAAGGACTTGTCTCTTAAGGGATCTTCCCATTCTCCATTTGACTCCTCAATAGTTACGGGATATTCAGGACCATTGTCACTTGTGAAAATGACCAGCGTATTATCAGTTAAACCTTCTTTATCGAGAAACGCCATTAATCTTCCGAAAGCTGTATCAACCTGTGAAACAGTTCCATAATATTCTTTTTTAAAAGAATTTATATCTTTCTTTGGACGACCTACTCCTCCATATTTGATTTTTTTGGATAAATATTCTACTTCATCCGTTGCATAGAGATCGGTGAATTCTTGAGGGGGATCTATTGGCGTATGTGGTTCATGGCTGGCTAAAATCATGAAGAAAGGTTTGTCTTTATCTCGATAGGATGATATCCACGAAGCTGCTTCATCGGTAAGAATATCTACATACCATCCTTGCTTTTCACCTTCGGAAATACCATTTCTAATAAATTTATCCGGGTTTCTAGGGCCGGTATTGAAAGCATTTACAGAGGTCGCCAAAGAAAAATCAAAACCCATTTCATTCACATTGGCTTCATTTTCATTCTCCAACTTGGATAGATGCCATTTACCAAAAAAAGCCGTTTCGTATCCTGCCTTTTGAAGTAGTTGCGGCAAAGTAATTTCATTTTTATCCAGGGTAGTTCCAAAAAACCCTGCAATATTATAATATCCACTTCTATAACCATTACGACCTGTAAGTATGGCAGCTCTGGATGGAGAACATACTGAAGCAGCGGCATGCATATCCGTCATCAGCACACCTTCTCTTGCAAACCGATCCAAATGAGGTGTTTTCATGAAGGGATGCCCATAGACAGGCAAATCTCCATATCCCAAATCGTCCGTAAGATAAATAATGATATTAGGTCTTTCGGCCGCATCAAATTTCTCCTGCGCTAATCCTTCAGTATTTATAAGGTTTAAAAGGGCAATACTAAACAAAAACTTCGTCAGACCATGAACCCATTTTAAGGTTGTTTCTACTTTCAAGAGATGTAAAAGCATATATATTTCATTTTACAGTATTAATACTAGATATGCCAAAGGTTTGGAAATGAAACTTGGAATCACATGTAAGTCTGTTAATTTAGCTACTAAATCATGCGCCGCCAAGGGTGTTATGGAAATAGCACCTATTACATCATTTAATAGTGATTTCAACCTATAAATGGAATTACTATTGTTCAGATCAATTTATCTTCACCATGTGGGTAGCGTTTATTTACCTATTTTGAGTTAAGGCGATGGATGACCTTCCTTGCCTTGTTACAATTGGGACATAGCCATATTCCATTCCAGACGGAGGAGAAATTATTAGTGCCGGATCTATTACCACCAATTTTCCATTGGAAGGAGGTGCCATATAATTTTTGTCAATTCCCCAATGTTTGTGAATTTTTTCTACCAGATGCTGGAGGTTCTCTCTTTCTTGCTCACTCCAGTCAAACTGCTGGAAGGAAGGCTGGTCAATAAATCGGTACCAACGATAGGTAACAATTGATCCATCCTTTAAATAGGCAGTTTGTTCCTCAGATGATGGACCTGGTGCTGTCCAGGCACCAGTAACCGGCGTAGAGTAAGGTAAATCTTTTGGTATCCTGAAATCTCCGGATACTATTTCATTTCCGTCCCTCCAGTTGATATAATGACTTTCTGATCCTGCTTTTGGAAATTCTTTTTCTTTCAATTGCGCAGGAACTTCATTGGCATTCACAGGTATTCGTTGACCATCTATTTGCTTGAAATACTCGGGAAAATAACCTTCCCGGGAAATATTATTTTCTTCCCACTTTAATCCAAAGGAATTAGAATTACTAATAATGGTTTTAAAAATCGTTCCCAATTGACCCAATTTCCTCCCTCCTGCATTTAAGCCTGCTCCTTGATTAAGTGAAATTTCTCTTGGTGATAAAGTAGGTTTCCAGGCAAATTTTTCATCAAATACTCCTGTAGCCATTTCACCATCATTTTTCCAGGCCAATACCTTGTCAAACAGGGCACCTTTACTGTAGTAGGTAACGTCCTGAACAAGTATGGAAACTCCCTGATCATCAACAGGAAATTGAAGTTTTGGAATTTTGCTATACAACACACCCTTTTTATCTTTCATTTCGAAGGATGGGACAGTATTAATTTCCATTGCTCCTCCTCCTCCCATAGTGCCCTCTCTTGCATCCAAACCCATCCCTTCAATAGCTGGGTATTCCTTTGAAAGTCTGCTCCACATTTCAGGGATATAATAGGCAACGGGTCCTTTAAAATTTTCAGCATTAAGAAAAAGAGTCCAACTGTGATTTCCTGTAGCCGGAGGGCCTTTTCTGGCCTCTGTTAAAGGTAGTGCCATGTGGGTATATCCCAAAAACCGACCATCCAGGTCTTCTTCGAACGTAATCCCATCTGGCGGAACAATGATGCGATTACTTAACTGGGCAATTCCCAATTGATCATCCGGCAGGGCTTCTGCTCTATAAAAAAATGGCCAACCCGCAGAAGCAATTTCTGAATTATAACAATCAGGCACACCATTCATACTGAATTTGGGTGGCCCATAATGGTACCTGTTTCCTCTCCAGTAACCTAAGCCTCCTTCCTGGGTTTGAAAAACGCTGGACCATGTTGGCCCCCTTTCCTCCCAGGTCCTTGCGATCGTTCCTTCAGGACAGCAGGGCATGTTTATATTGTCAGGATTGTCAGGTGTGATCCAATTTCCGGGCAGGCCAATCTGAAACCCTGCAATCGGCTGCTCAACCAAAGACCAGACGGCAGTATAAAATCCAATCCCAGCTCCAAATCCATCTGGTCGTCTGGGCGAACGATAACCAATATATCCATGCAAACCATTGGTTTGAAATGAAACACTGTCGGTAACAGGCCTATTGATAGCTTCATTGGGTGAAGAATAATTGGTAAAAAAATAGAAAACCAATAGAATCAATCCATTGGATAAATATCGACCTAGCATCATGAAAATATTCGTTTTAGTGAATGTATTGGTACCCTAAATAATATACAATTGAGTCATTAGATAAAATAATCTAATGACTCAATTGTATGTCATAGAATCCCCTGTCTGGTATCCCACCAAACTTGGGTGCCATAAAAGATGTCTTGCTCCACAATGTCAAATGGGAAATTTTGATTGTGCGCACTTTCATTGGCTGGATAAGCCATCCTTAAAGGAGGACGATTATGATTGATGGCATAATCTGCTGAGACCTTATCTAGCAAAGGAACATCTGTCCTTCTGACTTCCGACCAGGCTTCTACACTTTGCTTGTACAAACCAAACCAGTTCTGCAACCTGATCTTGGTAAGGTTTGATTCAGTTCCAGAATCCCAGGCAACTCCTTCCATTGTCAAATAATTTTCCAAATCTTCTTGAGGAATTCCATTCTCTTCCATAGCCAGTGCTAATCCTTCTTCATAGGCATCTTTCGCATTTCCTCCGGAAACCAATCCCCGCTCGTAAGCCTCTGCCTTTATAAAGGATACCTGAGCAGCATGCATAAAAGGAGAGAATCCTTCATCGTCATATCCGAACCTATCTCCAATATGGGATACATTATTTTGCGTGTTCATAGGATCACTTGTTTGTCCTGTACCCATTTTATACCCATTGAACTCTCCTTCCTGGTTCCTATCTGCATATACAGCTAGTCGGGGATCATTTAATTCACTTAGCCTTGAGATGAGGTCATAATTGGTTCTGTATTGATCTCTTTTATTGGTGGAAACTCCCAACCGCTGTCTCCAAGGTTCAATATTGGAACTAACCCCTGGCCATTTAAGGTAAGCATTGTCGGCATTTTCTTCAAAAACTGGATAGGTATTGGGGTTTCCCAAGATTTGAGTCAAAACTTCAGAAGCCTTTTGAGGTGCAACAATAGACATTCTCATGGCTACTTTTAAACGGATGGAATTGGCGAATTTTTTCCATTTGTCAATGTCTCCAAAGTAAATAAAATCACCAACCCCAATCGTGCCTGCTTCAGCCGTCATCATGGACTGAGCATTCTCAAGTTCATCTAAAATCTGATTATAAACTTCTTCTTGTGGATTAAAAATAGGACTTAAAATACCTTCTTCGCCCAAGAGAAATGCTTCTGAATAGGGAATGTCTCCCCACATGTCTGAAACCTGCTGCGCCGTGTAGGCTTTCATAATCATGGCTGCAGCAGCAAGGTTATTGTTCCCTTCTTCCAAGGCAATTTTCCTTGCATCCACAAAATAGGCCATTGCGCGATACAGGTTGTCCCACTGACTGTTATTTATATTAACCCTGAATTCATAATCACCAGCCCCGATAGCTGCGAGTTGACCAGACCAGGTCCCTGCATAATACATACCTATTCTCTCTCCGAACAATTGTCCGGATACCACCGTGATTCCAGATCCGAACACATTGGTTCCAGGGACTTCGGAAGGCTGGTTTGGATTGGTATTTAATTCATTCCAATCTTCCATACAGGAGGACAGAAGTAGCGCAGCCAAGGATAATGACCAAATAAAATTTATTTTTATATGTTTTTTCATTGTAAATCAATTTAGGAGAATCTTCTTTTTTTGTTTTTGTACAATTATAAAGAATGCCAAAAGCATCTTAACTATTGATTTAGAAAGCTATTCTAAAATTGAAACCATAAGACCTGGTGGTGGGAGGCATAAAGTTTTCAAATCCTACTCCGGCTTCCCCTCCTCCCATTTGGGCGGCAGATTCTGGATCCAGGCCTAATTCTTTGGCCTTTGCACTTCTGTGAAGAATCGCAAGATTTCGGCCAAACACGGAAAGACTGAGGTTTTTCAGTTTTGGCAAATTAAACTGATAGCCTATGGACAATTCCCTCAATTTAATAAAGGACCCATCTATGATTGAATATTCGTGATTGTTCCATACCCATGCACCATTATAATAATTCTGTGCAGAAAGACGGATATCATTTACGGAACCATCTCCTTGTACACCATCTACAATAATTCCTTCAGCCCTTACATTGTCCTGCACAGTATTTACAAAAGCTCCTGTAGGTAGGGAATGCCAATAGGTGGTACTAAAAAAATCACCACCCATACGGAAGTCTATCAAACTTCGGAAGGTAAATTGCTTGTACTTCAAGGTATTTTGAATACCTCCTATCCAGTCAGGGGTTACATTCCCCAAAATTTCCTGTTGGTTGGTAGTCATCGGCGTACCGTTAGGGTTGATCATAATGTTCCCACTATCATCCCTCACATAAGGCAATCCACTGAGGTCACCCCAAGGTTGTCCGGGCGTCCCTACCAGCCTAACGCCTCCAAATCCGTTGCTGATGGTGATATTCTCTAACTCATCATACAAGGACACTACAGTACTTGTATTTCTTGCCCAGTTTATAGTGGTTTCCCAATTAAAATCACCCTTCTGCATCACAGTTCCTCTCAATATCAACTCTATCCCTTTATTTTCGATTTCCGCTGCATTAATAAGTTGAGAGGCAAATCCTGTAGACCTTGCCGTAGGTACCTGAAGAATCATATTTTCTGTAACCTGACGATAATAAGTAGCATCTAAGGAAAGTCGGTCACCAAAAAACCTCATGTCGGTACCAATTTCTAACGAGGTAGTCATCTCAGGTAATAAATTGGTAGGTGGTTTTACTGATGGAGGATTGAAAAGAGAAATATTGTTAAATGATGTCGTGCCATAAGTACCCTGCAATTGGTAAGGATCAGTATCAGAACCTACCTGCGCCAGACTTGCTCTTATCTGAAGATGATTGAATTTTTCAGAAGTAAAATCCAACGCTTCAGATAAAGTCAGTGCCATATTTACTGATGGATAAAAATAGGACCTGTTCTCTTCAGGCAAGGTAGAACTCCAATCATTCCTTCCGGTGACTCCTACAAACAAATAATCTTTATACCCCAATGTAGCAGAGGAATAGATACTGTAAGTTTCTCTCGTACTCTCGGTCATTCCGGTTCCGGGAGCTCCTCTTACGTTCGAAATATTAAAAAGATCGGGAACAGCCAAATCCGGCGCACTTAGCAACATGAAGTTGAACTTGTTTTGACGAAAATTACCTCCAACTAGTCCCACTAATGAGAAGTCATTATTAAATTTTTTATTAATATTCAATCTAATATCACTGTTAAACTCTTGTCGGGTTTGGTTGGAAAGTGAAAATTGTCCTCCCCGGTCATTATTGATATTAGACCTTGTTCTGGAAAGCGTAATTGATTCTCTTTCTTCATTGTAATAATCCATGCCAATAACTGCATCAGCTGAAAGCCAATCATTTATTTGATAGTCTATGTTTACATTTCCAAAAAACCTCTCTCTGTTCATGCTATTGGTATTCTCTAAATCATAAAAGGTATTGTTCTGATTTATATTATATCCACTACCCATTTCGTTACCATGCTCCTCATAGACTTTTTTTACTTCTTCAAGTGGTATATTTCTAAAGGTATCCCAAGCCATTTTGGTCATAGTGCCATAAGAAACCACTGGTATATTGTCGCTGAATCTATTGATATAATTGAAACTGGTACCTATGGAAAACTTGTCAGTAGGTGTAAGTGTAAGACTTGCATTAAACGTATTGACCGTTTGATCAGTATTAAAAAATATACCATTCATTACTCTGTTGGAAAAGGATACCCTTCCATAAGCCTCATCACCCCTGGCGGTCACAGCTACCTGATTGATAAAATTACTGCCTGTTTGAAAGTAATTGTCCCTGATATTGTTAGGCATTGATTCAAATGGGCTGTCAGGACCTTTGATCCATTGATCCAGCAATAACCCTGCATCCATTCTAGGGCCCCAGGGAACGGAATTTTCATTAACTCCTCCACCTATCCCATCTACATAATTGTAACTTTTTTGCTTCGCATATTCATTGTAAGAAAGGTTAGCACCAGGATTATTTTCCGTATACATTTGATAATCATATTCACCTCCCCGTTGACCTATGCCATATTCATTTTGAAAATTCATAAAGAAAGCGGGTTGGTCAAAAACCATAGAGGAGTTAATTTCCACGCCAAGTCCTTGGCCGGCATTTTTCCCTTTTTTTGTTTCAATCAAAATAACACCATGTGTAGCCCTGTTTCCATAAAGGGCAGCTGCATTTGCACCTTTCAAAACAGTTAAGGAGGCAATGTTTTCCGGGTCTATATCCGCGGCAGAATTACCATAATCCAAGCCACCTGCACCACCCAGATTGCTACTGGAATTATCAATCGGAATCCCGTCTACTACAAAAAGCGGTTGATTACCAGAAAAAGAGGCGTTCCCCCTAATTATAATCCTAGAAGAGGCTCCAACTTGGGAACCACTGTTAGAAACCTGAACTCCTGCAATTTTACCACTTAATGAATTGACAATATTGAAATCATTTGATGATGTGAGGTCTTCGGGTTTTAAAGCCTGCACGGTATAGCCCAGCTCTTTTCTTTCACGCTGTACACCAAATGCAGTTACAACCACCTCACTCAAATTTTGTGAACTTTCCTTCATGATCACATTGATATTACTTCTATTACTTACATTGATTGTTTGTGTTTCAAAACCGATAAAAGAAAAGGAAAGTTGAGAGGAATTCTCCGCCATATTAACGGAATAATTCCCATCAATATCACTTATGGTACCTGTAGTGGTTCCTGAAACCAAAATACTAACTCCGGGCAACCGTTCATTAATAGTATTTTCTATTGTCCCGGATACGATTTTCTGAGCCAAGGCAGCGTTGAATACAAAACAGTTTAATAAAACCGCAAGTAAAAACCCAGAGGACCTGACCCCAATGAAATTTGTAGTAATTTTTTTCATTTTGAATGGTTAAATTAATAGATGTATTAAAGGTAGTTTTTAGCAATATCTTTAGTGTCCATCATCTTATCCAAAAAATATGGTATGTTATCTTTTTCCTTTACCATAAAATATTGGACAAAATTTCAACAATCTTTTCGATTATTTGCAATACATAATTTCGTGATTATACCCCTTAAAATAACCAATAGTAAAGGTTTTGGAATTAGTACCTTTGGATATCAGTTGAAAGTAAACGGTTCAGTCTATAGGTATTTCGGCACGACTGAAAGTGGGGACCCATTAGAGAATGCGCTGGCAGATCGAGTTGTTGGAATACTAAAAGAGGAATAGCTGAACTGTCTCAAGTCATAGGCTATTCTAGAGATTACACTGATTTTGAAACAAGCCGTGAAACTATATATGCAGGAAATACCTCCCATGAGCATTGGCAAACTAAGTCTAGCAGAAACCTTTCTTAACAATCAAAAAATTGAAAGCTTATGGAAAACTATTGCGCTAAAAACTTTACACTTGTAAACCCACTACAGGATTGAAAAGTCCCTAGGTATAAGAATTTTTTTGGAACGGACCGGATGGGTTTTAATCTGAAAAATTTTACTGAACGAATTAAGCTGGTTAATTTACCCAAGTACCACAACCTTAATTATCTGATGGTTTTTAAAATCATAATTTTTGCCGTCTAATATAAATAGCGGCTTTTTTCGTACTTTTACTTTAGATTATTTTACTTGAGGTTTATATAAGCAGGAATGCTATACTTTGCTAATTCTTTACCTCTTATTCTAAGTTGACAAAGTAGGATTTTCATCGGCCCAAATTCTGAATAGCTTACCCATCTTTAGCCACCATAAATTAACCTGGGTATGAAATGGGAGTTATGGCAGGACAAAGTATAATAAGCCATTTGAATGTAGGAATAGATTTACAACCTGCAAATTCCATCATCCTAAGACACAAATTAATGAATAGAGAATCAACACTTTAATAATTATTTACGATGAAAAAAACAGTTTGTACCTTAATTATCTTTCTTTTCGTTGGAAGTATTTTTGCCCAAGGCCTCGAAAAATTCCCTGTAAGTGAAAAGTGGCTTGCGAAAATAGAATCTTTAGCTCCGTCTTCCGCAAGAATTCAGGCAGCTGTAAAAAAAATCATGGTTTTTTCACAACATACCGGATTTTATCATTGGACTATTCCACACAATGACGAAATGCTAAAGATCCTGGCAGTAAAATCGGGTGCCTTTGAGGTTACCATTGCCCGAGATATCGATAGTTTCGACAAAAAGAATTTAAAAAAGTATGATGCTGTAATCCTGAATAATTCCAATCCGGCGGGCCCAAAACGTGACCTTTTCTCTGATCTCTTGGAGCAAAACTCTAGCCTTGATGACACTACTATTGCTAAATTGGCAGCGCAGTATGAAAACAATTTGATGGAATATGTTGCCAAAGGTGGAGGGTTAATGATAATGCACGGAGCTATCACCGTACAAAACAATTCCGGAAAATTCAGTGAAATGGTCGGTGGAAGCTTTGACTACCACCCCAAACAACAAGAAATGCATTTAAAAGAAGTAAGCCCAAACCATCCATTGGTGCAAGCATTTAAAGGTAAAGGCTTTACCCATATTGACGAACCCTACTTCTTTAAGAATGCTTATTTTGACTACAATTTTAGACCACTGTTGTACATTGAAGCAGATAAGTTGGAAGGTGTTAAAGAAGAAGTCAGCAACAATACCATCTATGTCTCCTGGATCAAACGACATGGAAAAGGCAGGGTATTTTACAGTTCTCCCTCACACAACGCCCAAAGTATGAACGCTGAATTGCTTCAGTTTTTCCTTGATGGTATGCAATATGTGGTAGGAGACCTTCCTTGTGAGGATAGCCCTATCGGCAAATAAATTAAAAACCAAAGTGAAACTGACAACAGATCCAAAAGTGGAAACCGTTTTTTCCAATTATCCAGATTTCGTGAGAGCAAAAATGCAATACCTGAGGAAATTGGTAATAGAAACAGCAGAAGAAACTGAGGGTATTTCCAATCTGGAGGAAACGTTAAAATGGGGAGAACCAAGTTTTTTGACCAAAAATGGAAGTACCCTGCGAATGAATTGGAAAGAAAAAGCCCCAAATCAATATGCCATGTATTTTAAATGCACCAGCAGATTGGTTGATACCTTTAGATTGGTCTTCGACCACACTTTTGAATTTGAAGGGAAACGGGCCATTGTGTTTCAACTTGATCAAAAGGTCCCAGAAGCCGAATTAAAAGAATGCATAAAAGCCTCCCTAACTTATCATAAAGTAAAGCACCTGATGACTTTGGGAATTTAAAAAGAAAGGCAGTTTCTAATAACCCCCTAATCTAAAGGAAGGAAATGCCTTGCCTGAAAATGGACAAAGGCATTCTCACCTTTGGAACGGACTACTTTTTGTCTTATATTCATTTTTCCTCACTTAATACTATTGGGAAGTATTGAAAATGAAAATTAGCGGCCGACAACATACTTCACCAATGAAAATGCATTCCCACATCAAAAGAATTCCCCTTGCATTCATTCTGACAATTCTACTTATTCAGTTTAGCTGTAAGGAAGCTGACAATTTCAAGGTGTTGGACAACAGTTATTTTCTTGAATATGTTGTGGAATTCAACCGAAATGACAAAGAGTTGTACCAGCAATTTGTCCCCAATGACTCGGCTTATGCATTTCTTTCCGAAAACATTCCAATAATAGAAATACCTGATAAGGAAATTGAGGAGACCTACTATTTCCGCTGGTGGACCTTTCGAAAGCATATCAAGCAGACAGAAGACGGCTTTGTAATCACTGAATTCTTGCCACAAGTGCCCTGGTCTGGCAAACACAATACCATAAATTGCCCTGCAGGACATCAAATTTATGAAGGCAGATGGCTCAGGGACCCAAAATATGTAGCTGACTACATTGATTTCTGGCTTAACAAATCCGGTGATGGCATCCGTCAGTATGGGTTTTGGGTAGCCGATGCTGTCCTTGCCTTCCAAAAAGTACATAGAAATGATTCGATATTGGTCAAGCAGCTAGATTTATTGGTGGCCAATTACAAAGAATGGGAACGGACAAGACTAGATGCTAACAAAACGCTATTTTGGCAACAGGATGGCCTCGAAGGAATGGAGGTTTCTGTAAGTGGAAGAATCCTTAACGGCGGAAAGCCTATTGGAGGAATGGAAGCCATAAGGCCTAGCATGAACAGTTACATGTATGGAGATGCGAAAGCAATTTCTACTATTGCTGAATGGACAAACAATCCATCCTTGGAACAGGAGTTTGATGCCAAAGCGCTCTTGATAAAGCAGGAACTGCAGCATCGTTTATGGAATGAGGAACTTGGCTTTTTCACGGTACTTCCAAGAGCCTATTCTGAATCGAGCAAGCCTATAAACGTCAGAGAGCTAATTGGCTACACGCCATGGTATTTTAACTTACCAGATGACCAAGCTAACTTTGCAGAGGCATGGAACAAAGTAATGGATACTACGGGCTTTTATGCACCCTATGGATTGACTGTTTGCGAGCGTTCTCACCCATTTTTTGAAATAAATTATACTGGACATGAATGTCAATGGAATGGGCCATCATGGCCTTATGCTACCACACAAACGCTAAAAGGGCTTTCAAACCTGCTGAATAATTATTCGTATAACGGAAATGTTTCGAAGGAGGATTACTATCAGCTGTTGCTACAGTATGCCAAAAGCCATTCCCTAATTGATGAGCAGGGAAAAAAGCAAAAATGGATAGATGAAAACCTTAATCCATTTACCGGGGACTGGATATCTAGGACCCGACTCAAAACCTGGGAAAATGGAACCTGGTCCAAAGCCAAAGGTGGAGAGGAAAGAGGCAAAGATTATAACCATTCTGGGTTTTGCGATTTGGTGATAGCAGATCTTTTGGGCCTTAAATTGGGTTTGGACAATACCATTGAGGTAAATGCGCTAGTTCCGGAGACTTGGGATTGGTTTTGTCTGGACAAGGTAAGGTACCGAGGCAGCGAACTTACCCTAATTTGGGATAGGACAGGTGAAAAATATAAAAAGGGAAAAGGACTGATGCTTTTTATTGATGGGGAATTAAAAGCAAAAGCAGGTCAACTGGAAAAGCTCAAATACTCATTGGAAATTTAGATAATAAATCTCATTTAGTAAGTACTCAATTTGGAGTGAGCGAAAAGAGCCAATTTCAGAAACAATAAGGGTTAAGAATATAACAAACATTTTATCAAGTCAACTAACAGGTCAAAGACCTAAGGGTTTGTGCTGCAAAGCTAATTTTTGACTAGTTAAAATAAGCCCAGGGGCCTTTGCCTTTTGTCCTCATCGAAATTCCAATTAACTTCAACATTCAGTACAAGTTCAATTTATTAGTGTTAGCCTTTCTGCATTTTGTGTTATTGATTTCAAAAGTAATAGATGAAATTTGAACCTAGCCTAACCTAAGATGCAAGACGAAATATTTCATATAAAATCGATTAGTGAACTTCATACAATTTGTGGTTTTGCTAATCCCGTCCATCCACTTATCAGCGTGGTTGATCTCAGCCAGTGGGAGATTGGTCCGGAATGGTTGGGGAAAAAATTGGCTTTGGACTTTTATACCATTGCCCTAAAGGATGCAAGCTGTGGGTTAAATTATGGACGCAATTCTTACGATTTCAATGAAGGGGTGCTTATTTTCACAGCACCAAACCAAGTTACTTCTGCGCAAAAAGAACAGAAGCTGAATGAAATTCATGGCTGGATCATTTTTATTCATCCGGATCTTATTCGCAATACAGAGTTGGGGAAACGAATAGACGATTATGGCTTTTTCTCTTATGATGTTCATGAGGCTTTGCACCTTTCGGATGCAGAGCAAAACACTCTAAACGAATGTGTAAATCTGATTCAAACTGAAATTGCTGAGCGTATCGATAACCACAGCCAACGGGTCATCGTAAGTACTTTGGCATTGCTTTTGAGCTACAGTTTGCGCTACTATGAGCGGCATTGCCTGTAAATTGGGGTTCAATTACCCTCACTATTTCAGTCGGATGTTTAAATCAAAAACAGGAATGACACCAAATGATTACAGAAACAAGACCTTATTAAACTAATTCACTATGAAAATTATTCTTACAGGTTCTTCAGGGATGGTGGGCCATGCAGTATTAATAGAATGCCTTGAAGACCCTTCTGTTAAAGAAGTCTTGGTCATCAACCGCAGGCCAATAAACATAAAACATCCCAAAATTAAAGAAGTGCTTATAGCAGACTTTGATCAAATCGCAACACATGCCAAACAATTGACTGGATATGATGCCTGCTTTCATTGCATGGGGGTATCGGCTATAGGACTTAGTGAAGAAGCCTACAACAAAATGACTTTCGGTTACAGCAAAAATTTATTTGATACCCTTTTTGAAAGTACCCCAGGAATGATGGTAACTTATGTTTCTGGAGTAGGAACCGATAGCTCTGAAAAGGGGAATTCCATGTGGGCTAGAATTAAAGGAAAAACCGAAAATTACCTTTTAAATCTTGGCTTTAAAGATGCCTATGCCTTTCGGCCAGGAATAATTTTACCAGAGAAAGGAGTAAAATCAAAAACTGGCTGGTACAATTCAATTTACGTACTGCTTCGTCCAATTTTCCCACTATTTAGAAAAATGAAAAACACGATTGGAAGTAGCGATTTAGGAAAAGCCATGCTGTTACTCGTTAAAAGTCCTAACAAGCTAAAAGTAATAGAACCCTACCAAATCAATCAATTGGCAAATAAGTAAACCAATCAAGGGCTTTTGTAGTTAAACCCGAAATACCAAATGGATATCCTAATTAAAAATCCGGTTTGAAAATGACATAAATTAGGTGTTTTCCTTAATTTGTGTTATTGCTTCAGTATTTGGTGTTATTGCTTCCAAATCTTTTTAGGGACATTTATATATCAGTATTAAAACAGAACAAAAATGACAACAATAGATAAATCTAAACCTGTAATGGTAACAGGTGCCAATGGGTATGTAGCCAGTTGGTTAGTGAAAAAACTTTTGGACGAAGGAATAACAGTACACGCTGTAGTTCGTAACCCAAAGGACGATAAAAAAATAAGCCACTTGAAAGCAGCTGCTGCCAATTCAAAAGGTAAAATTAAATTCTTTGCAGGTGACTTATTAAAGCCTGGATCTTACAAAGAAGCAATGGAAGGATGTGCCTTGGTCTACCATACCGCCTCCCCTTTCACTATTGACGTCAAGGACCCAAAGAAGGAACTCATAGCACCTGCCGTAAATGGCACAGCTAATGTATTAAATACGGCAAAAGAAGTAGGCTCAGTATTGCGTGTAGTAGTTACCAGCAGTTGTGCAGCAATTTATACCGATGCGATCGACACGGTAAATGCACCGGGCGGTAAAATTACTGAAGAGGTTTGGAATACCACCGCCTCCCTAGACTACCAACCCTACTCCTATTCAAAGACTTTGGCTGAAAAAAAGGCATGGGAAATTGAAAAATCCCAAAGCCAGTGGGATTTGGTGACCATCAATATGTCCTTGGTACTAGGGCCTGCGTTGAATCCTGCCAACACCACTTCAGAAAGTATAAATATACTCAAGATGCTAGGTGGCGGTGAACTCAAAATGGGTGCTCCTAAAATGGGGCTTGGTGTGGTTGATGTACGCGATGTGGCCGAGGCCCATTTCAGAGCTGGTTATACCCCTGAAGCAAAAGGGCGTTATATCACCTCGGCACATGATACTGACCTTTTGGAATTGAGTGCTGTTTTATTGCCCAAGTATGGAGACAAATACCCTTTGCCCAAGAGGGCAATGCCAAAATGGCTACTGATGTTGGTTGGGCCAATGGCCAATAAGCTGTTTACTCGTAAGTATATCAAAAACAATGTAAACATACCCTTCCATGCAGACAATTCTAAAATCAAAAGGGACTTGGATATCAAATTCATGCCATTGAAGAAAACCATGGAAGATTCGTTTCAAGTTATGATAGATGAAGGCATTTTTAAGGCCAAGTAGTTTGTAGGCTTATATTGGTAAAAATAATTAAAGAACAAAAAGGAGGCCTTAATGGCCTCCTTTTTGTTTCCTATAAATTGGATTATGTGTATTTGACGGTTACTCTTTATTCTTAAAAAAGCTTAAAAATGCATGTCAGCAAAATCAAGGTATTGCTTCCAATCATAGGGTAACAAGCCATGGCCTCCAGAACGAATGTGATAACCTATACCTCCCATTGCCGGTTGGCCCAAAGGGGGAAGCACTTCCGCTGGTACTCCTTCTTTACCCAATAATTCGTATGCTGGAGAAGCGGCAACACAGGATAAAAATTCACCCTTTGGGTCTGCCCACCTATCTTCAACACCACTGGCTACATAAATTGGCCTTGGTGCCATCAATGCCAATAATTGGTGTTGGTCAACCGGTAAATTTTCTTCATTTTCATTGTAGCTAGAAAAATTGCCCGCAAACCAATGAGGAAACGAGTTGTTTATTCGACCAACCGTTTCACCATATTTCCTAAGGGACAAAGCAGCGCCCCCACAGCCTGAATCATTAGAGATGACCATACCAAACCGTTGGTCTGTTGCTCCAGCCCATAAAGCTCCTTTGCCAAGCCTGCTATGGCCCAGGACAGCTACTTTCTTTTCATCCACCCAATCTTCTTCCTCAAGGTAATCCATTACCCGGGAAAGGCCCCATGCCCATGCAGCGATACTGCCCCATGAAGAGGCTGCTCTTTGCTCATCCGGGTACAAGGCATGAACACCATTCTTAAAACCATCATCATAATCCGGATCTATTTGTCCATAATAGAGCGTAACCAAACCGTACCCCCTGGATACAATGTCTTCATAGGGCCAATTGTCAATTCGTAGGCCCCTGCCTTTTTCAGATGCCTTGTTGTTTGCACTTCCCATGGCTTCATTGTTTCTAACCCAGGTATCAGGAACAGAAACCTGATCGTCAGAAGAAATGGTGTGATTGCCATAAAAATTGAGACCCAAAAAAGCAGGTACCTTTTTCCCCGAATTGGGATAAAATACCAACAGATCAAAATCGATGAATTGCCCCTGCCTTTCAAGCGTTAGCCTTACAACCTGACGGGTAGCTTTACCATTCAAATAATTCTTGTTTTCCAATATTATTTCACTTGTAATTTTACCATCCCATTCAGGAGATTTTCCATAAACTTCATTTTCAAATAGATCCAACAATTCTGCCCTTCGCTTTCCCCATTGTTTTTTGATTCGGACACTTTCTCCATTTTCCATGGTAAGCAAGCTGGGTAACTGGTAGTCAGGCACCTTGTCTTCATCATAATTCGGTACAAAATCCTGGCTAAATACTGGAAATAAAGTGCTAAGCAAGCATACAATTACAAGAAATGATTTCATTTTTAGGTTTATGTTTTACGGAAATGGTTTAAAGTATTATAGTGAATGTACTAAGTTTTTGATTCAATGGAAAAGGTTTAAGATACAAATAGGAATAAACAGTATTAAAAGTTCCGATAAAACGCATTCATTAATTTATAGACGATTAGCATTCTCAATTTACAAAAGTTGCTAACCTCATTTCGAGATAAAATTGCCTTAAAAAATAGACTAAATCGTGACTGCGAACCCTTTTTTGGAAAGACTAAGCTGGGAAAGGGTGTGGCAGTCCCATCTTGCTGGGGATTCCCACAGCTTTCTCCACTCCAAGCCCTCTCTAGACCTACCGATGACGATTTTATTATGAGAGTGGGCCGAACTCAAGTCACTGGTTTAACGTTTCCTCATAGCACCGTTTCACTTTAATTACTGCAGCGAAGCATCCAACTAATACCAATTTAAAATAGCTTATGTTTATTTCTAAGTAATTACTCAATGGAGAATAAAAGGTATCTTTAAATTGTAGCATTTTTTAGCTTAGCTTAGACAATGCAAAGTGTACACCAATTTCACATAATTTAAAACGCATAAATAGATGGAAATTTTTCAACATGTTTAAGACAATAGGGGAAAAAATCCTACAACTAGCTAAAAAATGAAAGTTTTGGCAGACATTACGGTAAAATCCGTAAAAAAGTGCTTTTTTTGCACTGCCAAAATCATTTGACAGTTACAGTTGGGTGAGGGGATGAGGAAATTTGATTTTGGATACTCAATGTTTGGAATACATTTATAAACCACCATTATGATTTTAGGAATTTTAAAAGAACCTTCTCCGGAAACCAGGGTTTCCTTGCATCCGGAAGCTGTAAAGGTCCTAACTGCATCAGGCAATAAAGTCCTGATTGAAAAAGGGGCTGGAGAAACCTCTTTCCTTTCTGATACCACATATTTGGAAGCTGGTGCTGAAGTTAAAGAACGCATAGCTGTTTTGAAAGAGGCAGAAATGATTTTTCAAATTACTCCTATGGATGCCTCGGAGCATGCGTTACTAAATAAGGGAAAATATTTATTTGGTGTATACCAGCCCTTGGTAGCGAAAGAGCTAATGAAAACGCTTGCTGACACAGGAGTCTCTTTGTTCAGTATGGACTCAATCCCAAGAATTTCACGTGCACAAGGTATGGATGTATTGTCATCCATGAGTACTGTTTCGGGTTACAAAGCGGTATTATTGGCAGCGGCAAATTTACCGAGATTTTTCCCAATGCTAATGACTGCTGCGGGTACAATTGCACCGGCTAAAGTATTGGTAATTGGTGCAGGAGTGGCGGGACTTCAGGCAATAGCCACTGCTAAAAGGCTTGGCGCCGTAGTAGAAGCATTTGATACCAGACCTTCGGTAAAAGAACAAGTCGAAAGTTTGGGAGGTAAATTTGTAGAAGTACCAGGAGCTGTAGAAGATTCGGATGCTGGAGGCTATGCAGTGGAGCAATCAGATGAATACAAGCAAAAACAATCCGAAATGCTGGAGAAATCCATCATTAAATCTGATGTAGTAATCACTACTGCACTGATACCGGGTAGAAAAGCCCCTATCCTGATTACCAAGGCAATGCTGGAAAAAATGAAAGATGGAGCTGTTGTGGTAGATTTAGCAGCAGCAAATGGCGGAAATTGCGAAGGAACGAAAAACAACGAAACAGTATCTATTGAGGGAGTAACCGTAATTGGTAATTCTGCTTTGCCTTCCACCATGCCACAGGATGCCAGTAAGATGTACAGCAAAAACGTTCAGAATCTTTTGAAACTCTTGTTAAAAGAAGATCAATTAAACCTCAATTTTGAGGACACAATAATTAAAGGAACCTGCATCACTCATGATGGAGCAATAGTTTATGAACCCTTATTAAAATAATATGGAAGCGATTATTGAATATATATCAATTAACCAACAAGAACTCTATATTTTCATTCTGGCGATATTCGTAGGCGTTGAGGTAATTTCAAAAGTGCCTACTGTGTTGCACACACCACTTATGTCGGGGTCAAATGCTCTCTCAGGTGTAGTGATCGTAGGGTCTATTATAGTTTTAGGAAAAACAGACCCTACCAACTACCTGGCCTTGTCGCTAGGCTTTTTGGCGGTTTTTCTGGCTACACTAAACGTGGTAGGTGGATTTGCTGTGACCAACAGAATGTTAGAGATGTTTAAGAAAAAACCAGGTAAAAAATAAGAATCATGATTTTACAGATAATAGATATTTGCTACCTGATAGCGGTAGTACTCTTTATCGTTGGCATCAGGATGATGAGTCATCCGGATTCTGCGAGAAAAGGAAATAGCATCGCCCTAGCAGGAATGATATTGGCTATTTTAGCCTCCTTTTTAACCCCAGGTTTAGACAACTTGGCACTTATACTGATTGCAATGGCTCTCGGAACGTTAGGTGGATTATATTCCGCCAAAACCGTACAGATGACTGCCATGCCTCAACTGGTATCCTTCTTCAATGGTATGGGTGGTGCTGCCGCGGCTTTGATCGGTTTGGTAGAATACGGTGACCTTCCTATAGGTGACGTTGGTAAAGGAGTGGTACTTATGTCCAGCTTAGTGATTGGATCCGTTTCGTTTTCAGGTTCATTGGTTGCAATGGGTAAACTTCAAGGTGTTTTAAAAGATATTCGTATCAATAAAATGCTTGGGTTTGTTGTTCTCGCTATAGCCGTAGGATTAGCCGCTTATATCCTGACTTCAGGCGCACCACAGCCAATTTTAATCTATGTCTTAGTAGTACTGTCACTCCTATATGGATTAATGTTCGTCTATCCAATCGGAGGTGCAGATATGCCCGTAGTGATTTCCCTGCTCAATTCACTGACGGGGGTAACGGCTGCTACCACTGGATTACTTTATGACAATAAGGTAATGTTAATGGGTGGTATATTGGTTGGTTCTGCAGGGATTCTGCTTACCTTATTAATGGCCAAAGCCATGAACAGGTCCGTTTCGAATATCCTATTCACTTCATTTGGTTCTGCATCAGGGACCGCAGCAACAGGTGAAGAAGGCGATCAGGTGGCCAAGGATATCAATACCTATGATTCTTCCATCTTATTGGCTTATGCCAAGCGGGTGGTAATTGTCCCAGGGTATGGTTTGGCTGTTGCACAGGCACAGCATGCCGTACATGATTTAGAAAGAATTCTAGAAGAAAAAGGTGTTGAAGTACTTTATGGGATACACCCAGTAGCGGGCAGGATGCCAGGTCATATGAACGTACTCTTAGCTGAGTCGGATGTTTCTTATGACAAGCTTATCGAAATGGATGACATCAACGAGAAGTTTCCAAATACCGATGTAGTAATGGTCATAGGTGCCAATGATGTGGTAAACCCTGCTGCAAACGATGATCCTTTAAGTCCTATTTATGGTATGCCTATACTAGAAGTTAATAGAGCAACCAATGTCATTGTGATCAAAAGAAGTATGAGTTCAGGTTACGCCGGGATTCAGAATGCACTCTTTTTTGATCCCAAAACCCGAATGCTTTTCGGGGATGCTAAGAAGGTTCTCAATGAACTCGTTGGAGAAGTTAAAAACATGTAAATTAAAAAGGTTGCTTTTACAAAAGCAGCCTTTTTTTTATTTCAAATATTGGAGACTCGGTCTACTTTAACCTTAAATAGGCAAAATTCATACTATTACCAAAGTTGAGTTAAACCGCCCTAATTTAATGTTAAGCATTAGGATTCTATAGATTAGGGTATTATTTTTTCTTTCCTACAAACCTGATTACAGCTCCTTTGCCATTATGGTAAAGCCCTTCACCTAGTTCCACCTCTTTTTCCTCCAATTGGATGATGGTATAATTGTTAAAATCGGCTTTAATTTCTTCTATAGAAAATAGGGAATCCAAGTCTTTGGGACCTCCGATTTGTTCATTAATTGTTCTGTACTGCAAATTATTTTTGCTGAAAGCTTCAAATATAATTGTCCCACCCTTTTTTAAATAGCCATCCAAAATTTTATGGTATTGGGATTTAAGGTTGGCTGGAAAATGAGCGTAAATCAAGGCAATTACATCAAACTGTTCGTTCTGGTATTGTACTGATGAGAGATCATTTACTTGATAGTCTATGGCTACCTTATTCTTTTCTGCCAGCTTAATGGCTTTCTTCTTCCCTTCTTTGCTTTGGTCAAATGCAAAAACAGACCAGCCAATTTTAGCAGCGAAAACTGCATTTCGGCCTTCCCCTTCAGCAGGCAAGAGAATGGTGCCAATTTCTAATTCCTTTATTTTTTCTTTAAAGAACAGGTTAGGCGCTTCTCCATAGGCATAAGCTTCCTTGCCATATCTTTCATTCCATTTTTTTATCCAAACATCTTCCATTGTCTTAAACTTAATAAATTTTTACTATCATCCGACAAAAACACTGGGTGTTTTTAAGATTCTTGAAAAAATACAATAGCGAGGTTTTTACACCTCGCTAAAATTTATGATGTTTGAAGTTACCACACCAAAAACATCATGCCCAAAAATACAAATCTTACCGGTCAACCTGTAATTTGCCAGCTACTTTCTTTTCTTCCGCGTCAAATAGTTGATACTAGTGTATCAGAGCAAAAGAGTGACCGGTATTATAAAACCATGACTACATGGAAGCAATTGGTGTTCATGCGCTATGGAGTTGTTACAAAATGTTATTCGCTTAATAGCCTTTGCAAGAATCTTCTTTTCCTTGAAGACAGATTGACCTACCTTGGCATAGATAATCTTCCCGCAGTCAGCACACTAAGTGATGCGAACACCACCCGGAGTAGTAAGGTTTTTGCATCAATTTACCAGCGTCTTTTATGCCATTATAGAGCGGAATTATGCCCTGTCGAGAGCACTTTTCTAGACGGCACATAAAAATATTTGTCCCTACCTTTTTAATGTGAATTTAAGAAATCCTACAGGGAAAACCAGCTTCCCTGCTCAGAAAGTGTCCTTGTTGCAAGACTGGAGAACTGCATACAGTGTCATGCTTCGACCAAAGGGGGCCACCAGCCAACTGGTTTAACAAAATCAGGAAGCAAAAATATAAGCGTCAGTTAGCCTAATGTGACAGGTATGTCCAAATGGTAAAAACAGCCTAAAATTCGCTCCAAAACCCTTTACCTAATGGATACCATCTACTAAAAAAAAGAACCCTAGGCCAAAGAACAACATAAAATCAGTTACTTTTTTAATCTACCAACGCTAAAAAACAAAAGAGGGAAAACCATTCCCCATAGCAACCCTAACTCCCAACACCGCTTCAATGTTTCATTGAAGTTTACCCTGAACATTTCTCAGGGTTCAACACTGCATTCAGACTAGGCTGTTCCAGCCGTCAGAATGCTTAGTTATTGCCAACAGTACTTTTTACGTTAGGCTATTTCAATGTTCAGATGTTTGCCAAGTCCTAATTCAATTAACTTGTAATAAGTGGAAATCTGAATGTCGCTCAAGCCACGTTCAATTCGTGATATGTAGCTTTTTTTTGTTCCAGTTCTCTCAGCAAGTTCTTCTTGAGTTAAGTTCGCTTCTTTACGAGCTTCTTTTAGCATTGCGCCTAGTCGAAAAGCAAGAGAGCCAGCATCATATTTGTCTCGCTTTTGACTTCCCTTTTTTCCATATGTACCAATGAGGATGTCCTCAAAATCAGTTATATTTTTCATATCATTCATTTTTATCTTTTAGATATTCCTTTTTCAGTTTCTCCGCAAGTTTAATTTCTTTTTTCGGTGTTTTTTGAGTTTTCTTTATAAGACAATTTGCAAGAACAACTAAATTTCCATCATCGAAAAAGCACAAAATCCTTATGCTCTTAAAGGTCGTAATCACTCGTACTTCATATATTCCGTCTGTGTTTTCGAGGTACTTAAAGAATTTTTTCGGGACTTGTCTTTCAAATCGAACCAAGTCCAAAACGTATCCTATCTTTTCTCGAACTTTTTCGTCTTGAGCAATATAAAAGTCAGCGAAATATTGTTTATATATAACTACTTTTCTTATCACACGACAAAGTTAACTAATTAGTGTACAAATTCAAAATAAGTTACAAAATAGGATGGAAAAGGTAGCGTTTCCCGTATTGTTGGCAACGTATGTGTATGGTTAGTGGCAGCTTTCGAAGCACTTATATTTCAGTTTAGCACTGGGTCTTTTAAACGATAAAATGTTAAATTTTAGCGCAAAACCGCCATTAACTATACACCGTGTTGAACTAAACCTCCCTTTCGGGAGGTAGCCTGAGCATTCCGCCAAAAATCAGTATCATGCCCATAATCAAATAAATTATGAGCAAAAATACTATTTATGAGAAAGCATGCAACCAGGTTGTGGGCTTTCGTTCGATGAGTGAAGAATTTACACGTAAGCTGGTCATTGACGGCAGGTCAAAGTCCACCCATGAAAATTA
>Ga0222651_1000354_pt1 | contig 31098 bp, 29 predicted proteins | sample AntAcemetagen369_FD_179855 | JGI IMG/M metagenome (GOLD analysis project Ga0222651, IMG submission 179855) | Saline water microbial communities from Ace Lake, Antarctica - #369 | ecosystem: Environmental > Aquatic > Non-marine Saline and Alkaline > Saline | place: Antarctica: Ace Lake...
TTCCAGTTGCCAATAGTGGCGGCGCTGGAACCCCAGGTAATGATATCCTCGTCAGTCGTTATGACATTGCAAATGTGTCCGTCGACCCCCTTGACGCTTCCCGTGGGGCGGCGTCCGATAACCGTTCCGCGCTTGAGGCTCGTAATGACCTTGCTCAACGCAAAGCTCGCCTGTTTTTCGACGGGGGTATCGATTTTTACAGGCTGGAGGGATGTCGCCCTGGGGACGGTCATTGAAGATGCGGCATTGCATCCCGCGGTCGCAAGGCAGCCTAAAAGCAAGACCAAGCGACCCGAAAAATTGCGCGAACGGGCCAAAGTCAGGAGTCTCAAAATATCACCCAAAGAGGTTTTATAAAAAGTAATGACCGTTAAAGTATACCCTGTTATTGAAGAATGTTCAATAAATGTTCTATAAAAATTTTATATTTGTTCCGAAGTTTCACGTGATACGACCCGGTAGGCGAAAAATCGTTCAGGCTCATTGGCATGCGTGGATTGAAGCGATCTTGCCGTTGTACTGAGCGGTTGGGTCGTTGTCAGAAGTGCCGTGAAGTGGTGCTAACGCAGGAACGCGGCGATGACAGGCAGGACACCTGACAGTGCGGTGGTCAGGCCAGCGGTGCCATCTGTCATCGTGACATTTTTTTCGTCAAGGTAGAGCGCCCGGTTCATTTCTATCTGCAGCCCGTGAACGCCCTGTTCGGGCTTCCCGTATCGCCGTAGTGTTGCACCTCCGGCATAAGGCACATTGACACTCACGCTGAACCCCTGTCCGGACAGATAATCGACGACAGCCTGGGTCAGGTCCGGCGAACAGGTCTCGCCGAACCGGTCCCCCAGAACAAAATCCGCTCGTTTTGCGCCCGCGCCGTCGGGGGTCGCGGCGTTACCGACCGACTTCATGGAATGCCAGTCGATAAATGCAGCCTGACCGAAATCCGCATGCAGGGTGGACAGATTATGCGCCAGGGCGTGGTGGTAGGGGCGGTAGTAGGTGCGGATGCGGTTATCAACCTCGTCAAGGGTCAGTCGCCGGTCGTAGATCGGATATTCCGGGGTCACTACCCGTCGCACCAACCCGATGCCGAGCTTTGATTTCTCGCCGGCGGTTACATTCGCGCCGGGGACCAACAGGTCCGGATCCAGGTCGTCTTCCGTTCGATTGGCATCCAGATAGGCGCGTGGAAAAAGGGCCTTAAGGACTGTTGCGCCCTGCTGCTCGGCGCCTTCAAGCAGGATATCGACGTAAGCGTCTTCGGCGCGGCGCAGAATGTCCGGGCCCAGCGCACTGTTGAAATCTGCCGGATAGATGCGGCCGGAATGCGGCAGCGTATAGAGGACCGGCAGCCGGGTTCCGACGGGGTCGAGGATTTCCAGAACGTTGGGATGGTCCATTGGCTTCGCTTAAGCGGGTTCGTTTAAATGGCAGGCGGATTCATGTCCCGCGCCGACCGTGCTGAAGCGCGGAATATCGACAGCGCAACGCGGCATTGCGTGTGGGCAGCGGGGATGGAAATGGCATCCGCCGGGAGGATGAAGCGGGGAGGGGATTTCGCCCTTGATCGGCGCAAAATCCCGTTTGCGCTGGTCGAGGCGCGGGGCTTCGGCCAGCAGGGCCTGGGTGTAGGGATGGTTGGGACGGGCGAAGATCTCTTCGGTCGCGGCATTTTCGACGATACGGCCTAGATACATGATGACGACCCGGTCAGCGATATGCTCCACGACGCTGAGATCATGACTGATGAACAGATAGGTCAGGTCGAACTCTTCGCGCAGGTCCATGAACAGGTTGATCACCTGCGCCTGAATCGAAACATCAAGGGCCGCGATTGCTTCATCGCAGACCAGAAATTTTGGCTTCACCGCGAGGGCGCGGGCGATCCCGATCCGCTGGCGCTGCCCGCCGGAAAACTGATGCGGATAACGTTTCTTGAGGCTTGGATCGAGGCCGACCTTCGTCATTACCTCATCGACGTAATCCGACATGCCCGCACTTGTGGTCATGCCATGGTAACGGGGCGCTTCGCCGATTATGTTTTCGACCAGCATACGGGGATTGAGGCTGGCAAAGGGGTCCTGAAATATCATCTGGATCGCCAGGGTCGCCTCGCGCCGGCTCGCCGCTGACATTGTCGCAACGTCTTCACCCTCGAAAAATATCTGGCCTTCTGTCGCCGGGTGAATGCCTGCGACGACCCGGCCCAGGGTGGACTTGCCGCAACCGGATTCCCCGACAAGGCCAACCACCTCTCCCTTGGTGACGGAAAGGCTGAATCCGTCGACGGCGTGTACGGTTTCATCCGCAATATCGGAACCCAGTCTGGCAGCGATTTTGCCGGCGAGATCCAGGCGTTTCACAAAGCGCTTGGATACATTTCTGACTTCGAGGAGGGGCGTCGACATCACGAAGTCACCGTCGTGTGGGGGTGATGGCAGCGAAACGCGCGGGTATGGCCTTCCGTGATCTGGCTTTCGGTGGTCTGGGGTTCGGTGTCGCATTCGGGCGAGGCCCGGGGACAACGGGGCTTGAACGCACAACCTTCCGGCAATGCCATCATATTGGGTGCCATTCCCGAAATCTGGTACAGCCGCTCGCCGCGCTTGTTGGCGGATGGTACGGAACCGAGCAATCCCACGGTATAGGGATGCACCGCTCTGTCGATGACATCATCGGTGTCGCCCTGCTCGACGATCTTGCCCGCGTACATCACCGAGATATGGTCGGCCAGACCGGCAACAACGGCAAGGTCATGGGTTATCCAGATGAGGGATGTGCCGGTGCGTTTGCACAGGTTCTGCGCTTCATGGATGATCTGGGCCTGGATCGTGACATCCAGCGCGGTGGTCGGTTCGTCGGCGATGATCAGGTCCGGTTCGTTCAGGAAGGCGGTGGCGATGGCCACGCGCTGCCGCATGCCGCCTGAAAGCTGATGCGGATACGAACGCATGCGTTCGTCCGGTGAGGGAATACCAACCATGCCCAGCGTATCGCGGGCGTGGTTCCACGCTTCCCGATGGCTGACGGAACGATGCGCCTCGATTGCCTCCGTCATCTGGGTATCGATGCGCAGGACCGGATTCAGGGTCATCATCGGATCCTGGAAAATCATGGCGATACGGTCGCCCCTGAGCTTCTGCAGGCGTTCTTCAGGCGCATTTGCGATCTCTTCGCCTTTGAACTTGATTGACCCGCCGATAATCTTGCCCGGCTCATCAATCAGGCCGATGATCGAAAACCCGGTGATCGATTTTCCGGAACCGGATTCGCCCACGAGCCCCATGATTTCGCCCTTGCGGATGGAGAAATCGACCCCGTCGACCGCCTTGACGACGCCGGCGCGCATGAAGAAATGGGTTCTGAGACCCTTTACGTCGAGTGTGTTTGTCATTTGTCCTGTCGCGCCTGACCGGTGCTTCGTCGCGGGTTCAGGACATCGCGCAGCCTGTCGCCGACAAGGTTGATGGAAACCACTGTTATCAATAGCGCGAGCCCTGGATAGACCGATATCCAGTAACGCCCGGACATCATGTATTCGAAACCGTTGGCGATCAGGACCCCCAGGCTGGGACTGGTTTGGGGAAGGCCGACGCCAAGGAAGCTCAGCGTTGCTTCCAGCGAAATCGCGTGCGCCGTCTGCACCGTGCCGACGACGATCAGCGGCGCCATGCAGTTGGGCAGGATATGACGGAAGATGATCCGTGCATGGCTGATCCCCAGACAGGCTGCCGCCTCGACATATTCCTTGCGGCGTTCGACCAGCGCGGAGCTGCGCACGGTTCGCGCATAATAGGCCCATTGGGCGACGACAAGGGCGAGGATGATCTTGTCGATTCCCTTGCCCAGAATTGCGATCAGCATCAAGGCGACGAGTGCGGCCGGGAAGGAAAGCTGCAGATCGACAATGCGCATGATCAGGCTTTCCGTCCGCCCACCGGCATAAGCCGCGGCAAGGCCGATTGCCATGCCGAGCAGAAGAGCGATGACGCCGGACGTGACACCAACGGACAGCGAGATGCGCAAGCCATACAGGATCGCGGAGTAGAGGTCGCGGCCGGCGCCATCCGAACCCAGCCACATCGTATAGCCGGCAAAGGCTTCTGACCCCGGGGCCAGGCGGCCGTCCAGAACATCGACCTGCGCCAGATCATAAGGGTTCTGCGGCACGATCAGGGGCGCGATGACGGCAAGCAGGATGATTACGAAAATTACCCCGAGCGCGAGCATGGCGATCCGGCTTTCGAGGAACTCCGAACGGAACCGCTGGAACGGCGTCTCCGTGTCGATAACCGGCTTGTCCGCCTTGGAAAGGGCGTTCGCTGCCACGTCGGTCATGAGGTCTTGTCCTGTAGCCGGACCCTGGGATCCAGGATCGAATAAATGATATCGACAATCAGATTGATCACGACAAAGAACAACACAATGATCATCAGATAGGCGACCACGATGGGGCGGTCCAGCTGGAGAATCGCATCGATCAGCAGCTTGCCCATGCCGGGCCAGGCGAAGATGGATTCGGTGACCACGGAGAAAGCGACCAGACTGCCGAATTCCAGCCCCATAACCGTCACGACAGGGATCATGATGTTCTTCATCACGTGGACGCCGATAATCCGGCGCGTTGAAATACCCTTGGCCCGGGCAAATTTTACGTAATCCTGCCCCATGGCTTCCCGCACGCCGGCACGGGTCAGGCGGATCGCCAGGGAAATTTTCAACAGTGCCAGGTTCAGGGCCGGCAACATGACATGGGACAGCCCATCCAGTGTCAGCAGGCTTGTTTCAAAGCCCAGTACGTTCACGGTGTCACCGCGACCTGTCGACGGCAGCCAGCCGAGGAGGACCGCAAACAGCATGATCAGCATCAGGCCGACCCAGAAGGTCGGCAGGGAAAAGCCGAGAATGGAGCCCGCCATGACCGCTTTAGACGCTGCCCGGTCCGGAAAAAGCCCCGCGTATAATCCCAACGGAATTCCCAGAAAGACCGCAAGAAAAAGTGCGGTAAAAGCAAGCTCTAGTGTTGCCGGCATATGATGCAGGATTAACTGCAGCGCGGGCTCACCAAAGATAAAGGATTTTCCGAGGTCCCCTTGTCGGGCGCCGTCGAGGAAACGGAAATATTGTTCGTAAATCGGCCGGTCAAGCCCAAGGCGCTCGATGGCGGCCTGTATGTCTGCCTGGTCCGCGTCGGGGCTAACCAGCATGTATACCGGGTCGCCGATCACATTGACGCCAAAGAACACAATTATCGACATCACGAAGACGACGACGGCGGCCTGCATGAGGCGGCGAATGACGAAAACAGTCATGTGAAATTATTGCTCATGAAAATAGGCGCGGACGGTTTCCCGACCGCGCCTGTTCCACTTAATCTTTCACCACGCCTGTGGCGAGCGTGTATTCATCTGTGCGGGCGATATATCGGATACCCTTCTTCGCAGCCCAGGTGTTTACCTGAAAGTGTGTCGGGATAACCGCCAGACCCTCGATCGCCATTTCGGTTGCCTTGGCCAGCAGCTCCTGACGTTTCGCGTCATCGACGGTCCGCAGCGCTTCCTCGATCGTTGCATCAATCGCAGCATCGGAGTGACGACCACGGTTCGCTGCGCCAAATCCCTTGCTTTTGTCATAGGTGTGAACGAGAGATTTCAACGGCGAGGATGATTCACCGGATCCCGCGCCCCAGCCGACGAGGAAAAAGCTGAATTCCGGCGAGCCGCCTTCACCGCCCTTTGACGCGCGGGAGAAGTAAACCGAACGAGGCATTGTCTCGACCGACGCCTTGATGCCGACACGGTTCAGCATCTGACCGATCGCTTCGGCAATCTTGGCATCGTTGATATAGCGGTCATTCGGGCCGTGGATGGTCATTTCGAATCCGTCGCCATAGCCCGCTTCGGTCAGCAGGGCCTTGGCGCCCTTGGGATCGTATTCAACGGGTTTCAGTTTCGAGGAGATCCCGAAGAATCCGTCCGGCAAAAGCTGGCCGGCCTTGATCGCCACACCTTCCATGACACGATCGACGATGGCGTCGCGGCTGATCGCCATGGAGATCGCCTTGCGAACGCGGATGTCGAGCAGCGGGTTCTTGATCTTGCCGCCGCCAATCGCCCGGATATGCGGGGAGTCTTCACGGAACTGATCCATATGCAGATAAATCACGCGGTTTGAAACACCCTGCGAAAGCTGAAGATCACTATTCTTCGACAGTGTCTCGATATCTGTCGTGGGCACGCCCGAGATCATATCAACGTCACCGGCCAACAGCGCGGCAACGCGGGATGGGCCGGACTTGATCGGCCGGAACTCAACCTCGGACCAGATCGGCTTCTTGTCCCAGTATTCTTCATTCCGGGTCATGACGATAGATTCACCAGGCCGGTACGACACGAACTTGAACGGTCCTGTACCAATCGCGGCCTTGCCCGCGTTAAATTCCGCGGTTGTTCCGCCGCAGCCGACGGAATCAGAAATGATCGGGATCGTGGAGACGTCATTCCCCATCAAGGGATAAGGGGTGGCGGTCTTGAAATGGACGGTATAGTCGTCGATTTTCACGACTGTCTTGCCTTTGATATAGGTACCAAAGGAGGCCGGTGAATTCGGGACATCGGGGGCGCGTTTGAACGTGCAGACGACGTCATCGGCGTTGAAGTCGGTGCCATCGTGAAACTTGATCCCCTGACGAAGTTTGAATTCCCATGTCAGGTCGTCGACTGGTTTCCAGGAAAGGGCAAGTTTGGGTGTCAGGCGCTGTTTTTCATCCTGCTGGATCAGCCGGTCAAAAATATGCACGGACATCGCATTGTTCGGCCCAAGATTATGAAAATGGGGGTCCAGCGATGTCGGCTCTGCCGAAAGGCCAATCGTGATTTTCTCCGCGGAAGCCGTGGAAGCCGCCATCATTGCCGAAAGCGCGGCCACGCCGAGAATGGTATCTTTGAGTTTCATTTCATGTTCCTCGATAAGGGGACGGTTTCGTCCTTAAAACGCAAAATTAAAAGGCGGCGAACCAGCCACAAATTATGTTACGAGCGAATCATTCCATCGCCAATCACAATCGTGCTGTATCCCTTTAAGTATGTCGTTTTTTCGGAGGACAACAGGCCTAACAGATGCGGGGTTAGCGCGATTGGCGAGGGGAGGGGGTTGTGTACATGCAATGATCTGCGTGGCTGCAGGGTGTCATGCGTAATGCCCGGCGAGAGATCCCGATTCCCCCGACATGATTCCGAGAATCGGGCCCCCGTCTGACGGACCGGTGTGGTGGCTGTATCGACCCCGCAGAAGCGGGCCTTTCAGGAACGCTTCTTCGCCAGGGGCCCGCCTTCCGGCCCCACGTAATCCTGCGCGGAACGGACCCCGCCCTGGAAACGGAACGCCGGATCGCGATGATCCGCCGGCGCCGCGTTGGCCATTATGGAATCGGCAAAGCGTTCCGCGTTGTCCTGGGGCCGATAGCCGATATATCCGGCCTTGCCATTGTCCCACCAGCGACGGTCATTGTCGGAAACACCGTAGACCGGCGTCCATCCCAGGTGCGGAACCGTCAGGCAGCGTATGACGAGTTGCCCCAGGTCATCGTCACTGAGCCAGGTACAAAGGGCTCGCTCGTTGGTTGGTTCGCTCTGATGGGAACCGATACGCAGGCAGGCGCTTTCGATGCCGTACTTATCCCAATAGTAGCGGGCAAGATTTTCGCCGAACGCCTTGCTGATTCCGTACAGGCTATCCGGCCGTAATGGCGCGTCCAGGTCCAGCACATCGCCGCGTTCATGCATGCCGATCGCATGGTTTGAACTGGCGAAAACAATCCGTGAGGTCCCGGCAAGCCGGGCGGCTTCATAAACGTTCCAGGTGGCGTCGATATTGTTGTCCCGAATTTCGGTCCAGTCATTCACGCTAAGGCTCGCCCCGAGATGCACCACGGCATCAACACCGGTCATAAGCGGGACGACCGCGTCAAAATCCCGCAAATCGCAATGCTGAAATTCTTCGCCTTCAACCAACCCCTGTACAGGGGAGATATCTATAAGGTGCACGCTAGGAAAGTTGTCTCTTAAATGCTTGCGCAGGACGGTTCCAACCTTGCCAGCGGCCCCCGTCAACAAAATCCGACTCATCGCTATACTCCCGGGAAAAGGTTTGTTTTGACATGTTATGGCCCCTATAGCGAATACGCTGCAATATATCTTCTAAAATATATTTCATGAAAAATCTGGGGGGCATGGTGTTGTGCTCGCGCATGTCGTGCACTATTGTCCGATATGGTTTGTAATTTAAGTCGGTAATAAACCCCAAAAATAGTGTGTTTTAACAAACAGGAGAGGGATTCATGAAAAATATCCGTACAGCGCTTGCTGCGTCCGTATTTACACTGGGTGCGCTCATCGCAAGCCCAGTAGTTGCATGGGAGCCAACCAAACCGATCAAACTGGTTGTTGGGTTCTCTCCGGGGGGCGGCACGGATGCGATTGCACGAACCGTGGCTTCTGCGGCGCAGGAATTTTTTCCGGTTCCTCTCGTGATCGTCAACAGGTCCGGCGCATCGGGCACGCTGGCAGCCGAATTTGTCGCGAGCTCAAAGCCCGATGGCTATACGCTGCTCGTTGCCGGTGGCAGCGAAAGCACCTCGGTCGGTAACCACCGGCCGTTGAAATACGATATCCGCAAGGACTTCACGCCAATCATGCGCATTAACCGGTATCGTATTTTCCTCGCGGTGAATGCCAAATCCGGTATCAAGACCGTGAAGGATCTGGTCGAAAAGGCCAAATCCGCACCCGGGAAAATGGCGTTTTCGTCCGGTGGCAATGGCAGCCTATATCATTCGGCCATGCTGGTTTTCAATCGCGAGACCGGTACAGACATGAAGCATGTTCCGTATAAGGGCGGCGCCCTAGGTCTGGCCGCGCTTGTTGGCGGGCATGTGGATGTCGGTGTTGGTGCGGCGCTTGAAGTGAAGCCCCATGTCGATTCCGGTAAAATTGTCCTGATCGGCCATACCTCGCCGGACCCGACGGATGCGTATCCTGATGTTCCGACGTTGCAGGACGAGGGCTATGACATTGTTCTGGGGAACATGAAGGGCTTTGTCGGTCCCGCAGGAATGCCGGCTGATGTTACGCAGTACCTGCATGACAACTTCAAGAAAGCCCTGGAGACGGATACCTGGAAGCGGCTTGCCAAGAAACAGAAAATCGACACGGCCTATGCAAATGGTCCGGATTTTCTGGAAGCGATGGCCGGGATGTATAACGTCATCGGTAAGGCCGTTAAGGGTACGAAGTGACATTTTGGGCAATAGACTGATATGTCATCTGTAAATCAGGAAAGCGAGACAGGGCGAAAGGCTGACCGATTATTCGGCGGTGCGGTCGTCCTGCTCGCACTTCTGTTTGTCGTGTTCGCTGTTCCGTCCATTTCGGACGAATGGATGACGACAAGCGGAAGCCAGTATTACACCGTTGGTCCGGGCTTGATGCCCTACATGGCCGGTTTCGCAACGATGGCGTTTGCCCTGATTTCGATGCTGACGCCAGGACAGACCAACCATCTGAAAGGTCTGCTGGCACCCGGCGCCATGCGCAGGGTGGGACTGCTGATCGTTCTGGGTTTTGCCTATATCGCAGGACTGTCGATCATCGGGTTCCTGCTCGCAACACCGGTGATGTTGTTTATTTTCCTGTATGGGTTTGGTGTCAGAAACTGGATTGTGCTGCTGTTGACGGCAGCCATTGCGCCAATCGTGATCCATCTGTTTTTCTTTGAAATCTTCAATCTCGAATTGCCGGTCGGCGACTACGGGATTTCCCTCCGGTAATCGAAAATGGAAATATTTTTTGACACGCTGCTGACGGTTCTTCAGCCAGGGAATATGCTTGTGCTGTTGGGCGGTGTCCTTGGCGGCATGCTGATCGGCGCCATTCCGGGCATGACCGTTACCATGGCTGTGGCGCTGGCTGTTCCCTTTACACTGACAATGGGGCCGGTTCCCTCGCTGCTGATGCTGCTGGGCATATACTGCGCCGGCATATACGGCGGCAGTATCACCGCCATTCTGCTGAATGCGCCCGGTACGCCGGCTTCGGCAGCAACCAGCCTGGACGGCTACGAGCTGGCCAAACAGGGCAAGGCAGGGAAGGCGCTGAAAATGGCGCTGCTGGCTTCCGTGTATGGCGGATTGTTCAGTGTGCTCGTTCTGGTTCTGGTAGCCCCGCAACTCGCCGAATTTGCCTTGCGGTTCGGGCCGCCCGAAGTCGCAACACTGCTGGTCTTTTCCCTGACCATGGTTGGCGTACTGTCCGGTGAAACGATCGTCAAAGGGCTGCTCGCAGCATCGATCGGGATGATGATCGCCGTTATTGGCGCCGACCCGATGTTGTCCGTCGACCGGTTTACCTTTGGCGCCACGGACCTTTTTGACGGTGTGCCCTACATACCGTTGCTCATTGGCCTGTTTGCGATGGCTGAGATGCTGACACAGGCGGAAACCGCGTTTCGGCAAAGTGGGGACGTTATTTCCCTGGACGGCACCGCGAAGGATTCCAACAGGATCACCCGGGATGATATGCGTCGCAGTACTGTTCCAATGATCCGCTCGGGGTTCCTTGGCGTGTTCATCGGCATGTTGCCGGGATTGGGCGCGGGGATCGCAACCTTCCTGGGCTACGCGGAAACAAAGCGGGCTTCGAAGGAACCAGGCCGTTTCGGCAAGGGCGCCATCGAAGGGGTTGCCGCGTCGGAATCCGCCAATAACGCCGTGACGGGGGCAACGCTCGTTCCCTTGCTGGCGCTGAGTATTCCCGGCGATATCGTCACGGCCATTCTGCTGGGCGCGTTGTTGATCCAGGGGGTGACCCCGGGCCCGATGATCTTCCTGACCAATATCGATATCGTGTACACCGTTTATATCGCGCTGCTGATGGCAAACCTTGCGGTTGCCGCCACGGCTCTGGTGGCGATCCGACCGATGCTCACGGTGCTGCGGATACCAAAAGCCGTTCTGTACCCGGTGATCTTCATGATCTGCGTCGCTGGCAGTTTTGCGATCCGGAACAACCTGTTCGACGTCTTTATCATGTTCGCCGGTGGCGTGCTTGGTTACGTCCTGCGCCTTTTCGGGCTTCCTGTCGCGCCGCTGCTGATTGCCTTCATTCTGACGCGGCCGTTTGAAGAAGCCTTGCGGCAGGCGTTGATTTCGTCCGAAGGTGATTTATCCATATTCGTGACGCGACCCATCGCTGCCTTCTTTGTCGCCTTGACGGTTCTGGCCATCGTCTTCACGGTTAGGCGTCATCTGCGCGGCAATCCGGCGATTCCGGATACCTGATAGGCCGCGATAACCGGAAGGACAGGGAACATGCAGACTGCCGCTGACCCGGGCCCTCGACCGCGCCTCGTTGCGCCACCGCATGCCTGTGAGTGCCATTCGCACATATACGGGCCGCTTGACCGGTATCCCTATGCGCAAGGTGGCGGACGAAGCCTGCATCCCGACGCGTCGATTGCCGAGTATCGGGCGGTTCTGGACAATCTTGGGATTGAACGGGCCGTCATTGTTCAGCCTTCGGCATATGGCACCGATAACAGCCGCACCGTCGATGCGATCCGGGAGTTCGGTGCTGACAGGGCGCGCGGTGTCGCGGTGTGTGCAGCCGATGTTTCCCATCAGGAACTGTCATCGCTGCATGATGCCGGTATACGGGGCTTCCGCTTCACCAGGCAGGGAAATGACGTAACGCTGGACAATCTGGCTGAGGTCATGCCCCGGATCGCGCCATTCGGGTGGCATGTCCAGGTACAGGACAACGGCGAGGACGCGGCGGAATGGATACCGCGCATCACCGATCTTCCCGTTCCGGTCGTCGTCGACCATATCGGCCGCATGCCCAGGAGCATGGACCTGAACGATTCCCGGTTCACGGCATTCCTGACCTTGCTGGAGAGCGGCAATGTCTGGGTAAAGATTTCCGGCCCCTATTACGGATCGGCAAGCGGTGCGCCCTACAGCGATGTCGTGCCCCGCATTCGGAAACTGGCAGAGGTGCGCCCGGACCGCCTTGTGTGGGGTTTGAACTGGCCGCATCCCCAATTCGCCGCAGATCAGAAGCCCGTCCCGGCACATTGCCTTGATGTTCTGCAGGATGCCTTTCCCGACGACGCTGCCCTGCGCAAGGCGATACTCTGCGACAACCCGGCAAAGCTCTACGATTTCCCTGGCTGAACAGGTGGTGCTGTTGCCGGCTGCGTTTGTCCGGCACCGACCTGCATGCGGACAGTGGCCGTAAAACCAATGGCGTTGGCAATAAAGCCATACCGCAGTTTGATCGCTAATTAACCTATCTATATGGATGGTTTTGAGTGCGCGGAGTCTGGGGTGGGCCACTTGGGTGCTTCAGCCGAAATGCCTTTGGCATCGAAAGCAGGCGCCATCCATTGACGCTGTTACGGTCGGCGTAGAGCCCGTCCGTAATTCACTATTATCACTGTTTTTGTAACAGATAATGCCTAATGAATGCGGCGTGGGCCGGGCTAGGGAAAGGCGTGCGACACCTGCAATTTTAGTGTCTGAGCGGCCGGTTTTCGTCTTTCGGGGTGCGGAAGACAGTACCCTGATGCGTGTCAGTAGTAGACTTAATTAAAAGGTTATTATAGAGGCGGGGCAGGGAGGCGACGAATTTCGACACTTCTCTTAGCGAATATACGCGGGCTTAAATTACTGCCGCCGTCCCGGGAAACAGAAGATAAAAAAGGGGCCAGCTATCGACTAGCTAACCCCTTTTAAAAATTTGGCTCCGCGGGCAGGACTCGAACCTGCGACAAGGTGGTTAACAGCCACCTGCTCTACCAACTGAGCTACCGCGGATCAGTGCGGCACACTGCCCGGATGATCTCCGTGCGGCGTGTGCGCGGGCTTATATCAGACGTATGCGCCCTTGCAAAGCATTGTTGGCGCGTAACTTGCGCCAAAAGTAATCTGGAGGTGAGGGCCGGAATCGAACCGGCGTGCAAGGATTTGCAGTCCTCTGCCTAACCACTCGGCCACCCCACCAGATTACGGCGCGTGATATAGGCCGGGCCCGCCGGGGGGTCAAGTCATGTCGTATTCGTTTCCGGGTAAACGCTCCGGATGCATTGTCATTCGTCGAGCCCGGCGATATAAGGTGATTAACTTGTGCAGGCGCGCATTTCCGGCACTTTCGGGACCGAACCAGGGATAGCGGTGTAACGGTTTGGTAATGTTCCGGTGTCCTGATACGGTTTGGTCAGGCTTTGTCGGGCGAGACGTTTAATGCGGTGATGCGCGTGCCGCCACGATGGTTAAGGTTGTCCACTGTCAGTTGAACAGGTGCCCAGAATGGATTTTTCGTTTGCCCGTCATAATATGGTCGAATGCCAGCTTCGTCCCAACAAGGTGACGGATAACGCGGTACTGGCGGCGATGGGATCGCTGCCGCGCGAACGTTTTTTGCCGGAAACGCTGCGTTCTGTCGCCTATGCGGATGAAGACCTCGGCGTCGCGCCGGGCCGGCATATCATGGAGCCGACGGTAGCGGCGCGCCTGATTCAGGCCGCGACGCCGCGCAGTGGCGACGTTGCACTCGTCATTGCAGGCGGTACGGGATACGAAGCGGCCGTGTTGGCAAGCATGGTGGAAACCGTATTTGTGGTGGAAAGCGATTCGGCACTGTCCGCCACCGCATCGGAACTGTTTTCCGAATTGGCGCTGGATAATGTCGTCGTCGTCGACGGCACACTGATCGAAGGTTTGCCGGATCAGGGCCCCTTCAATGTGATTTTCGTCAATGGCGGTGTCCAGGCGGTGAATGACAGCCTGAGCGGACAGCTTGCCGAAGGGGGCCGCATGGTCTGTGTCATGGATGACGGGGACGATATCGGCCGTGCGACGCTGACGCAGCGCACCGCAGGCGCAATATCGCATCGCAGCCTGTTTGACGCGTCTGTACCGTTGCTGGAAGAATTTCGAAAAGCGCCAAGTTTTGTGTTTTAATACTGTAAATATTCAATATTTTGTGGTTTAGTTTAAAAGGAATCTTCTGTTTTCGGAAATTAGACTGATTTCTTTTTGGACTACTGAAGTAGAAACAAGACAAACGGCAGTACTTAAACATGCCGATGGTAAGGAAATGATGATGCGACGGTGGACCGTCTTGACGGGTATTTCGGTGGTTTTGGCTGCTGCGGCTGTGACGCCGGCACAGGGACAAAGCCTTTCCGAGGCGCTGGCGCTGGCCTATCAAAACAACCCGACACTGGAGGCACAGCGCGCCAGTTTGCGGGCAACGGATGAAGGCGTCTCCCAGGCCCAGGCCGGATGGCGGCCGGATGTCCGGATCACGAGCGATCTGACCCGGCTGCGGCGGCGCACAAATAATTTCCTCGGCGGCGGTGATGCCGACCGGACCAGTTATGGCGGGGGCCTTGCGATTCGTCAGAACGTTTATGCCGGTGGCCAGACGGAATCTGAAATCAGTCAGGCCAAGCATGAGGTCAGTGCGGAACGTGCCCGGTTGCTGTCGACGGAACAGCAGGTGCTGCTGGATGGCGTGACCGCATATATGAACGTGTTCCGCGAAGAAGCCGTGCTGAAACTCAATATCGGCAATGAGCAGGTGCTGACGCGTCAGATGGAAGCGACCCAGGACCGGTTCAATGTGGGTGAGGTGACGCGGACCGATGTCGCGCAGGCGGAATCGAGACTGGCACGCGCCAAGGCGACCCGGGTCAAGGCGGAAGGTGACCTGGAGGTCAGCCGGGCGTTCTATCGTCAGATTGTCGGCGAATCGCCGATTGCTGTTCCGATCCCGGATTTCCCCACGGCGTTGCCAGCTTCGGCTGAGGAAGCGGCGAAGGAAGCCCTGGAAAATAATCCGGAAGTTGTGAGCGCGGTGTATGACGAACGGGCCGCAAAGTCGTTTGTCGCATTGCGCAAGGGCGAACTGCTGCCGTCTGTCGATATCGTCGGTGCCGCCGATCACAACCGTAATTCCGGCGGCGATGACCGGACAACCAATGATTTGTCCATTTCCGCTGAATTGACCGTACCGATTTATCAGCAGGGTGCCGTTTCCAGTCGTATTCGCGAAGCTATTCAACTCGCGGCGCAGCGTCGTTTGGAAGTCGAAGAAGCGCGTCGCGCAGCGATGGAGGACGCAACGAGTGCCTTTGAACTTCTGGCGGCAGCGCGTGCCAGCATTCAGTCGCGTGAGGCTGAAGTGCGGTCTGCGACCATCGCGCTGGAAGGTGTGACGCAGGAAGCCGCCGTTGGCTCACGTACCGTGCTGGATGTGCTCGATGCGGAGCAGGAATTACTGGATGCGCAGGTCAGTCTCGTGAGTGATCAGCGTGAGGCTATCGTTGCCAGTTTCGACCTGTTGTCGGCGATTGGCCGGTTAACTGCGCAGGAACTGGCTTTGCCGGTCGATGCATATGATCAGCGGCAACATTATCTGCGCGTTAAGGACAAGCTCTGGGGCTATGATTGATCGCCCCGGAAGCGCTTGCATGGAATTCGAACCAGTCCGGGGACTGGCCTGTTGGCCGTTCCAGGGAGCGGGTAGCCGGGTGTTTGACGTGCTGTACGGGAAGGGCAAGATATGAGTGACGAGGCGGGTCAGGAACCGTCGATGGAGGAAATCCTCGCCTCCATCCGGAAAATCATATCCGAGGACGGTGCGGAAGGCGAAGAAGACGAGGCGGTTGAAGAAGCCGAACCGGCGGCTGAAGCTGAGCCGGAACCAGAGCCCGAGCCGGAGCCGGAACCCGAGCCGGAACCAGAACCCGAGCCGGAACCTGAGCCCGAGCCCGAGCCGGAACCAGAGCCCGAACCGGAAGACGACGACGAACTCGAGCTTATGGATGAAGCCGAGCCGGAACCGGAACCCGAGCCCGAACCAGCGTTGCTGGAGCCGGTCGATGAAATCACGCTCGAAGACGAGGTCATCGACGAAGTTGATGATATGCTGGTTTCTGCGGCCACAACGGCTGCCGGTGCGGGGGCGTTTGCGTCGCTTGCGGGTGCAACCGATCCGAACATGCGGCTTGGCAATGTCGATCGGACCCTGGAATCGCTGGTAAAGGAAGTGATGCGGCCAATACTGCGTGACTGGCTGGAAGCGAACCTGCCGGTTGTCGTAGAACGGCTCGTACAGCGCGAGATCGAGAAGATGTCCAAGAAGTCGGATAGCTGATCGCGTCTTCGTTTCCGAACTGAAATTCTGATTTGAAAAGGATCGTTCAGCGATGCTGGACAAGACATATCTGCCCGGCGCGGTAGAGGAAAAACATTATCAACGCTGGGAGAATGCCGGGGCATTTGAATGCGGCCGCAGTGAGGGCGATCCGTATACCATCGTGATTCCGCCGCCGAACGTTACCGGCAGCCTGCATATCGGGCATGCGTTGAACAATACGCTGCAGGATATCCTGATCCGCTACCATCGAATGCTCGGTCGCGATGTCCTGTGGCAGCCCGGCATGGATCATGCGGGGATCGCCACGCAGATGGTTGTCGAACGGCAGCTTGAGGCCGCCAACAGCTCCCGCAAGGAACTCGGCCGCGAGAAGTTCATTGAAACTGTCTGGGAATGGAAAGCGCAGTCCGGCGGTACGATCCTGGAGCAGTTGAAGCGCCTGGGGGCGTCCTGCGACTGGTCGCGTGAACGCTTCACCATGGATGAGGGGCTTAGCGCCGCTGTCCGTAAGGTTTTCGTCGACCTGCACCGGGAAGGGCTGATCTACAAGGATCAGCGACTGGTCAACTGGGATCCGAAACTGCAGACCGCGATTTCTGATCTGGAAGTCCAGCCGCAGGAAGTCAACGGCAAGCTGTGGTACTTCAAGTACCCGGTAGAAGGCCTTGAAAATACATATCTAACCGTCGCCACGACCCGGCCGGAAACGATGCTGGGCGACACCGCCGTTGCGGTTCATCCCGATGACGCACGCTACAAGGATTTGATTGGCAAGCATTGCATTCTGCCGCTGGTCGGGCGCCGTATCGTCATTGTGGCCGATGAGCATGCTGACCCTGAAACCGGTTCCGGTGCGGTGAAGATCACCCCGGCGCATGATTTCAACGATTTTGAAGTCGGCCGCCGGCACGATCTGGAGATAATCAACATCTTCGACGTCGAGGCGCATATCAACGATAACGCCCCGGAAAAATATCGCGGCATGGACCGTTTCGATGCCCGCGCCATGATTGTCGCGGATATGGAAGCAGGCGGCTTTCTGGACCGGGTCGAAGAACAGCTCCATACGGTGCCGTATGGCGACCGGGGCGGCGTGCCGGTCGAGCCCTACCTGACCGAACAATGGTATGTCGATGCGGCGACATTGGCGAAGCCGGCGATCGAGGCGGTTGAAAGCGGCAAGGTAAAGTTTGTTCCGGCAAACTGGGACAAGACCTATTTCGAATGGATGCGGAATATCCAGCCCTGGTGTATTTCCCGTCAGCTCTGGTGGGGCCATCGCATTCCCGCCTGGTACGGTCCCGATGGCGAATTTTTCGTCGGTATGGACGAAGCCGAGGCGCAGGCGGCGGCAAATGCCCATTACGGCAAGGAAACCGTTCTCGTCCAGGATGAAGACGTGCTGGATACGTGGTTTTCATCCGGCCTGTGGCCGTTCTCTACTCTTGGCTGGCCGGAAGACGCGCCGGAAGTGGCGCGCTACTATCCGACCGACGTGCTGGTGACCGGGTTCGACATCATCTTTTTCTGGGTTGCCCGGATGATGATGCTGGGCATGCATTTCATGAAGGAACCGCCCTTCCATACGGTCTATGTCCACGCGCTTGTTCGCGATGAGGCCGGACATAAAATGTCCAAATCCAAGGGCAATGTCATCGATCCGCTGGAACTGATCGATCAGTTCGGTGGCGATGCGCTGCGCTTTACCCTGTCCACGCTGGCGGCGCCGGGCCGTGACATCAAGCTGTCGGAACAACGGGTCGAGGGATCGCGTAATTTTGCCACCAAGCTGTGGAACGCGGCGCGGTTCTGCGAAATCAACGAATGTGCGCTGACGCCCGGGTTCGAGCCGGCAGCGTGCGAGGAAGTCCTGAATCGCTGGGTTGTCGGGGCGACGGCCCGCTGCGCACAGGACGTTGAAGCCGCAATCGCCGCCTATCGGTTCAACGACGCCTCGCAGGTCCTGTATCATTTTATCTGGGGCACGTTCTGTGACTGGTATGTCGAACTGTCGAAGCCGCTGATCACCGGCGACGACGCGGCGGCACAGGCGGAAACCCGCGCGACGACGGCCTGGGTGCTGGCGCAGACATTGAAGATGCTGCACCCGTTCATGCCCTTCATTACCGAAGAATTGTGGACCCGTTTTGGCGACAGTGAATTGCTGATCCTCGAATCGTGGCCACAACTGGGGCCGGATATGATCGATGCCGAGGCACAGGCCGAAATGGACTGGGTTGTCGCGCTGATTACCGGCGTTCGTTCGGTGCGCTCCGAAATGAACATTCCGCCGGGTGCGAAAATTCCGATGCTCCTGACCGATGCGAGCGACACGAGCAAAGGCTGGATGAAGCGGCATAACGCGTTGATTACGCGTCTGGCGCGCCTGCAGCCGGCCGAGATCGGAAACGATATTCCCAAGGGCGCAGTGCAGTTCGTTCATGGCGAGGCGGTTGCGGCATTGCTCATCGCGGATGTCATCGACCTGTCGCAGGAAAAGGCGCGGCTGGAAAAGGCAATCGCCAAGACCGAAAGTGAAGCGTCAAAGCTGGAAAAGAAACTCGGCAATGCCCAATTCATGGCTAAGGCGCCCGAAGCGGTTATTGCGGAGCAGCGCGAGCGGTTGGCGGCACAGCAGGCAACCCGCGAAAAACTGGCGGATGCGCTCACACGGGTTTCCGCTGCGATGTAGCGGTACCGGTGCCGCGTCCACGGACGGGGCGAGTGAATTCAGGCAGGTGAGTTATCATGCGCAAGGTTTCGGGTTTTAAGTGCAGCATCGGTTTTCTGGTTGCCGCATGTGCCATGTTTCTTATGGCGGATATTGCCCGGGCGGCCGAACCGCGACGTATCGAAATCCATCTGGCGCACGGCAAACCCGTGAACGGCGATGTTATCCGGCTGAAACAGGGTGATACGGTTGTGCTGGAATGGATTTCCGACGAAGCGCTGTCCCTTCACCTGCACGGCTATGACATCGAAGTAACCCTGGTCCCGAATGAAAAACAGTCCACGCCGTTTGAAGCCTTTGCCAGCGGTCGCTTTCCATTGACCAATCACGGCGCGGGGCATGGGCATAAGGCTTTGATGTATTTCGAAGTTCTTCCGGACTGATCGCGTCATGCGGTGTCTGGCGCAGGTATTACTCGCCGGATCCGGCGGATTTCTGGGATTTTGCTTCACGGCCGTTCCGGCCAGCGCCCATGCCTTCGGGCAGCGTTACGATTTGCCGGTACCGCTCTTGCTATACCTTGTTGGCGCCGCCGCTACGGTGCTGCTGTCCTTTGTGATGATGGCGTTGCTGTCGCGCGGGCGAAATCTCGAGTTTAATCTTCCGGAATACAGTTTCGCCAATGCGCCGTTTGGCCGGGTCCTGGCGCAGGTGATCCTTGTCGCGTTGTTGATTCTGGTGGTGACGGCAGGGTTTCTTGGCGTTGATAATCCGCAGCGCAATGTCGCCCCGGTCATGGTCTGGATCATCGGGTGGATTGGCATCGCCTATATCTGCGCGCTGATTGGCGATATCTGGGAAATAGCCAACCCATGGGACACGTTGTTTCGATGGTTTGGACCCCGGGATGATAACGCACGCGACTGGCCGGCATGGCTGGGCATGTGGCCTGCGGTCTTCCTGTTGGGCGCCTTCGCCTGGCTGGAGCTGATATCGGAAGCCGGCGAATCGCCGCGCCAGTTGGCCTTTCTGATCGTCATGTATTCGGCCATTACCTGGCTCGGTATGGCCACACTGGGGCGACGGAACTGGCTGCGAAACGGCGAGGCCTTTGCCGTCATCTTTGCGCTGTTCGGTCGGTTTGCGCCCCTCTGCCGCAGCCGCGACGGCGGGCTGGCGCTGCGGATGCCGGCGGTCGGATTACTGGTTGATCACCCCGTCCGGTTTTCACAAACGGCTTTTGTCCTGCTGGCATTGTCCACGGTCACGTTCGACGGCTTTCTGGAAACGCCGGCCTGGGTCATGTTGCTTGAGGCGATATTGGATACGCCGTTTTTCCTGGCTCTTGAGGATTTGGGGCTCAATCGGCTGAAGACGATCAAGACGCTGGCAATGCTGGTGTTTTTCGGCGGCTTCCTGACGATCTACCTGATGTGTTGCCGGTTGATGGCCCTGGCGGATCGCGCGGTGCCGATGCGGCAGGTCGTCGGCAGTTTTGTTCTTCCGCTGGTGCCGATCGCCATCGCCTATCACTTGGCGCATTACCTGTCTTACCTGCTGATATCGGGGCAGGGGGTCATTCCGCTGATGTCGGACCCGTTCGGCTTCGGGTGGGATTTGTTGGGTACCGCGGATTACCGGATCGATATTGGCATAGTCGGTGCCCGTTTCGTCTGGAACCTGTCGATTGTATCGATTGTCATCGGCCACCTGCTCGCGGTCTACCTGTCACATGCAATGGCGCTGCGGCTGTTTGCCGATGCGCGCGCCGCGTTGCGCAGCCAGATTCCGATGCTGGTCCTGATGATCGGCTATACGATGATCAGCCTGTGGATTTTGTCACAGCCGGTGGTGTCCGCCGGATAGCCGCGTCAGGAGCGGTGTCAGGCGGCGTCGGCGATTTCGCACCACACGGGGGTGTGGTCAGAGGCCTTTTCCTTGCCGCGTGGCTTGCGGTCGATTTCGCAGGCGACGAGCCTGTCCGCAGCCTGCGGTGACAGCAGGAAATGGTCGATCCGCACGCCTTCATCACGGGACCAGCGGCCGCGCTGGTAATCCCAGAAGCTGTAGGCCCCGATTTCCTTGTGCAGTGTCCGCCAGGCTTCGGTGACGCCCATATTCAGGATGGTGCGGAACCGGGCCCTTGCTTCCGGCCGGCACAGGGCGTCATCGGCCCATCCCGCAGGGTCGTATACGTCGCCGTCGGCGGGGATGATATTGTAGTCGCCTGCCAGCACAAAGGGCTGCTCCGTGGGCAGCAGCGTGTCGCGGACATGCGCAACCAGCCGGTCCATCCAGCCCAGTTTATAGGGAAATTTGTCCGAATCAGTCGGGTTGCCATTGGGCAGGTAGATCGACGCGATGCGCAACCCGCCGATGGTGGCTTCGATATAGCGGGCTTGTTCGTCGGAATCGTCGCCGGGTAGCCCGATCATGACATCCTCGATCGGCAGCTTGGAAAGAATGGCGACGCCGTTATAGCTTTTCTGGCCGTGAATGGCGGTCTGGTAGCCCAAGGCCGCGATTTCGAGCCCGGGAAAGTCCTCTGTGACCGTCTTGATTTCCTGCAGCAACGCGACGTCCGGCGAGGCTTCTTCCAGCCATTCCAGCACGCGCGGCAACCGCGCCTTGACCGAATTGACGTTAAATGTGGCTATTTTCACGCGTGATTACAGTCGGTTCAGGTGGAAAACGATGTGCCGCAGCCACAGGACGTAACGGCATTGGGGTTGGTAATCTGGAAGGCGGCACCGACCATGTCGTCGACGAAGTCGATTTCCGAGCCACCGAGTAACCCTATGGAAACGCTGTCAATAACGACCTTGACGGTATCGTCACCGAAAACGATATCGTCCTCGGTAATGGCGCTTTCGAAGTCGAACCCGTACTGATATCCAGCGCAGCCACCACCGGAAACGGTGATCCGCAGCATGGAATCGGTCTGGCCTTCCGACTCGAAAATCTGGGCAAGGCGCTTGTGCGCTGCCTCCGAAATCGTGAAGTTCGCGTCCCCGGAAAGGGTTTCAGTCGCGAAAGGGTCGGACATGCTATTCTCCAGTAATGCTGTACGCATTGTATCATAGCCTATGTAGGTTGCTAACCCGTCCTGTCAATTGGATGTTTTTAATATGAATTTCTCGCTTGCGCCCTATGCGACACAAGCGGCGGAAAGCCGTGGGCGTGCCTTTCACGAGGCGATTAGCCGTCATCGGTCCCCATTTCAGCGGGATCGGGACCGAATTATCCATTCGACCGCGTTTCGACGCCTGAAGCACAAGACGCAGGTTTTCGTCGCACCGGAAGGCGATCACTACCGCACGCGCCTTACCCATAGCTTGGAAGTGGCCCAGATCGGGCGTTCTCTCAGCCGGACGCTGCAGCTGGACGAGGATCTGTGCGAGGCCCTGGCGCTGGCGCATGATTTCGGCCACCCGCCCTTCGGCCATGCCGGTGAAGAAGCGCTGAACGAGGCAATGGGCGGCTACGGCGTTTTCGACCACAACGAACAGACGCTGCGCGTGCTCACCATGCTGGAAAAACGCTATCCCGCCTTTGACGGGTTGAACCTGTCCTGGGAAACGCTGGAAGGCATTGCCAAGCATAACGGCCCGGTGGTGTCGCCATCCCCGACCGTGGCGGCAATCGACAGCGCCTTTCCACTGGAATTGGGCACGTTTCCGGGCGCGGAGGCGCAGGTTGCGGCGATTTCGGATGATATCGCCTATAACAACCACGATCTTGACGATGGCCTGCGCGCGGGCGCCTTCACGGTCGCCGACCTGCAGGAGGTGCCGCATGTCGCCCAGGTGTTCGAGGAAGTGCGCCGCGAATACCCGGATGTTGCGGAAACCCGGCTGGTGCTTGAAATGGTGCGCCGGCTGATCGGCGAAATGGTTGATGACGTTCTGGCCGAAACCGGGCGGCGGCTTGCGGCGGCCGCGCCCGGGGACGTGGCCGCGATCCGCCATTTGCAGGAACCGGTTGTTGCGTTCTCTCCGGCAATGGGCGAAAAGGAACGCGCGTTGAAAAATTTCCTGTTTCGGCGCATGTATCGGCACGAAGCGGTCGTCGAACAGACCGGGCGGGCGCGCGTTGTCGTAAAGCAGTTGTTTGAAATGTTTGTCGAAAACCCGCAGAAACTGCCGCCGGAATGGCGTCCGGGCCTGGAAGCCCGCGATACGCTGCAAACCGTGCGGATCGTCGCCGATTATATCGCCGGCATGACGGATCAGTATGCCCTGCGCGAACACCGGCAGTTGATCGGGAAGAATGTCTGAAGCCATGAATATCTTTACCGAATATGGAACCAAAGTCGCTGCCGTGCTTGAGTCACTGGCGGCCGATGGCACGCTGCCGCAGGGGCTTGATCTGTCACGGGTCGCCGTTGACCCGCCGCGCGATGCAAGCCACGGGGACCTGTCGACCAATGCCGCAATGGTACTGGCGAAACCGGCCGGCATGAAACCGCGCGATCTGGCGGCCTTGATTGCGGAACGGCTGAATACGGAAGATGAAGTACTGTCGACGGACATTGCCGGGCCGGGCTTTATCAACCTTCGGCTCGACACGATGGTCTGGCGGCGCTGTCTTGCAGAAATACTTGCCGCAGGCACCGCCTATGGCAATTCGGCTATTGGCGCAGGCGAACGGGTGAATGTGGAATTCGTCTCCGCCAATCCGACCGGGCCCATGCATATCGGCCATGCGCGGGGGGCCGTGTTCGGCGACGTGCTGGCGTCGCTGCTGGTGAAGGCGGGCTATTCCGTCGTGCGGGATTATTACGTCAACGACGCGGGCGAGCAGGTCAATGTGCTCAGCCGGTCGGCCTATCTGCGCTACCGCGAGGCACTGGGCGAGGATATCGGCGAAATTCCCAGCGGCCTGTACCCGGGCGACTATCTGCGCCCGGTTGGCAAGGCGCTGGCGGAAAAATACGGTGACAGCCTGCTCGGCAAGCCGGAATCGGAATGGTTGCCGGAACTGCGTGCGTTCACCATCGACGCGATGATGGACATGATCCGGGCGGATCTGGATGCGTTTGGCATCCGGCACGACGTCTTCACCTCCGAGCGTGCACTGGTCGAGGCTGGCAAGGTGGATGCGGCGCTGAAGACGCTGTCGGACCGGGGGCTTATCTACGAAGGCGTTCTGGAACCGCCAAAGGGCAAGACGCCGGATGATTGGGAGCCGCGTGAGCAGACCCTGTTCCGTGCGACCGATTTCGGCGATGAGGTCGACCGGGCATTGGTGAAATCGGACGGCAGCTGGACCTATTTTGCCTCCGACATCGCCTGTCATCTGGACAAGTTTCAGCGTGGTTCAAAAACCCTGATCGATGTCTGGGGCGCGGATCACGGCGGCTATGTCCGCCGGATGAAAGCCGCGACCACTGCAATCAGCGAGGGCCAGGCCGCACTGGATGTGAAGATCTGCCAGATCGTGAAGCTGATGGACAATGGCGAACCGATCAAGATGTCCAAGCGGGCAGGGACCTTCGTAACTTTGCGTGACCTTGTCGATGAGGTCGGACCCGGTGTCGTCCGCTTCATCATGCTGACACGCAGCAATGACGCGCCACTCGATTTTGACCTGACCAAGGTGACCGAGCAGTCGCGCGACAATCCGGTATTCTATGTCCAGTATGCCCATGCGCGCTGTCATTCGGTCGCGCGGATGGCGACGGAGACGTTCCCGGGTATCACCGGGTCCAATGCCAACCTGTCGCTGCTGGAGGACGAGGTTGAGCTGTCCCTGCTGCGGTTGCTGGCACAATGGCCCCGAACGGTGGAGGCTGCAGCAAATGCACACGAACCTCACCGAATCGCCTATTATCTGCATGACGTAGCGGCAGAGTTCCACGGCTTGTGGACCAAAGGCAAGGAGCAGACCGATTTGCGGGTCATCCTGGAAGACAACCAACCGCTTACGGCGGCGCGTCTGGCGCTTGTGGAAGGCGTGCGGATCGTGATTGCATCGGGACTGGAACTCATGGGTGTTGAACCGGTGAAGGAATTACGCTGATGGCCAGCGGCGACGACCCTATCGAAGCGGAACTCAAGAAGCTTGATGCCGAGGATGAGGGCGGGACGCCGGGCAATTTGCGGCGTTATCTGCCCGCCACACTGGCGGTTATCGCTGTCGTCGGTTTCGCGGGTGTCGTCTGGTACGCCTACAGTACCGGCATCCGTGAAGGCAGTGAGTTCGCAGCCCCCTTGCTGGAACCATCCGGCCCCAGCAAGGTCGCGCCGCAGGACCCCGGCGGTCGCGAAATTCTCGATCAGGACAAGCTGGTTTACGGCACGATCGACCGGACGCAGGACGAAACCCGGGTCGAGCGCCTGTTACCGCCGCCGGAAAACCCGTTACCGGTGCCGGTGACGCCGAAACCGGTTGAACCGCCGCCCGTCGCAACCCCGCAGCTTGGCGTGCCGAAAATCCCGCCGCCACCATCGATCACGGGACCGCTGGAATCACCGGGCAGTACCGAAGCGGCGAAAACAGCCGCCGCGGATATTTCGAACAAGGCCGCCGGCGCTGCGGATAAAGCGGTCGCCATACCGCCGCTGCCGAAGCCGGTGGCAACACCGAAGAAGGTTGAACCCCCCGCTGTTCCGGTTGCCGCAGCGGCGCCCAAGCCCGTGCCTGTGGCAAAGCCTGCCGCGACGTCTAAACCAGCCGCGAAGCCCGCCGCGAAGCCGGCAAAATCGGGTGCCGATAATTTTCGCGTTCAGATTGGTTCATTGCGATCCGAAGATGCGGCCCGGACCGCCTGGACACGGCGCGTCAAGGAGGCGGGGCCTGTGCTGGCTAACCTGAAATTCTTCGTGTCAAAGGCCGATATCCCGGGCAAGGGGACATATTACCGGGCCCAGGGCGGGCCATTTGCCGACAAGGCGTCCGCGCAGAAGGTTTGCGAGGCGTTGAAGAAAAAGAAGATCGGCTGCTTCGTCGTCAAGCGGTGACAGGGCGGATGATGTCGAACGGTTCTGCAAACGCCGTGATATTCGGTTGTGCCGGCCTGGAACTGTCCGCCGATGAGCGCGCGTTCTTCCGCGATGCCGATCCGCTGGGCTTTATTTTGTTCGCCCGCAATGTTGAAACACCCGAACAGGTTCGCGCTCTTGTGGCCGATCTGCGGGATGCGGTGGGCCGGGAATCTGCTTTTGTCCTGATCGATCAGGAAGGCGGCCGGGTTGCGCGGCTCAGGCCGCCCCATTGGCGCGCGGCACCACCGGCGGGTCGGATTGGGGCGCTGTATGGCAGAGATGAAGCCGCGGGCCTCGAAGCGGCCCATCTGAATGCAAGGCTGCTGGCGGATGAATTGCATGATCTGGGGATCGATGTCGATTGCGCCCCGGTTCTCGATCTGCTGCTGCCGGGGGCCCATGACATTATCGGTGACCGCGCGTTCGGTGCTGATCCCGATGCCGTGGCGGCACTGGGGCGGGCGGCCTGCGAGGGCTTCATGTCCGGCGGGGTAATGCCGGTGATCAAGCATGTGCCGGGACATGGCCGTGCCTTGCAGGACAGTCACAAGGCGTTGCCGGTTGTCGCAACCGGGCTGGATGAACTGGACCGGACCGACTTTGCGCCCTTCCGGGCGCTGTCGGATATGCCGGCGGCGATGACGGCGCATGTCGTCTATAGCGCAATCGACCCTGATGCGGCCGCCACGGTCTCCCCGACAGCGATTGACGACATCATTCGCAAGCGGATCGGCTTCGATGGATTGCTGATCAGCGACGACCTGTCGATGGAAGCGCTGCAAGGCAGTCTTGGAAGCCGCGCCGCCGCCGCGCGTCGGGCCGGTTGCGATATTGTCCTGCACTGCAATGGCGTTATGGGGGAAATGCAGCAGGTCGTCGCCGAATGTGCCCCGCTGTCGCCTGATTGCGACCGGCGGGTTCAGGCTGCCCGTGCCCGCCTGGTAAGGACACCGGCGCCGCAGGACATGGTGCAGCGCCTGGCGACCTTGCTGGCGGAAACCGCTTCGTGAGCAATTGGCAGGATATCGCCTTCATTGCCTCGGTCTGGATCATCCCGGTCCTGCTGGCGATCACCCTGCACGAAGCGGCGCATGGCTGGGCCGCATGGAAGCTTGGTGACGATACGGCGAAGGCGCTTGGCCGCGTCAGTTTCAACCCGTTGCGGCATATCGACCGGTTCGGGACAATCATCCTGCCGGCGATGCTGTTGCTTTTGCGCGCGCCGTTCCTGTTCGGCTGGGCCAAGCCCGTACCGGTAAATTTCAGCAGGTTGCGGGATCCGCGCCGGGGGATGGTGCTGGTCGCCGCCGCAGGGCCCGGCGCCAATATCCTGCTGGCATTCATATCCGCATTGTTGCTGCATGTGTCGCCACTGTTGCCGCAATTCGCGGAATTGTGGTTTGCGGCAAATCTGGTCAATTCGATCAAACTGAATCTCATTCTGGCGGTATTTAATATGCTGCCGCTACCGCCGCTGGATGGGGGCCGGGTCGCCGTCGGCCTGTTGCCGGATGTACTGGCGCGGCCGCTGGCACGGCTGGAACGCTACGGGATGTTCATCCTGATCGGTCTGATTTTTCTGTTGCCCATGCTGGGCCGCCAGGTGGGGCTGGACATCGACCTTTTCACGTGGCTGGTCGCGGGGCCGGTCGCCTTTCTGACGGAGGTCATTGCGATGGCCGCCGGCATTCATTAGGAAGGCTTATGGCCGACGAACCGACATCCGATTCCGGGCAGGAACCTTTCGAGAGCGATCGCCCGGATTACCTTGCCCAGATCGATGACAGCCTTGTTCTGGAACTGGACGGGTTTGCCGGACCGATCGATCTGCTGCTGGCATTGGCGCGGGACCGCAAGGTCGATATCACCAAGATCTCCATCCTGGCGCTGGCGGAACAGTATCTGGCCTTTATCACGCGGGCGCGGGAGTTGCGGCTTGAGGTTGCGGCGGATTACCTCGTCATGGCGGCCTGGCTGGCATACCTGAAGTCGCGCCTGCTGCTGCCGCATTCAGACGACAAGGACGAACCGTCCGGCGCCGAACTGGCGGCGCGGCTGGCCTTCCAGCTGCAACGGCTGGAAGCCATGCGGAATGCATCCGAGCAATTGATGCAGTTGCCGCAGCTCGGCCAGGAGTTTTTTGCGCGCGGTGAGCCTGATCAGGTCGTTACGGATACGACCACTGTCTTCAGCGCAACGCTTTTCGATTTGCTGTCCGTTTACGGCATGATCAAGCAGCGCGGTGAATCCTCCGTTCTGCATATCGCGCCGATAAACCTGTACTCGATGGACGACGCGCTGGTCCGGCTCAGCACGCTTATCGGCAAGGTTCCCGACTGGACGGTCCTGTCGAGTTTCCTGCCGGATGCAACGGAAGACGAACTGGTTACGCGGTCCGCCGTTGCCTCGACTTTCGCCGCCAGCCTGGAACTGACCAAACAGGGTAAAGTGCAGCTCAGTCAGTCCGGCTCTTTCGAACCGATTTTCCTGCGTACACGAAAAGAAGAATCTGAGAATGGATAGGTTTGAACTAATGCGCCTGATCGAGGCGATACTGTTTGGATCGACAGAGCCGCTGTCTGTCCGTGAGCTTACCGAGCGCATGCCGGAGGGCGCCGATATCGTCGGCCTGTTGACCGAACTGCAGGAACAATACGCCAATCGCGGCGTGCACCTGGTCGAACTGGGCACGCGCTGGGCGTTCCGGACGGCAGCGGACCTTGGCCCCCATTTGCAGTTGAAGCGGGTCGTAAAGCGCAAGATGTCGCGCGCGGCGCTCGAAGTTCTCGCGATTGTCGCCTACCACCAGCCGGTAACGCGGGCCGAAATCGAGGAAATTCGCGGTGTCGCGACCAGTCGCGGGACCCTGGATATCCTGCTGGAGGCAAGCTGGATCCGGCCACGCGGTCGCCGGCGGACACCGGGACGGCCTGTTACATGGGGGGTCTCGGAGGCCTTCCTGGATCATTTCGGGCTGGAAAGCATCGACGCGCTGCCGGGTATTTCCGAATTGAAGGCAGCGGGCCTGTTGGAACGGCGGCCGGGCCTTGGCCTGTTGTCGGCCTTTGCCGATGAAGAAGATGGCGGTGATCCGGAACCGTCGCCCGAAGACCTGGAAGAAGATCCCTATGAAGGCGTCGAGGGTGATGACGACATACCGCTTGATGACTGAAACGCGACCCGGATGCAGGTGACCTTGCGGTGAATGAGACGGCAGTCATAACGCTTGAAGGCGTCTGTCACGCCTATGATGCGGTGGTCGCTGTTGACGATCTGGCATTGTCTGTCCCGGCCGGGGAGGTGGTCTGCCTCCTGGGGCCGTCCGGCTGCGGCAAGACCACGGTCTTGCGCATCGTTGCCGGGCTGGAGCGCTTGCAAAAAGGGCGGGTGTTGCTGAATGGCGCGGTTGCGGCAGATGGCTCGCATGAAGTGCCGCCCGAACGGCGGAATGTCGGGTTTCTGTTCCAGGACTACGCGCTGTTTCCTCATTTGACGGTGGCGGAAAACGTCGGCTTTGGCCTGCAGGCGCTTGCGGCAGGCGAACGAAAGGCGCGGGTCGCCGAAGCATTGGAATTGGTCGTCATGGCCGATTACGCGGCGCGTTATCCGCATGAATTGTCCGGTGGCCAGCAGCAGCGGGTGGCGCTGGCCCGCTCGCTGGCGCCAAAACCGCAACTGGTCCTGCTGGACGAGCCCTTTTCCGGGTTGGATGCCCGGATGCGGGATCAGGTTCGCGATCACACGCTGCACGCGCTCAAGCAAAGTGGCGCGGCGGCGCTGATGGTGACCCATGACGCCGAAGAGGCAATGTTCATGGGGGACCGGATCGCCGTCATGCGGCAGGGGCGTCTGGTCCAGTTCGGAGCGCCGGTTGAGCTGTATTGCCGTCCAAGCGACGCTTTTGTGGCCGAATTCTTCGGCGAGGTAAATCACCTTACGGGAACCGTGCACGATAAAAAAGTGACGACGCCCTTCGGCGAATTGTCGGCGGAAGGCCTGCAGGAAGGCGCCGTCGCCGATATCCTGATCCGGCCGGAAGCGCTACAACTGGGCCCTATTCATGAAGGATTGGACCCGAAAAGGGCCGTTCGGGTGATTGCCGCGCGGATGCTCGGCCGCACCAGCCTGATCCATTTGTGCATTGGCTGGCCGGATGAAAGTGTTCTGCATCTGCATGCCCGGATGCCGGGACGCTTCCTGCCACCGGAAAATACGATGCTGTCGGTGGAACTGGATCATACGCAGGCCTTTGTATTTCCCGCCGAACCCCCACATTGATAGTGACAGGAAATTCGGTTCGGACGTTGCGATTACCCGACGTTTTCTGTAATGATCCACGCAAGGTCTGGGCGCGAAGCCTTTGCCAGCATTGAAGGAAGAGAGATATGGGCGCTTTTAGTATCTGGCACTGGCTGATCGTACTAGTCATCGCGCTGGTACTCTTCGGTGGGAAGGGCAAGATTTCGAGCCTGATGGGCGACTTTGGCAAGGGTCTGAAATCATTCAAGAAGAACATCAAGGATGAAAACGGCAAGGCGTCTGACGATGGGGCTCAGTCCCTGGAAGCCGACCCACCGGCAGCGGTCACACGTGACAGCGTCGAGTCCGAAAAAGAATCCAAATCGGCGTCATCCTGACGCGAATTTCCGTGTCATGGCAGCGCTTTGGGGCTGACAGTGTCTGAATATGCTTGATGTCGGCTGGCAGGAACTCTTTCTGATCGCAGTCGTCACGATTATCGTGGTCGGCCCGAAAGAGATTCCGCGCGTTCTGCGCACGGTGACGCTCTGGGTGCGCAAGATCAAGGGCATGGCCCGCGAGTTCCAGAACAGTGTCGAGGATCTGGCGCGCGAAACCGAACTGGACGATATCAAGAAGGAACTGGAGCAGGCGAAGGATTTCGACCTCGAGCGCGATATCGAGGATGCGATTGATCCGACGGGCGAATTCTCCAATTCGATCCATGATATCGGGGCGTCAGTCAATGCGCCGGATAGCGGACCCACCGCGGCGCCGAAGCCCGTTGCGAAGCCGGAAATTGCAGAAGAAAACAACATGCTTTCGGACGACGCGCCGAAAAAAACGGTGGAATAGCAGGGATGACGGACACGGATTCCGACGCTGGCAGCAAGATGCCGCTGCTCGAACATCTGGTCGAACTGCGTCGGCGGCTTATGTGGTCGGTTGTTGCTTTCGTCGCCTGTTTCATCATTGCCTTTTATTT
>Ga0222651_1000355_pt1 | contig 30974 bp, 28 predicted proteins | sample AntAcemetagen369_FD_179855 | JGI IMG/M metagenome (GOLD analysis project Ga0222651, IMG submission 179855) | Saline water microbial communities from Ace Lake, Antarctica - #369 | ecosystem: Environmental > Aquatic > Non-marine Saline and Alkaline > Saline | place: Antarctica: Ace Lake...
TTTCTTGTATTCTATGGATGAAAAGGGAAATATATTTCGCCCCTACAGGGCTTGAGTTGCCAATATCGATTTTGTCACAGGGCTTCACCCTGTGCTATGATGTTTGGCCCTTTCAGGGCTGAGTTTTCGTAGTTGGAATTGGTGCTTAACATCATTGAATGTTTAGATGGTAATGCGCTTCAAATCCTGTTAAGTTTTTCCATTTTAGCCCTGAAAGGGAGAGATTTCTCAGCGATGGGTGCAGCCCATCGTAAATGATTGCATTTAATAGTTGAGCCCTGTAGGGGCGGGATATTTTCGATTATTAGGAAAATATTCAAATTATTGAGGGCTATAAAAATGAATCAATCTCTTTCAAATTAATTTTTTAGTAATTTTCACACTAACTTATTTGGATTTTAAAACCTAAAAAAGTATTTTGAATAGAATTAATTGTGTTTCATTTTAAACAACCATGTCATGAGTACAAAGAAAAAGTTGCTTATGTCACCTAAAACAAATTTATGGGTACAGTCGGAAGGTTTCAGGCTGTACCCTATTTTTTTGACCTATTTTGTTGGAATTAAATCTTTTTATCCTCGGCTCCCTACTTTCGAAATACATTCTTGCGCTTTTTTACTTCGTCACTGCGCTTCGGAACCCCAACCTTGTCAGTTTTTACTGCTAGCGTTCGACTCCGAGCCACAATAGTCTGCCAAAAAGGTGGAGATTTCCGGTTAATAACTTCAATCCCCCACTTCCGAAGTCCCCTAATTTGGTTTATAAACCGGGAGATCCCCGTAAAAATGTCAGCCTTTTCATTTTTAAACCAAAAGGCTGTCCTATTATAATGGAAATGTCCAGTTCCGAGGTTCAAAGGCGGACTTCTGAACCGAATCATTTGAGTTCCGAACCTCAAGCGTGTCAGTTTTAGCTACCACTCCCTACTTGTCAAGTGGGTGAGGTGACTATTGAAGTGGATAGGGGTACTTGTGAAGTACCCCTATTTGGTATTAGATCCATCGCACTTACCAGAGATATTTGCTACAATTCTTTTCTATCTCATTGAATTTTGTACCATTTAATTTTTTTGGAGAATCAACTGATTTATGTTTAAATTGAAACGAATATAAACCTCTTCACGTGACCTTTTACCGTCAACCAACATTTGTAATTGCATTGTCAATATGCCTGTTTTTTTTGGTATTGGCCTTTAGCTTCCCACTGGGAATCAGAGAACAACTGGCAATTGCTTCCGCATCGACATTAAGATTATTTGGAAATTATTATTTGGTTTTAGGCTTATTTATGGTGCTGCTTTTAATTGGAATAGCGATTTCTCCATGGGGCAAAATTAAAATTGGTGAAGGGCCAGTGGCTTACAACTGGTTTTCCTGGGTAGCCATGCTTTACAGCACAGGCATGGGCGCAGGATTAATGTTGCGCGCGGTTCAGGAGCCTGTTTTTTATTATACCAATCCACCCAGACCCACTGATTTATCAGGAGAAGTATTTGCTTTGGAATATACGTTCTTTCATTGGGGACTCACACCTTGGGCATTTTATGGGTTGTTTGGGCTAATGATAGGCTACTTGGTATATGGAAAGGGGAGAGCCATGTTAAGCTCTTCACTGCTAGTGGGTAGGTACCGTCGCCCTTTGTTAATTGTGATTGTAGATGTAATAACGATTATAAGTACTTTGTTTGGTGTGGTAGGAGCCGTTGGTCTCGGAAGCAGACAGCTATTGGTTGGGTTTCAAAAATTATTTGTAGATGTAGAAATAAACTATTTCAACAATGCCTTGGTGGTGCTATTGCTAGGTGGCTTGGCTACGATCTCTGCTTTTTCAGGTCTGAGTAAAGGGATTCAAAATTTATCACGCTTTAATATAAGTGTGGCATTGTTTTTACTTTTAGCAACCCTGTTATCTGGTGATATTGTAGGAATTGCATGGAATTTTTTGTCCTCAATAGCTGCCTATGGGTATGATTTTTTGCCCATGAGTATCAATTATGGAAGCAAAAGTGTTTCGCAGGAATTCTTAATGGATTGGACCTTTTTCTATTGGGCGTTCTGGCTTTCTTGGGCGCCATTTACAGGGGTGTTTATCGCACGGATTTCAAAAGGAAGGTCTTTTAGGGCTTTTATATTTGGGGTCATCCTCGTGCCTTCGCTGGGTACATTTCTATGGTTCACGGTGTTTGGAACTACCGTCTTCGAAATGATTGGAAATCCTGAAAATTATAGCGGTCAATATGATTCTTTGTATGGATCTATTTTCGTTTTCTTTGACGGCTTGTCTTTTGGAGGACTTCTTAAGATTTTAGCCTTTGTTTTGGTATTTACCTTTCTTATTACCTCATTGGATTCTGCCATTTTCGTCCTGGGAATGTTTGCAGACAATGGGAATATGGAGCCTGATAAGCAACATTTATTAGGCTGGGGTTTGATTTTATCAATGTTCACCATTGCGACACTTTTTATTGGTAAAGAACAACTTCTTCAGGCGGTCAGTCAATTACTTGTTTTAATTGCACTACCTTTTAGTTGGGTTTACCTTTTGATGATTGGTAGCTTTCTTTTTATCCTATTTAAAAGAAATAAGCATGATGCAATTTAATTTGAAAAATGGGTGTTTGGGGCTTGCTCTTTTTTTAGGAGTGATAGGCCTTTCTTCTTGTGAAAGCAATAAAAAATTGGCCAGTTATGAAGGAGAAAAGCACAAAGGGGTGTGTTGGGTGGGAAGTAGGATGCCTCTTAAAGGAGGGGAATTACTGTCCTTAAGAAATTTAGGGGTTAGCCACCTTTCGCAAACGCCATTTGGCTGGCAAAAGTCGGTTACTGCTCCAGAATTAAGTTGGGAAAAGGACAGTAAAAAATCATGGTGGGGAGAAAGTAGCAATGGATTAATATCCACTTCTGATACTGCTAGTTCCTTGGGCCTCATTAATATTTTGAAACCGCATATTTGGGTGCGTGGATCCTGGCCGGGTGAAATTGCCATGACCAATGAAAAGGACTGGGGCTTGTGGTTTGAAAATTACAAAGGGTTTATCCTTTATTACGCACGCATCGCTGAAAGCCAAGGAATACCCATATTATGTATTGGGACAGAGTTTGAAAAGGCCAGCCACAAGGAGAAGGAATGGCGTGAAATTATTAGTGCCGTTAGGGAAGTATATAAAGGGAAGCTTACCTATGCCGCCAACTTTACCGAATACCGAGCCATTAATTTTTGGGATGCTTTGGATTATATTGGTATTCAAGCTTATTTTCCATTGGTCAACGACGACAAAATCCCTGATTTAGCGCAATTGATTGCTGGTTGGGAAAAGGTGATTCCGGAAATCGAAAAAACAAATAGAACCTTTCAAAAACCTGTTTTATTCACTGAATTGGGCTATTGTAATACCGAAGATGCAGCACAATCACCTTGGGTATGGCCAAATGAGAGACATGCTTCCAATATTTCAGAAGAAGTTCAGGCCTTGTGTTATGAAGCCTTCTTTGAAGCTGTCTGGGAGAAGCAATGGATGCAAGGGGTGTACTTTTGGAAATGGTACCCTCAGCCATCAGGCCGAGAGCCTGATTTTACGCCCCAAAACAAAATGGCCGAGAAAGTAATCAAGAAATACTTCCTCGATCCAAAAATAACAGATGGTTGATATGCTAGCCGATTACTACTTTCCCATTTTGGCGGGTATGGAAGTTTCACGATTGATGAAGCCATGGATGCCAGCGATAATTACTAAGATTCCTGCAAGGACTATAGCAACAATGCTTAATTGATCATTTATTCCCCACTGTTTGACGGCAATAGCTGTGATGCCCCAAGCTCCCACAAGCGCTGCTTCCCTCATATTTCTGGTGTAGGTAAGTAGGGCATAAATTGAAGTAGCCACGATAAGTATTAAGGAAGCCCAGCCAGTCTCTGACCAAATGCCATCCAATGTACCTGTACTTTTGATTCCTACGGAGAGGGTTAAAACAGTGGCAAGTATGACCCAACCCGTATAAATACAAATGGGCCACCACACCAAAAAGATGGTTTTTAGAGGTGCATCATAGGTTTCCAATCGGAGTCTCAAAACCAATTGAACCAATGAGAAAAGTAGCACAAGGATAACTATTATGGAAAGGAAAATCTGTTCATTGACCCATACATAAATCCATAGCGCATTGCTTAAATTGGCAACAGTAAACCATATCCCGGCAGGCTCTAATGAAGTATTGTTTTGCTTGTTAAAATACCCAATCCACTGGTAAACGAGGAAAAGAATTAAACCCAGATAGATAATTCCCCAGATGGAAAATGCATAGGCTGCAGGTGTGATCAAGGTGGTGAAATCATCACTAATATCACCAACCGAATTTCCAAAATAGTCTCCCGATCCTCCCAAATAATTGATGAATAAGGTGATGATAAAACTGATTGTATTGATCAATAAAAGAGGTAATGGTTTCATTTTGAGTTTAGGTTGTGGTGAAAGATTATTTACTGCATCAATGTAATTCAAACTTTTTAATAGCTCTATAGGTTCTTCTTCTTAATAAAGGTAAACTTTTAGCATAAAACGCAGCTAAAAAGAGCACCCCCAAACTTCCAAAGGCCAATGTAATTGGCGCGCCGATCCAGTCAGTAAGGATTCCAATCATAAAGCTGCCCAATGATAGGGATCCCATAAATAGCATGATATAGAAGCTTAAAACCCTTCCTCTTTTCTCTTCCGGAGAAATGGATTGAATCAAAGTATTTGATCCTGTAAAGATGATTACCCTACCTAAGCCTGTTGCCAAAAGCGCTAGTAATGATAGCCATAAAATTGAACTGAAGGAAAAAACTGCCAGTCCCAAACCGAATATAATGGTACCTACCAGTATCAGCTTATCCAACCCTAAAATGTTATTTTTAGTACCCACAAAAAATGCACCAACTAAAGAACCCAACCCTACTGCACTTGTCATGTAACCAAAAATAACGGCATCTCCGTCAAATATCTCTGCAGCAAATACGGGTAGAATGACCATATACGACATCCCGATTAACGTAATGGCAGCTACAAACAGCATTATAAAACGCAGGTGTTTTGTTTTAAAAGCGAAACTTGCTCCTTCTGCGAAAGCATTTTTAAAATTTTGTTTAGGAGAATCTTTAGACGAAGGCCGGTACTTGATAAAAGCAAAAAATACAACCACACTAAAACTCGCAATTGCATAAAGCAGAAAACAATACCCTTCACCTATTACTGGTATAAGAATACCTGCAATTGCAGGACCTACGATTCGAGCAGTATTGAATAGTGAAGAGTTCAAAGCAATGGCATTGGTCAGGTAGGCTTTGTCTTTTACTAAATCGTTCACAAATGCATGTCTGGAAGGCATTTCTAAGCCACTAACCAATCCAAAAATTATCTCTAATGTGAGTAGCAAGTTAAAGTTTATATTACCCGAAATGGTGAGAATTGCCAGAGCAGTTGCATTGATTGCAATAATAGTTTGGCATACCATCAACAACTTGTGCTTGTTGTATTTATCCGCGAAAACGCCTGCAAATATTGAAATCAGAAAAGCCGAAATCTCCCTTGAAAAGGACACGATACCTAGGAGGAGGGCAGAGCCTGTTAGACTGTACACCAGCCATCCAACAACCACTTGTTTCATCATATTTCCCAGGTTAGAAAATGCCTGGCCGGTAAAGAAAAACCGATAGTTTGTTGAAGACAGTGATTTGAAAATTAGCATTGCAATTGATGAAAGAATAACTACAAAAAGGATGTAACAAGTTTAACTTGAAACCTTAAATAGGTTTAACCGCATCTTATCCCACCATTGAAACCTAAACCTGAAAATGGCATTGCTATGGTGAAAATGCCATAGCAATGCTCGACTGATTTTGATCTGACTTCGGTTAGTATTTAAATTTGTACTGTATTTTTTGAGCTAAATGTTCTATCCTTAATCCTTAATAATCAAAAAAATGACTGTTTGGTTTCAACCCAACGCAGAGAAATTAAAGGTTTCGGACAAATTCCTCCCATTTTCCAAAAGGTTCGGCCTTCATTACTCGTGGAAACTTGACCTGGCCTCCTTTTTTCTTTTCCTTTTCATTGTAAGCGATGAAAGTAGCGACGGGAACAATTTTCACATCGATGCTTTTTAAAGCTTTGGTTCTTGCTACATTATAATTTTTGTTATTTTCCCGAAGAAAAGCATCCAAAAAACCCTTCACTGAAGCTTCATCTGCATTTCCTGAGTCTTTCCCAAGGTACCAGCGGTGAAGGTATTCCCCATTTTCTTCGATAGCAGCTACAGTGTACTCAGGAATGGTTAGGTTGAATTTTTCCTGTACTGCTTCCATAGCCTTGTCCATTTGGTGTACCCCCAATTGACTTCCCACTACGTTTAAGAAAAACTTGGTTCGGCCTGTGATTTTTATTTCTCCACGTGCTTTATTGGTAAATGCTATCGTATCCCCAATCATATACCGCCAGATGCCAGAAACTGTAGATATCAGCAAAATATAATCTTTATTTTCGGCTACCTCTCCAATACCCAATGCCTTGGCATCAGCTTTAACAGCTCCATTTTCATCCATGTTTTCGGGTTCGAATGGAACAAATTCAAAATATATTCCATTGTCTAATACCAAGGCCATAGCATCTGTATCGGGACGGTTCTGAAAGGCCAGAAAACCTTCCGAGGCAAGGTAAGTATCCATATAGATCAGCGGATGGGCAAGGTTTTTTTCAAAACTTTTTCTATGGGGCTCAAACGCTACTCCACCAGGAGTATAAACAGCCAAATTAGGCCAGATGTCATGAATAGAGGATACTCCATGATAAGAAATCACCCTTTTCATCATTAATTCTATCCAAGAGGGGATGCCAGATATACTTCCGATATCCCAATCTTTGGCATTTTTTGCAATCTCTTCGATTCTTTCATCCCAATCTTCAATGGCTGAGATTTCTGGCCCTGGTTTGTAGAAAACTTGAAACCAGAAGGGGATTTGATTGGCGCTAATACCACTTATTTCGCCTTCTAAAAAACCATCTTTGTTCTGAAGTGCAGTTGAACTTCCCAACATCATGATTTGTCGCTCAAAAAAGTGAGGCGGCAGATCATATTTAGATAAACTTACTACCTGTTGAATCCCCGTTTTTCTTATAGCGTCTATCATCTCTTCAGTGACAGGGATGTACTTGCTTTTGCTAGTGGTTCCTGAACTTACTGCGAAATATTGATTGATGCCCGGCCATGTAATGTCTTCATGACCCTCCCTTATTTTTTTCCACCATTCACTGTAGATTTTATCATAGTCATGGTAGGGGACTTTTTCTTGAAATGCTTTAGCTATATTCTTAGCATTTAGAATATTTTTAAACCCATAATACTTCCCAAAAGCGGTGTCTTTCGCCGTTTCTAAAAGGTGATTTAATACTTTTGCTTGGTCTTTCTCAGGGCTATTTTCCGAATTTAATTTACTGCCAAGTTCAATGGCTTTCTTTATTAATTCACCAATTACAGGCATATGTTATGCTATTATCTGTGGTCGATTTATTTTTACAATTTGAAGCAATTATCAGACCATTAAAAAACAGATGTTTAAGTTGTTGTAATTTAGTCTTTTAAAGAAAGTTTATTTAAGTTTACAGAGTGTTTTAGTCAATAAAGGTTAATTATAACATTGTTTTTATTGGTTACATCGACTTTAAAAGGCGTTGTAAAATCAGCTTTTAGACCTTCAAACAGCAGGTTTAATTTTTGACCTAGATTAAAGTATTTCGGATATGAATTCATCCCCAAATAATATGGCTTTTTTAATATTTCGGGTTTAATCTCAACATTATTGTTTAAAATAAAATTATGGAATTTTCTTTAAATATTTCATTTGGTGCCATTAGTGATGCTTTGCATAGTTTCAATTTTCCTGAAATTGATTTGGTTTTGGGTATCTCGGAAGGAGGGAAAGCTCCCGCTGCTATGATTGCTCACCAGTTAGGTGTTACCCTAAAATTGATAAATTTAGGAAATAAAAATGATCAAGGGAAGTTTTCACTGTCTACATCAGAAATTGATCAGATTGTGGAGTGGGATTTTTTCGGTCACCATCGAATCTTAATCGTGGATGATGTTTCGGTCACAGGCAAAACCTTACAATTTATAAAAGACAATGTCCAAGCTGACGACGTGTACACCTTGGTTCTTTTTGGTGAAGCAGACTATGTATTGTTTCCCAAAGTGAAATCTAAGATCACCTTACCTTGGAATATAGATTAACCAAGAAATAGCATCAATTTCCAAATAGCCTGATTTTCTTGTGATGGCAACACTTACTGAGAATGAACAGGAAACCCTATTGCATAATCCGAGTTAAAAAAGGCATCTGGACAACCGTTCAGTCAGCAGGATGAGAAAATCACAACTATTCGGCTGATGGCGGAATAGTTTAACCTATGTTTAAAAAGTTTATTAATTGGTGCCTAGGTCATAAATATTTCGTACCTCTTTCAATATTTTATTTATATCAATATTTAAGTCGATCAAATTTCCTGTTTTGATATCAAAAACAACCCCATGGATTATTGGGCCTCCATTTTTGAGAAAGCTTTTTTGCCAAACCGCCATTTTTACCACATTTATGCATTGTTCCTGTACATTCAGCTCTACCAGTCGATTGTACCTTTCCAGATCATCCGAAATTAAATTTAGCTCTTGAAAATGTAAACGGTAAACATCTCTGATGTTTCTTAGCCATGGATTTAATATTCCAAGATCTTTTGACTCCAATGCAGCGGCTATTCCACCACATAGGTAATGACCGCAGACAATTATGTGCCGCACTTCTAAATGACCTACAGCATATTCTATAACTGATGCTGAATTGTTGTCATTATTGGGCACCAAATTGGCAATGTTTCTGTGTACAAAAACTTCCCGATAAATGCTGCCCTTTCCTCAATAATCAAGGATAGGTTTGCTATATTATTAATATTGTATTTAAAGTTTGTGCGAACAATTTTAGATCAAACCTTCTTCGTTTTGGTTGTACCAATTTCGGTTAATCTTTAAACCTAAAAGCATTAGAAAGATACAAATTAAAGCGGTGCTTAAAGGGGTAAAAGAATAAATGAAACAAAAAACAAAAAGATAATAAATAGGGGTACCCACTAAGCCCAGGCAAAACTTGACAGTACCGTAAAATACGGTGTCTTTTATCTTTGGTTTTATCGATCTCCAGAGTAACCAAAGGGGAAAATGCAAGGTTTTAAATAACCAATTCTTCCATTTTGGATGGGATTTCTTAGACTCGTCTACAGCCGATAAAGGGGTAGTTTCATTTTCCCATCGACACGTAGTGATGTCCTTATTAGATCGAAGGAGCATTTTAAGGGCATTATTGTAATTGTCTTCTGGAAGGTGTAAGGTCAAAGATTGTAATTGCTTTTCCACTTTTCTAAGCAATGTTTTTTCCTGGCCAATATACTGTTTAGCAGAGATGGGTTCTCCAATGTCTAGTAGCACTTTGGAACCAGATTTTTGGTGCGCTTGGTAGTTAATGCCAATGGGGAGTATTTTTAAATCCATTTCAGGATCATTTTGCAAAGCAACAGAAACTATTCTAGTAAATCCTTTGCTTAAAGGTCTTACCTGGCGTCTGAGGCTGTGGTTACCTTCTGGGAATACGAGGATTTTCCCCTGATTTTTTAATACCGTTTCACAAAAGGAAAAACTAGATTTATTTCCAGGAATACTACCAAAACCATCTCTGATTCTAAACACTGGCACCATTCGAATGAAAGCCAGAATTTTAGCAATTATAGGATTTTTAAATACGGATGCTCTAGACAAAAAATAGGGTTTTAGATGGATAAAGGTAGCAATCAATAAAGGATCCAATAAAGCGTTTTGATGGTTGGCTACAATTATAATCGGTACATCCTTATAGTCTTTCCACTTTCCTTTTACTTTAATTTCAGAAAAGTAAAACCACAACGCAGTTTTTACCAATCGATTTAAAAAGTTATTAATCAGTTTTTGCCACATAGCGGTATTTTTTCCATAGCGTAGCAATTGTGAGTCCTGAAATTATATGCCAAATGCCCCACCATCCGGCAATAATTGACATTCCTCCCAAGCCATCGAAGTAATTAAAAATTAAAACAAGTGCCAGTCCGGAATTTTGAATTCCTGTTTCAATGGTAATGGTTTTGGTGTCTTCAAGGTTTAATCCAAAAATTTTTGACAAGCTGTAGCCTGAACCTAAAGCAACAAGATTATGCATTAAAACCAGCCCAAAAACCCATCCAATAACCTTTATAAAGAGGTCAAAATTGCTATAGAAGGCAACAATTACAATGCTTATAAATATGACAACACTTAGGGGTTTAAGGATTGAAGCCATTTTATGGGCTATTTTTGGTTTGTTTTGATTGATATAAATCCCTACAATTAATGGAATTCCTAAGATCAGTGCCACTGTTTCAAACACATCCCCATAATCAAGGCTTATACTTTTCAATAATAGGGCAGAAGGGGCATACATTCCAGACCATAAAGCAAAGTTAAATGGCGTAAGCAAAATAGAACTTAAAGTGGCAAAAGCCGTAAGACTTACAGATATTGCAGCGTTACCTTTTGCATAATTGGTCAGGAAATTTGAAATATTACCTCCGGGGCATGCTGCCACCAAAAACATTCCTAAGGCAACACTAGGAGTGGGTTTGATTAAGAGGACCAAAAGAAAGGTCAAAAATGGTAGTAAAAGAAATTGGGAGACAATACCTAAAAAAAACGTTTTGGGTTTTGTCCATATATATTTGAAATCTGAAAGTTTGATTTCAAGAGCAACTCCAAACATGATCACTGCCAAGGACACATTCATTAGTAATAAAGAATCTTCCCCAAAATTGATCTGCATCTGATCTAATTCTTCCATAAAGTTATCGATGTGAAGGCCAAAATTAAGATAAATTTTCAGAACGGTAGGTTTGTTGGATAATTGTTAAGTTTTTACAACTATTCAAAAACAAAATTTCAATGATAAATTTAATTTTTATAAATTTGACCATTGAAAATTTCGAAAGGAAAGATCAAATAGCCCTTTTGGCTAATTTTGAATTGTTCAGCACTAGCACTTCATTTTATTTCCAAAGCGGTGAACAGCAAAAAATAGTATTCTTTTAAACCATAGAATAGACAATCAACATTATGGAAAAAATTAAAGTAGGTATCAATGGATTCGGTAGGATTGGAAGACTCGTCTTCCGTGCTGCTCAAGAAAGAGAAGATGTACAAATAGTAGGCATCAACGATTTGATAGATGTAGATTACATGGCCTACATGCTAAAATATGATTCTACTCATGGCCAGTTCAAAGGTGATGTAGAAGTGAAAGAGGGGCAATTAATTGTGAATGGCAATACCATCAGAGTAACATCAGAAAGAAATCCTGCTGATTTGAAATGGTCTGACGTAGGGGCAGAATATATTGTAGAATCTACAGGCTTATTCTTGACCAAAGAAAAAGCGCAAGGTCATATTGATGCAGGTGCTAAAAAAGTAGTAATGTCAGCTCCTTCAAAAGACGACACGCCGATGATAGTAATGGGCGTTAACGAAGGTACTTATACTTCTGATATGGTATTTGTTTCCAATGCATCTTGTACTACCAACTGCCTTGCTCCATTAGCAAAGGTTGTCAATGACAACTGGGGTATTGTAGAAGGTCTTATGACCACAGTACATGCAACCACTGCTACTCAAAAGACCGTTGATGGACCTTCTTTGAAGGACTGGAGAGGCGGAAGAGGAGCTGGACAAAATATCATCCCTTCTTCTACCGGTGCAGCTAAAGCTGTAGGTAAAGTCATTCCTGAATTGAATGGAAAACTAACAGGCATGTCTTTCAGAGTACCAACTCCTGATGTATCTGTAGTAGATCTTACCGTAAGGTTAGCCAAAGGTGCTACTTACGAAGAGATTTGTGCCAAGATGAAGGAAGCTGCTGATGGGGAGCTAAAAGGAATCATGGGTTACACTGAAGATGCAGTTGTATCAAATGATTTTATCGGAGATTCAAGAACTTCAATATTTGATGCAGGTGCAGGAATCCAGTTGAACGATAAATTCGTGAAATTGGTAGCTTGGTATGACAACGAATGGGGATACTCTAACAAAGTAGTAGACTTGTTGCAATACATTGCAAAAAACTAAAAAGCCTTAGGCTTTTGAATTTATTTAATAGGGTTGGAAATTTTTCCAACCCTATTTTCTTTTTATGCTTTTTTCATAAGTGGTTATCCACTCTTGCATACTCACTTTTGCTATTAGTTCTCCAATTAAATCATATGGTATTTTGTCCATATTTTTGAATCGAATACAGCTTTTACCAATATCCGCTTTGGCAGTGCTGTGCTTTGCTGTTCATATTAAGCCCTTTATAGGTTAATTTTTCTCTAAGGAAGCAGCTGTTTTTGAAAGATCTTCAAGTAGTTTTAAAGTCTCCCGGTGTAATATAGGCGCCGTTTCAGGCCCTAGGGAATTTACTTCCCCATAGGGTGCTTTTTCTCGCCCATAAGTGAAAGGTGCTTTTTCATCCCATTGGCTTTTGGGTACGATATACCCGATCATATCATTTGCCATTCCACTAAAGAATTTAAACCTGCCTGGCATTTGACCTTTGATGGCAGGGACTTCTACTGGGGCTATTCCAAAATCAGCTCCTTCCGGGGCTTCTACTCCTCCGTTGAGGATTTCAGGATACAGTTCCCCTGGGATATGCACAAAAGTAGCAGGGCCAAGTTTCCATGCATTTACTTCAGACCTTACATTGCCCCAAGAGATAAAACCACGATCAAATACACCAATAAAAGCGGCTAGTCTAAATAGTTTATTGGTCATGGGTAGGACCACCGTTTTAGCACGTAAAGCCAAGCTACTATTATAGACCGTGTCCATTCCTTTATCCATGGTTTCAAAGCTTATTTTAGCTAAAGCCATTCCTTGAGCGTCAATTTTCGCTATGGTTGCTTCTTTAAGCGTGTCCTGAGAATAGGGGTGGAGCAAAGGATCACTTGGTCTGGTGGTCATAAGACCTCCTAGTGCAGCATTAAGAAATAGGGAAACACCACCTAGCCCTTCATGGTAAATGGAATCATTGTACACAATCCCTTTTTCCATGTATTCTCGCCAATAATGAGGGAAATCTGAACTTACCAAAGTATTTTGGGCCCAAAGCGTTTCAGGATGATTGCCCCAGTTCATAATCGTTCCTAAGGTTTTATTGGATCCTTTTTCTACAACTTGCATTAGTCTTATGGCAGCGTCGTATACCTCCGGAGCCCTGGTATCGCCAACAAGAGGAGCAGCATCATTTTCATTGATAGCGAATTTTAAATAAGCAGGTTTTTGATTGTTGTAGGCCGCTAATACAGAAGATACAATCCCCTCAAAAACCAAATTTTTGTATCCTTCATCCACACCTCGTGTAAATGGATCTGGCCCCCACATGCCCATCATATCTGGTGAGGAATGCACATGAGTACTTGTGATGATAAGATGATCAAGATCTGTTTGATCGAGAATTCTTTTCCTTAAAGTAAGTACTTCATCATTCCCAAATCCTATCATATCGATAACACATAGGCCCAGTTTAATTTTCCCATCATTTAAAACCATGGCCCTTGCCCATAAGGGATCATTGATTCCGGATGCAGGTCTATTTTGTTGAAAACCTGCCAACCAAATAGGGTCAAATTCACCATTTTGGTTGAGATCGTTATAATAATCACCATCGGATTCATTGAACTTAGCATCGCCATTTGCATCCTCCCAGGTATCAAATCCTACAGGACTGATATCTGCAATAGCAAAGCCTGCGGAGAGTTCGCCCTCTCCTTCATTCATCAATGAAAGGTCAAGGTCATATCCTTTGTGCCTGTCTCTAAATTGGTATGTTCCGTAAATCAGAACCAACAAAATAATGGAACCTATAAATAGAAGAGAATACTTTAGCCAGCGATTCATAAAACAATTTTTATGTATTACTAAAAAGGATAAGAAAAGACCACTATATCAATTGTTTATATTGAATATAGCAGATGAATTGAGAATTTACCCAACGCTATCTAGGTGATACAATAGGATTGGTAAGGAAGGGTATTATTATAAGAAATACGAAAAGTTTTAGAATTTTGAGAACAAGCAATGCCTATGCTTTTTTTAGCCTAAATGAATGGGTGCTGAATCAATATTTATTTCAGACCTGGCTTTTCCCTACTCCTTCCATTAGCCCTCTTATATAGCCAATGGCAAATAGGGTTCCTATGGTGCTATAACCTGGTTTGTCATTGCTATCTCGAGCCATGGTAGGGACATGATCTGGCCGCATGGGTCCTTTAAACCCTATTTCATGGTAGGCTTGCATTGCCGCAAACATGTCTGTTTTACCTTCATCATGGAAAGTCTCCTCAAAGTTGTTTTTGTCTCCCCTAACATCCCTGAAATGGACGAAATGAATGGCTTTCCTTTTTCCAAAATACCGTATGGCTTCGGGAATGTTCACTTGTTCAGCACCACTGCCCATCGAGGCAAAACTGCCCTGGCAGAATGTTATGCCATTGTTTTCACTTGGATAAAGTGCCAACATTCTCTTAAATGCTTGAAATGAGGTAATTATACGGGGTATTCCCTGGATACTGTCAATAGGAGGGTCATCAGGATGCAAGGCCAATTTGATGCCATGTCTTTTGGCCTCAGGTCCAACTGCCTCAAGAAAATAAGCCAGGTTTTCCCACATTTTTTCATGAGTTAAATCTCCAAATTCCGTAATGGGTTCCTTTTGGAGAATATCTACGGAATTGAACCCACTTACCAGGGCAGCACCACGACCTGGTTTATCCAAAAAAGTGTGCGCCCAGCTTATCACTGGCATCCAATTGTAACAGATGGTATCAATCCCCTCCAGTGACAAATTTTTCATTAAAGCCATAATGTTTGTCAGCAAAATCCATGAATAAACTCCAATCGTAAGGTGTCAAATTGTGTTTTCCTTCGCGAATGTGATGTCCTGCATAAGGCAAGTGTATAGGGTGGTTAGGAGTATTTATTTCTTCGGGGAAGTTTCCCTCCATTTTGTAGATCTCCCTGTGTACGCGTGTGCCCAATTGTAAGGATATGTATTCCCCTTTGGGGTCTGCCCATAGATCTTCAGAAGCACTGGCCACGTAGACTGCTCTAGGGGCAATCGAAGCAATTAGCATGTGTTGGTCTATGGGTAGGAGTGCTTCATTCTCATTGTATTTGCTAAAATTATCAGTAAACCAATAAGGGAAAACCGTATTAATTATTTTTACGGTTTCTCCAAACTTTCTTCTGGACATTGCAGCACCTCCGCAACCTGACTCATTTGAAATGGTGATAGCCCATCTGGAGTCCGAAGCTCCTGTCCATAGAGATGCTTTTCCACCTCTTGAGTGTCCGATCACAGCTGCCTTTTCAGAATCTATCTCTGTTGCAGTCTCAAAGTAATCCATGGCACGCATGGCGCCCCAAGCCCAAGCCCCTAAGCCGCGCAGACCATTTTCTTTTGCTAATTCTTCTGGGTATAATTTGCTCAAAATAGCATCACTAAATGTCACCTTATCATCATCAGAAACGTCTTTAACATGAAAAGTTGCTGCTGCATATCCTCGTTTAATTATTTCCTCTGCAGGCCAGAAGCCCATTTTAGTTTTTCTTGTAGGGTCAATGTTTTCAGGATCTCTGTGATTGATTAATAAAAAGACTGGAGCAGGACTACTGCTTTTATTAGGTATGAAAAGGATTAACCTCATGGTTACCTTTTGGGTCCTATTGGTCACTTCAATGTCCACCTCTTTCAGCGTTGCCATACCATTCATGGCCATTTTGTCCTCATTGACTGTAGTGAAATTTATGGCGTCTATTGCTTCTGGCATGTTGCCATAGACATTGTCCTCAAAAAGAGTTACAATTTCAGGTCTTCTGAGGTGTACCCAATCTTGTATGGTATTTATTTCTTGTCCTTTCAAATTTACAAAGATGTCAGGAATAGAATAATCAGGAACTTTTGACTCGTCTTCATTAGTCTTATTTTGACCAAAAGTTAAACTAGGAAGAAGGGAAAGTAAGAATAAGTAAAAAAAGGATTTGTAGGTCATTTTATTTTTTGATTAGGATTATTATTCCCGCAATATATGAAAAAACCTACCAAATGGCAGGTGAAATTATAGACAGAACTGTAGTATTCTAAGGATGTAGCGCAAGTTGAGTAGCTTCTTCGCTGAAGGTGATTTTATTCATTCCAACTTTTCTAAGAGCTGCCTGCACATTTTCCACTTCACCCATTTTCACGCCTTTTCCGGCAGAAAACTTGATCATTACTGATTGAGGATTGATGGAATGGTGAATAATATGTGCTTTGATAACTTCCGACAGACTTGAATTTATTGACATGGTGACACCATTAAAGGAAACCAAGCCCGCTTTAATAATATGGACTGGAATTTCATCTACGGGAGATTTGAATGGGTCTCTTGTCAATCGTTTTTCTTGTGCCTTATAGCCATTGATACGAATAACATCTCCATATTCTTCCTTTAAACTTGGGATTATATTATTAATGCTTGACCCATTTATTTTAAAAGAAATTGGCAATAACAACTCGTATTCGTTTTTTTGAAGTACTGGTATTAGCTTTGGAGCATCCGCTAAAACATTTATTATTGTCTCTTCAAAGCGTGGATCAATCCTTTGTACAAAGGATATGCCTGTCAATTCTCCAGAAGAATTCGTTTTAAGCCTTACTATTGCAGTCCCGGATATACCATTTGTTATGGTACCGTTCGGAAATACAAGCGTTTTTGCCATGTGCATTTTGAATGGGTTACCAAGTGTAATTGCTCCAGATTTCAGATCATCCTTAAGCTCTATGGCCAGATTTTTAGGAAATGTATTGGCAATATTTTTTTGATCCTCTCTGCTGGAAGATGCTTGATTGTTTGCAGGAGTTCCTAAAGTAGTGTGGCTGTTTTTTTGTTGATTCAGTTGTTGTAGTTCTATTTTAGCATTCACTACAACAGCTACATTTTCATTGTCTTCTTTACCTGATAGCCATTCAGGGCTGCTAGGATTAGTAAGGGCAGTTAGTAAAATTTGATCAACCTCTTCGCCTAAACTTTTCTTAATGGAGGCGCTTACAACTTTAGCCTCCTTGTCTATCACAAACTCTAACTCAACACTACCTCCATTTATATAGATTTCGTCTATAAGCTTATCAGGAATTTGACTCGTCAAATAATTTTCCCAAGCTTCCCAACCTATTTTTGGCTCTGGCTTGTGGTCTATAGTGTAGTAAGGGTAGGCATTTTCATATTTTTTATTGAGTGTCGAATTTGGTCTTAATGACTCAACCAAACTAAGCACCTTTATGTATTCTTGTTGATTTTTGATACCAGTAAACTCATAGGACAATTCACCTACCTGTACATTGAGTGATTGATGATGAAGTTTCCCAATACTTTCATAGTGTGTCGGGTTTTTAATATTTTTTAATTTAATACCAACCGCTATTGAATCTTGGAAAGCTTCTATTTGATTTTTAAGAAAAGAAATAGGAAGGGTAGTATAGTTATTAAAAGAGATAATGCTACTGTTGCTTTTCATGGAAATCAAGCCAAAAACCATAACCGTTAAGGGGATCAACATACCTAACTTAAACCAATTCGTTTTTCGATTTGCTTTCATCATCTGAATTCTCTTCAGAGTTGTGGAGCGAATAAAATAATTTCCCAACGAAAGATCTAAACCTTGAAAAGCCATCTTCGCAACAAGTTTCAGGTAAGAATCTTTAAGTTCAATATCCTTAATTACTCTTTCATCAGCTTGAAATTCATGTAAATCAATTAATGCATTCTGCATTAGGTGAATGACAGGGTTAAACCAAAAAACATTACACATTACTTGATAAATAATCACATCATAGGTGTGTCTTTGGTTGACGTGTTCTATTTCGTGACTAAGAATTTGTTTTTTCTCTTTTTGACTTAAAACAAGGGCGTCATCCCAAAATATTTTATCAAAGTAAGAGAACACTGGTGTAAGCCCAAAAGTAGGTACTTTAAAATAGCTATCCTTGAGGATGTAGGTTGTCTGGTACCATCCTCTATGTAAAATTTCTTTGAGTTGGAGGAACTGCCAATAAAATTTAGCAAATAGAAATAGTACTACAACCATATAACCAAGAAATAAATAGTCTGTGAATCCCCATAAAGTTGGTAATCTACTTCCTGTAACGGTCACTTCGGGTAGGCCATAGGTTCCAGCTATCTCTTTTTGGGAGTCCGATTCAAAGGCTTTTAGAAAAGCTGTGTTTTCTAGCGAAATGCTTGGTTTTTCAAAAGAGACAGGGATTTCGATTAGTGAGAAGGCAATGGCCAAAACAGGAGTTATCAATAAATAAATCCTGTTAAACACGAAAGTTTTTTCACCCTTCAGAAATACCCAATAAAAGGCATAAAAGAATAAAAGGCAAATTATACTCTGCCAAATAAAATTGATGATTGATGCCATATTCAGTTTTTAAATAATATTGCAGATAAGTTAATTTTTTCTGTCAGATTTAAAACCTAAAAAGAATTTGTACTACAGATTTTCTAAGTCTTTAACTTCGAAAATAAGATTAAGGCCGTTTTTTTTTAATAGACAAATTCATAATATTTGATCACTGCTTACGTTTTTCCTACATGCTCAATTGAGTGAAAATCTAGACGAATTGAATAAGTCAAAAACAAGCCTATTTAAACTTATCGATTTAGTTTTAAAAATCCTAAATAAATTTAAAAAATTACCTAAAGGCTTAAATCAAAAAACATTCTTTGTCTTTTGATAAAAAGTAATTGAACCAATTTAATGGACTAGAACATATTTATCGTTAACGTTTCAGGATATCCTCCATTATTCCTAATCGGAATCACACATAAAAACATATTTTCCTAACTTTCGTTAAATTTATTAAAACAATTTATAATAATTATACGTTTTAATTAAACAAATTAAACAAAATATAATTTTCGGTATGGATTTTGCAAATCAAATAAAAATTATAATGTAACTTTGCTAAGTATATCATCTAAATAATTATTGTAATATGTCTATTCAAGAATTTTTAAACAAGTACTCAGATCTTTCTAAAACCAATGCTGTGGTTTATATGGAAGATGCAGATGGAAATATCTTCCATTCAATTGACGATGCGCATAAGAAAGGAAACCATCCCTTTACAACAAAAAATTTAAAAGATTCAGCTATCGCTGACCTTAATGATTTAGGTTTAACTTCTAAAAGTGAGGCTTCCAAATTAATTGGGCTTATACAATTTATTTACGGAGTAGATCCCAAAGCTGGTAAAACAGCTACGCGAGGTAGAAGAACTTATTCTCCAGAAGAAAAGTCAAATATTATTGCCAACTGGAAGAAGGCTGAAGCCGATGGTAAAACCAAAGCTGATTTCAGTAAGGAAACTGGAGTTACTTACCAAACTTTATTCAAGTGGATCAAAGAATCATAAGTCTCTTAACAATAGGTTTGTTTACTTCATCAGTTGAAACCAATCGGTTTTTAGCCTGACGGAATTCATAAACCTTTATGTTCAGTGTATTCTTTAATGAAAAAGCCCCCTTATGATTTCATAAGGGGGCTTTTTTGTGCACTCGGAAGGATTCGAACCCTCAACCCTCGGAGCCGAAATCCGATATTCTATCCAGTTGAACTACGAGTGCATGCAGGCCTATGGAGCCGCAATATTAATTAAATTAATTAAGCATTTAGCACATTCTGTACTTTTTCTGCTGCTTCTTTTAAAGTAATTGCAGAAGCTACCTTTAGGCCTGATTCGTCTATGATTTTTGCGCCTTCTTCAGCGTTAGTACCTTGTAACCTTACAATAATTGGAACACGGATATCGCCAATAGACTTGTAAGCTTCAACTACACCTGATGCAATTCTGTCACACCTAACAATACCACCAAAGACATTAATTAGGATTGCTTTAACTTTAGGATCTTTAAGTATGATTCTAAAACCTGCTTCAACAGTTTGAGCATTTGCCCCGCCCCCAACGTCTAGGAAGTTTGCAGGCTCACCACCGGAAAGTTTTATCATGTCCATGGTCGCCATTGCAAGTCCAGCACCATTCACCATACAACCTACATTGCCATCAAGTTTGACGTAATTAAGTCCTGATTTGGCTGCTTCTACCTCAAATGGATCCTCCTCATCAACATCTCTCATTTCAGCCAGACTTTTATTCCTATAAAGGGCATTGTCATCCAGGTTTACTTTAGCATCTACTGCCAATATATGATCGTCGGATGTTTTTAATACTGGGTTAATTTCAAATTGTGATGCATCACTGGCGTCATATGCAGCATAAAGCGCCATGATAAACGGCACCATTTCCTTGAATGCATTTCCTTCCAAGCCGAGCTTAAATGCTACTTTTCGAGCTTGGTAGGGCTGAATACCCAACAAAGGGTCTATCCACTCCTTAATTATCTTCTCTGGGGTGTTTTCAGCTATTTCTTCTATGTTCACGCCTCCTTCTGTAGACGCCATGATAATATTACTACCTGTAGCTCTGTCCAATAATATTGACAAATAATATTCCTTAGGTTCAGATTTTCCAGGATAATAAACATCTTGCGCTACCAAGATTTTTTTAACTAATTTCCCTTCTTTACCTGTTTGAATAGTAACAAGAGTGCCACCCAAGATATCCTTGGCTTTTTCTGAAACTTGTTCTAACGATTTAGCCAAAACCACGCCTCTTGATCCGGTTTCTTTAATTTCTCCTTTACCTCTACCTCCAGCATGGATTTGTGCTTTTAGAACATACCAAGAAGTACCTGTGTCTGCAGTAAGCTTCTTTGCCGCCTCAAGTGCAGCTTCAGGGCTTTCAGCAACAATCCCTTCTTGTATTTTGACTCCGTAAGATTTTAAAACTTCTTTAGCTTGATATTCGTGTATATTCATTCTGGTCAAATTTTTGCTTGAAGTTAATGTCAAATGTCCGATTATTCAAGATTTAGCAGTGGCTTTTTATTGATTCTTTAAATGTTTGTGCGCTGTTTTTACCAATATTTAGTTTTCATGCCTTAAAAATCAAGTGCATAGGTACTATAGGCATCCCCTAAATTTAAAACTTCAATAGTAATTATATTTTTGATTAATTTTAAATTACAACTATGTTTGTCACCAATACAAATTTCATCTACTGTTAATCCTATGCTCTACGCTAAATCACTTCAGAAATATTATGGTGACCTCCATGTCCTAAAAGGAGTAGATGTAACTATCGAGAAGGGAGAAATAGTATCTATAGTTGGGGCATCTGGTGCAGGCAAAAGCACCTTGTTACATATCCTAGGCACCTTAGACAAACCGGATGAGGGATCATTGGAAGTAGATGACATTGATGTATTAAAACTAAGTGGTGATAAATTAGCTAGCTTTAGGAATGATAGGATAAGTTTCATTTTCCAATTTCACAATTTGCTTCCTGAATTTACTGCCGAAGAAAATATTTGGATTCCAGGCCTAATAGGAAAAAAACCTGAACATACCCTTAGAAAAAGAACCAATGAGTTAGCTAATTTACTCGGGATCACTTCTCGGTTAGATCATAAACCTGCACAGCTCTCAGGAGGAGAGCAACAGCGGGTGGCAGTAGCAAGAGCCCTTGTCAATAGCCCTGATATTATCTTTGCAGATGAGCCTAGTGGTAACCTTGATACAGAAAATGCCCAAGCGCTTCACGAATTGTTTTTTAAATTAAGGGATGAACTAGGTCAGTCATTCGTAATCGTAACCCATAATCAATCCCTGGCAGGGATGTCGGATAGAATGCTTACCATGAAAGATGGCAGAATTTTAGCCTGACTTAAAACCTTTATAAAATATCTTTGATAAAAGTTGGTCATGTAATCAAAAATTAATTTTTATCTTTGATACTCCAAAACTTCACTTTATGGTATTAGAATTTGAAAAGCCAATAGCTGACCTTGAACTTAAACTTCAAGAAATGATTCAAATTGGCCAATGAAAAAAACATAGATCTGTCAACAGATATTAAATCTCTGGATGAAAAGCTTCAAGTCTTAAAAAGAGAAACCTTTCAAAACCTTACCCGATGGCAGCGGGTACAACTTTCTAGGCATGCCGATAGGCCTTATGCATTGGATTATATTTATGAAATGACCAATAATTTTATAGAGTTGCATGGCGATAGAACCGTAAAGGATGACAAAGCGATGATAGGAGGCCTTGGTGATATAGACGGAAGGTCAGTCATGTTTATAGGCCAACAGAAAGGGAGAAATACCAAGCTGAGGCAAGAAAGGAATTTCGGAATGGCCAATCCTGAAGGATACAGGAAGGCCTTGCGGCTGATGAAGATGGCAGAGAAATTCAACAAACCAATTGTCACTTTAATTGATACCCCAGGTGCTTTTCCTGGAATTGAGGCAGAGGAAAGAGGGCAGGGAGAGGCGATCGCCAAAAACCTAAGGGAGATGTTCAAGCTTAAAGTTCCTATAATCAGCATCATTATTGGTGAAGGGGCCTCTGGAGGAGCTTTGGGAATAGCCATTGGAGATAAGGTAATGATGCTCGAAAATTCCTGGTATTCTGTTATTTCTCCTGAAAACTGCTCTACAATTTTATGGAGAAGCTGGGACCATAAAGAACAGGCCGCTGAAGCGCTCAAATTGACAGGCCCGGACATGAAAAGCAATGGTTTGATCGATTCCATTATTGAAGAACCACTTGGTGGTGCGCATAGAAATATGCAGGACATGGCTTTGAGAATTAAAGAAAAAATAAATGAATCATTGGTGGAGCTTGACAAAATCAAAGCGAATAAACGCATAGAAAAACGAATAGAGAAATTCTGTTCGATGGGTTTTGTTCAGGAATAAAGGAGACATTTATTACAGTAATTGTGGGTTTATTAATTTTTCCTATTAATTATTATTTTGAAAAAAACCAATAAAATAGGAGTCGCATTATCTGGAGGTGGCGTAAGGGGTATTGCACACCTTGGGATATTGCAAGGGCTAAACGAGGGAGGTATATACCCTGATTATCTTTCTGGAAGTAGTGCAGGAGCTATCGTTGCTGCAATGTATGCCCATGGGTATCATCCAAAAGAAATCCTTGAGATTATTGTTCAAACCAAATACTTCAAATTCTTAAAACCTTCAATCAGTTTTAAGGCCTTGTTAAGAATGGATCTTTTGGCTGATTTATTTGCGAAGTATTTGCCAGAGGATGATTTTTCAGCCCTAAAAATTCCCACATATGTTGCGGCCACAAATTTTCAAAAAAGTCGTACGGAGTTTTTCTCCAAAGGGCCTTTGATTAAGCGATTGATGGCATCTTCCTGCATCCCAGGCATGTTTGAGCCAATATTACTAGATGGGGATTTATTCATTGACGGGGGTGTGCTAAACAACCTCCCTGTAGAACCATTGGCCGATACCTGTGATACGATTATTGGAATTAATTGTAACAATCTGCCGGATTTGAAAGTGGATACCAATATTAAAGGATTGATCGAGCGTTCTGTGATTATGGCATTGAACTATAATGTCTACAGCAGGAAAAACAAATGTGATTATTTTATTGACCCTCCAGGTTTGGCCCAATTCGGTGTATTGGAAGTTAAAAAAGCTACTGAAATCTATGATACCGGATACCGATATTGCAAAGAATTTTTACTTGAAAACCCCTCAATGTCTAGGTTAAAAGGTCAAGATATTAACAGTCTATTTATATCATGAAATTACTCGCCCGTTTAATATTTTGGATTTCTGGCTGGAAAGTTTCAGGAAAATGGCCTGAAGGTTTAAAAAAGGCTGTCCTTATTGCGATTCCACATACCAGTAATTGGGATTTGATTTACGCACTTTCTGCTTTCTATTTAATGGGAGTTCCAGTAAAATTCACCATTAAGAAAGAAATAATGATAGGGCCTCTTGGCTGGTTAATTAAAGCCTTGGGAGGAATCCCTATTGATAGAAAAAAAGTTATTGGTAAAAGAAAGCAAACCTATACAGAAGCCATGATACAGATGCTGAAGGATAGGGATGAGTTGGTTATGATGGTGACCCCTGAGGGAACAAGAAGTTATGCCCCTCGTTGGAAATCTGGTTTTTACCACATTGCCCTTGGAGCAGATGTACCCGTAGTGGTTGGATTTTTAGACTATAAAAGGAAGCTGGCTGGGATTGGTCCTGTTATCCATCCAAATGGAAATCTACAGGAACAAGTGGAAGAATTGAAAGTTTTTGGTAGAACCATTACCGGCAAATATCCCGATCAAGGTATCCGTTAATATCTTTTACGCTCAAGGTCTAATTTTTTCTTATTTTATGTAACAGCATATCCAAGCTATTGTCTTGGAATTTAAATCCTAAATAGGCAACCGATTGATTGTTTTGCAAAGAAATAAATCTACAAGAAAGACGAGGAAATTCCATAGCATATATTCTATTTGATATTTCTAGAAGGATTTTTTCTTTGCTCAATACCACCCTTAATTTCCATTTTAATAGCTTAGAGATATTTCCCGATCTTCTTCTTTTTATTCTTATTCACAACGATCAGGGTACGCCTTGATCCAATTCCTTACTCTGGTCAGCCACTGAATAAAGAACGGATCAAAAAAATCAAGACTGTATGGAGATTTTAATTCCTGGAGCAATCCATATTACTTTTTTTCATTGGGCCGGCAATTGATGTGGCTACTGAACAATGTAAAATTGTATTCTATTGTTAGCCAGAGTACGCTACTTTTCAAAAGTCTTAAAATTTGGGTAAAGTCATCATAGAGAAATCCATAAAAAACGTGTTGTTGGCAGTATAGGACGTTAAGAAATAGTAGGCTCTAAACTATTTCAAGTAAAAATCATCAATCTTATTCAAAAATAAAATAGGGAATGGTTTTTGGTGAGTTAGATTCAAATTCAGCGTAAGAAACAATGATTAAAAATAAATTAAAAAGGCTTAAAAAATATTCAATTTTTGAGATCCTTATAGATGCTGTTAAAGATTTTGGGAAGAATGATTCCATAACTTTCGCTGCTTCAACTGCCTTTTATACCATATTTTCGTTACCAGCCCTATTGATTATTATACTCAATATTGCTTCAGTGATTTTAAATGAGGACACAGTAAAAGAGGAGCTACTTGCGCAAGTGACTAAAATGATGGGCAGTGAAAGTGCTTCAACTCTAGAAGACGTTATGGCAAATGTTGCCGTAAGTGGACAAACTTTGTATTCCCAGATTGTCGGTATTTCGGTATTAATCTTTTCAGCGACAACTGTATTTGTTAGTTTACAAAATAGTATCAATCATATTTGGCATATAAGATCAAAACCTGAAAAGGGGTTTTTGAAATTCATAATAAACCGGATTCTCAGTTTTTCAATGGTTGCTTCCATTGGATTCCTTTTATTGGTTTCTCTTCTTGCTGATGCTTTTATAGTAATCTTATTGAGTTATTTTTCTGATATTTTTGATACCGCTACTTTGAAACTGGCTTCTGTAATTAATTTCCTAGTGACTCAAGCCACATTTGTGCTGGTTTTTGGACTTATGTATAAAATTCTACCTGATGCCAAGGTGAATTGGAAAGATGTTTGGCTAGGTGCATTTGTGACAATGGTCCTTTTTGGGTTGGGGAAATTACTCATCGGGCTTTATTTAGGAAATGCTGATGTTGGAAGTTATTATGGAACTGCGGGCTCCTTGGTGGTTATTTTAATATGGGTGTATTATTCAGTAGTAATTTTCCTTTTTGGTGCCCAGTTAACCTATTATATTGCGGAAAATGTAGGTGGACATGTGACTCCTATAAATGAAGCTGTTAAAGTTCGCCTTATTGAAATAAATGATGATGAAGAAGAGGAGGGAAATGATCCAGTTGCTTAAACATGTAAAAAACAAATATACTAGCGAGCATGGGACATCAGTTTCTCAATTCTATAATACAATTATTTCAGGAAAGTATTAATTGCTTTCCCTAAACTTGTATTAGGCAATAGTGATTGTTTCGAGATCAAATTTCTTTAAAATTAGCCACTTCATTGCTATTTCCGTATCATCACAGTGTTGCCAATCCCGACCATTCTAAGAAAGTGTGAAACCGCTAAAATTGTGGGTATAGTTGACTCATTTATGCTTGCTTTAGTTCCGCAGAAAAGGATTAATTATGGCTAATTTTAAAGTTATGAAGCTTAGATTAGCAGTAATTCTTATTAATCCATTTTCATTTGTCTTAATTTGAAAATAAATTGATCATTCTCAATGGTATTTAGAGGTTGAAATCCACGAATTAATTGGGTGCTTTCCCTTAACTAAATAGCAAAGGTCTTTACTGAATTAAGCCTGAAATCCACCATCAACGGTAAATATACTACCTGTCGTGTAGCTTGACGCCTCAGATGCTAGAAATAATGCCATGGATCCTATTTCTTCTTCTTCTCCAATTCTTTGTAAGGGAAGTTCCTCTAAAAATTTCTCACGAAGCTCTTGATTTGACCATATTACCTCACTGAATTTAGTTTTAATCAATCCTGGACAAATGGCATTTACGCGAATATTGTAAGTCCCCCATTCTTTAGCAAAGACTTTAGTTAAAGAAATAAGTGCTGATTTACTGACACTATAAAGGCCAAGTCCTTTCTCTGGGGATAGGGCACTGATAGAGCTTATATTTATAATGGAAGCTGAGGAAGATTGTTTTAAAAAGGGAAGGCTTAATTTTGACAATTCATACGGTGCTTTCAAGTTCACATCCAATATTTTATCGAACACCCCCAAGTCTGTACTTTCTATCGCTCCATATACCGGGTTTGTGGCAGCATTGTTAACCAGAATATCGATTTGTCCATACTTGTTAACCGTTTGCTGGATCAAATTTTTCCGATCCTCTTCATAACCGATATTATTGGCTACTCCCATGGCCACATAGCCCTTCTCTTTAAGTTTGGCAATGGCTTCATTAAGACGTTCTTGATTTCTACTATTAATCACCACTTTAGCTCCTGCTGCAGCAAAAAAATGAGCGATTGAAAAACCAATGCCACTACTTGCGCCAGTAATGATAGCGACTTTGCCATGTAATGAAAATAATGAACTTAAATCCATAAATATTCCGTTTTATTTTGTCGGAAATATACCTAATTAAATTTAAAATTTAAACCCGTATAAAACAAGAGAGTTACTGCCCCATCTCAGAAAGTATTGCAATCATAAGAAGTAAAAGAGGTTAGATACTAAGAAATAACACCTCTAGGGGATTTTGAAATAACTACTAACTGGCTGATTTTTAATGTGTTTTACCAGGAAATTGGTTGGATATTACCTGTTTAAATCCTAGACGATTAATTTCTTGTTACACATGTAAAATTTGTGATCAAAATATTTATTCACCCTTTGGATGGATTGCAGACAATATTATTCTTTTTTAATCTTATCCGTTTTAGGGTGAGTTATATTCCGATCGTCAATTTTTGAAACCTCCTTGCCTAAAACTTCCTTGGCTGAGATTTCCTGTTCAGCACCCACTTCCGTTCGGTTTGAATTAAATATTCTCTTATAAATTAGGTATATAGCAATAACAATTGCAACAATAAAAAGTGCTCCTATTAATAAATCCATAGTTTAATCTTTGATTATTTGAACTACTAACTACTATAATAGAACAATAAAGATGCCTAAAGAGGGTTGGAGTCATTTTTTTTTAAGGCTATCCTCCTATTTCTTAATAAAATTTACACCATTAAAAAAGGTTTCCTTGTACCGGTTGGGTTTTGAATGGGTTACTGGTGCCTTTTAATATTTCAAAAAGGATTTTATTGAAACCATTTTTCCAACTCTCAATATTAATTTTAATGTCATTTGGCTCCAAGTTAACAGAGCCGGACAATTGGCAATAACCAATTAACATACTCCAAATGGTGTAAAAAGTGCTGTCGGCCTGAAGATCAGGGCGCATGCTACCATCTTTTATGCCTTGAGATATCGCTTTGATGCCAATTTTCGCCAAATCATTGTGACTTTGAAGTAACTTATTAAAGAATTGGCTTTCTAAAAGTAATGGATTTACTTTTTCTGAATTTTGCTGATACAATTCTAAAACTGACAGAAAATATAGAAAGGCATCATGGAAAACCTTCTTTTCTTGAACAAATTGAAAGTAACCATTGACCAAATCGGTCATAACCTCAATACCCGTTTTGTCTTTACCTTTCCCGAAAGACTTGTTAAAGACCTCTTTTAATTCTTCAATACCTTTTTTGGTAATGGCCATGTAAAGGTCCTCTTTACTTTTATAATAAAAATAAACAAGACCTTTACTTATTTTGGCTTTCTTGGCTACGTCTTCGACTTTCGTTGCATGGAGCCCTTTTTCAGCAAACAAGACAATTGCTGATTCAAGGATCTTTTTCTCTTTTTGCTGTCTTTCGTAAACCCCCATATTCTGTTTTATGCGTGTTATAAATCGCTCCTAATTTTAATACCTAGGAGAGAACCATGATTATATAATAATTTTTCTTTCCTTTTTGGACCAAAAGGTACTTGTTTTGAAGCAATGGCGTATTCACCTTATCGTTTGGGTTTTCTATTTTTTGCTTATTAAGAGATACACCACCACCTTGAATCATTTTCCTGGCTTCTCCCTTAGAGTTGAAAATGGTTTTGTCTAAGGTTAGCAAATCCAGGGCATTTTCAGTGCTTTCATAGGTTTCAAGTTTCATCTCTATCACATCTACGCCATCAAAAACTTGAAGAAAAGTACGTTCATCTAGCGTAGACAAATCTTCCAAGGAAGATTTCCCAAAAAGAATTCCCGACGCTTTCACAGCCACTTCATATTCCTTAAGGCTGTGAACAAGAATTGTGATTTCCTGTGCCAAGGCTTTTTGTAAAACCCGAAGATGAGGTGCCTCAAGGTGCTCTTTTTCTAAACCCTCTACGGTTTCTTGGTCCAAGGTGGTGAAAATTCGGATATATTTGGACGCATCTTCATCGGAAACATTAAGCCAAAACTGGTAAAAAGCATATGGTGATGTCTTTTCTGGATCAAGCCAAACACTTCCACCTTCTGTTTTTCCAAACTTGGTGCCATCTGCTTTGGTAATCAGTGGTACTGTAAGTGCAAATGCTTCACCACCGGCTTTTTTTCGAATCAGTTCAGTGCCAGTGACAATATTTCCCCACTGATCAGAACCACCCAACTGAATGCTACAACCTTTATTCTTCCATAAATAATAAAAGTCATAGCCCTGTATCAATTGATAGGTAAACTCTGTAAAAGATAAACCATTGCCATCTTCAAGTCTTCTTTTTACAGAATCCTTTGCCATCATGTAGTTAACGGTAATGTATTTACCTACATCCCTAATGAATTCCAAAAATGAAAATTCAGACATCCAGTCGTAGTTGTTGACCAACAAGGCTTTATTAGAAGCTTCTGCATCAAAATCTAAAAATTTCTCCAATTGCTTTCGGATGCCGGAAATGTTTTGATCCAATGTAGCCTTATCCAATAGGTTTCGCTCGGAGGACTTAAAGGATGGATCTCCTATCATACCGGTGGCGCCACCTATCAGTGCAACTGGTTGATGCCCTGATCGCTGAAAATGAAGTAAGGTCATTACTCCAACCAAGTGGCCAATATGAAGTGAATCAGCAGTAGGGTCGAAACCAAGATAGGCTGCTGCTTTTCCTTTTTGAATATGTTCTTCTAATCCTGCGGTCATGTCCTGGATCATGCCCCGCCACTTTAATTCAGCTATAAAATCATTCATTCTACTCGGCTTTTTATTATGCGTCCGCAAATATAAGGCATCCTGATAAAAGGAAGGAATGAAAAGAATTTATTAATTCAATATAGGGCCTTTTTTAAACGCAAAACCTTCAAAATAAAGGGGAGAATGGATGGTGGTGTAACTTCAAATTCAATTATTCAGTGCTAAGGTTTTTAAATAGCAATTGCGAGAAGTTTTTTAATTTAATAAATGCATATTTAATGCAAACGTTCAAGTAGCGCCTACAATTTTAATACATATTTCTGAATTGTCTATTTTTTTAGTTTGAATTTAAACTCCATTTTGATCGTTTGGCCTTTTAATTCTTCAATGTTAAGAATTGGAAGATCATTGATTACTCTTTTGCATTCTTCATACAGTCTTGGATGATGGTTTGATTCATTAACCATTAACGGATCGCTCCCATAGCCGACGATTACAATTCCTTTGTAACCTTTGAGGATGTAATCTTTGAGGCTACCTCCGGGATAATAATAAACATTTCTAGAAGGTTGGTCTTCATAAATACCTGTTAAAGTTCCGTTGGTATCAATCTTAAAAAATAAAGTTACCACTCCAACCTGACCAAATTTCTTGGCTTCTTTAGGATACGTTAGCGATTTGGAAAAAAATCTGTTTAAATCATTTATGGTAGAAATCTCTGTATCTGATGATTTTTGAGCTTCTTTGACTAATTCGGATTCTGATGCTATTAAGTTCGTTTCGAGACCATCATTTGCCTTTATTATAGGCGTTTTTTCGGATAGGCCTACCAATAGGATCAAAAAAACCGGAAGTACGGCTAATTTCCTGATTTTTGAAAATTTCGATTCATTTGAAGATTTCATCATGAGTATGCGGTTTCTGAGGTTATTTGAATTCAATTCTGTGAATTGTGGAAGTGCTATTCGATCGCTGACCATTGAGATTAATGCCATTTGGTATTGCCTCCTATTTGATTGCTGTACGACCATGTCATCAGCTCTGTATTCGAGGTTTAATCTTATCGCTTTGTTAAGGATTCTGGCAAAAGGATTGAACCATTGGAATACAGAAAGAAATTCTATCGTGAATAATCAATAAAATGTTTCTCTCTG
>Ga0222651_1000356_pt1 | contig 30866 bp, 22 predicted proteins | sample AntAcemetagen369_FD_179855 | JGI IMG/M metagenome (GOLD analysis project Ga0222651, IMG submission 179855) | Saline water microbial communities from Ace Lake, Antarctica - #369 | ecosystem: Environmental > Aquatic > Non-marine Saline and Alkaline > Saline | place: Antarctica: Ace Lake...
CTTGTATCGGTTTTCAATATTACGCTGAATCCTATAAACGTAAACCCAAAAATTCCAGGCCATTCCAAATGGTATTGTACCATCATAAATACCGATTTTGGGAAAATAATATTCTTTCAATACATAATTGAAAACGGGCATATCATAATTTAGGTCATCTCCCAAAACCTCGAATACCTGAGTCATTCTTTTAAACAGTTTAAGCATTTTTTCTTTTTTTCCTCCAATTGTGCCTGGATTGAATACCGGATAATGAAGAAAGCTGATTGGTAAAGATTGATTGAAGCTTTCACTAAATTGTTTTAGAGCGGTCAAAGTCCAAAGGCCATTTTTCCAGACCTTTCGGTTTCCTCTTCCCACAAACAACTTTTCAGGGGAGGACTGAAGAAGGACTAAGGGATTTTTATTGATCACTACATCGTTGATATCCGTATTTAGGACGTAGGAATTTTCAGGAAGATTAAGAATAAATTCTTCAAAAATAAAGAACCGTTCATCATTTAATGACATTTTGCCTAATTGGCACCTAATGAACATGATTTTATCTGTTTGGTATTCTATGATGAAATCGTCAGACAGGTTATCATGAAAAACTACTGCCAATAGGTCGTTTACTACAATTGAGTTGTACCATTTTTCTATATATGCGAAATTATCATTGTTTTGGTATCCTCCTCGGACTGGATCAGGTTTCGAAGAGAAATAAGTAGACAATACAACGAGATTATTTTCGAATATTGACTTACCAAGACAATTATAATTTTCTACTAAAATCCTATTCATTTTAAAATTAGTTTCTTTTTAAAGAAAAGATACTCCACTTTAATTTGGACATCATCCAAAAACAATACGGTTGAAAAAATAAAAGATAATCTTTAAAAGAAAATTCATACCCTTCTGATAGTAAAACCTCTTTATAGTAATTAGAAAGATTGAATCGATAATTATTTCGAACTGAATTAGAGGTGATTCTTTTGATATACCTAATCCGAATATTTTTTTCTTTACTTAAGGCGCTATGTTTTTCATAAAAAGGAATACAATCGAAATAATTTACTTTCTTTAAATTTGGCCTTGTCCAATTTACAACCACATCAAAATTTTCAAAATATACCGATGGTTGTATTAAATGTGCTCTAATAAAAAAGTCATAATCTTGATGCCTTATCATGTTTTCATCAAACCTTACACCATCCAAAATTTTCTTATTCAAGATAAGAGAAGGAGTTGGGCAGAAGACATCATTACTTAAAATAAAATCAAATATTGATTCTCCTTCCCTGATATTTCTTGATTTTAATTTAACAACTCCTTCAGGTCTTATTACTAAGGCCCCACTAAAAATTGATAGGGAATTGTGTTTCTCAATAAAATTCATCGCACGTTGTAACCTAGAAGCATACCATAAATCATCTGAATCAAGAAAAGCTACAAATTCTCCTTTTGCCAATTCAATGGCATAATTTCTAGCTGCATTACCCCCCTTCTTTCTGTCAACTGGTCTTCTGTGAATTTTGAACCTAATATCTTTTATTGCATATTCTTTCAAAATCTCCCAGGAACTGTCTGTACTGTGGTCATCGACAATGATACATTCCCAATTGGTATAGGTCTGAGCAAGCACCGAATCCAAGGTTTCTCTGAGATAAGGAGATTTGTTGTAGTTGGGGATAAGAATGGAAACAAATGAATTAGTTTCCATAAACAACATGCTGAATTAGATTATTCCAATCTAATTTATATTGTGATTGAGACAGATGTTCCTTAATATATTTACGATTATTTTTACCGAAATCCTCAGCCATCTTTCGATCCTTAAACAGTTTAACGATTGCGTTAGCCATACCTTCCACATCTCCCTCTTGAACTAAAAACCCATTTTCATTATTCTGGATAATATCTGGTATACCAGCATGGTAGGTGCTAATTACAGGAAGAGCCGATGCCATGGCTTCTAAAACTGCTACCGGAGTTCCTTCTTTATCCCCATTAACCGCTGTTTTACTATGTTGAATAAAACAAAAAGAATTGCTCATTTCCTTTATAATTTCCTCAGGTGGCAAAACTCCTTTAAACTCAATGTTATTAATCTTCATAGCGATTGCTAGATCTTTACAAACCTGAAGCAACATTCCATCTCCAACAAATTTTAATTTTAAATTTCTGCATAAAATTTGTGCCTTTTGGAAAGCCACCATAGTTAGATATGGTGCTTTTTTTTCAACGAATCTTCCAACTGCGGTAATTTGATTAGATTGGTAATTGGGATATATCTTGATAAATTCAGATGCAGGCGCACATCTAAATAGAAACACTTTACTTTCAATTGCACCTAAACTTAATAACTTGGCTTTCATTTCTGATGATACAACTATTATCGCTTTAGCTATTTCAAACATTCTCTGATATTTGCCTTTAAACTGTTCGATTACTCGATTTACACTAGCATCATATCCATGAAAATGAACAATCATTGGAATTTTTAATTCCCTTGAAATCTCACATAACTCTGCACCAGCTGGGCCATAGTTAGCTACAATTAACTGAATGTTATTTCTTTTCAGGTAAGATTCAAAATAAAATTGATCTAAAGGTTTTTTAATTATTCCTAATTTAGAAAATGCTTTTACAACTAAAGGGGCTGAAAAATGATTTTTCAATTTACCATCTTCAGACTCTATTGGAATATATCCGCCAAAACAATAAAAGATATTGCCATCAATTACTCTTTTTAGGTTTTGAATGAATGTCTCAGAATAGCCAACTTTTGAAATAGAGGTTAAACAGATATTTAATTTTTCCATGCAACTACACCAAGGCTTGTGAACATATTTTGATCATCGAAAGAAGACCTGATTTTATCTTTTTTATAAAGTTTTAAAACGAAAGGTTTTAGTATTAGAAATAAAAGTTTCTGAAACCTTTTGGGAAATCCCCTTCTTTTAATCCAAAGCGAAATCATTTGAGCCATAGAAGCATCCCACCCACCCAAACAGTTTATTTCTATTTTTGTAAACCCTGATTGTTGGAGTAGACACTTAAGTGCAAAAGGAGTATACCTATAAAAGTCAAAAGGTGATTCATGAGTCGGCCATATAAAAGGAACCGTCATTATAAATGGTGCATTGGGTTTCAATACTCTGTTTATTTCTTGTAAAGTCAAGAGTGGATTAGGACAATGTTCCAGTACTTCTGTGGCAAACCCTGAATCAAAGGATCCATTTTCAAATGGCATCTTATTTCCATCCCATAAAATATCCGGCTTGATTCCTGTTTTGTATTCGAGCGCACCTTCAATATCAAGACCTACATATTTGTTAATTTTATAATTGGCTAATATTTCATTTTTATAGGGCATTTCCCCACAACCAATATCCAATAGATCACCATTAAGAACTGTCGATTTAGCTATTATAAATTGATAAATTGACCTTTTTATATAGAATCGATCAATATTTTCAAAGGTTAGTTTTCTAGGGTTGAAATCAATCATTCTTTTCAAATACAACGAGTATATTTCTTCCGTTCACTAAAAATTTTCTGTAAAAAAATGAAATCAAACGATACACTTTTACTGGGAATAACCTCCTGAAAGCTTTTAATAAAAAAAACTTTAAGTTTCTTATAGAAAGACTATATTTTGGATATAAATCCAAAATATAGTCTAATTCCAAATGTGAGAGCGGCTCATATTGCAGTTCTTTGACAGAGAAACCAAAGCTTGATCCCACATTTTTCAGAGATTTACCAGTCCACAACCCCATGTGATGGGGAGGAAGATTTAAACAATGGTATTTATCAAAAACATACAAATATGGATTGTTATTAGGAACGCCAATGATAAGTTTTCCATTATTTTTTAATAGTTCTCTCGCATGTATAAAAAAAGTAGAAATATCTTTAATATGTTCAAGAACCTGGAATAAGGCAATGGCATCATATTCCCCTTTTTTACAGTCAAATGAAAAGAAATCACAATCACGAACTTCAAAATTTTCATTTTCAGCTCTTATTACTTCTTCACTATTTAATTCTAGGCCCAGCGCAGATACACCACCCTTTGTCAATTCCTTTAAAAAATAAGAGTTTCCTGAACCAATCTCAAGCCACCTTTCACCCTTTTTCGCTTTCGTTAATGCAATTTTATGTTCCCATCTTTTATGGTAATAATTTCCTTTTTCTTTACTTAGGTTAATATAAAAATCACCGTCGCCAATAATGGAAAATGGATAATAAAACCTATAATTGGTTATCTCACATTCATAAATTTCAATGAATTCAATCCCAAAAAAATAACTTGAAACATCAAATTGAAACTCATTGTTGTACTTCAAAATTACTTTTGAAGAAGGAATCTTATCAACCAATTTAGTTTTAAACTTTTGATTAATTGGATTGATCATGCTATTTTCCATCTCCCTTTTTCAACATATTTGGCTGCATTTGGTTGCCAATAGTAATCTCTTAGCTCCCCCATTACTTCAACTTTAAAGTGACAAATTTCATTTACTGTATCCAGTTTCGTTTTTGAAAAGTTATCAGCATAATGAACCTTCAAAAAATACTCCCCTGGATAAAGCCTTAAGTTTTCTATCTCAGAAATAATTTTTAATTGATTAGTCGATAAATCTAGATTGTGCTCTGAACCCAAGAACAATTCATGAAAAATTGAATTTTCAAACGCATCAAATACTTGATAGGAAATAGCTGGTATCAAAATATTTTGCGATAACCTTACTGTTATCTCAATAGAAAATTCCTTATTGAACCTATGAATATTATTAGGCTCTGAGGTATTCACAGCAACACTAATAACTCCTTGGCTTGATTTATTAAGAAAACCAATGGACTTCGTTTTTTGTAATCCTAGGTAAGTGTTAATTCCCTGATCGGTCTTGCCACCAAAAACCATCTGACCATTTTGTAGGATGATGGTACTTCGCGTCAAAGTAGATATTGCTTGGATATTATGACTCACAAACAATACTGTCCTTCCTTCTTTTTGACTGACATCCTCCATTTTACCTAAACACTTCTGTTGAAATTCATAATCTCCTACCGCTAAAACCTCATCGATTATTAATATTTCAGGTTCCAAATGAGCCGCTACAGAGAAACCAAGTCTAACGCGCATTCCTGAAGAGTAAAACTTTACGGGAGTATCAATGTATTTTTCTACTCCAGAAAAATCAATAATTTCATCCAACTTACTATCAATTTCCCTTTTAGTCATGCCTAAGATAGTTCCGTTCATGTAAATATTCTCTCGACCTGTCAATTCAGGATGGAATCCTGTCCCCACTTCAAGAAGGGCGGCCACCCTCCCATACATCTCTATTCTACCTGATGTAGGTTCAGTGATCTTAGAAAGTATCTTTAAAAGAGTGGATTTTCCAGCTCCGTTTTTTCCAATAATACCCAACACTTCTCCTTGCTTTACTTCAAAAGAAACATCCTTTAAAGCCCAGTGAACAGAGGCATCCCCCTTGTCGAAGCTACCTAAGCTCTTTATCCTTTTAAAGTTTTCAAAAGGAGCCTTGAAATTATTCCAAAGCTGCTGAGCGAAGGTATCAGCCTTCTTTTCCTGAAGGCCGATGCGGTAGCGTTTGGAAAGGTTTTCTACTTTTATAATTGTATCTGACATTAACCCTTAAATCCCCAGAATAGGGGTCCTTTTAAATGTTCTAATATTATTATCTTACAATATTTTGAAAAAAATTAATTCTGTACTTCTAATACAAATAGAGGAATTGCTATCTCTGGGCCTATAGTAAAAAGCCAGATAAAAAGTTAAGCGACATCCGCAAACACCTTCTCCATCCTACGGAAGTAAAACAACCCAAAAACAAAAAGTACCAATGCTAAAATTGAACCAGGCCAAATCCATTCCCATGGCATTGGACGATTAAGAAACATTGCGCGGATACCTTCGATAACGCCTACCATGGGGTTTAGGGAATATAGGAATTGATATTGTTCAGGAACTGCCGTCGTGCTATAGACTACAGGAGCGCCGTAAAGTAAAAGCTGGATAATAAATCCGAGCGCATATTTCACATCTCGGTACTGCACTGCCATGGCAGAAAGTATCATTCCTATTCCCAGCGAACACAATAAAAGTTGTATCAAGAGCAGAGGGAGGAAAATCAATTCCCACCCTGGAACCACTTGATAGTAAATCAAGAGGCCTAGTAATATCAAAAATGAAATCCCAAGATCCAGAAGTTTAGAGAAAATAGCTGCAAGTGGTAAGATTAGGCGGGGAAAATAGACCTTAGTAATCATGCCTGCATTGGCAACTAGGGAATTGGCTGATTCTGATAAGGTTCCCGAAAAGTAGCTCCAAGGCCAAAGTGCCAAATAGGAAAATAATATATAAGGCATCCCATCAGAATCTACTTTTGCCAATCCCCCGAAAACTACAGTAAAAATTAAAGTTGTAAAGAGTGGCTGAATGATAGCCCAACCAATACCTAAAACAGATTGGGCATAACGAGCTTTAATACCCCTAACGGTTAGAAAATACAACAAGTCCTTATATCGCCATAATTCTTCAAAATCTATGACTTTCCAGCCTTTGGAAGCTTCAATTACAGTTTTATTCAATTGTATATTTTTAATAAATTAATTTAAACAATTCCCTGAAGAAATCTTGAGAAGAGTACATTTTGAAATGTATTTTATATTCAAATCTTAAACACTTTAATCGCTGGTAAAATAAAGCGATTTTGAACCTTAAAGTTCTTTTGAAAACAAACCAATAAAGCAGAAATACTACCGAAAAAAATACAAGAAATTCGGAGGAGTTAAAAAGCACTAAATCACAAGTTAATTTTTTGAAAATTATTTTTTATTCTGTTTCTACCCATGGAAAACCCCTACATTAAAACCGGAATCCATAAGTAAGAGGTTCTGTTATAGGGTAGCATGGCCCTCAACGTCCTGCTTCTAATGTACTTGAAAATAGCTGAAATAGTAAAAATACCGCTTGGCAATATGCTTAAGTGAAGTCTTCAAATCATCAATAATTATGTTGTTTCCCCGTTCCAATTTGAAGATTTTCATAAACCCTTCCAAACCCTTTCAACATACTCACCACATGTTTAGCCACTAAATTAGGAGTAGAAAATTCGTCCACAAAACGGCCCAAAAAATGTGAAAGTCGATACGGTTGGTGCCGGCCTATGTCCTCGGTAATGTGTGGCAACTTGTATCGAGGAAGGATCTCTACAAACCCAGCGGCTAGTGCTGTGGGAATCAGCATATGCGAACCGTGTACCCCCACCACCAAATGACTTCGCCGATAAACCTCATTCCACTTTCGCTCTACTGACTCCTCCATTTCCTCCACCCGCTCGTCCTGACATCCATAGGGAAGTTTTCCTTGCTTACCCATTCCTGTGACATAAAAAACTGCCTCGGGGATGGCTTTCCGAATCTTGTCAAATAGCCTGCTCAATAACCTACCTTGCCTGTAGTTCATAACAAACTGTACCCAGTTCTGAAATCCATATTTTATGGAGGCTTTATGTAACAAATCAAGACCTATGCTATTTAGCCAAAACCGATCAGAACGCCAGATAAATGTTAGCTGTACCCGAAGGCGATCAAATTCTTCCAGCTTAAAAGGCATGACTTGGAGGATTTCGCTAAAATCCAGCTGTTCCTGGTTAATGTGCACTGGCACCTTACTAAGGTTCACAGAACGAAACCGTTTAAACTGCTGCTTCACCCATAAATCCAACCCCTGAACTCCCTTTCCTATATCCTCCAAAGACAGGGTTACCGACCAAATCTCAACTTCTTTATCAGAAATTAGCCAACGACAGCGTTCTGGAAGCAACACGGCTAGGGTCTTGTCAGGAAACTGTTTTTTAAGCAAATATACGTTCCATATCTTGGTAAAAACATGCCCAAAACAGCTGTCCAAGCAATTGATCAAAAGGAGATCTCCTCCTGAATTTGCCTGAATAAGCTGTAGATCCTTTGCAACAGGTGAATTCTGAAAAGACTTGATAAGCGGCAATGCCATCCATGATCCTTCCTCTCGGTTGAATTGATGATATTTTCCGTCGCGGCTAAAGGTAACCGGAAAAAGTGCTGCGTGCCCAATGCCCAGCGTTGCATAAAATTCCAGGCTGCAATCGGTACAAGTATGGCTTGTTAGACAATGGGTACCCTGAAAATATACTTCATCATTATTCAATCCCATAGCACCACACCTGGGACAATAACTTTCACCATTCGATATTTCCGGATAGATTTCAATCATTACCTACCATTTTCTAATCCCCAACCTGTCAAGATGAAATGCCAATAAAGTTTTTAACCGGTTCCATGTGGCCGCTTTACTTTCGACAATAGTATATTTTACTTCAGGATTAAATACCAATGCGGCATAGGAAAGGTTGGAGGGAGACAAGATAAGTTCATCACAATAGGAAAGGGTTATGCAGTCCAGTAAGGCTTCTTTGGCCAATAGTAATCCATCTTTATGCGCTTCATTGAGATGGACGGATAGCGAACCTGTAGACCTGACACAGTCATAAGCCAATATTTTTCCCGGGAATTTCTCTTCTAATTTGACTAACAAATCGCTGTCGTCAGTAGCCACAAATAATTGATCAAATGCTAGTATTTTTTTTACTATCTGCCGGAAAAATGCCGCATCGCTGGCTGGTCGCACTTCTAAAAAATGATCTGTTTTCCGAAAGTGAATTCCTAGTGTCTTCACCTTAGCCATTTTAATTTTGATCTCGTTTATTTTAGCTTTTAACGCTAAATTAAATTCGATTCCCGAACGCATTAACTCATTCAATTGTCGAAGGTGATTTCTGTTCCAGATACGTAAAGGGTATACTTCAAACTGCTTATTTACTACCGGTTTATCTGTTTCTTTAAGTGAAGGTTGAGAAACTAAGGCCTCCCAAAAGTTATTAGATGCATTGTTCCCATCACTCTGTGAATACGGGTAATTTAAATTGCCAAAGTCAACATATAATGGCAATCCATGCCGTTTGGCAAAGCCTATTCCATATACAACCTGCAGGAACAATGAAAAGAAGCCGCGCGTACATTTTCCATCGGGATGATTTTCACAAAAAAATTCATCTTTATGACAGGTGACAATGTATTTGGCATTTTTTTGCTTCAGTTGTTTTAACCTGTCACTTGATAGCAAAGACCTTTTAGGCATAGATCAAAAAGTGGGAAAGTTATATGCTTTGTCCAACGAATGCCAACCACTTACAGGAACCTGAAAATGTCTATGGATAAATGAATTTGCTCCAAAACTTTCTTTCCACCGAAAAAGTGATTTATTTATATTTAACCCCCTATTTTCATTCGAATGACCAAAGTCAAGGAATTGTCTTTTCGCTGCAAAATTATCACAAAGATATTTTATCAGCGCATCCAACGCATGTAGGTCTCTTCCCTGCTTGTTGCTCGCTAAGTATTGGGTATGCATACAATTTGGTGAAAAGTAAACTGTGGCGCCTGCTATAATTTGATTGTCTTTGTAGACATTAAATTGTCGTATATTTTTAGTAAACTTTTTCATTAAAAAAACCATTTCCTCTTTAGAATGGGTGGGCTTTTTATTATACCTGTTTTCAAGATTTGGCAAGAGCAATTCCTCCCAAAATGCGCTGGGATCATTTGACTCAATTATTTCTAGTTTTGCTAAATTTGCCTGTTTAATATTGGCTTTTCTTCCTTTATTTGTCACCCTTAATGGTAATTTAATAGCCAAAGAGAGCTCCATTTGAATAATTTCAGCTTGAGCTAAATGCATTATATAAGCGGTAGACTCATCATGGTTTGCATCATAAATGGAAGGTGTTTCTTTTATATGTAGGCTATTAATCCCCAATGAATCATAGTGCTTCATCATAAATTTGTAATATTCCAGCTTTTGGTTAAAAGAGCAAGGCGTATGAATCAACCCTCCGTAACTTAAGCCATTGTGGGAATAAACCAGATCTTCTTCCCTGTGGCCAGGAAATACAGCTATTGGAATGTTATCTTTGTACAAAATTACCGAACAATCTTGAAATTTATCAGCAGGATGGTACGCTAAAAATGCTCTATCATGCATCAAGGTGGCATTTGTAGCCTTGAGAAGAACACTCTCCCAGTCACCTTTCAGTTCAGAAGAATAATGCCTTACCTCATAAAAATTAGCAAGCAATGGTTAATAGACGTTTTGAGGCTTTAAACCTGGACGCCAATGTGCGATCAAAGTTTCTTTTAATAGATGAAAACCAATTTTTTTATAGAAATCCATGGCTCTTTTGTTGGCCTTTTGAGTGGAAAGCCCTAATAAATTAAACCCGCAGGTATTAAGATTAACAAACACCTCTCGCATCAATTGTCTGCCAATTCCCCTACCCTGCTCACTTCCTTTAACGGCGAAAAGATCCACATGGCCTCTTCCACGAAGTAACTTAAAAGTGATAAACCCCACTAGTTTCCCAGAGATTCTCGCTACAACTACGCTATCTTTTTGTACCTTAATGGTCTCCCACCAAGCGCTGTACAATTTTTCATATTCCTGATTTGCCAATAGCAAATCTTGCTTGAACCTGGACCAATGCCCGCTAGTAAGAACAAGCTCTCTCAGTTCTTTTTGATCCGTAGAAGGGAGGTTTCCGGAAATAACCATTTCTGAAATCTCAACTTCCTTATGGATATCAGATACTTTAACTAAATCCGATTTTAAAATATTTTTCAATAAATCAACTCTGGTACTTATGGGAGACCATCCCCCTAATTTGACCAATCCAGGCTTACCCATGACATAAATCAGATCAAAATTTTCAGCTTGCTTGTTTACGCTATCCAAATCTGGAAGACATCTACCCAACTGAAGTTTGCCTACTCTATATCCAAATAAAGAAGTGTCAAAAGGTAGGGGTTTTATCATATTAGGTTTTTTGATCTATAATATAACGTGGACGTTTTTTTACTCCTTCAAAAGTTTTTCCAACATAAAGTCCAACTATTCCAATGGTCGTTAACAAAAAGCCAAAAAGTATCCATAGAGATATTATCAAACTAGCATAACCCTGAATTTTGATGGCTCCTGAAAAATAACGTATCAGCGTGATCAATGCAAACAAAATCCCAATAAAAGCGACCAATAGGCCTAACTTAACCGTTAATCGGAGAGGCTTGTCAGAAAATGCCAGCATGGTGTTCAAACCCAACCGAAATTTAGATCTGATAAAATAATTAGACTTTATATTGGATGAAACACCATGGGTCACATTGAAGGTACTCTGCTTAAATCCCACCCAGTGAACCATGGTTGGGAAATACCAATTGCTTTCTTTCATCCTAAGCGTACTATTTATCACTTTTTTATTGTAAACACCAAAATTCCCAATGCTGGGGTCTTGCTTGATTCCAGTCATAAAATAAAATATTTTATAATAAAAAGTGGATAAAATTCTAGTAAACCAATCGTGTTTCCTTCCCGTTCTTCTAGCCAAAACAGCATCATAGCCTAGCTGGGCTTTGGTTAGCATCATTGGTATTTCTTCTGGCAAGTCCTGTAAATCTGCATCCATCACAACAACCCATTCACCTTCCGCCAAGTCGAGTCCTGCTGCTATTGCATGGTGCTGTCCGAAGTTCCTGCTAAACCTTATACCCTTTATAAAAGATTCTTCTGACGTAGCTTTAGTAATAATTTCCCAGCTCCCATCACTGCTTCCGTCATCTACCAAGATCAATTCAATTTCTGTACTAATTGAAAACAAAACAACTTTGAGTCTATCAATCAATTCTTTTAATCCAGTCTCAGAATGAAATACAGGAATTACAACGGAGAGGTATATTTTTTTTGGTTGACTCATTTTATAACTTGTTCATAAACCACCAGCCCTAGAACACCCTCAACAGGCTCATTTTCCAAAACAACCACCTTTAATTTTCTGTTAATTTTTTCTTCAGTTCTAGTGATTAAAAAATTCAAGTAGTCCAAATCAATCGAACTTGCTATTATGGTCAGTTCAATGGTACCGGTATCTTTACCTTCTGCATAATCCCCTTGAATTATCGCCTTATCTACACTGCCCAGCCTTTGAACAACTTGCTCAATTAACGTATCGAAGCCTAAATATTTGCTTACCATACTTTTGAGTTCCTGATAAAGTGGATGAATCTCATTGGCTTGGTAACTTTTGGTTTTCCCTTCATTTTTCCAGCTAAGTAACCCCGCCTTAGTTAGTCGATTAAGTTCGATTCTAATTGAATTTGTTGATTCCCCAAATTCTTCTGCCAAACCCCTTAAATATCCGCGGTTTTTTGAATTTGAAAAAAATTTCACCAATAACTTAATGCGCGTTTTGGATGTTATAAGAGCGTCTAACAAATCAAAATTTAAAAATGGAATGGATCAATATGGTACGAAATGCAAATTAATAGAAGCAAAAAACAAATATATTAACACTTAATCATAGGGCGCTAATATGCTTTCATAGCTTCGCCACGTAACACACATACTAGGAGTAACAAAATTACTCGATCCTGACAAATTCACAAGTTTTATTCAAAATTTTATTGTTAAATAGTTTCATTTGGGAACTAAATTTTAACTCCAGATAGAACTATTACCTTGAACCCGAAATAGGCAATAGCTCTTCTATTACATGATGTATTCACTTCAAAATCAACCACTGTGTTGTTATTTCCTTATCACCGTAGTGGTGCGATGCCTCAGTCTCCAAATAGCCTTATTTTCTTGTGATTACATCACTTCCTGATTGAAGTCGGGACAGGCACTACGAACCCTATTGCATAATCCGAGTAAAAAAACAATACAGGTAAAAGCAACGAACCATTGAAAAATACAAATGTACCTTCTATCTTTAGGGTGAACCTTTTTAATAAATCGAACACAATAACCTTATGGAAAAAATCAAAGTAGCGGTTGTAGGTACAGGATTTATAGGCCCTGCCCATATTGAAGCCCTAAGAAGAAACCCTAATATTGAAGTCGCTACCCTTTGTGAGGTCAGTGAAGAACTGGCCAAAGAAAAAGCAGCTCAATTAGGCATAGAAAATGCCATGCTTTTCGAGGATATGCTAAAGGACAAGGAAATTAAAGTGGTCCATATATGCACCCCAAATTTCCTACATTATCGCCAATCCAAAGCAGCATTAGAAGCGGGAAAACATGTGGTTTGCGAAAAACCACTTGCAACAAAAATTGAGGATGCTGAAGAACTAGTAGCTATCGCTAAAAAAACAGGTTTAGTCAATGCTGTGCATTTTAACCTGAGGTATTATCCAATGGTTAGACAAATGAAAACCATGAGGGAAAGCGGTGAACTAGGAGATATATATTCAATTATGGGTTCCTATTTGCAGGATTGGTTATTTTTAAAAACAGATTACAATTGGCGATTGGAACCTGACAAATCAGGAGACTCCAGAGCGATTGCAGACATTGGTTCTCACCTTTTGGATTTAACCGAATATGTCACAGGGTTGAAAATTACTGAAGTAATGGCTGACTTTTCTACGGTACATAAAACCCGTTTAAAACCCCTTAAAGCCATAGAGACCTTTAGCGGTAAAAGCCTGGATGAATCTGACTATGCAGAGGTTCCTATCAATACTGAAGACCACGCCACTGTCATGTTAAGGTTTGACAATGGCAATAAAGGATCTGTAACTGTCAGCCAGGTAAATGCTGGAAGAAAAAACAGGTTAAACATTGAAATAGCTGGATCCAAAGCAAATTTTGAATGGTGTAGCGAAAAGCCAAATGAAATGTGGATTGGTAAAAGAGAAACTGCTAACCAACAGCTAATGAAAGACCCCTCTTTATTCAGCCAAGAGGCCGCCAAACTTATAGGGTTCCCTGGAGGACATAATGAAGGTTTCCCAGACACCTCCAAACAAATGTTTAAAGAAGTATATGCTGCAGTAAAAGAAGGCAAGCAACCAGAAAACCCTAGCTATCCTACCTTTGCAGATGGACTCAGGGAATTGTTAATTTGTGAGCGTATAATTGAAAGCCATAAAAAACAGGCATGGGTAAAAATTTAATAGGGATTAATAACAAAAGTCAATTTTGACCGTTCAATAAAGTTAGTTATTTATTATTACCTAAACCATAACCAAAAAATGAAATTATCAACTATTAAAACGTTTGGCCTGTCGACTATCCTAATGCTATCTATTGTCTTTATGTCCATTGCTCAGGAAAAAGCCAGCCCTGCAAAAACAGCTGTAGGATCTATAAATGGTGCAAAGATAACGGTCAACTATAGTAGCCCCGGCGTTAAAGGGCGAACTATTTTTGGAGACCTTATTCCACTAGGTAAAGTTTGGAGAGCTGGAGCAAATGAGGCAACTTTATTTGAGACCAGCAAAGACATTCAGGTAGAAGGCAAAGATTTGCCAGCCGGAAAATACAGCTTCTTTATCATTCCAGGAGAAAATTCAAGTACTTTTATTTTCAATAAGCAAACTGGACAATGGGGAAACAAATACGATGAAAGCAAAGATGCTTTGAGAGTATCTGTAAGATCTAATCAAACCAATAGCTTGACAGAAAATCTTATCTATAATGTTTTAGATGATGGTCTGGAAGTCAAATGGGAATACGGACGCGCTAAGGCATCCATTAAATAATCATTAAAAGAGGTTGTATCTGTAGGAGAAACAACCTCTTTTTTTGCTTTAAATCCCCCAAAAAATCCAGTAGCACTACGTTTTTTAACCCCTTCAATCCCTGTAAATCCCCATTTCAACAATACTTGGTTTACCTGCTGAAATAAACTTTCGAGACCTCTTTGTTTTTTTTACCTTTGTTAAAAAACAAGCACACTTGAAGGCCTTTCCCCAACTCCCAATTTTAGAGGTAATCCCTCAACTAAAAAAACAACTTCAGTTATTCCCTATCCTACTGTTACATGCCCCTCCAGGTGCGGGTAAAAGTACGCTTGCGCCATTGACCTTAATGGATGAACCATGGCTTCAGGGGAAGAAAATACTAATGCTTGAACCAAGGAAACTTGCAGCCATTAGTATTGCTCAGCGCATGGCTCAAATCCTAAATGAACGGGTAGGTGAAAGAATTGGATATCGTGTAAGATTCAATACCTGTGTGGGAAAGCAAACCCAAATAGAAGTAATAACTGAGGGGATTTTGACCAGAATGATGCAACAAGACAATGCGCTTGAAGAGGTAGGCTTAATCATTTTTGATGAATTTCATGAGCGAAGCCTTCATGCAGACCTAGGGTTGGCCCTTTGCAGGGAAATACAACAAGTACTCAGGCCTGACCTTAAAATGTTAATAATGTCGGCTACACTTGATAGCAAAGACCTTTCGACCAACCTTAAGGCACCTTTGGTGGAAAGTATGGGAAAGGCATTTCCTGTAACCATCAATTATCGAGAGGGAACTGATTTATACGCCTTACCAGAAAGTATAAGCAGCACAATCAAAGAAGCCATTATTGAGCATGATGGAGATTTGCTCGTATTCCTGCCTGGACAGGGAGAAATAAATAAAACCGCACAAATATTAAGTCAAAGGTATCCCCAGCTTGCCATTTACAAGCTGTATGGCCAATTGGCCTTCAACCAACAACAAGCAGCTCTTTTTCCCCACCCCGAAGGAAAGCGGAAAGTGGTTTTGGCCACTGCTATCGCTGAAACTAGCCTTACTATTGAAGGAATAAAGATTGTTGTGGATGGTGGATTTATGCGCACAATTAGATTTAATCCCAACTCAGGATTAAACAGGCTCGTCACCTTACCCGTTACACAGGATACGGCTACCCAAAGAGCTGGAAGGGCAGGTAGATTAAGCCCTGGCGTCTGTTTCCGGCTTTGGTCCAAAGGAAGTCAGGAAAGATTGCTTCCTTTCAGGCAACCTGAGATTTTAGAAACTGACCTAACCTCCCTGGCCTTAGAACTTTATAAATGGGGCATCAATGACCCTTCAAAACTTAGCTGGGTTACTCTTCCCCCGCAAGGTAATTGGTCACAAGCCGTAAGTACATTGGACCATCTGGGAGCGATAGCAAAAGGCAAAATTACCCCTCATGGTTTGGCCTTACATAATTTTCCATGCCACCCTAGAATCGCTCATTTACTTGTGTGCAGTCGGGATTTAGGCCTTGAGGGATTGGCGACGGACCTTGCTGCGGTGCTGGAAGAAAAAGATCCGCTACCTTTAGGAGAAAGTTTGGATATCAACCTGAGAATTGAAGGGCTTCGCAGGTTTAGGGCCACTTCTTCAAGTCATTTTAATTACAAGAAAATTGAACAAGTAGCGAAAGCCTATAGACAAATACTTGAAATAAAAGCTGAAAACACAATCATAGATCCTTATGCTACAGGGATGTTGATTGCTCAGGCATTTTCAGAAAGAATCGCTTCTGCCAGACCTGGAAATCAGGCTCAATTTCAATTGGCAAATGGTAAAGTAGCCAGCATGGACAGGAAGGATGACTTGTCCCATGAACCTTGGCTAGCTATCGCCCAAATGGATGAAAGGAAAGGCATGGGTAAAATATTTATGGCAGCACCTTTATCTCCCACAGATCTTAAACCCATGGTAAAATCCACCCAGAGGGTCTTTTGGGATGAGGAGGAAGCATCAATCCAAGCGATAGAAGAATGGAAAATCGGGCAAATTGTCTTACAGAAAAAGCGTTTACAAAACCCGGATTCCCAATTGATGTTACAAACTCTTCTGGACATGCTTTGCCAGTCTGGGGAAAAGTGGCTTACTTTTGATGATAAATTCATACAATTACAGCGTAGGGTAATGAGTCTTCGTGTCTGGAACGGCCCTGAATCATTGCCAAGTGTCAGTACGACCCAGCTGCTAAAATCTGTTAAAGATTGGCTATCGCCGTATTTAAAGGGCATAAATTCCGGCCACGAATTAAAAAAATTACCCTTGGGAGATATTCTAAGAGATAGTCTTACCTATGAGCAACAGGAAGAAATAAAACGTCTAGCTCCAGAAAAAATGACCCTCCCAAGTGGATCCGCTTTGCCTATCAAATATGGCTTGGATGGCGAACTACCTGTTTTGGCTGCAAGACTTCAAGAGCTTTTTGGCTGGAGCCTGACACCTAAAGTCAATAATGGAAAAATTCCACTGCTTATCCATCTGTTATCTCCAGGCTTTAAACCAGTTCAGGTAACACAAGATTTAAAAAGTTTTTGGGACAATACCTATCACGAAGTTAGAAAAGAGCTCAAACGAAGGTATCCGAAGCATCACTGGCCTGAAAACCCATGGGAAGCCCAGGCAGTAAAAGGCGTTAAGCGAAAAACATAAATAATTATGCTGAATGTTTAAAGATTGGCAATCTTGGATCGAGTGGAAACAGTACCATTAATTCGAATCTGGATTAAACAAATATTCAGCCTGATACAGGCATTTGGAATTCCTTAACTACTTTTATTGTATCCCAAGCAAAAAGAAGAAATAACCATTAATTCTCTTCGTCATTTGATAATAATATAATAATTATTGAGCTTGAAATATTATATGGATTTAACTAGATTTATAGAATTATACCAAAAAACCATCCGCAATGAAACAAGTGTTTTTTTCCTTCTTTTTGTTCCTAATAATAAATACTGCCATCGCTCAAGAGTATAAGGTTTACAAAGCGCCTACCTTTAGAGAAGAGTGGAGCAAACCCAGTTACCATCCAGATAGAGTTATAATAAACTTCGGTGCAGATCCAGCAACTGAAGCAAACGTTACGTGGAGAACAGATACCACCATCATTAAAGCATTTGCAGAAATTGCTGTTGCCGATGGTGCACCAAAATTTTGGCGGTATGGTAAAACTATTCAGGCCAAGACGGAATTGTTCGATGGCTTAAAAATAAAGGATGCCAAAGTCAAAGCACATTACCATTCAGTTCGGTTCACTGACCTCAAACCGGACACCATGTATGGATACCGAGTGGGCGATGGAGAATCATGGAGTGAATGGATCCAATTCACTACTGCATCCAGGGATAAAGACAAACCCTTTGCCTTCTTGTATGTAGGAGATACCCAAAATTACATCCTTGAACTTTGGGCGAGATTAATCAGAGAAGGGTATCGAAAAGCTCCTGATGCTAAATTCATCATTCATGCTGGTGACTTGGTCAATGTAGCTCATAGAGAGCAGGATTGGCATGAATGGTTTACTGCAGGTGGATTTATTCACAGCATGGTTCCATCTGTAGTTACTCCTGGGAATCATGAATACCGGAACATCCCTGAGGTCGATGGTGAAGATGCTGACAGAAGACTTTCTGTGCAATGGCGCCCTCAATTTACGCTTCCAGAGAATGGTCCTAAAGGACTAGGACTAGAAGAAACCGTTTATTATATGGACTATCAGGATGCCAGAATCATCTCCCTTAATAGTAATGTTTCTCAGAAAGAGCAAATCCCTTGGTTAGAAAAGGTTCTTTCAGAAAACACTAAAAAATGGACCATCGTCACTTACCACCACCCAATGTTTTCTGCTTCAGAGGGAAGAGAAAATGAGGAACTTAGAAAGTTGTGGAAACCGATTTTTGACAAATACAAAGTTGACTTGGCCCTTCAGGGACACGATCATAGTTACGCAAGAGGACGTGTTTCTCCAGAGGACAATGTCATGGATGGGGCCAATGCAAGAGATAAAACAGGTACCGTTTATGTGGTTTCAGTAAGTGGTGGAAAGATGTATGGACTGAGAAAAAAAGGATGGGATGATTATGAAGCAGACAGAGACCGTGCCGCAGAAAACACGCAGCTTTTTCAGGTGATAAGGATAGAAGGTGATACTTTAAGTTTTGAATCTTATACCGCAATAGGCGAGCTATACGATGCCTTCAATTTAGTAAACAATGACAATGGCATCAATGATTTTATAGAAAGGAAATCTGAAGCAGGAGCTGAAAGAAGGTTTTCTAATACTATTTCTTATGAAGACCCATTGCCAGGAAATCTCAAAGCCGTATTGCTTTCAAAATATCCTGGAAGCGAAATCACCAGAGTAAATGCCTCTAAAACTGACGAGGGCCTATTGGTTTTCAGTGTTCGTTTAGAGAAAGATGGCGAAAGGACAATGGTAAATATTGACGAAAAGGGCATTATATTGGAATAGGTTTTCCTAAATAGGTTATTAACCTGAGTTCGAGTAAAGATCGAATTAAAACAGACAAAATCGTCACTGCGAACCCTTTTTTGGGGGGCTGCTGAGGCGGGAAAGGGTGTGGCAGTCCCGCTTTGCTGGGGATTCCCACGGCTTTCTTCACCCAAAGCCACCTCTAAGTCTACCGATGACGTATTTCTTTAAACTACTGTAAAGCAACAATTTGATGTACAAGTTTTTTCTGACTCCTTTCTTTCCGATCCTACTCGGAAACAGGCATTTTGCACTATTCGCACTCGGCCATTTTGCATAGGATGCTACAAAAACACATCGTCATTTCGATTTCTGCATTTCGAAAAGGTTAGGTCTCGGAATGATGATTTTATTATGAAATACGATCGAACTCAGGTTATTAGTCGCGAAAGGTGATGGGGCCACTTCTTGAGAAGAATCAGGAAGTGGCCCTATTTATTTTAATTAAAATTGTTTCTCCTAGGGTCAGGTGTTCTGAGAATAGGAATACATCGAATTACCAATGGGAACCAAAGAAGCGTAAAATGCTTCAACTATAATAACCACGAATAAGCCCATGGACAATAAATAAACGAGACAATATTTTAACGGTACCAATCCCTCTAATTCAGCAATGCTGACAAAATCAAACTTAGGTTCGCTACATAAAGTAGTGTTTCCCAAGTCTTTGAATCACGATTTAATTACCTATTATCCAATAAAATTTACTTTTCAGGTAAAGCAAATGCCACATAGGCATCTCCTGCCGGGGTACCCAACCTATTGGCTCCACCAGCTGCAATTACCACATACTGCCTTCCTCCTACTTCATAGACAGAGGGTACGGCATAACCCCCAAAAGGGAGTTTGTATTCCCATAAAATCTCTCCTGTAGCAGCATCAAAAGCCCTGAACATTTCATCAGGTGTTCCCCCCATAAAAACCAGTCCGCCTGCAGTAGCAACACAGCCACCAAAATTTTGGGTGCCTGTAGCAGGCACTCCTCTTTCTTTTAATTTTGGGTATTCCCCCAAGGGTACCTTCCATTTAATCGTCTTGGTTGTTAAATCGATAGCGTTCAATGTGCCCCAAGGTGGCTTATTGGCAGGAAAGCCCTCTTCATCAGTAAAAAGGCGATATCCTTGTAAGACATATCGGTCCATGGTTCCTGCTTCTTCTTTTATATCATGAATAGGATCCGAAGGCTCGGCTACTTCGAGCAAGTAATCCATTAAGGCGTTTAACTTCTCTTCATTGAAACCTTGAAAGGCTGGCATCAATCCATTTCCTTGTGTAATTATTTTAGCTAACGATTCCCGTGTATGCCTGTCCTTTAGACCCTTAAGTGAAGGGAATGCATCAGTCAAGCCTTGTAAGTCTGCACCATGACAGTTGGAGCAATTGGACAGGTAGGTGCTTTTTCCAGGTTGCATCCCCGCCGAACCGTTTCCATCCTGATTTTCAGAAATGTTACGGAGCTGTAAAATCATGGGAATTTCGTTGGCATTGACATAAAGTATTTGGTTGTCAGGATCGTAAGAGGCCCCGCCCCAAATCATCCCCCCTCTGGTGGCAGGAAAAGTAAGCGTGCCCTCCAGACTAAGGGGAGTATATAACCCTTCATTTCTGTATTTTTTGAACTCCTTTTTTGCGTAAGCATTGGCCTCCGGAGAAATATCCGTTAAGGAGGCACTGTCTAGTTTTTGTCTGACAACAGTAATTCCCTGATTAAATTTTTGGGTGGGATGGGCTACTTCTCCTGGCACATAAGAAGGTGGAACATTCCTTATTTCCATGTCCATCAGTGGTTTTCCAGTGAGCCTGTTCAATATAATCAACTCTCCCATCTTCGTTGGCTGTACAAGCGCTTTTACCGTACCGTTTTCCGTTGGTATATCTACCAAGGTGGCTGCACAAGGCAAGTCATAATCCCAAATATCATGGGTTACTGCCTGATAATGCCATTTCCTTTCTCCCGTGGCAGCATCAAGGGCTACTATGGAATTACCAAAAAGATTTTCTCCTATTCTATTGCCGCCATAAAAATCATAAGCTGGAGAGCCTGTAGAGACATACACCCAGCCTTGCTCTTCATCCAAACTCAATCCTCCCCAGTTATTGGCTCCACCATAGTTTTCACCCTCCTGCCAACGCCAGGTGTCATGTCCAAACTCACCTTCTTTAGGAATGGTATGAAATATCCATTCAAAGGTTCCTGTTTTGGCATTATAGGCCCTTATGTGGCCTGGCGAAGCATCATAGCCCTCCCCTGTTGCTGAACCTATTATAATCAAATCCTGAAAGACAAGCCCAGGTGTACTCAGAGAGATCGATAGGGATTCGGGATCAACACCTAGGTTTTTACGCAAATCAAGCTTTCCTTCCTCCCCAAATTCAGTGACCAATTCTCCTGAATGACCATCTATGGCAAACAGGTAATACCCAACTGCCATAAAAATACGAATATCATCCCCTTCTCTGTAGTGGAAAAACCCTCGGTTTACACCCCCGGACTGGCCAAAAACCTCTGGATCAAAACGCCAAAGCGTTGTACCCTTTTCGGCATCCAATGCTATCAAATCAAGCTGTGGTGAGCTAACATACATGACATTACCTATGATCATTGGATTGCATTCCATAGGTGTTCTATCCATACTGTCACCCGTATGAAAGGTCCATGCAGGCTGAAGAAGGTGAACATTCTCCTTATTTATTTGATCCAAACCTGAGAACTGAGCGGCTGTTTTTGTGGCTCGATAATGTTCCCAGTTACGGTAGTCTTTTGCTTTAGAGGTATTGTTTTCCTGTGAACAGGAAAAGAACGCGACAAGGCAAATTAAAACGAGAATAATATTAGTTGTTCTTGACATTTTTTACAATTTTCTCTTCGAATGGCCACTCAGCATCCTCATTTCTGGAGCTTTGCATCAGGGCTTTTAATTCTTCTACCACTTCAGGAAATTCTGAAGACAGGTCTTTGGTTTCCCCAGGATCCTGCTCCAAGTCATAGAGTTGGATCGTTTCATTTCCATTAAATACATTCAATTTAATTCCTTTCCATTTGCCTTTCCTCACCGCTTGTTTGCCTCCCTTTTCGTGAAACTCCCAATAAAGGTGCGTATGAGTGGGCTGATCCTCTTTACCTAATAGCGTAGGAAGAAATGACACGCCATCCAGTGGTCCTTCGGTATCCACACCTACAATTTCTGAAAAGGTGGGTAAAATATCCCAAAAGGCACTGATATGATCCGTTTGGCTTCCCTTTTTAACCTGTGCAGGCCAACTTAGAATCATAGGTACGTGTATTCCTCCCTCTAATAAATCTCTCTTGTACCCTTGAAACGGTCCATTACTATTGAAAAAATCAGGGTCTGCTCCTCCTTCCAGATGCGGTCCATTGTCTGAAGTAAAAATGATCACTGTATTGTCCAAAATTGCTAATTCCTCCAATTTGGTAACGATCTGCCCTACATGATCATCTAGGAGTGTTACCATGGCAGCAAAGGCTGCATGTGGGTAAGGCTGAGAACCGTATCCACCCATTTTGTAACGAGGGTGTTCGGGATCATCTGTCCCTTGATAAGGAGTTTCAGGCCCCAATGTACTTTCATATTGGTAAGGAGGTTCTGGATTGGTCTTGGTGAGAAACTTCTCCATGTATTCTTCAGGAGCAAAAAGTTCTGCATGTGGTATAATGGAAGGCACATACATGAAAAAAACACTGTCCTTATTGTTCTCAATAAAAGCCAGTCGCTTTTCCTGTATCAAGTTAGGTGCATATTGTCCTTCGTCAGTTCCCTGATTCCCATCAAGTGTTACTATTTTATCATTGTCCCATAACTCTCTGGGGTAATAATTATGGGCAATGGTCTGGCTGACATAGCCATAAAATACATCAAAACCTTGATTGAGTGGTGCACCTTCTGAGCCAGGGTATCCTAAGCCCCATTTCCCAAATGCCCCAGTTGTATAGCCGGCCTTTTTCAATAGCGTTGCAAGGGTTTGGGTACCTTCTTTTAATGGAAACTGTCCCCCATTCAAACCCCTGTTACCCCTTACCTGCGTATTTCCTGTGTGCAATCCCGTCATCAGTGCCGATCGAGAAGGCGCACAAACGGTGGTTCCGGCATAATGCTGGGTAAATACCATTCCTTGTGCCGCCAGCTTATCAATATTTGGTGTTTTAAATTTGGTTTGCCCCAAAAAGCTCAGGTCCCCATAACCGAGATCATCGGCCAGGATATAGATGATATTTGGTTTTTCAGTAGATTTTTCTTTTTCCTCGCTACTGGTACAGGATACCGCAGCCATTAAAAAAATGGCAGAAAGTAAGGCGCAAATGGGTAGGCTATTGTTTTTTATTTTCATTTTGGATTTAAGATTAATTGTTTTCATCCGTATATAGGCCTGTGTCTCCTTTTTCTAATTGTACCAAAAGCTGCTCCACTAACTCAGGCTGCTCACTGGCTATATTTTTTGTCTCTAATGGATCATTGATATGGTCATACAATTCTATGGTTGGCGTCTCTGCTCTAAAATATTTCATCAACCGGTACTTGTCAGTACGCATGGAAATGCCATTTTTAAAATAGCTAAAAGCCAGTGCTTCTCTGTTCTCATCCTTCCCGTTTTTCATCAGCGGCACCAAACTTTGTCCATCCAAAGAGAAATTGGTAGGCACATCCGCAAGCTCCATTAGCGTAGGGTAAAGATCTATGCTACTCACAGGCATATCGGAAGAAATTCTGCGGGCAGCTAAACCAGGGGCCTTGATTATAAGAGGACTTCTTACCGCTTTTTCAAAGATGGTATGCTTGCCCCACACCCTTTGGTCTCCCAAGTGCCAGCCATGATCCCCCCAAACTACAATTATGGTGTTTTCAGCAAGCCCTAGCACTTCTAATTCAGCCATGACTTTTCCTACCAGCGCATCACTGTAACTAACGGCAGCATAGTAAGCATGCTTAAGCTTTCTGGCGTACTCATCTGACAATTGATGGTCTAAGCCTGCTTTTTCTTCCCCTAGAGCATATTGATTAAACTCTCCATTTTCTTGTAAACTACTCAAATCAATGTTTTCGGGAATATCAGGGGAAGGCGATAAGGGAATTTCATCACGATCATATAAGTCCCAATACTTTTTGGGAGAAGTAAAGGGAAGATGGGGCTTAAATAAGCCCAATCCCATAAAGAATGGCTCGTCTTTATTGGCCAATTCTCTAAGCTTTTTTATAGCCAATTGGGCTGAAAGGCCATCTGGGTAGCCTTCATCTGACACCTCTCCTGCCTCATAAGGTTTTACCTGCTTCTTTTTACCTTGCCTGTTTGATCCATCCGCATAACCGAAAAAAGCATTCCAGCCATTTCCCCACTTCCCTGCATCGAAAAGCATCTCATCCCAGCTATAAGGCATTTCTGATTTGGCCCCTTCAGGGCTTTCTTCATAGCCATAAACCAGTCCGTCTACTGAATGGCTAATTTTACCTATACCTACAGTATAATACCCATTTCTCCTCAAATGGTGGACGAAACTTTCTGGATGCTCGCCCTCAGGAACATCTGCCATCATTTTTTCAATCGCTGTATTTTTCAGATGTTGACGGCTACTTGGAAGCATTCCTGTCAGTATACTACAACGTGAAGCACCACAAGTAGGCACTTGAACATAGTGGTTTTCAAAAATTGTCCCTGATAGGCCAATGGCATCAAGGTTAGGGGTTTTAATAATTTCATTTCCATACACCCCCAGTTCAGGCCTAAGGTCATCAATGGCGATAAATAAAATATTATAAGGTTTTTTTTCTTGAACGTCCGTTCCACAGGACTGGAGGAAACCAATAAAAATAAAGCAGAGGACTAGAAACAATTTTGGAGACATTGGGTAAGTTTATAATTAACAAAATTCTCAATAAAGCAATTTAAATATAAAGGTTAATCATGTAAATAAAAACAAACTTTTATTAAGTGGTCAATTCCAATAATAATAAATGGAAGTATCAGAGAGAATGAAGAAAATCAGGTGCCAATTCAAATTGATAGAGCGTTAAAAAATATATTCCTTGAATTTTGAATAACCCCTCCTAATTTAACTTAAAAATAGAATAGAAAATGGCCATTCTATTACGTGATAAAATCGCTTCCAGAGAAATATCAGGACAGGCTATTAAGAATTCTATTCCATAATCCAGATTAAAATTATAATTCTTTTTACCTTGTAGTTAATAATGCACACAACCTTCCAGGATTTTCAACAAACACAATGCGTCCAAAAAGAAAAGTTAAAATTAGTCCCCCCGCAGAAACAGCCGCAGGGCTAAAATCCATACAGACCGTTGCTTATCGCATTTGGGAGGAAACCCATGTGGGGAAAGGAGTGAAAACACTATTTAAACTTAACCAACCCAATGGCTTTGATTGCCCAAGCTGTGCATGGCCAGATCCAGATGCCGACAAGGTGTCGAAAATTGCTGAATATTGTGAAAATGGGGCCAAGGCAGTAGCCTGGGAAGGAAGTGCTAACAAAATTGACACCTCCTTTTTTGAGCAATTTAGCATCAATGATTTATTGGAAAAATCTGATCATTGGCTGGAAAAGCAAGGCAGGCTTACCCAGCCAATGGTATTGAAGGCTGGTGACACCCATTATTCACCTATTTCTTGGAAGGCTGCCTTTTCCCTTATTGCAACGCAACTTCAGGCCCTTGACCATCCAGATCAGGCCATTTTCTATACTTCAGGCCGGACCAGCAATGAAGCCGCCTTTCTTTACCAGTGTTTTGTCAGGCAATATGGCACCAATAACCTACCAGATTGTTCCAATATGTGTCATGAAGCTTCGGGGAAAGCACTAACCGAAACTGTAGGCATTGGAAAGGCTTCTGTAGTGCTTAATGATATTCCTAAAGCAGATTTATTGATCGTCATGGGGCAAAATCCCGGAACAAATGCGCCAAGAATGCTGACAGCAATGGAGGAACTAAAAAATAAGGGAGGAAAGATCATTTCAGTGAATCCTTTGCCGGAAACTGGCTTATTGCAATTTCGCCATCCTCAAAAACCTTGGGAGTGGATCGGAAAGCCTACTTCCATTCATGACCTTCACTTACAGGTTAAAGTCAATGGTGACCTACCCTTACTGAAAGCCTTGCTTAAAATGCTTTTGGAGGCAGAAAAAAATACCCCGGGGAAAGTATTTGATACTGCGTTTATTGCTGAAAGTACTGTGGGATTCGAAGCGCTTTGTCAGCATATAGCCGAAACAGATCTCGCTGAAATGATTTTAGAAAGTGGTGTTCCCGAAAAGCAGATAAGGGAAGCTGCTTCCCTCCTAATCGCCAAGAAAAACATTATAATCGCCTGGGCGATGGGTATCACCCAACATAGAAATGCGGAAAATACCATCAGAGAAATTGTAAACATCCTTTTATTAAAAGGAGCAATAGGAAAACCTGGTGCTGGAACCTTGCCAGTAAGAGGCCACAGTAATGTACAAGGCGACCGTACCATGGGGGTTTGGGAGAAAATGCCTGAAAGCTTTATGCTCCGCCTTGGAAATGCCTTTGGTTTTCAAGCTCCAAAGAAAGAAGGCGTGCATGCCGTAGGTGCCGTTCACGCTATGATCGAGGGCAAAGCCAAAGTATTTATGGGCATGGGCGGTAATTTTGCCCTCGCCGCTCCAGATACCCAAAAAGTTTTTGAGGGTTTAAAACAATGTGCCCTTACCTTTCATGTTTCCACCAAACTCAATAGAAGCCATCTTATCCATGGTAAGACAGCCCTAATTCTACCTTGTCTTGGAAGAACAGAAGAAGACCTTAGCAGCCATGGTGCTCAGTTTGTCAGTACGGAGGATACAGCAAGCAGGGTTAGAATGTCTCACGGTGACCTCAAACCTATTTCCCCTGATTTAAAAAGTGAGGTGGCCATTGTTTGCGATATGGCCAGAGCAGTATTGGGTGAAAATAATGCCGCTGACTGGGAAGGAATGAGCAAAGATTATAGCCTTATTCGCGATAAGATAGCCGAAGTAATACCTGGATTTGAAGGCTACAATGAGAGAGTAAAAGTGGCAGGCGGATTTTACCTGCCCAATGGTGCCAGAGAAAGGAATTTTAATACACCGGACAAAAAAGCCCAGCTTACTATAAACCCTGTCAACTTTAACAAAAACCCTGAAACCCCTTTTATTTTGATGACCGTAAGAAGTCACGACCAATTCAACACTACCATCTACGGCTATGATGACCGCTACAGGGGAATCAGCAACAGCCGTGAAATAGTGATGATGAATAAAGATGACATGATTCAGTATGGATGCAAAGCTGGGGATCTGGTGAAGTTAACAAGTGTTTTTGAGGGAGAAAAGCGGATACTTGAAGGTTTCCAGGTGGTTCCTTATGACATCTCCCAGGGATGCCTTTCTGTTTATTTCCCTGAGGGAAATGTGCTGGTAGCATTGGGTAATAATTCTGTCGAGAGCCACTGCCCTGCCTCTAAATATATAGAAGTATTTTTGGAAAAAATAGACAATGGAAGCGACGAATAGTCTGGTAAGTTTTAGCAATATTTACAAGTACAACAAACCTGATGTAACAGAACTGCAAGACTTACTTGCGGTTGAAGAGCCCTTGCAAATCCGTCTCGAATTTGAGCACAATGGGGAATGGCAAAAGAAAGATTTGCTGGTAACCATGAGGAGTCCAGGAAATGATTTTGACTTGGCCCTGGGCTTTTTATTTGCAGAGGGAATTGTCGAAAGTGACCAGGATATCTTGTTGATGCGGTATTGTCAAAAAGTAAAACCAGAGGAAAAAGGCAATGTATTGATCATCAAATTCGTAGAAGGCCATGCCATAGACCTCAAGAAAATTGGGAGGAACTTTTACACCAACTCAAGTTGCGGTGTTTGTGGTAAAACAGCCATAGAAGCCGTGAAATGTGAAAACGGTGCTTTGGCATTGGATGGGGATTGGCAGATTAGTCCTGAAACCATACTGGCCATACCTGAAAACCTGCATTCCTCCCAAACAGCTTTCAAATATACCGGCGGGTTGCATGCGGCCGCATTGTATGATCAAAATGGGGAATTGTTGCTGCTTAGAGAAGATATTGGGCGGCACAATGCTTTGGATAAACTTATAGGAGCCAGCTTGAAAGCCAAAATCGATTTATGCAAAGAGAAAATTGTCTTGTTAAGTGGCAGGGTAAGCTATGAAATGGCACAAAAAGCCATCAATGCAGGTATTCCCATTTTACTAGCTTTTGGGCCTCCTACCCATCTTGCAGTAGCACTTGCCAAGGACAAACGGATGACGTTGATTGGGTTTTTAAAACGTGAAAGTTTCAATATCTACAGTGCAGAAGAAAGAATTAAAATAGTGGGTAAAAAAATAATTTAAAAATTACCCACCATTTGCAATGGAAAAATTCCATCTTGAAAAGTGTATTTATCACCTGCTTCAAAGGTACTATTGTTGGGAAGATTAAAAATACCCTGATCACGGTATTTTTTCTGCATTTTTCAAACGCTAAGTACGTAATTCTATATTCATTCTGAAAAAAACCAGTTTTAGGACTTCATTTCATTTTTATTTTTCTCCCAAGACCTGGTTTCAATGAATCACTCAATATAATTTTTTTGACCCATTTTTAGCCATCCTGCTTTTAAGCGGTGTGCCAAAATTTCTCAATTCTATACCCATACTTTCTGCTTTTAATTTGTAATGCGGAATTTAGCTATCTATATTTCTTACAACTACATCAACCTTTTCTTCGTGCCAGCTGATTTATAATAAATTTTGCGAAGTTTTATTTTTTTTATTTGGTATTTTATTTATGTTATAAAATATTAACCTATAAATAATTGATTTAAAATATAAAAAATATTGAATTTTACAATATGTATAATATTTAGTTTGATTCGATTGGGAAATGACAACAATGTCGGAAAGTTAAATAATGGCCTTTAACCTACATGTACTTTCAAAAAAAATTATCCCTAAATCCCTACATAGATTCATAGAAAAGTGGGATTATTTGCGTCAAAAACCAAGTGGAGTCCAACCTACCAACCAAAGATCAAAACTGCCTTTAAAGACCTGTAAGTAAAAGGTTTCCAGACGGGTATTCTATAAGAGAAATATTCAATTCTAAAACAAAAAAACTATGAAGTGCGTAACCTTCGCAAGATAAAAGGACAGTGGAAACTGGCGGCAATGGTCTCAAGTAAAATTGAAGACTAATTACTTTTCCGCTATATTATTTTCTCTCATTCAAATGGGTTAGAATCATTCCTAAAGAAATGAAATGGCCTGACTACATTCCATGCGTCTGGAAGAAAAATAGAAGGGAAAGTAGGCCTGCAACGACAAACTATTTTCCCTTCATTTGTTTGGATAAAGCCAAAAATTGCAATAGACCTTTTATTTCGTGATGGATCTACTTCAAATTTATCCAATGGATGCTATTTTTTTATCACCATAGCGGTGATATAACTTAGTCACAGAATAGGGATTTAAAAAATAACGCTCTACCTACTAGAAAGCATTTCCTTTCAGCTTTTCAGCATAAAGCCCATTGCGAAGCATCCATTTCTTTAATGCATCCCTTTCTTGCTGTGTTAGAATTTGATTGGCTTTGTTGAGTTCGTTTTTTAACCTACCCAAATCAAAACGCACATTTTTAATAATCCTCTTGTAATAATCTAAATAAGAAGTCTCCATAACAATTGAATCAAATTTAAAATTATGACGATAAAACCCAAATGATCAAAACCTTTCATTTACCAAGTATGATCCCGTAATAGTAAATAATATTACGTTTGCTACTTAAAAATGTTAGCATTTCCAACCATTATTTTTATTTCACTAATATCCCATAGCCCAAACCCTGTGCCAGTATTAATTCTTATTTTCAATGCTGGCTGTTAAAAAAAATCCTGACAGTTTGTCAATTAACATTAACACTCTGGCCGATTAAAAGACATTTTGTCCCGCAATTTTTTTGATCCGTCTAAAGTCTACCTGGTGTAGTTAATTTTATAAGGTCACTTTTATTAAAATTTTATTTGATATTTAATAAATATTTAATTATTTTTAATATGTCTATATAATAAGTGCATCTTATTAATTTGGAAAGATATTCTAATTTTGGTGATTTCTTTTAAATATGTTTAGGCAGTAAAAGTATAGTAAAAAAAGGCTTTTCATGTTCCAATTTCCATAGCGGTTACCTGAAAAGTAAGCTCTTTTTATAGTTTATTGTTAAAGAGCTGATACTTATAGTTTCGCTTTTTATGGAGATAAAGCAACAGCTTGTAAGGCCAGTTTAAAATTGAATAGTCCACTTGTAAATCATTAATAGCGTAAAATCCGAAATGTTTCACATTCCCAATAAGGCAAATATTTCGAATACCTATTAAGTGCAAAGGAAATTAAGTACAGGAAAGCGCTATTCTATTTCATCAAAAACAACTTTGGATGAAAAAGCTTTTACTTTTCTTATTACTGGTATTCTTTTTTAAAGATGTTTCCGCACAACAGCCGACTCGTGTAGTCTTGTCTGGCCCAAGGCAGGTGGACTTTGGCTCTACTTATACTTATAGCGTTAGTTTTTGGAATGGCTCTACGGCAGTGCATCTAGTGAAAGGAGGAACACCTCTTTGGTCTTTCACTGGCGCTAGTATAGAAGCTCAGTCTGCTTATGAGATCAGTTTAAACTTTAATT